>Ga0207901_1000023_pt1 | contig 122224 bp, 127 predicted proteins | sample LinPmetageLP46_FD_184057 | JGI IMG/M metagenome (GOLD analysis project Ga0207901, IMG submission 184057) | Marine viral communities from the Pacific Ocean - LP-46 (SPAdes) | ecosystem: Environmental > Aquatic > Marine > Oceanic | place: Pacific Ocean | collected 2011-06-12
GGCGCAACCAATATGGGATAGCTGTGTTCGCCGAGTTCGACTGTGATCTGGGTCAACGCTGTAATGCCTCGATTATCTTTTCAACGGTAATTTCATGCGGCGAATCATTGCCCATGACATGGATTTGCGCGGTGGCATAAACGGGATTCCGGACCGCTGCCAGATCGGCCAATATCTTTGCCGGATCGCCGGTTTTCAGCAATGGCCGAGTGTTGCGCCGGGCGACACGTTTCACCAAAGTCTCCAGATCAGCGTCCAGCCAGATCGAGATGGCCTTTTCCAGGATCAGCGCCCGGGTTTCCTCGTTCATGAACGCGCCGCCGCCGGTCGCGATGATCTGGCGTTCACCCTCGATCAGACGGGCTATAACTCGCCGTTCTCCGTCGCGAAAATAGTCTTCGCCAAAGCGGCTGAAGATTTCTTCAACGGTCAGACCAGCTGCTTGCTCGATCTCCTCGTCGGCGTCGACAAAGCCAAGGCCCAGCCGTTTTGCCAGGCGCCGGCCAACCGTAGTTTTGCCCACTCCCATCAATCCGACTAGTACAATCGATTGTTCAGGCACGAAATCTGGTGTTTCACCGGAATTTCCGTCTGATTTGTCGAAAGAGGCTTTTATGTTTTTGTCCATTGGGGCAAAGGCTATACAAGGGTTGGCTAAGGGTGCAAATTCCAATGCTGACTAAGCCAGTTTTTTTAACCGTTTGGAAGATTGAGTCACATTGATGCCGCGTCAGTTGGTTTTTCTAATTTTATTTGTCGCAATCCTGATCGGTGCGGCGCTTGCCTTGGCTTCGATGGATGTTGAGCAGCCGCTGCAGCCGGTTGAAAAGCCGGTAATTGGTGACGATCTGCAATAAGATGCATATGCGTATCAAGCATATATCTTTAGCCGCTGTCAGCCTCGGCGCGCTTTTTGTAGCGATTCCGGTTCTGGGACAGAATTCTCCGGAATCTCTTTTGCCGCCAGGATTTGGGGAGCCCGCTCCGACGCCTGCGCCTAGATCCGCGCCTGCACCTGTTCCAACTGCTGCTCCGAGCCCGGTTACAGCGCGGCCAATCACTCCACAGGCAAGTGATCCATCAAGCGACGCTATAGAGGACCAGAATGCCGCGGGAACCGACCGCGATATGTCGTTGTTGACGCTGGATGAAAACGGAGAACTCGATCTTGACGCGCTGGATGACGCCCTCCAGCCCCAATATACTTTATCTTCAGGCGAGCGTCGATCGATGGTCGAAATCGGTGTTTTGACGCCGCAATATGATGGCCTGCCAAAGGATGCTTTCGGTGAAGAGGGTGGGCAATATCTGACAAATTTGATCAGAAACCTGAACGGCCCCATCATTTCCCGCTGGGGTTCGATACTGCTCCGCCGTACATTGCTGAGCAAGGTTTTCAGCCCAGAAAATGTAAATCCTGCAGATTGGGCTGCCGAACGCGCCTGGCGCTTGTTGCTCATGGGTGAGGCCGACGCTGCCCGTTCCCTGGTTTTGGAAGTGGATGGCGGGAATTATACGCCGCGACTTTATGAAGTTGCGATGCAGGCGCACCTGGCAACTGCCGATCCAGCGGGAATCTGCCCCCTTGTCGATGGCGGCGCGCAAGTTAGTGATGCACCGACATGGACCATGTTCCGGTCGATATGCGCATCTCTTACCGGTGAACAAAGCCGTGCGACCAGCTTGTTGCAGCAGGCGAGGCGCGACAAGATAGCCACTGGTATTGATTATTTGCTGGCAGAAAAGACGATTGGTGCCGGTTTCGAAGGCCGAAGGGCTGTTTCCATCCTTTGGGATGATATTGAATATTTTAATAACTGGCGTTTTGGTTTGGGTGCAGCGACCGGAGTCGAAGCTCCGGATCGACTATATGCCCAAGCCGGTCGCCATGTGCAGGGTTGGCGCGCTCGCGCTCCCATGCTTTCGATCGACTCACGTATGAAAGCGGCTGATGTCGCAGCCGCGATCGGCGTAATGTCCAATCAGGCGATGGTCGACCTTTATGCCGTTGCATATGATGATCCCGAGACAGGTGATGACCGGAAGGCGCTGGCTTCGGTACTGCGTCAGGCTTATACCAACGACACAGCGGACTCTCGGCTGGCGGCAATGCGCGATCTTTGGGGGCGGTCCAACGGCGCGCTTACCCGATATTCGGCCAAGATATTGACCGCTCGTGCTGCGGCAAAAATTCCGCCGTCAGCCGCCCTTCGCGATCAGAGTGCAGATTTGATCGCTTCCATGCTTTCTGCTGGCCTTGATCGCAGCGCCGTAAGATGGGCCGATATTGTCGAACAGGGCAGTGATGGCTGGGCGTTGTTGGCGGTGGCTTTCCCGACCAATGCTGTGCCGGTCTCCTATGACGCGCTGGACGATTTTGGCGGGAATGATGGCAGTGAAGAGCAGCTACGCAGCAAATTTTTGCTGGCAGCAGTTGCCGGTCTGGGAAAAGCTGACCAGCAGACAATTGCAGATTTTGCGAATGATTTGGACCTGAACTTGGGTCGCACCACAAAGTGGACAAGGGCAATACAGTCTGCTGCCCGACGCAACCAGCCAGGAACCGTGGCGTTGCTCGCCGCTGTCGGTATGCAAGGCAGAAACTGGAAGGCGATGTCGCCTCTGCATCTGTTTCACATTATGCAAAGCTTCAAACGAGTAGGTCTCGAGCCTGAAGCGCGCATGATCGCAGCCGAAGCCCTGACGCGTACATAGGCTTTGCATCGACCGCCATGAGGCCTATTCGTGCATGATATGAGCGATGATGCCAATCTGATCGAACGTTTTCTGGAGATGCTCGTCGCAGAAGCCGGTGCATCTCAGCATACTTTGTCGGCTTACCGAACAGATTTGGAACAAGCGTCGGTAATTGCCGAAGGACGATTGTCCATCGCTGATCGCGAGATGATCAGAATATTGCCCTCTCACTGGCGCAAGCTACAAAATAGCACGGTAGCGCGAAAATCTTCCAGCTTGAGACGGTTTTTTGGTTTTCTTGTCGAAGAAGGGTTTCGGGAGAATGACCCTTCGGATGCTCTGCCAAAGCCGGGACTGGTTCGATCATTGCCCAAGACCTTGTCTCACGCGGAAATCAGGCTTCTATTCCAGTTGATCGCCGAGGGGTTGGGGCGTGAGCCGGTGAAGCCTTCAGTGGTCAGGCTTTCTGCGATAATGGAATTGCTTTATGGTTCCGGGCTCAGGGCGAGTGAACTTGTCGGTTTGCAGCGCTCATCAATTACTAGCGATAAGCCCTATTTGATCATCAAGGGAAAGGGAGAAAAGGAACGACTGGTGCCGATTTCCCAACAGGCTCGCAGCGCCGTTCGACGGTGGGGCGCATTTGTTGATCCGCAGGAAAAATGGCTTTTTCCCTCGCGATCCGGTCACATCAGCCGCATCAGATTGTTCCAGATCATCAAGGAACATGCGGCCAGGGCAGGGATCAACCCAGCAAAAATCAGTCCACATGTCTTACGACATGCCTTCGCGACCCATTTGCTTGAGGGCGGTGCAGATTTGCGAGCGTTACAAACGCTGCTCGGGCATAGCGATATTAGCACCACGCAAATCTATACGCATATCGACAGCGCCCGCCTAGTCGAACTCGTGAATAATCGTCATCCATTGAGCCAACTGGATCTCGCGCGTTGACGTTTAGCTTGTCGGGTTCTAACTCGTTTTTATGACATCTTATCTTGATTTTGAAAAACCAATTGCCGCCCTGGAAGCCCGTATTCTGGAACTAAGGGATACAGCCGATGAAGGCTCACTCGATATCGAAGCGGAAATCGAGAAACTGCAGGTCAAATCAGCCAAAATGTTGAGCGACACTTATGGGAAATTGTCGCCGTGGCAAAAAACACAGGTCGCCCGTCATCCGGAGCGTCCGCATTTTAAGGATTTTGTCGCTGGCTTGTTTGACGAGTTTATCCCTCTGGGTGGTGATCGGAATTTTGGCGATGATAAGGCAATTATTGGCGGTTTTGCGAAACTCGGGGATCGTCGACTGATCGTCATCGGTCATGAAAAGGGTGATGATACGGAAAGCCGCTTGCGCCACAATTTTGGGATGGGCAAGCCCGAAGGATATCGCAAAGCCATCCGCCTTATGGATATGGCCGACCGGTTTTCGCTGCCAGTTTTGACACTTGTTGATACATCCGGCGCATTTCCAGGCGTATCGGCAGAAGAACGGGGGCAGGCTGAGGCAATCGCCCGTTCGACTGAAAAATGCCTTTCGCTCGGTGTTCCGATGGTGGCGATAATTGTAGGCGAAGGCGGATCGGGTGGCGCAGTGGCATTGGCCGCTGCAGAACGCGTGTTAATGTTTGAACATGCTGTCTATTCGGTTATTTCTCCCGAAGGCTGTGCATCGATTCTGTGGCGCACGGGTGACAAGGCCGATGTCGCTGCAGATGCCATGCAGATTACGGCCCAAAATCTCAAGAAACTGGGCGTTATTGAACGTATAATCCAGGAGCCTGTGGGTGGTGCGCATCGCGATCCGGCTTTGGCTATTGCATCCTTGGGCATGGCGATCGAAGAAGAGTTTGAACAGCTCGAGAAACTCGATCGCGAAGATCTGAGGCGATTGCGTCGAGAAAAATTTCTGGAAATTGGCGCGCTTTAGAAGCGTAAATGTAGATTCTACGTCGACCAAAGCTGCTGAAACGCCATTTTACATGCGGAACTCTTTACCGAATGGTCAGTTCTTATAAACATGCGACCATGAGGAGCTTGATATGAGACAATTTTCAACAAAACTGATGAGTGCCGCGGGAGTTATTGCCTTGGTGGCGTGCACCGGCAGTGGAGCCGACGCCGGGGCCGTGAATTCTGCAGGAAATCAGGCTGGTGAAGCCCGCTCGATATCAGCGGCTGAAAAACAGAAAGGCGCGGAAGCCCATCCACAATTGCTGGAGGAGTTCGGCGGTGCATATACCGGGCCGCAGGTTTCCTATGTCGTCGGTGTGGGGCAGAATATTGCCGTACAATCAGGCCTTGGCAATGCCCGCAGTGACTTTACAGTGACCTTATTGAACAGCCCCGTGAATAACGCTTTCGCGATTCCTGGGGGATATGTCTATCTCACTCGCCAGTTGATGGCGTTGATGAACGATGAAGCGGAGATGGCCGGTGTTCTCGGTCATGAAGTTGGGCATGTTGCCGCGCGGCATAGTGAAAAGCGGCAGAAAGCGGCGACGCGCAACAGCATTTTGGGTATCTTGGGCCAAATCGGTTCTCAGGTTTTGTTAGGGGATTCTTCTCTTGGACGGATTGGTCAGGAAATTTTCGGTACCGGGAGCCAGTTGCTGACGCTGAAATATTCTCGAAGCCAGGAATATGAAGCCGACGATCTGGGTATTCGCTATCTGGCTTCGGCTGGATATGATCCCCAGGCGCTTTCGTCCATGCTATATTCGCTGGCGGCACAATCGGCGATTGATGTACGGGCGGCCGGCCGCGACGCGCGCAGCGCACCCGAATGGGCCAGCACACACCCCGACCCAGCGCGCAGAGTGTCGCGGGCTGCCACCAATGCGAGCAAGCTGACCAGTACCGGCGGCGTCCGCAATCGTGATCAGTTCCTGCAGAATCTGGACGGTATCCTGTACGGCGATGATCCCAAACAGGGGGTAATCGAGGGGAACAGCTTTCTGCATCGTGATCTGAAGCTGAAATTCACAGTCCCGAATGGTTTCTCAATGCAAAATGGCGCGCGTGCCGTTTCTATCACGGGCTCTGGCGGACAGGGACAGTTTACCACCGGCGCTTATAACGGAAATATGACAACCTATATCGATGCCGCCTTCAAGGGGCTTGCAGCCGATGGCAAAACCATAGCTTATGGCAATATCGAAAGAACAACGGTCAACGGGCTACCTGCATCTTACGCGATGGCACGGGTAGACAGTAGCAATGGTCCGGTCGATGTCACTGTTTTCGCTTATGAATTTTCAAATAGCAGCGCGTTTCATTTCGCTACAATAGCCACGGCTGGGAGCGCTAATCTTTTCTCGCCCATGTATCAGAGCATCGCCAGGCTTTCGGCAACAGAAGCAGCCGCTATCAAATCTCGTAAGGTCGATGTCGTAACCGTAAAAAGCGGAGATACGATTTCCAGTCTTTCGTCGCGCATGGCCTATAGCAACTATCAGCAGGACCGCTTTCTGGTGCTGAACCGGTTGAGCGCGAATGACGGACTTCGGGCGGGACAGAAAGTGAAGATCATCACCTATTGATTCACTCAGACACAAAAAAGACGGCAGCCGCTAGGCTGCCGTCTTCTGAACTTGCATAATCCGAAGATTAGCCAGCCATTGAATTGTCTACTTCAGAGAAGGTGTTGCTCAGGGTGTTGCCCAGCTGGCCCATTGCAACGATAGCTGCAACAGCGATCAGAGCAGCAATAAGGCCGTATTCAATAGCCGTTGCGCCTTCTTCATTCTTGAACATTTTACGTACGAATTTCATGTCTGGTCTCCTAGATTTGACAAACTTCACTTACCCAATTGGATCCAATTTACATCCAATGTTCAACAGCCTAGACTAGAAACCTTACCAAAACATTTAAGTGCGATAGCGCTATTTATGAAACTTCGGTAACCTGATTTGAAACGTCATCCCATATGCCGACAGTTTTATTGGCCACACCGGCAATCGCCACAAGCACTGTGAGTGCAATGAGAGCCAGTATTAAACCATATTCAACAGCCGTTGCGCCCTTGTCAGAAAGATATAATTTTTTCAAAAGATCAATCATGTCTCTCTCAACGCGGGTAAAGTTCTGCTAAGTCGTGAACATGACTTGTTTCACAGAAAGGGATTAATAAAATCCTTATAGCGCACAAAAAAATGGAAAAAAATCCGACATATCTGTTTGTCGTAGCTGCTGCTCTAGTCGATCAGAATGACAGAATTCTGGTGCAAAAGCGGCCTGAAGGCAAGCCTATGGCTGGTCTCTGGGAGTTCCCCGGAGGAAAGGTTGAGGCAGGAGAAACGCCGGAAACGGCATTGGTTCGCGAATTGAATGAAGAGTTGGAAATTGATGTCGACGAGGCGGATATAGAGTCTGTTGCTTTCGCCAGCGAAGCAATCGGGAGCAAGCATCTGGTCCTGCTCCTTTATATATGTCGCAAATGGAGAGGGCCTGTGAGCAGCACCGATTCACTGGACCTCCAGTGGTTGCCGGTCGATGCAATCAAAGAACTTCCGATGCCACCGGCGGACGGACCATTGGTTCAAAAGCTGTCCTATATCCTATAGTGCAGCTGATTAATTCGCCGGTTCGTCCTCACTTTTGGTCGACAGTGTCGTAGCGAGGGATGTCTGCCCACTCCCCCGGCGCGCAGGTTGTGGCTGGTCTGGATGAGGCGACCATGCGCAAAGATAGGTAATCGTGACGCTTTCGGGGAATTTGCCGTGGGCCCTTGTTCGAGCGTCGAATAACATTTGAATGTTACGATAGATACCGCGCTTTATCGCGGAGAGGCCGCCGGTCATGATATTGCTACCGCCCACATCTCTGATGTCGGAAATCAAGCGTTCGAGGCTTGAATATCTTAGATTCAAGTTGTCGCTGTCAGCCACCGGCAAGGTCAAGCCAGCGCGAGTCATGAGATCTCCAGCCGTCCGCACATCGATCTGCGGATGGATATGCGAAGATACACGGTCTCCCTCGGCTTCCATGATGACTGACTTGAGCGACGGGAAGCTTTCAGCGCTGAACAAAGCGGCCAGCAGCAACCCGTCGGGAATCAATATTCTGCGACATAAAACCAGTGCGCCCGGCAAGTCGTTGACGGTGTCGAGCGAGCCTATATTGATAATCAGATCGAAGCTGTGATCGGCGAACGGCAGCCGGTCATCGTCACATATCACACCGCCGAGCGCCTGAACCATCCGAGTGCCGGAATCAGCAATAACTACCGTCATTCCGCGAGTTTCAAGCTCTCCACGGAGCCTGTGTGCCGGTAAACCGAGTACCAGCGCCCGTCTAAATATGCGCTTGACGACATCCAGTCGTTCCAGGATCTCCTCGATCATGATCTGAGAAAGGAAATCCTCACCATCGGCGCGCCCATAGGCCCGGTCACGGACAAGCCGTCTTCTTTTGCGGTCGAAAACTTCGGGAACATTGACTGTATCGGTCATAGGGTCTTGTGGCTTTAGGGGCGCTGGACAAAAAGATCAAATGACCTTGCCAGCAATGTTCAAGCCGCTGATCGATTTTGCTTTGCCGCCGAGATGCCCCATATGTGGTGTTACAGTAGAGATGGACAACCGCTTTTGCCTTTCTTGCTGGCAGCAGCTGGAATTTCTGGCAAAGCCTTGGTGTGCTGGCTGTGGCCTGCCCTTTGCTTTTGATCGTCCGACCGATAGTCTTTGTGCCAAATGTCTTGCAGAGCGATCGATCCACGACGGGGTGAGGGCAGTGGTGCGTTATGATGATCACAGTTCGTTGATCGCGATGCGTCTGAAATATGGCACTCGTTTGGGGCTCGCCAGATTAATCGCTGAACATTTGCAAAAATTTGTTCCGGGATGTGCAGGCAAAATGCTTATCGTGCCGGTGCCGCTTCATCGATGGCGGCTTTGGCGGCGTGGCTTCAATCAGTCGGTTCTAATTGGCAGAGAACTGGCCGAAAGGACTGGCATCGAAATGGATTGTCGCTCGATTATTCGTAGCAAGGTAACCCCGCCGTTGCGGGGAATGTCCGGAAAGCAGCGACGAAAAACTGTTGCTTCGGCGTTCGCACTTCGCGCTGGCGCCCGATCGCGTCTCGCCGGTAGATTGATTTTGTTGGTCGACGATGTCTACACCAGCGGCTCGACCAGCAACGCCTGCGCGCGCCTCCTTAAAAAGGCGGGAGCCGAACAAGTGCTCGTTTTCTGCTGGGCACGGGTTATAAGCGACGTCGAAAATGGCTAGTGTCTTGAAGTGATCGCTATTGCTTGAAAATCTGCTTCTAACCGCCCATCTGTATAGTGATAGCTGAAAGAGTGAAATATGTCGAAAGTTGAAATATACACCAAATTTACCTGTGGCTTCTGCTTTCGGGCAAAAGCTTTGCTAGAAGGCAAAAATGTCAGCTTCGAGGAAACAGACATCTCCATGGGCGGCGAAAAGCGCGAGGAGATGATCCAGCGTTCCGGTGGCAGGATGACGGTGCCGCAGATATTCATTGATGACCGCCATATCGGCGGTTCGGATGACCTCGCTGCCCTGGACCGGTCGGGCGAACTCGACGCGCTTCTGGCGGGTTGATTCGATTTGAAAATCGCGCTGGCGCAAATGAGCAGCGGCATTGTTCCGGAGGAAAATGCCAGCCAGCTCCGTTCGCTCATAGCTGAAGCTGCCGCGGGCGGGGCGACAACGGTTTTTACCCCCGAGATGAGCGGGTTGCTCGATCGGGACCGCTCACGGGCGGCAACAGCGATTCGCAGTGAACCGGATGATGTCGTCCTGTCGGCAGTCCGGTCTGAAGCGAAAAAGGCCGGGATATGGGTTCAGCTTGGCTCTCTGGCAATCAGCGATCTCGGAGATCCTGGCGCAAAATGGAAAAACCGGTCCTTTCTGATCAACCCTCAGGGCGACATTACCGCGCGCTACGACAAGATTCACCTGTTTGACGTCGACTTGGGACCCGATGACTCGCAGCGGGAATCCTCTGCCTATGCCGGCGGCCATAATGCAGTGGTGGCGCCGGTCCCTGACGCAACGCTCGGCTTGTCAGTTTGCTATGATCTTCGTTTTCCAGCGCTTTACGAAGCCCTGACCAATGCTGGCGCCGACATATTGTCGGTTCCGGCGGCATTTACTGTTCCCACCGGAAAGGTACATTGGGAGATATTGCTACGGGCTCGCGCTATCGAGGCTGGTGCCTTTGTTGTCGCGGCGGCGCAATATGGCAGGCATGAAGACGGCCGTGCGACTTATGGACACTCGATGGTAGTCGATCCCTGGGGCGAAATCTTGCTCGACATGGGAGAGGGGGCAGGACTGGGCTTTTGCGATTTGGATATGGCAAAGGTACAAGAGATACGTTCGCGCATTCCCGCAGTTGCCAATCGCAAGAATTTTGAAATGCCGGTGACAATGTCATGATAATATTCGACTTGATCTGCGTCGAGGGTGCGCACAGATTTGAAGGCTGGTTTGGATCCTCAAATGACTATGCAGATCAACAGGATCGTGGATTGCTGGACTGCCCTGTTTGCGGCAGCACCAATATTGCCAAGGCCGTTATGGCTCCGAACCTGGGAAGAAAAGGCAATCAGCAACCCGTCGCGTCCAAACCAGCGGACAATAGACCCGAGCCACCCGCTGTGGCAAAGCCGGTCACCAACAAGGTCGCCGTGCCGGCTGAATATCATGAAATGATCGGCAAACTGGTCAAGGCGCAAGAAAAGATGCTGGCCAGTTCCGAATGGGTTGGCGATAAGTTTGCCGATCGGGCTCGCGACATCCACTATGGCGATGCGGACGAAAAGCCGATTCATGGCACGGCGTCAAAAGAAGAAGTCGCCGATTTGGCGGAAGAGGGCATCGCGGCGCTTCCTCTGCCTTTACCGGTCTTGCCACCCAAATCCAAAAATTGACTGTGGCATGCGCCCGCCGATGTGGCTAAACCCGTCGCTACCAAGCGCCCGTAGCTCAGTCGGATAGAGCATCAGATTCCTAATCTTGATTGCGCATTGGCTGTAACCCTCGTGAAACTGCAATTTTCAGGCTTTCTTTTTTTCGATTGTGCCGTGGATTGTGCCGTTGGTGCCGGTTTCGGTGCCAATTTCGGCGGCGTTGTCGATCGCGCTTTGCATGGCGCTGCTGGCGTGGTCGAAGGGGGTTTGCTGCTGATCGCTGACGATATGCGCATAGCGCATGGTCATGTCGATGCTGCTGTGATCAAGCGCGTCGCGCAGTGATATCAGGTCTGCGCCGCCCTTACGCGCCCAGCTGGCGAATGTGTGGCGCAGATCGTGAAACCGGAAGTCCTGCAGCCCGGCATCGGCGACGGCGCGGATCCAGCGGCGTTTGAAATTGGTCCAGTCGAACACATCGCCTTTCGGCCTGCGGATCGCGACCAGCGCGGTGCGCAGCGGCGCGGAGATGCGCACGGTCACCGGTCTGCCGGCCTTTGTCCGGGGCACGGTGATCGTGCCGCCGGGCAGGTCGACCTGATGCCATTGCATTTCGCGCAAATTGCCCCGGCGCAGGCCGGTGGCGACGGCGGCGATGATGATCGGGCGCAGGTCGGCATGGGCGGCCGCGATCAGCGCGGCATATTCCTCCGCCGACAGAAAGCGCACACGCCACGGGCTTTCCGGATATTTCAGCGACTTCCAGTTGAGTGCCGGCGCAGTCTTTCCATGCAATTTGACCGCATGGTTGATCGCCGCTTTCAGATAGGCCAAATCGCGGTTGATGGTCGGGCCGCTGGCGCCCTCTCCGCGGCGGCGGGCGCGAAAATCGAGCAGGCGGGGGGCGAGTAGATCCTCCAGCATGATCGAGCAGTCGAGACAGCGGGACAGATTTTCAATATTGGACCAGATCGCATCGCTGCTGCGGGTGTGGCGGGCATGTTCGTCCCACCAGGTGGCGATGACATGGGTGAGCGCCCAGCTTTGCCGGTGGGTGGGCCGCGCCTTTATTTCCGCGAGGAGCGTATAGGCATGGATTTCGGCTTCGCGCTGGCTCTTGCAGCCCGAGCTGCCGCGATATCGCTGACCGTTCCAGGCAAAGTCATATTGCCAGTAGGGCGAACCGGTTCTTTGATAGATGCGCATTGGCGGTGCCTCTTGATGAATGCGACCAGATCATCCGGCGCATAGAAAATTGACCCGCCAATCTTTACAAAGTCAAGTTTGCCGGTTTTGCGCTGTTCCCGCAACCACCGCGACGAGCGGCGCAATTCGGTAGCGGCCTCCGACTCGGTGTAGAGGAGGGTCATGGGTGGGTTTTCTCGGTAGCAGATGCCTGGACAACCTTCCCGTTGCTGAACTTGGTCGGGGTGACTGTCGCATTGCGATCTATAGGGGGTGATAGGGCGGCGATTGCTTCGTCCAACTCGGTCGCGGCAATCTGTATGTCTTCCCAATGGGTGGCACCTGCCTCCGCAACCTTGTCGCCAATCTCCCTGTAGTCTAGTGCGGAAATTAGCGCCTTTCCCTTTGCGGCAACCTCCCCCGCATTATCGGGGGAGGGGTGGACGTATAGGGCGGCATCGGCCATCGCACGGTATCGGCCAGCGTCCTGCGGCCATGTTGCACCGGCAGCGTCTGCTATTGCCTTCGCCACTGATTCTCGGTCGGGGGAGGGGCGGGTGTTCCATGCCTTGACTGCTTCGGCTTCCGTATCAGCCCAAACTTGCGCTGGGCAACCAGTCAGGCATTGGATGATAAATCCACCGCAGTCCAAATCATCAGCAGAAAACAGGCTGATTTTTTTATTTCCACAAAACGGACACGGCAACAGTTCCTTAACGTCTGTCATGATGATACCAAGGCTGCTATGCCAGCAATGAGGAAGATTAGCGCACCAAGCCCCAGCAGGGCCATGACTATCGCGTTCTGGTTGTGCTCTTGGTCTGGGGTCATTGCGATTTCTCCGGCAACTCCGTATCAGGCTCTTTCATCCGGTCTGGAAACTCTTTTTTGAACGCCTCAAACTGCTCTATCCGCCTCAACACAATGTCAGCGTGCTCCTGATCATTCACAAGCTCGCGGTAATAATACAGCATTTGAATTGCATGAATATCTCGTGCTCGAAAAATCATCACAGGCTCATTTTTCGGGATAGCCTCACCGCTGAAACGGTTAATGACTTGACCTTGCTCAAACTTATATTTTGGTTCCTGCATTTTCATATCTCCATCTATCGTTTTCTCTGCGGTCATGGCTTGCGCTCCTGTAGGGCTGCTCGGGCGGAAATAGCTTTCATGATTTCCTTAACGGTTATCCACGGCACCGCAATTTCCCGCTCATAGTCCTCATCCATTTCATCATCGTATTCAGTGATGGAAAACTTGAACTCTCCGCTATATGCAGCCTTGGTGCTGCCACTTGGCTCCAAAGCCTCCCGCAACCGCTCATTCTTGGCGGTTAGGTCGGCTATTGCTTGGGCTGCTTCGGTCAATATTGGAAGGTGAGAAGATCGCCACCAATACGTCATCCCTAGCCCGCGCTTTATTTGTGGATCGCCAAACCATATCCCCTGAAGGCTGCTTCTGCCGGAAAGAAATTCTCGAAATTCTTTCAACCGCCCTACAATGTCATTCATGGCTGTTCTCCGGTGGGGATTAAGCGCCTATAGACGCGATGCGACATATAATTTGGGTCAGGCGCTTTAGTGCCAGCGACGATTGTTTCCCGCCATGTCCCGTCATCGTTTTGGACTTCATCGGTCGACAGGATCACCTCGCCCATTTCTAAGCGCCGATAGTTTTTATCCCACTCCATCACTCACCCCCTTCTGTCGATATGGGGATATGGCTTTCCCTCTATCGCGTCCGCGATGCGGGCGACTTTGTCCATTTCGGCGCAGGTGGGGCCGGTGAGGTCGGGATAGGGTCCGCGATAAGGGCGGGGCGGGACGTTGCGCTGGGTGACCTGTTTCTTGCTCCACGCGAGTGTCTGGTCGATCGCGCAATCTCTGGCTATGTCGGTCATGCTGCTTGCTCCAGTTCCATCGGCCGCGCGCATTTGCGGGCGCTGTTCAGGCGGATTTCGAGGGTTCGGGTGATGTGGCACAGGGCGCGGGCGCGGGCGTTGATCGCGCTGTCCGCCGGATCGGCGCGATGTTTGTCCAGCCAGATATCGCGGCAGTGGGTCGCCTCTGCCGTCATCGCCGCCAGTTCCTGTTCGGCGATGAACAGCGCCGCTCCCTCTGTCCGGCCCGCCGGGTCGAGCAGCCACGCGATCCGCTGCCAATTGTGCAGCCGTTCGGCGATCGCGTGGGTGAAGCCATGGCTGCTTTCCAGTGCCTCTGCCGTCGCCAGGCGGCGACCATATTCGGTGCGGGCGCTGTCGGGGACGTTCACTGCGAAGTCTTCCAGATCAGCGCGGTGATAGCCAATGCCGCGAGGATTCCGCAAAACAGGCCACGTTTCAGGCGGGCAGTGCGTTGCAGTTTGATGTCGAAGTCCCAGATGCCGTCATTGGCGCGCATAGCCCATGTGCGGGGTGGTTCATCGCCGGTGCGACCGTGCGAGTGAAAGCGCAGTCCGCTCACCGCAGCCACCCGACATAGGCGGGTGCGAAGATCAGGGTGGGGACCAGGATGATCACCGCGCGATCAAGGATCGGCAGGCCGTGATCGGCCCAGAAGTCGCGCATGTTGCGGGTGAAACTGATTCTCTGATCCGCTGTCAGGGAGCGGTTCATGCCGTCAACCGGAAGGCATGTTTGCCGCGAGCAGCAAGGCAGCGGTCGCGGGTCGCCGGTAGCAGATCGTCTATGTCCACGTTGCAATTGATGCTGGCGCTGTTGCGCCGCCGGGCGCCTCCGACAGGATCACCGGTCAGCAGGGTGCCGTCCCCGTTGTTTCGCAATATCCGAACCGGCAATTCATATTTGCCGGTGGCCGCATCGCGACGCATGGCGAAGCTGCCACTGTGGGGAAAAAGTGTTTCGGTGTTCAGCATGGGTCACTCCCGTTTGTTGGGAGCGTTATAAATGCGGAACTATTTCCTTGTCAATACGGAATACGGAATAAATTCCGCTTCATGCAGGCGGTGATGTCAGCCTCCGAGCAGATCCCCTGCCGGACAAATGCGATGCAGTCGTTTTACACGCGTAGCATCGATGCGAAATACCGCCTGTGGGTTGAATTGTTCCAGCTCGACAAAGCTGGCGCTGCGGCGGACCAAACGTTTTATCAATATGGCATGAATTTCATCGTCGCCATTTTCAGATAGTTGCACGATAACATCGTCGCCGATGCGTGGCGGGACACGCGGGTCAACCACGGCCATTTCACCAGGGCCAAAGCGGGGATACATGGATTCGCCCTCTACATAGATGGCGTAGGCGTCCCGGGCATCGGTCAAGGCGCGGGGACGCGTGATATAGCGGATGATCTGGGTTGGTTCGAACAGCGTTTGCTCTACTTTTGTATCACTATTGCCGTCAATGATGCTCACCGTTCCGCCATGGGCTGTGCCCAGAACAGGCAGGTCGCCGCGATGCGGTTGCGGTTTGAACGCGAGCGGACCATCGCGAACGGAGGCGTCTGAGCGGATTTCGGTACCGCTCACTAAATAATCGGCAGTGGTCCCCAGCACATCGGCCAATCGCATCAAGCTGTCGCCGGTGGGAAGTGCCTGTCTCTTACGGATCGTGCGAATAAGGTCGGGTTTTCCGGTGACCTCAATGGACAGCGACCGATCCGAAAAATCTTTTTCGACGCGCAGGGCGTCCATTCTTTCAAGGAATTCTGCGAATTTCGACATGCGGAACTTATCCCGCAAATGTTCAGTCTCGTCACGCGGAAAGATTTCCGTTGACAAGAGCGGATTAAATTCCGCATTAGTAGCTGGACCAAATCTGGAGACTTCAACGTGCAACTCGCTGATCATCTTTGTCGCCTAGCCGAAATCTGGGCGGAAACGAACAATAGAAGTGAAGCAACACTTGGCAGCAAAGTGGCAAATGACAGTAAATTGTTTGATCGGCTGCGGGCGGGCTCGTCCTGCACAATTTCGACATTTGAAAAGTTGCTAGCGTTCTTCCGGATTGGGGAAAACTGGACTGATAACTGCATTCCTGACTCCGCTCTTATGTTTTTGGAACGTCTCGACAATATCTCGACGGATGGCGCGATGTCATCCGGCAAAGCTCGGGAGATTGCCGCATGAACCGCACCGTGCAACTGGCGCCGCGCCTGCAGCTACTCAAATCCGCAACGCGGGCATTGATCCGTTCTTTCGGTGGCCAGGTCGCCGCAGGCGAGCATCTGGGCAAACGGCATCAGCGTTATTCCGATGTGGCCTTGCCCAACACAGAAGATTTTCTGACCATCGCCGAGGTTATGGAGTTGGAAGCCAATACCGTTGGCATGGCCGACCATCCCCCGGTCACCCGCGCGCTGGCGCGAGAACAGGGTTTTGTCCTTGTGCCAGCATCGGATGATACGCCGGATGGGCATGACTGGTTGACCCATGTTGCGCGCCTTTCCGCCGAAGCGGGTGAAATCACCTCCGATATCGCAGCCTCTGTTGCCAATGGTGACGGCGTGACCGCGAGCGAGGTCGATCAACATCAGATGGAGGCGCGTGCCGCGCGATTGATGGATATTGGCGCTGCGATCCACCGGACTGCGCAATTGACCAAGGGGGGATAGGCGATGCTGTTGATGCGCGGAGAAGAATTGATGGGATGGGCAGAGCGGGCGCGTCCCGGCGACACAATCGCCTATGCCCGTGACCATATTACGCCCGCCCTCGCCGCGCAGACGCGTCCGATGATTGATGCCGGGATCATCATCCCCCTGTTTACCCGCGACCGGGGTGAGGGTGTCTACCTGGCCAAACGCGGCGAGGGCCGGATCGCGCGGATGAAGCGGCGTCAGGCACAGATGAAAAATGACGGGCGGTTCGCCCGCAAGCCGCGCCGGTCGATCGAGGGCGTGTTGCTGCGCATATTGCGCCATGCGGCTAGCCAAAAGCGGCCATGCCCGACCAACCGCGAACTCGCCCGTGCGTGCAAATTGTCCGATGACAAATCGGCCAGCTACCGGATGCGGCGCCTGGTCAAGGCGGGTTATATTTCCGTCGAGGATCACAGTCCGTTCGGGCGCCGCGTGGTCACGATTTTAACCGGCAAATATGCCGGCATGAAAACGGCGGAAGCTGCGTTGCAGGGGGCATTATGACCGACAGGAACGCACAGGAACGCGCCCGCAAATCACCGGTCAACCGGATGATCGACGAAGATGACGATCCGGTGATGCAGAGGGACGCGGATCCGCGGCACATGGTTGGCGATCGGCCCGATGGAAAATCAAGCGAGGAGGCGGCGTGATGGTTCGGAAATGTGAAGGGTGCGGGATCGGGTTTCAACGGTCGGATGATCGCCCCGAATGTTCCGAATGCGAAGAGATCGAGTCCGCAGTCGACAGCAGTTTCTTTGCGCAGCCATTTGCCGACCTGGCCGACATGCAATTGTGGGCGGCGGAAATCATGCAGCGCGAACCCGATTTCGTGATCGGTGACAATTATCTGCGCCGGTGGTGGGTCGTGCCGCGCAATGAGCAGCATAATATGTATCTGCACGAGATTTTGCACAGCGACGATGATCGTGCGCTGCATGACCATCCATGGGAAAATATCAGCTGGTTGCTGGAAGGCGAATATCTGGAGCATCTTCCCGATGGCAGTGTCGTGCATCGCAAGGCGGGTGATTTCGTCAAGCGCGAGGCAACGGCACTGCACCGGTTGGAAATTCCCGAAGGGGGCCGGGCGGTGTCTCTGTTCATCACCGGGCCGAAGGTCCGCGAATGGGGTTTTGCCTGTCCGCAGGGATGGCGCCACTGGAAAGATTTCGTTGCCGAAAATCCTGGACAGATTGGGCGGGGGTGCGGCGAATGATCCAGATCACCCCGCGCGAGCAGCGGATGCTCGATATATTGACCGCCGCTGCGGAGGCGGGGCAGGTCTGTCCGACCAATGACGCGCTGTGCGGCGAACTTGGGATGAACAGCGTTGGCGCGCCACCGCAGATCATGAACAAGCTGGTCGCCCAGGGGCTGATCACAATCGAGCGGTTCAAACAGTCGCGGATCGTGACGATCGTGGCCACCGGCAAGTCGACCGCCGGTGAGCGCGGGGATCCGCATTGCAGTGAAGCGGAATCGCGCAATGTGCCGATGCACCGGTTGAATGATGACGAAGCGGTGGCGTTCAAGCGCGAGCTGGAGGATTATCTGGTCAATACCGGCAGCGCGCGGGTGCGCCTGTCGCTGGAGGCGCTGGCGCACGGGTCGGGCGTGCAGAATATTCTCGCCGCGCGCAACCCGAACCGCGACACGGTGGAAGCCTTTCGATCGGCGATGCGCCGTTTCCCCGACGGGCTTCCGGCGTTGAAAAAGGAATCGCGATCCCCGACCGGCAAAAAACAGACACCCGAACCGATGATGCGGGCCGATGAACTGGACGCGCGGCGCGGCGAGGGCGATCGTCGTCATGCCGCGCATGTGCAGCGATGCGAAGCCGCGCATCGGGCGCGCCATGGTGATGCTCCCTTTGGCAAGCCGCTGGAAAGCATGGTGGTGTGATGGCTGATTCTTCAAACGCTATATTGGGTACTCCTCCGACGCTGGAGTGGATCGATATCGATCGGTTGCAGATCGACCCGGTCTATCAGCGGGTGACCGAGGGCGTGCAATCAAAGCGTATCATCAAGTCGATGGTCCACAGTTGGGACTGGCGACTTTGTCTTCCCTTATCCATTTCCCGGAGAGATGATGGGGCCTTGCTGGTCGTTGACGGTCAGCACCGGCTGTTTGGCGCGCGCGACAGGGGTGATATTCCGCACCTGCCTTGCGTTGTTTCCAGCCACGCCAATGCAGCGGAAGAGGCGCGGACCTTTGTCGCGTTGAACCAGCAGCGGCAGAAACTGTCGCAGGGCGATATATTTCGCGCCAGCCTGGCGAGTGGTGATGTGGAAGCGAAAGCGACGTTACGGTTGATCGAAAAGACCGGACTATCGCTGGCACCACATTCCAACTGGACCGGGTGGAAGCCGCTGCAGATATTCTGCGCGCCGGCGATTACCAAGGCGCGTCTGCAATATGGTGATGGTGTCGTCGGGAAAGCGCTGGCGGTTCTGGCCAAGGCCTATTGCGACGAACCGCTGCGCTTTGCCGGGACATTGCTACCGGCGCTCTATCCGGTTTTTCAGGGTCGGGCGAAGATGGCCGGTTTTGACCAGGACCGTTTTGCCGAGGCAATTGCCAGTGTCGAACAGCAGGGTTGGCTCGATGAAGCCAGTGTGATCCGCATACAAAACCAATGCTCCCGTCGGGAGGCGCTGATCACCGCGTTCATCATCGAATATGATGCCTTGTGCGCCGCCGATAAAGGAATAGCCGCATGACCCGCCGCACTTTCGCCGACGTCGAGCGCGGCGCCAAAAGCGCGGAACGGGTGCTGGAGCGCGACGGGTTTCGTGAATTGATCGAACAGAAACGGGCCGGATTGCGCCGCGCGATCACCCAGGGCCGGATCAGCGCCGATATGGCCGACCAGATCGAACGGGTGATGATCAGCATGACCGACGATGTAAACGCCGGGCTGCACCGGATGGATTTGAGTGAAATGGGGACAAAGTCATGATCCATGATCCGTTCCTGTGCCGTGCCGCATCGGTGACCGGTGTCGCGCGGGCGGTCATTTGTGCGTCCGGACGCGCGGCCGATAACCGGATTTCCAAAGTGCGCTTTGCGGTCGCCCATGTGATGCGCGAACAGCTTCACTGGTCCTATCCGCGGATCGCCGGTCGGCTTGGTTTTCGCAACCACAGCAGCGCGCTGTACGCTGTCCGGCAATCGCGCAGGCTGCGGACAAACTGCAGCGATCATGCGCGGATGCTGAGTGAACTGGAACGGGTTATATGACCGTCTTCCCACCCAGCTTTGCCGATAAATTCGGCCTGATATTGTGCGATCCGCCTAGGGCTTTTCGCACCTATTCGGGCGGTGACCGCACGCCGACGCAAAAGAAATTCAATGCGGAGGCGGCGTGATGGGGTTGATCATTGACAATTTTGCCGGTGGTGGCGGTGCCTCAACGGGGATCGAGGCGGCAATAGGGCGTTCGGTCGATGTCGCGATCAACCATGATCCCGAAGCGATTGCGATGCACAAGGCCAATCACCCTGCGACCCGGCATTTTTGTCAGTCAATCATGGCGATTGACCCACTGGATGCTACCGGCGGTCAGTCCGTCGATCTGGCGTGGTTCAGCCCAGACTGCAAGCATTTCAGCAAGGCCAAGGGCGGCAAGCCGGTCAGCGCGAATATTCGGGATCTGGCGTGGATTGTGATTCACTGGGTAAAGCGGCTCGGGGCCAATAAACCGCGCGTGATCATGCTGGAAAATGTCGAGGAATTTCGCACTTGGGGCCCGATCGGTGATGATGGCCGCCCTTGTCCGGATCGCAAGGGGCAGACGTTTGACAAATGGGTCGGACAACTGCGCCGGCACGGCTATCGCGTTCAGTGGCGCGAGCTGCGCGCGTGCGATTACGGCGCGCCAACCACGCGCAAGCGTCTTTTCCTGATCGCTAGGTGCGATGGCGAGCCGATTGTCTGGCCGTCCCCGACGCATGGCGAGGGGCGTCCACATCCATGGCGCACGGCGGCGGAAATCATTGACTGGTCGATACCTTGTCCCAGCATATTTACCCGCAAGCGGCCATTGAAAGACGCGACCTGCAGGCGGATTGCGGTGGGGATCCAGCGCTATGTGATCGATGCGGCGCAACCCTTCATTGTTCCACTGACCCATCATGGCGGCGAGAGCCGTGTCTATGGGCCGGAACAACCCTTGCCGACGGTGACGGGTGCCAATCGCGGCGAGATGGCCCTGGTCAGTCCGTCCATTATACCGGTGACGCACACGAACGGTGGCAATCTTGCCAATACGGCGGACGAACCGTTGCGGACTATCACCACAGCCAAGGGTGGGGAATTTGCTTTGGCGGGTGCGACGCTGGTGCAAACCGGATATGGTGAGAGAAAAGGGCAAAAACCGAGGGTACCCGGGTTACACAAGCCGCTCGGGACGGTGGTCGCTGGTGGCGGTAAACACGCTTTGGTGTCCGCCTTCATGGCGCAACATAATACTGGTGTGATCGGCCATGAAGCGAAAAAACCGCTGTCGACGATCACCCAGCGCGGCACCCAGCAAAATCTGGTCACCAGCAATCTGATCAAGCTGCGCAATAACGCGATTGGCCAGTCGGTCGATGAGCCGGTTGGAACATTGACCGCCGGTGGTGGGCATTTTGCCGAGGTTCGCGCGTTCATGGTCAAATATTACGGCAATGAACAGGGTGGCCACGGCATGGATGCGCCGATCGGTACGGTAACGACGAAAGACCGGTTCGGTCTGGTCACTGTCACGATCGAAGGCATCGAATATGCAATTGCCGATATCGGGATGCGAATGCTGGCCGCGCACGAACTTTATGCGGCACAGGGTTTTCCGCCAGACTATAAAATCGCGGTCGACGGGCCTCCGGATCGGCATGGCCGGATCAAGCCGCTGACCAAGACCGCCCAGGTGCGAATGTGCGGCAACAGCGTTTGTCCGCCTATGCCGGAAGCGCTGGTGCGGGCGAACATGCCTGAAATTTGTTCAACTGTGCGGGAGGCGGCGTGATGGTGGAACTTGTACAGACGGATGGACCGCCCTTGCCCGATGCATTGAAAGGCGATGCTATGGCCGAATCCATCTGGGCTGGGACGTTCGATTTCCTGAAATTTTATGCCTGGTGTGAGGCGCATGAAGATGACGCTCCATGGTCGTTAAAGGCATCGGTCTTTGACTGGGACCGCGAACTGGCCTCCGAGATGGACCTATCCATCTTTGGCCTGAAATTCACCGCAGTCACCGCGCTTCGCGATATGGGGATGGAGGTCGGTCAGATATTGCGCTGGCAGAGCCAATATGCGCTGGGCCGGATGCGGGTGGAATTTGGCCGCGGTGGCTTTTGGAACCCGATTGATATCGGCGGTGTGCCGGCGCTGGTGCTGCCGGTGATGGATGGGCCGATGCTGGTCGATATAGTCGCCTTTTCCCCGTTATCGCCCGATCAGTGGTATCTGCGCCGCGGTGATGGTCGGATATTGGGATCTGGCGGAGGCAAGCCAGACTGGGAAACCGGCGTCGAGGAAATACCGATATTTGCCACGCCATTTGATTGGATGATGGCCGGTGGCGACGGGGTCTGCGTGCTGGTCTGGGATGAACGGGCCATTCGTGAACTGGCGGCGCTGGGATCGAAGATCAGGCTGATGGCCGACAGCGATATTCTGGCCGACCATATCGAGCAGAAAATCAAGGCGGTGCCGGTCTTGCCCGAAGTGGGCGTGCAGACGGCGCAAATCATGACATTGGAGGCGGCAGAATGAGCGAGGGAAATGTGGCAGCGGAGCAGCTGCGCCTGTTTATCGAGCGTATCGAGCGCCTGGAGCAAGAGAAAAAGGGCATGGCGGATGACATCAGGGATGTCTATTCCGAGGCCAAGTCGCAGGGATATGACGCAAAAATCATGCGTGAGGTGATCCGGCTCCGCAAAATGGAGACGCACGACCGACAGGAACATGACGCGATATTGGACACGTACAAGGCGGCGCTGGGTCTGGCATGAGCGCAGCCACGTCCAACCCGGTCGCGGGGAAGCGGGATGCTTCCGCCGCCGGATCCGCTCCGGATCCCGCAAGCCCCGATCATGGCGGCGCGGTGCACAAGGTGCGCTGCGCGCCCGACATGGCCAAGGATCGCGCGGCCAGTTTCCTGCCGCTGACCGATCTGGGCAATGCCGAAAGGTTCCGGTTGCGCTATGGTGATGATTTCCGCTTTTGCCCCGAAATAGGCTGGTATGCTTGGGACGGACGCCGCTGGGCGTTGCTGAGCGAGGAAAAGGACAAATTGCCGGCACGCGTGATGCAGGCGGTCTATGCCACGGTGCGCGGGATTATGTTCGAGGCCAGACTGGTCGAGGCAACCGGTTTCGAGGCACCGGATCCGGTGGTGCTGGATATTGACCGGCGACAGGCAGTGCTGGCCGAGGTGGGCAAGAACCCGCAGCTTTATGATCGCAGTCTGGCCGACGATCCTGAGCGGATGGCGGAATTCGAGAAACTGGGCCATCTGAACCGGGTGATCAAGATCAAGCCGAATAAAGAGGCGATCATCCATGCCGACCTGCTGAAAATATGGGCACGTGCGTCCGAGGGCAATGCGCGGATCAATTGTATCGCCAGCCTGGCCAAGAATTTTGACGATATCGTGATCCGGCCTGAATCGCTCGATCGCGACCGGATGGCGATCAATTGTCTGAATGGCACGTTGCGCATCGAACAGATGCCGAAAAAGCGGCCCGATGCCGATATCAAGGCGGGAAAGTCCAAATTTCACACGGTGTGGGGCGCGAAGCTCTATCCGCACGCGCGCGGTGACCTGATCACCAAAATTGCCAATGTCGAGTGGAAGCCGGCAAAGAAATGCCCGCAATATGATGCGTTCATGGAGCAGGTGCAGCCCGATCCGGCAATGCGCCAATTTCTCGACCAATGGGGCGGTCTGTCGATGACCGGAGACATAAGCGAACAGAAAATGGCGTTCTTCTATGGTCAAGGACGCAACGGCAAGGGTGTAACGGTCGAGACATGGGCCTATATTGCCGGGGATTATGCCGGCAGCGTTCCGATCGAGAGTTTTCTGTCCGGTGGCGGGCAGCGGCGCGGTGACCAGGCAACCCCCGACATCGCCCGTCTGCCCGGGGTGCGGTTCCTGCGCGTTTCCGAGCCTTCCAAAGGCGGGACGCTGAATGAAGGGCTGGTCAAGATGGTTACCGGCGCCGATCCGGTCGACGCGCGGCACCTGAACAAGGGGTTTTTCACCTTTCTTCCCGAGTTCAAGATGACGATATCGGGCAATCACAAGCCGAAAATCAAGGATAATAGCGACGGTATATGGCGGCGGATGCAGTTGGTGCCGTGGAATGTCCAGATCCCGTGGGACAAGGTCGATCGCGAGCTGGGCGACAAGCTGCACAGCGAGGCATCGGGGATATTCAGCCGGCTGATCATGGGATTGCTCGACCTGCGCCAGAATGGCCTGCAGACGCCAGACCAGATCACCGCCGCTACCCAGCAATATCGCGATGACAGTGACCCGCTGGGCCGCTTTCTGGCGCAATGTTGCCTGATCAGTGGTGACGTGCCCGCACGCGAGCGGGCGCCATCCAAGGAACTATACGAGCTGTTCGTTGCCTGGGGCAAAGAAGCGGGGGCGGCCGAGTGGACCACCCAGGGCTTTGCCGCGGCGATGCGGGACAAGGGATTTGAGTCCAAGCATAGCGACGGCACCAAGTGGATCGGGGTGCAGATACTGGTCGCCCGAAGCGAAATAGAGAGCGGTCAGTGGACAGCTGTCAACGACAGCTCGACCGATGATGACCGTCCTCCGGGCCATGATAGCGGTGATCCTGTGCCGGGATTTGATGACTGATGGCCGGTGAGTTCCTTTCTCGGCCATATAGGGCTGTGTCCGGCAGTGGTGGCGGGTTTGAGGGTGATTTCCTCTGGCCACCGTCTCTCCGAATGGAAGGGCGCGGAGAGACGGCTTTTCACCGGAATGGAGGGAGGAAAGGGCGGAGCCGTGCGCCTTTGGAGGGAGTGGAGGGCAAATCGCCATGGTTTCACATATGTATGCGCGCAGGGGCGCACATCTGGAACTATAGTGAATCTCTCTCCAGTCTCTCCATTATTCTAAATATCTTTCTAGGAAAGAAGGGCAAGACTATGAATGATAGGGATAATCTGGTTGTTCATGGAAATGGAGAGAAGTCTCCATTTCGGGTGATCATGTGGAGAGAGGCTCCAGCTTTCGCAGTTTTGCGTGGAGGGAGTGTCTGATGGGTAGGGAGGCGCAGGGGCCGACGCCCGCAATGGGGCACTGGACGTTTGATATGGTGCAGGAACAAATGGTCGAGGCCGTGCGCATCTGGTGGCGGACACCGGGGCGGGTCGGTCCGGGCCGTGGTCCTTATGCCGGTGATGGTCCGTGGGAGTTGATGGTGCGCGAGGCTTGGCTTGGTGACTATGACGCGCGCGGCGGTGATGGTGTGTCCAGCGATGTGCCGCTGCGGTCGGCAGCAATGACGCGGGCCGATGTTGCTGCGCGTGATCTGGCCAGCGACTGGCTGACCCATGTGCCAGAGCGTGATCGCAAGCTGGTGGTGATGGCGCTGGGTCAGTTGGCCAGCGGTAGATCACGCGTGTCCTGGATGAAGTTGCGGCGTCCGATGGGGGTCCAAATAGGCGCGCATGGGCTTCGGCGGCGATACACCCGCGCAATCGGTGGTATTGCCGATAAGCTTAATCGGCGGAAATGCGAAGGTAGACACGGTCAAGGCCTAGAATTGTCATGACCGCAAATATAGTTTGTCCACTAATCGCTGGAAATCTGCTATCGAAACGATATGTTGGCGACTTGCCTATGCACACCACCCAGATATCAGGATCGATCAATGACCAAGTAGCGGAGGCCCTTATGGGATCGAAGGTACTCCCTGGCATCCCCGCGAGTACGGGGGCCGAAGGCGCGGCGTGTGGCAGTGTTTCAGATTTTTTCAGAAGCTGTTGTTTTTGTTTGTTTTTTGCTAGGATTGGGGCGGTCAGATGATCGTGTCGTTCGGTGAATTTGCCAGCGCGATCGGCAAGAGCGAGCCGTGGCTGCGCAAGTTCCTGAACGAACATCCGGATTTTCCGGTGGTGTCCAAGGGCAAGAACGGCGTCTCTTACGAAATCGACATGGAGAAGGGCGCGGCCTATCTCGGCAACCTGAAGGAAGCCGAGCAGGAAGCGGCGCGGCGGCGACAGCAACAAATTCAGGAACAGGCGCTGGATCTGTTCGGCGGTGACCGGGCGGTCGGTGATGAACGGGCGGAACTGAGCGCCCAGGAGCGTAAACAGCTTCTTGAGGAAGAGTTGGTGGCGATGCGGATCGCCAAAGAACGCGGTGATCTGATCCGCAAGGATAGCGTCGAGGAAGCAATTGCCTCCGCCCTGGTCAAGGACAGCGATCGATCTAAAAGTTTTTCAGCGCGGCTTGGCCGCAGACATGATGTGCCGCGCCATCTGGTGACGGCGATCGACGAAATGATGGAGGCAGACCAGCACGCTTTTGCCGATGATTTGAAACGCGCGGTTCAGAACGGAAATGATTCAGGAGAAAATAACAGCAATACCGCCGTTTGAAACCGGGGCGGCGCTTTTGGCGCGATTGTCCTATCTGACCAGACCGAAACAGCATTTGACCGTGAACGAATGGGCCATCCGCAATATGGCCCATTATGATTCCCAGGCGCTTCCTTTTCTGGCCGAGATCATGGACGCTCTGTCGGATCCGGCAACATCCGAGGTTGGCGACATGGGCCCCGCGCAGGGCGGCAAGTCGATGATTGGTGAAGCCTGGATCGGATGGTCGATCGATCAAGACCCGGCAGATTTTCTGATCTGCCAGCCTGACAAACAATTGATGCAGGATTTCGTGGTGCGGCGGATACAGCCGTTGATCCAGAACACGCCGGCGCTAAAGGCACAAATGCTGTCGGCTTCGAATGCGGACAATATTTTCCTGAAACAGTTCAGGGGGATGTTGCTGACATCGATCTGGCCGGTCGGTTCGCAATTTCGGGCACGGCCCGTGCCGCGTGGCTGGCTGGATGACTATGACCAGTTCGACGATGATATCGAAGGGCAGGGCAATGCGATCAAGTTGCTCGATGGCCGCCAAACGACATTCGAGGGACGCGACACGAAATTGGTGAGTTCGTCTCCCGCAAAAGACAGTGGCGGGATCGAGGTGTTTATCGCCGAGGGTACAGACGAACGGCTGCAACCGGTTTGTCCTTCGTGCGGCGAGCGGATCGAGCTCAACATAAAACGGGATTTGAAGTTTGACCAGGGTAGCCTGGACGATGCGGAAGCCAGCGCCCATGTGATCTGCCCGGCGCACGGGTGCATCCTGGAGCCGCTGGCCAAGCGCCAGTTGCTGGATAGTATGACCGATCTGCCGCAGCGCGGATTTGTCGCCCATAATAAAAATACATCGCTCCGCCGCCGGACATTCCGGCGCGACGGTCTGCTGGCTTTTACGAGCTGGCCGAAACTGGCGCGGGAATGGAGGGAGGCCCAGATTGCATGGGAAGCCCGTCAAGATGAAAACCCGCTGCGCACGTTTTTCAACGTCAAGGGCGGGCAGAATTATCGGTCGCAACTGAGCGGGGAAAAACCGGTGAAGGCCAGCGATTTGCGGACCCGTCGGGAAGCGGGATGGGCAATGGGGACGGTTCCCCGCGGGCCGAAGGTTTTGAATATCACGATCGATGTCCAGCAGGACCGTTTCGAACTTTCCTGCCTGGGCACGGCCGCAGGCCGGGAGACATGGTATATCGACCGGTTCGCGATTCATGTGCTGGATGATGGACTGACCGGTGTGCAGCCGTTTATCCATAAGGAACACTGGAAGGTTTTACTGCCGCTGTTCGACCGGAAATATCCGCTCGCGGCTCGGGGTCACGACGGGAAGCCGATCGGCCATGCACCAGTCTTGTCGGTGACGGTCGATACCGGCGGTTCTGGCCGGAAGGGCGACCAGGCCACCGAGGGCGCGAAATATTTCTACCAGGCGGCTGTCGCACTCGGCATTCACCACTCTCGCATCACGTTGGTAAAGGGTGGATCAAAAATAACCGCGAAGATAATGCCTCCGGGAGAATTTGCAGATCAAAAAACACGGGGTGGTGCCAAGCGGCGCAGCGCGAGATTGTGGATACCCAATGTCCACAAGATCAAAAATGTTATCGATGCGCGTCTGCGCCGGTCGAAACCCGGTCCCGGCTATGTGCATTTTCCGGAAGATTTTTCGGATGAACATTTCGACGAACTGACGTCCGAAGAACTGGTCGACGGCAAGTGGAAGCAGATCCGGGCGCGCAATGAAACGCTCGATCTGCTGGTCTACGGAGAGGCGGCGCTTTTGAAGCCGCCTTTCGCCCAGAGTCAGAACCACATGCGCTGGATCCCGCGGGGGTACAGCATCGCCTGGCCCAAGCTTAGTTCCGGGCCGGTGGTCGAAGAAGAAGAAATCAGCGCCTTGGCTGCTCCGGTTGTGGAGGAAGACAAGGCCCAGACTGTGAAGCCGACCCGCCGACCGCGCAAGGTGCGCCGGAAAAAGGGCTGGATGACCGGTCATAAGGGGAATTTTTGATGTCGAATATCTTGTCGGCCATGCCTTCCAGACTGGTTGCCGGGGATAGCCTGGCGCTGGCACTGGTTCAGGCGGCGCAGGATTATCCGGCGTCCGCCGGATGGGCAGCAAAATTGACACTGGTGCCGATTGCAGGCGGCACGCCTATGGAAATAATAGGTTCGGGTGGCGCGGATAGTTGGGATTTTTCGGTGACATCGGCGCAGACAGCTGTGTTGGTGGCCGGTCTCTTTCGCTGGTCCACATCGGCAGTGAATGCAGGCGAGCGGACGACGCTGGATAACGGTGAAATACAGGTTCTGCCCGATCCGGCGGGAAGCGATGTCGACGCGCGCAGTCATGCCCGCAAGGTGCTGGATGCGCTGAACGCGACGATCGAGGGCCGCGCGACGACAACCCAGCTGGAGGTCGAGTTCGAGGATGGGCGCAGGATAAAACATATGGAGAATAGCGAAATTCTGAAACTGCGCAGGGAATATGTCCGCAAGGTGGCGGCGGAAGATCAGCGGCGGTCCGGTCCTAAAAAAGTTCTGGCGCGGTTATAGATCATGCGGATTTTGGGTTTTGAGATTGGTCGTTCGCGCGCCGATGACGCTGTTGTCGTGCCTGCCAAGCGGCAGTATATTGCCAAGGGCGCACAGAAGCGCAGTTTTCAGTCGGGTATCACCGACCGGTTGACCAGCAAATGGACGGTGGCGGACCAGACGGTCAACCAGTCGCTGCTCAAAAACCTGCGGGCGATGCGTGCGCGGAGCCGGGATTTTGCCAAGAACAACGAATATGGGCGGAAATTTTTTGGCATGGTGCGGGCAAACGTCGTCGGCAGCGCCGGTTTCACGTTGAAGGTCAATTGCCTGAACCATGACGGTTCGTGTGATCATGAAGACAGCAAACGGATCCGCAAGGCCTATCTGAAATTTGCCAAGCCTGGCAATTTCGATGTGACCGGCAAGCTGAGCGAAACCATGTTCGACATGCTCGCGATGACGATGATTGCTCGCGACGGCGAGGTGCTGGTGCGCAAGGTGACCGGTGGCGGCTTCGGCATCCACGGATGCCAGCTGCAGCTGCTATCGGCGCATCTGCTGGACGAAGAATATAATATGGATCTGGCGGGCGGCAACCGTATCCGTATGGGGGTCGAGTTCAATCGCTGGATGAAGCCGGTCGCCTATCATCTGCGGATCATGAACGGAAATGCCGACATGCACGGCGCGGCGGGCCAGAGATACGAGCGAGTATCGGCGGACGAAATGCTGCATCTGTTCGTGCCGGAAGAGGTTGACCAATGGCGCGGTGTGCCGTGGCCTTTTGCCGCGCTGCGCAGCGCCAAGCATCTGGATGAATTTCAGGAATCGGCGCAGGTGAACGCCCGCGTCGGTGCCGGCAAGATGGGATTTTTTCAGCAGAAGGATCCGGAAGCCGGCGCGCCGATGGGTGTCGAAGATGAAGGGGAAGAATCCGGTTACGGCGGTGATGGCGATTTTATCGACGAAGCAGACCCGGGCACGTTCAATGTTATTCCGGACGGCTATGAATTTTCGGAGTTCAACCCGTCCTATCCCAATGATGTCTATGACCCGTTTGTAAAATCGACGCTGCGGACCATGGCTATGGGATTGCTGGTCAGCGCGCATGGCCTGTCGGGCGATCTGACCGATGTGAATTTCAGTTCCATCCGGTCCGGCACGCTGGACGAGCGCGAAATGTGGAAGGTGATCCAGAACTGGTACATTGATGCCAAGAAAATGATGATCTTCCCGTGGTGGCTGACCAGGGCGTTGATGAACGATGATGATCTGAAAAAGCTGCCGTTCACCAAATTCGAAAAATATGACGCTGCGGAATATTTTGGCCGGGGTTGGGACTGGGTCGATCCGCGGGCCGACGCACTGGCGGCAAAAGAGTCTGTCGCGCTGGGCGTAAAGAGCCGGGCCAGCATTATTCGCGCCAACGGGCGTGACCCGCAGGATGTATGGGACGAACTGGACGCGGAAGCAGAGCGCGGTTTTTCAGCGCCTGCAGCGCCGACCAGCGATGCGAAGCGGCCTCCGCCCGAAGACGAAGACTGAACAAAGGAAATCGAGATGAAAAAATCACTTATGCTCGCCGGGGCAGCATCACTGATAACATCAGCAACAGCGGTCGCGCAGGTGCGCGATAGCGAAAACCCCAAAGATTCGATCACCCGCGAAATGACTTTCGATATTCGCGCTGAACTGATCGATGAAGAAACCCGCACGGTCGAGCTCAGCTTCTCTTCCGAGGAGCCTTATGAGCGGTGGTGGGGCGTAGAAATTCTGGATCATGGCAAATCCGCTGTCGAGCTTGGTCGCTTGAACGGGTCTGCTTCGCTCCTGATGGACCATAATATCCGTGATCAGGTGGGTGTTGTGGAGAAGGCCTGGTTGAAGGGCAAAAAAGGTCGCGCGCTGGTCCGATTTGGAAAATCTGCCCGTGCCGATGAAATTTTCAATGATGTCAAGGATGGCATCCGCAAGCTGGTCAGCGTCGGTTACCGCATCAAAAAACTTGTTCTTGAAAAAGAGGAAGATGGCGAATGCACCTACCGCGCACTTGAATGGGAACCCTATGAAATCAGTCTGGTTTCGGTTCCCGCAGATACCACCGTGGGTGTGGGCCGCGATGGTGAAATCAAGGATTTTGATCCCCGAACTTTAGTCAATGAAGAGGAAGAAGATATGTTTAACGGAACTCGTGATGGTTCGGACAATGGTCCGGCACCAGTTGCAACCTCGGCACCTGCAGCGGCCCCTGCGGCAACTGCACAGCGCGACAATGGCGGCGGTGCTGCCCCGGCACAGGTTGTTGATCAGGATGCTCTGCGCGCGGCAGCGGCATCCGAAGAGCGCCAGCGTGCAGCCAATATTCGGGCGATGGGCCAGCGCGTCGGCGCTACCGAACTGGCCGAGCAGGCTGTTGCGGATGGCAGGTCGGTCGAGGACTTTGTCCGCGCTTTCAATGCCGCGGCGCCTGATAGCCAGGCCATTCGTGCGGCGGAAGATCCCGCCATCGGCCTGAACGGTCAGGAGCGTGATCGGTACAGTTTTCTGCGCCTGATGAATGCCGCCGCCAATCCCGCCGATCGGCAGGCTCAGGAGGCTGCTGCTTTTGAAATCGAATGCTCAACCGAAGCGCAGCGCAAGCGCGACAAGGTTGATCAAAAGGGCATGACAATCCCGGTCGACATGCTGCGCGCTCCGATCGTGCCCGAGGCTCAGCGCGATCTGGTGGTGGGCACGAACACTGCAGGCGGCCATACGGTGGCAACAGAGTTGCTGGCCGGATCGTTCATCGACCTGCTGCGCAACAACATGTCGATTATGACGATGGGTGCGCGGATGCTGACCGATCTGAATGGCAATATTGCCATTCCCCGTCTGACCGGCGGCGCGACGGCTTACTGGGTAGGTGAATCGGCGTCTCCGACCGAAAGCCAGCAGGCCTTCGACCAAGTATTGCTGTCTCCCAAGACCGTGGGTGCCTTCACCGATATGAGCCGGAAGCTGTTGCTGCAAAGCTCTATCGACGTCGAAGCGCTGGTCCGTCAGGATCTTGCAACTATCGTCGCCCTGGCCATCGATCTTGCCGGTATTAACGGATCGGGCAGTTCGAACCAGCCACGGGGTGTATTGAATACCAGCGGGATCGGTTCTGTCGCCGGCGACACGAACGGGCTTGCTCCGGCCTGGTCTCATATTGTCGACCTTGAAACCGAGGTCGCGGTTGACAATGCCGCGGTGGGCAGTCTTGGTTATCTCACCAACACCAAGGTGCGCGGCAAGCTGAAAAAGACCGAGACCTTCTCCGGTTCCAACGGAATGCCAATCTGGGACAAGGGGGCTGAGCCATTGAACGGATATTCCACCGGCGTGTCCAATCAGGTCCCGTCCAACCTTACCAAGGGTAGTGCGTCGGGTGTTTGCTCCGCGATCATTTTCGGCAACTGGGCTGATCTTCTGATCGGCATGTGGGGTGGGCTGGATATTCTGGTTGATCCATACACGCACAGCACCAGCGGCACGGTACGCGTTACCGCGCTGCAGGATGTGGATGTTGCGGTTCGTCATCCGGAATCCTTTGCCGCGATGGTTGATGCACTCACCTGATAGCTGATGCTTGATAGTGTAGGCGGGGCCGGACTGATTCCGGCCCCGTTTTTCCCAGCTGCATGGCAGCAACAGAGAAGGACATTAGTCATGAACAAGAAATTATTTGCCCAAAAGGCGGTTGCCATCGCCGGTATTCACTTCGCGCGCGGCGAGGAAATCAAGGGCATCGATGATGAAGAGCAGATCGCAATCTGCGAACGGATTGGCAAGGTTGGTCCCAAGAGGCCCGGCAAGAACAAACCTGCGCCGGAGAAGAAATCGGTGAATCCCAAGCCGGAAGTCAATGAAGACGCTGAGTTGACTGGTGAGGGGCAATCTGTCGCCGACGTCAAAGATGACGGCGATGCCAACGATGACGATGCCCAGGGTGGTGATGCCACTGACGGTGATGCCCAGCAACATGCCGAGGGTGCCACCGGCAGCTGATCCCCTTTTTCACATTTTAGCCGGATGCCATGCTGGCGTCGGTTTTCGAGGACACATCATGAAAGAGATTCAAATCTATACCGCGGCGGTTGACAATGCCGGCGTGCGACGGGAATCCGGAGTGCTTCTGAAGGTTGGAAGCGACAAGGACGCAATTTCCGCGACCCGGGCAAAAGCCATGGTTGATGCCGGAACAGCGGTCGAGGTTAATGCCGTAAAGGCCTCTGCCAAAAAGTCCGACGACTAGGCAATGACCAATGTGCCGGGCGCGGATGCCGATGCTATCGCCATCCACAATGCCTTTGCAAAGACCGTGCAATATTCCGGCGAGGGATTGCGTGTGTCGGATGTCGGGGTGCTGCTCGACGGAAAGGCGATCGTGCTGGCTGGATATCGCCCCTTAATCTCTTGGGCGCCCGATGCTGCAGTGATCAGCGCGGTCAAGTCTGATCAGCCCGCCGACCCGTTCCAGGGGGCGGGCAATAGCGCGCGAATGATCAAATTCGAAATATTGAAGTCGGCGCTGCCGTCGGTGCCAAGCAAAGACGACGAAATCGTGGAAGTCTCCGGAATCGACTGGTCGGTGATCGATATTACCGATCGCGACGATATCGGTGCCTGGCACCTGATCGTCGAGCGTGCAGCATGACGGCGGCACGCGAGGCGATATTCGCCAAAATCGAAGCGCTGCTGAACGCGATATCCGGCGTCAATGAAGTCGAGCGAATGCCTTCGGGTGATCCGGCGACATTCCCGGCGCTGCATATCTGGGACGAGGGTCAGCGGCCCGAGCAAGCCGAGGCCGGTGTGACCGAATATGGCATGACGTTCAATATCGACGGCTATGTGCAGGCTGCGGGCGGTTCAGCAGCCCATACGGCTTTGAACGCGCTGCACAGCAGTATGGTCCAGGCACTGGTCACCGAGCCGCCGATCGGCGGGCTGGTCGATGAAATTACCGAAGGCGCAATGAATGTTTCGATCGCGCCGCTGGCGAGCAACAGACGGCTTGCTTTTACCGCAGAATTTACAGTGAATTTTCCCACCAATCGGGGAAACCCGGACGCGATTTAATTTTTCCTAGAGGAGTAGAAGATGGTTGATCCAATTATTCGCCCACGCAATGTGGCCATGCTGTTCAAGCTGGAAGCCACGCAGAACACGGACGCTTCGCCCAGTGCCAGCGATGCCTTTCCGTTCGAGGCAGACGGGTACAGCTATAACGCGCCCTACACCAACGAGGCGAGCAATGAGGTCAACGGAACTCTGGTTGACGCCGCTCCGTTGATTGTCGGACAGCCAGCGGAAGTCAGTATCCGGGTCCGGATGAAAGGTGTGGGCGGTAGCTCTGCCTATTCTGCATCGATCAAACCGCCGCATCACAGCTTGCTGGAAGTGTGCGGGAAGCGCGGCGTGTTCACCGCCGCAGTCCCTGCTGCGGTCCTGACTGCGGGAACAACGACCAGCGCGACGCTGGGCACCGGCTTTGCGGCGGTAGCGCAATCCTATCGCGGAATGCCCCTGGTGCTGTCGGGTGGAACCAGTGGCGGCCGCACGGTGCATGTTGCCGATTATAGCGCTGCCAAACTGGCCACCCTGACCGATGTTTTCGGTTCGGCACTCACCGTGGCCGGTTCTGCGGCACTGCCAGCCAACTGGACCTACGCCGGCACGTCTCCGAAGGATGTGGCGTCCCGCGCAACTGATCATCCGACCGGCACTCTGTATATTTACGAGGATGGTTCGCTGCATAAATTTGTCGGGTGTCGTGGCAGCATTTCTGACTGGTCCGGCAACACAGCGCGCCCGGGGTTCATGACGTTCAACTTGATGGGAATTTATGCCGGCAAGACCACGGTGGCTATCCCGACAGTGACGATCCCGCAACATAGCGCGCCTGTGCTGGCCATGGGCAATGGCGGCGTTAACCCGGCGCTGTTGATCAATCGCAAGGAACTGCGGATCAGCAATTGGGGAATTGCAGAAAGCACCAGCAAGGAAGTGATCGACGATCCCAACACACCATTCGGGTTCGGATCTCCGGAAATCGCCGGGCGGTCGCCGCTTCTTACCATTGATCCGCTGACCACCCATGTCGAAAATCGCAATACGATTGCGGAAATGGAAGCGGGAACGGAATATAGCGGCGTGATCCGGATGGGGAATACCGCGCAAAACCGTGTTTCCATCACCTTCCCGAAGCTGTTGCCGGTCAGTCCTGCCGTTGGTCAGCGCGGTATCGCGCGGACCGAACAGCTTGGTCTGCGGGCGTTGACCGCCGGTCCGGACGCGTCGCTGCGTGATTCTGACTCCATCCTGTGTTACAGCTGATGATCGGTACCAGCACCAGCAAAACAATGCCCTATGTCCCGCCATGGCTGCGGGACCGGAAAAACCCTCCGACCTTTCATCTGCGCACCGCTTCGACGCTGGAACGGGACGCGTTCGAGGCGGAACTGGAGGGCGTCCACAATGCCGGGGCGGTCTATGACGTCGTGGTGCGCGAAGTCACCATGGCCGGTGTCCGCGCATTGGCGGATGAAAGCGATAAGGGCCACCTGATCGATCTGCTGGATCAGGAGGCGGCTCTTGATAAAGGTGAAGAGCTGGCACCGGAAGAGGTGGCGCTGCTGCGCGGATTGCGGGAGGTTCTGTCGCTTCACTGGCCCGAGTATCGGACCGTCCAGGCGCAGATTTCGCGGCGGAACAAGTTGCTGCCGACGCTGGCATTCATGACATTCTGCAGCGGTTGGACCGATGTCGTCGGCAATGATGGCAAGCCGCTGGAATTTTCAACCAACGCGCTCGGCCAGATTGACGAGGATGTGCTGCGCAAGGTTCCCCATATCATGCTGCACGTTACCGGCATGGAGGCCTATGCGATGCAATATGGATCCGGAGAGGCAAAAAACTCCGGGCCGCTTTCGAAGTCATCCGGAAACCCCGGGACTTCGACTTCGGGCGGCGGATCAACAAAGGGTGGGAAATCGCCGGCGAAATCTGGGAAGAAAATCCCAAAATAATATTGCCGAAAAATATCATCAATATCGCTTTGCTGTGGTTTCGTCTGCGGCGAAACGGGGGAGGCGGGCTGATCGCGTCCCAGCCACTGCTTCCCTGTACGGGTGGTTTTGGGGATCAGCCCGCCGCTTTGATGGATGCGTTTGAAATGCTGGACGGATTCGCGGCGGAGGGAAAGGGTGATGTCGAATAAGCCGCAGATTGATATCGAAATCGACGAAGCGCAGCTGACCGAAGTAGAGCGGGAGATTGTCAGTTTCGTTCTGAAATCCGGCGTGCGGGCAGTCAAGGCGACCACGCGCGGTCTGGAGCGGGAATTCGAGGCGCTGACCAGGGCCAAGGTCAAGGGAAAGGCGTGGCAGGCGTGGAAGTCCACCAGTTTTCCCAAAGCGGATATCGGCGCCTATGACCCGGTCGGAACGGTGTTTATCAATGGCGGCAACCGGTCGCGCGGCATGGTGCTGTATTTTACCACGCCGGGCGTCAACCGGGCCAAACAGGGCAAATATCTGGCGGTGCCGCTGGATGCCGCAGTTAATACGTCGAGGGGACGGGATATCACCCCGCGACAATGGGAAGGCCATAATGGCGTCAAATTGCGGCCATTGTTTCGACCAGGCAAAACACCGTTGCTGGTCGCGGACGGGGCAGTGACGGCAACCGGTGCATTTCAGGCGATATCGCCGGGCAAGTTGCGCGCAAAACAACGTGGTGGACAGAATTTGAAGCGGGCAACGGTGCCGATATTCGCGCTGCTGACCGATCAGGATCATGCAAATAGTGTCAGCCTGTATCCCGCAATTGTGCGGGCTCGGGCCGATCTGGTGACGAATTTTAGAAAAAGGATTGGTGCGCGGGGTTAGCGGAAACTTTTGAAAGTATCTGACAGAACATCGAGAAATTTAGGTGGATCGGGAAGGGGGTCTACCTCGGACCGGCAATGTTTGCATATCCTGGCATCGTGATTGATGATTTCGGAACAATAGGGGCATTTGCGGGCATAGCCTTGTTTAATCTTTATTTTCCCAAGCCGTTCCTCATTTGGAGAAACGAGAGCGGCGATACCTAGACCAAGGGGGCCGAGAGCAAATCCAATAATCAGAAAAAGACAACCGCTATGACCTTTTTTTTCGGCGATCTGCGCGGCAACTAGTCCGCATATACCCCAGAATAACGCCGATAATATAATGAGGCCTATTGCGGCAGACATTATTCACTCTCCAATACCAATCGCACTAATCTGCGGATGGCTTCTGGTCGGGATATATCGTCATCCTGTTCTGAAATCCAGTTGTCGATTGCGGCCAGTTCATCGGGAGGAATGCGAACATTAATGGACGTGTTAACCCCGGTTGCCGGACGGCCTCTTTTTTTTATGGAACCATTTATTGACATGTTGATATCTTGGTGCCATAAAAAAGCAAGCCGGGCAAGTGCTGAAACACTGACCCGGCTCTAACCTGCAACATGGAGAGACCCATGCAACAAGCTGTCACGATAATTAGCACAGATGCCGAATGCGCGTCATCCGGTATTATTCATTCTCTTGCCGCCCCGGCAAAAAACCGGTTGGAGGATATTGAACGGCGGCTTCGCCATACGAACGTCCTGATCGGCACATTGATCACCCATGCGGATGTCAGCGATGAAATGGCATCATTGCTGATGTGCATCGGTGAGAATGTGAATGGAGCGCGCCTGATCGCCGAACAGCCGGGGGCGGGACTATGAGCGACCTGGCATTGCAAAGCTTCGGCTTTGAGGATCATCTGGTGAGGGTGATTGATCAGGATGGTGAAGCTTGGTTTATCGCACAGGATGTTTGTTCGTGTCTTGAGATTGTAAATCACCGGCATGCTGTCGCAGGATTAGATGATGATGAAAAAGATGGCGTCGCTACTAACGACGTCACGGGGCGTCAGCAGACGCAGATAGTTATTTCGGAGAGTGGTCTTTACGCTCTGATCTTTAAAAGCCGGAAGGCGGCAGCGGTGCGTTTTCGCAAATGGGTCACATCGGAAGTGCTGCCCACTTTGCGGCGGACGGGCGAATATCAGATGCCGGTTGCCAATGATGATGACCGTCCGGTGATATTACCGTTTCTGGATTCCGCCGATGAAGTGGACCGGTTTCGTTCGGCGCTGGCAGCGGTACGGGAATGCCGGATCGTGCATGGGCGCAGCAAGGCAAAGCGGCTTTGGCCTATATTGGGTTTGCCGGAAGCACCCAGAACAAGCATGAATGGCGTACCGGAATTGAACATGGCGCGCAGCCGCAATATTGCCCGGTGGGCGCAGGAGCGGTTGTCATTCGAACCGGGCGCGCGGATTGCTGCGCAGGATTTGCGCAATGATTATGAAGTTTGGTGTGATGCCAATGACGTGAGTGCGGAGGGTGTCCAGATATTCTGGAAGTGCCTGACCGATTTTGGATATGCGAGTTTCCACAGCAATGGAAGCTGGCGGCGGGATTGCCGACTAAAAGACTGAATAGTTGAATTTTTTTGCAGAATAGCCTGCGAAGCAATTGCTTCGCGGGCCTTAACCATTTGGAGAACAGGCATGGCTGGTGAAAGTGATATTCTTGTCCGCCTTCGCCTGAAGGGCGAGGAGTTCGGGCAGGGGGTCAAAGATGCCTTTTCCGGTGTCGGCGATGAAGCGGAAAGAGCAGGAGAAGAAGCCGGTACGCGGATGGCCAAGGGTTTTGGCGCAAAACAGGCGGCATTTCTGGCAGCAGGCGCAGCCGCTTTCGGTTTGCTGGTCAAGGCGGTCAACGATTCGGTCGAGCTTGGCGCCAACATTGCCGCCTCTGCGCAGCAGATCGGCATCGGTACGGATGCGCTGCAGGAATATCAATATGTTGCCGAACAGGTTGGGGTTTCGCAGAACGAGCTGGAAGGCACGTTACAGAAACTCACCCTGACCATTGGCGAGGCCGCGTCCGGTAACAAGAAATTTACCGATGGTTTTGCTGAATTGGGTGTCTCGCTGACTGATACCGAAGGTCGCGGACGGACCACAGATCAGGTGTTCCAGGATATCATCAAGACCCTGACCGCGATAGAAGACCCATCAGAACGCGCGCGGATCGGCGCGCAGTTGCTGGGCGACCAATATCAGCAGATGGAGCCGATATTGGCACTGGGAGCCGATGGCGTTAGCGAACTGACTGACCGGTTGCATGACATGAACGGCGTCTTGTCGGAAGAAGAAATTCAAAAATTACAAGAAACTAACGCAAAATTCGATGAAATGCAGCGGATATTGTCGGTCAATATCGCAGGCGCGGTGGCGCAAAATGCCGACGGTATAATCTATCTGGCCAACGCGCTGGGCAACTTGGCTGTTTACGCTCTGAAAGCTGGATCGGCATGGGCAGACTTTCAGCTCCGGATGGAAAAATTCGGAAACAATGTCGACCTTATGAATCCGCTTTTGGGTGCCGACGCCCGCGCTAATTTGATTAATCGAAATCTTGAGATAAACGAGGCACGATATAAAATTCAAAGCGGTGGTCAGGTCACCGGTGGGAGGCCCAAAACCAACCAAAGCCCGGCAGTCCCATCATTTGGCCGTACAGTGACCGCTCCCTCCACCCGTGGAGGCGGGGGTGGATCATCCCGCAAATCTGGTCCCTCCGCCGAACAGCGCGAACAGGAGCGGGCAGCCAAGGCTATGCAGAAAGAATATGAGCGCCTGGAAGAATCTCTCGAGCGTCAGGTGGAATCGCAGGAAGATGCTGCCCGGATTGAAGAAGTCAGGCGTACGCAGGGCGAATATGCCGCAGAGGTTGCCAAGAGGCATCTGGATATCGAGCGGCAGTTTCCCACGTTGATAAATACATCAGTTGAGGCGGTAGCGGAGCGATACAAGATCACCTCTGCCGAAGCTCAAAAATTGCTCGAGCTGGTGGGGCATTATAAGGAGCTGACCGAACAGGCGAGCCTGGACAAATGGTATGATCAGCAAGACCGCAATTTTGAAGAATCCACGGCTTTGGCCGCAAAGCAGATTAAGGCTGCGCAGGATGAAGCTGCTGAAAAACAGCGTCGAATTCAGGAAGCGGAAATTAGGTATATCTCCGATTTCTATTTCGATCTATTCTCCGGGAACACCGGCAATATCTGGAAGGATTTCAAGCGGCAGGGTCTGGGCGTTATCTCCGATATCGCCGCGCAGTGGACGCTGGCGCTTATTTCCGGGCAGGACACGTCGCTGACCTCCATTGCCGGCAATGTCATGGGAAGTCCCTTTCCCGGTGGCGGGTCTCCATTGGGGAGCCTGCTCGGTGCTATTACCGGTGGTGCCAGTGGTCAGTCTGCCGCCAATGATAACGGCGCGGCTGTCGGGGGGATTGCCAACGCCGCCGCCCAGTCCGCAGGAGGATCGGCGACAGCCGCAGCGTCAGGCATACTTGGCGGGTTTCAAGCGGGTGCCGGTCTGGCCGGGCCCGTCGGGCTTTATGCCGGTGCGGTCGCCGTTTCCGATTTGGTTGGGCAGGGTATTTCGAGTGCCCTGGGGATCAAATATAGCAGAACGGCGGGTGGCCTGTTCGGGGCGATTGGCGGCATTATCGGGGGAATGTTAAAGAAAACCGACAAGGGATATGCGCAAGCATCGATATCCCAGAGCGGTGAACTGGAATATTCTCTCGCGAAGGTTAACGGGAGCGGTCGCGCCGATGCCGCAACCGGTCAGATCAACGCCTTGTTCGAGGGATTGAAATCCATATCGGAGCAGTTGGGCGGTAACCTGAAAGGTGGCTTCACGCTCGGTTCGATTGGTACCTATAAGGATAAATACAGTTTCGATCCGACCTTTGGCAGCCCGTCCGATACGCAATATTTTGCCAATGCCGAAGATGCTGTCAGAGCCGGGTTGATGGACGCCCTGGGCCGCGGTGTCATCGACGGAATTTCCGATGCGTCGCAGAAAATATTGAGCAGTGGTCAGGATCTGGAAACCGCAATCGAAAAGGCGCTGATGATAGAGCAGCTGCCCGATCTGTTGCAGCAACGGCTTGATCCGTTGGGCTATGCGCTCGACCAGATATATGACAAATACAAGCTGCTTGCCGATGCGCTGCGCGAGGGCGGGGCGAGCGCGGAACAATATGCCCAGGCGCAGCAATTGTGGGAACTGGAAAAGGCCGATGCGATTGCCGCGATCGGCGGTGCCAGCGACGGTTTGAAAGATTTTCTGTTGTCGCTCAACGCCGGATCCGCAAGTCCGCTGTCCTTGCGTCAGCAGCAGGCGGAGGCAGAGGCAGCGCTGGCGCCCTATATCGCCCAGATCAGGGAAGCGGAGGCCGCCAAGGCCGAGCTTGACCGGTTGCGCGCATTGGGTGGCAGTGCTTCGGATATCGAGGCAGCAGAAACCGCCGCGCGTATCGCTTCACAGAAAATTGACCAGAGCGGTTTTCAGGACAGCGGGTCATTGTTGCTGAATATATCCCGGCAGATCGATGCCAGCGGCAATGGGTTCTTCACCCAGTTTGACCGGATCCGTGATCTGACCAACAGCGCGATTTCCCTGATCGACAATGCGGTGCCGATGCGTGAAGCGGCGCAGGATCCGTTTACCGAGGCGACCGCCAATATTTTGACCGATCACACTGATTTGCTGCACAGCATCAATGACAATCTGGCCAAATATCTGTCGGGCAATGGCAATGGTTCGTTCGATTCGCGCAACTATGCGGTGTCAAAATGACCGCAGTGGCAGCGGATATTGTCGCCGCGGGGCGCGTTGCCCGCATCGTCAAGCGCGAGGACGCGGCGATAAAATCATCCTATCCCGGTGCGCGGGATAATCTGGAGAGCCCGTCGACCGGATATTTCGACAGCCAGAGTGATGCGATGGCGGCGTTGAATATCGAGGGGGCATTGACCGGTGTCGCCCGGCGCCGCTTTTCCGCGCGGGTGCAGGACATGATCATATTGGATCCGGCGACCGATGGTGTCCCGACCTATCATCTGGTTGACGCCGAACAGCAGGTCGACACGCCGTGCCTGGTGTCCAGGATGGTGATCGATCTGGAAAATGAAACAACCGATCTGGAGTTATTTGGCTGATGACTAATGCCTTGATCATCGAGCCGCTGGCGATGTCGTCGATCAGCGCCAGCAACACCGCGTCCGGATATGATGCCCAGTATATGGGAAATGATTTTATCGGAGTGGTCTGGAAATCCGGCAGCGGCCTTTCCAGCGTCACGGTGACGGTCGACCTGGGCAGCGATGTTGCGTTTGATACGGCCAGTCTGATCGGGTGCGTTGCGGCGCAGTCGGGATGGACGTTGCAAGTGAAGATTGCCACGGCGGCGCAGGGAAGTGGCTTTGCCGGAGCATGGACCGGCAGCACGGAGACATTTCTGGCCGGCACGGTATCGCCGCGCCACGGGCGCAGCAAGGCGTTGTGGATGGCGCCATCGGGCGCTCCGGCACTGGGCCGCTATGTCCGCTTTACCATTGCTTCGCTAAGCAGTCTTCCAGTGACGATTGGCCGGATTGTTATCGGCAAGAAAATCCAGCTGGCGCGCAATTTTTCCTTTGGCGGTGCTTTTGGTGTCAACGCGCTGGGTAATGTCGAATTTTCGGTGAATGGCGTGCCGTTGCGCCGGTTCGGCAAAAAGCTGCGGGCGATGGGGATCAGTTTCGGCCATGTCCACCGGGACGAGGTGGAGGAAAAGGTCCAGCCATTGCTGGAAGCGGCGGGCAATGACACGCCGATCATGGTGGTGACCGACCCTGATGCCCATGCGCAGCGGCAATCGCGGATATATTTTGGTTTTCTGGTCGGCAATATCGGCACCGTGTGGGCGCGGGCCAATGGCTTTCAGGCCCAGATCAATCTTGTCGCGATAGACTGAATCCATGAAAGCATATTTGATCCAGATCGATGCACGCGACAGTGCAGGCGACCCGCTGTCCATGCGTTTTGCCAGCCATGATGACGCGGGATTGTGCCATTATGACGGCGAAACATGGTGGCCGGCGATCGCGCAGCTGCCGTCGATCAGCTATGATTTTTTTGATGGCGGTTTTCGGGGCGATATCGGTAATCCGTCGGGCAGTTTTTCATTATCGATGCAGGCCTATCCCGATATGGCATCGGCGATCTGGTCGGATGCGGCTTTCTCTCTCTACCAGATGGATTTCGATGACTCGACGATCGCCAATCTGGTGACATTATTTGCCGGTCGCATCCGGTCACAACCGCGATTTTCGGGCGGGCGCGCAGAGGTTGAGTTTGAAAGCGATGACCGCTGGCTGGATGAAGTGTTGCTGGATACTTATGCCGGCACGGGCGGTGTGGAGGGGCCGGACGAACTGGAAGGAGCGGTCAAGCCGTTGCTGCTGGGCGCGCCGCGCTTTGCTCCGGGCGTTTTGATTGACGCGGTCGACAATGTCTATCAGCTGTCTGCTTATGGGGCTATTCAGGGTGTCGATGCGGTCTATGACCGATTGTCGAGCCTTGGCGCTTCGACAGGTGATCATGCATCGCTGGCGGCGTTGCTGGCCGCCGATATTGCCAATGGTAGCTGGGCCACCTGTCTGGCCCTTGGGCTGGTCCGTCTGGGCGCGCCTCCGGACGGTCAGGTTTGTTTTCATGTCCGCGCCGATGCTGTTGGCGGTTGGTCGCGTCTGCCTGGCGCTCTTGTCGACAGAATAGCCGGCATCGCGAGCGGGTCGGCTTCCTCCGCTTCCCTGTTGGCGATTAACGGCACGCGGCCCTATAATTTATCGGTGGCCATCGCCGACCAGATCACGCCGCGGGAATTGATCCAGTCGATCGCAGCCAGTATAAAGGCGGTTGCGGGGGTGAACTGGTCCGGAGAGCTTTTTCTGGCGCCGATCGCGATTACGGCTGCGGTCAAGACATTGAAGTCAGACGGCATGACGCTGCCCCCGATAGCAGAGGTCACCCAGTTGCCGGTCGATCCACCGTTCTGGCGACTGGCCACCGAGGCGGAAAAAACCTGGGTGGTGCACGGTGCCGCCGACATTGCCTATCAGTTTAATTTTCGGGGTGCCTATTCGGAAGAGCGGGTTTATCGCCTGGATGACGTGGTCAGCGTGGGCGATGGTTCGACATGGCGGTTCATTGGCGATGATCCGGTAGCGGGATCGGTTCCGTCTGACGGAAATCCGGATTGGGAGCGGCGCAGCGCGGCCACAGTGGTGGATTTTGCGAATGTTACTGGCACCGATGCGCTGTTGGCCGATATCAGCGAGGCGCTGGAACTTGCGGCCGCCCGCGGCAAAGTGTGGACCACGGTAACAATCCCGTCTGTTGCGCAAAGCAATGTCGGCGATACGTGGATAGCACCGGATGGCGTTTTCTATGACCGTGTGCCGGCAGGCGGAATATTGCTGGATGGCAAGATTGTTGTCCTGGGCGGTTACCGGCCCTTTATTGCATGGACGCCATCGGTCAACCAGCCATTGCGCGATACCATCGCCGCGACGACGTCCGCGCAGGCCACGGCAGATTCAGCGCTTCTGGCCCTGTCTTATCTGGACGATGATGGCATTTTGACGGTCGACGAAAAGGTTCGCCGTCTGATTCCCGAAGATGCGGTGCTCGAGCAATCCTATGCCACGATCACGGCTACTGCGACCGGCCTGAGTGTCAGCACGGCGGGCATTACCGCTGCACGGGCGGCATGGATTTTGCTGCGCGACGCGATCAGCCCGGCGTGGAACGACACGACCCAGAATAGCGTCGTGGTGCGCAATTCACTGGATGCGACGTTGCTCGCGTATCGGGACGAGTTTGATGCGCTGCGCGCGGCGATCGAGACCAAGATTGAAGATCTTACTTCTGACGCCCAATCTACCGCCGACGATGCCTATGCGGCGGCGGGACAGGCGAATACAATATTGGCGAACATCGCCAATGATGATCTGCTGACGCCGGATGAAAAGCCGGATGTGGTTCTCAATCGCGATGTCATCGTGGGCGAGCAGGCCGGCATCGAGGCCAGCGCCGATATATATGGGATAACGACCGAGAAAACCGCTTATGCCGCATCGATCACTGCGCTGACCGTCTATCTGGCCACGCTGACGACGCCGGTTCTGTGGAGCAGTCTGGCGGGCAACACGACCATTGTAGGCGCGACGTTCCGATCCAAATTCGCGGGCGTATATGCCGCCCGGCAAGTGCTGCTGAACAAGATCGCCGCTGTGGCTGCTGTCAAAATCGAAAGCATCGGCGATGACGGGATATTGTCCCGCAACGAAAAGCTGCAGCTTGTTCGCGAGGTGGCGGCGATTCTGGCCAATCACGCTGCGCTGGATGCAAAGGCGACGACGCTGGGAACGGTCGATACGGAGCAAACGAACGCACAAGCCAGTATCGATGCACTGGACGCCTATCTGACAGGGCTTTCGCCGGCATGGGATGACAGCAGCCAGGACACGGCGATCGTCCGCGCAATATTCAATACCAAATTTGACGATGTAGCTGATGATGTGGCGGCGCTGCAGGCTGCAATTCAGGGCCGCAAAGGCAATTTCATCGACATATTGTTCACCGGCCCTGGGCCAGAACCGGCAACGCCCTTTGGAACCAGCCCGGCAGGATGGACCAACCAGCCAATGGAAGGCGGTTATTATTCTCGCGCAGAGCGGCGCGCAGAGGATGGCGCGATCGTGACCACATGGTCTGTTCCGGTCAAGCTCGGCACGTTCCGGAACCGTGGCGCATGGAATGGATCTGATACCTATTATCGAGACGACACGGTTCAATATTCGGGCGGGACCTATGCGGCCTCGACGGAAACCACCGGCAGCGCGCCCAGCGGCACCGATCAGGACAATGCGAACTGGTATGTGATTGCAGCGCCCGGTTCTGCCGGAACGCCGGCAACGCCGCCCAGCGCGTTTTCAGACACGATCAACCTGACAACCCAGACCGGTCCGGTCAATCTTCGCACTTTGGCCGATGCGGCGGGCTATACCGGCATGAGCGATGCTACGATTACGTTCAATGTTCCTACCGGTGTGACGATTACCGGTGGCGCGGGCGGCCTGAATGGCATCACGACCGGCACCTGGCCCAGCGGGTACACTATCAACCTCGACCTGAGCGTTACCGGCAAAGTCTTTGGCGGCGGCGGTAAAGGCGGGAACGGCGAAAGCGGTGATAACGGCGGCTCCAACGGCGGCGCCGGTGGCGATGCGTTCAACGCGCTGGAAGACATTGATATCGTCGTGAATTCCGGTGGTGAAATCAAGGGCGGCGGCGGCGGTGGTGGTGGTGGCAAAGGTACAAGCCTCTATGTCGCTGAAGAGCCGATCTTTTACGGCGGCGGCGGCGGCGGCGGTGGCGCTCCGAACGGCGCGGGCGGGATCCGTGGCAATAGCGATGGCGGAACGCAGGCCAGCAACGGTTCATCCGGAACGACCGGTGGCGGCGGCGCGGGTGGCGCGCTTGGCAGCGCGAGCTATTCATCTGCAGGCGGCAATGGTGGCGGATTTGCCGCTGCCGGTGCCAATGTTGCGTCGGGAACGAATGGCGGCGCTGCCGGCTATGCCATCCGCAAAAACGGCAAAACAGTCAACGTAACCAACAATGGAACGATCACAGGAGCGCAAGGATAATAATATGGCAGACGAACAAGATTGGGCAGCATTTGCCGACCAGAATCACCTGAAAGCCACCGACACAATTTTGGCCCGGACATCCGCAGGAGCCGGGGTGGAGATACCGGGAGGGCATGTCGTGGCGCGCAGGGCGGATGGAGAGCCGTTTAAAGCTCCTGGTCCGATACAGGGTGGCTTTGGCGGCGATACGACTGTTGGTGTTGATGATTGGAACGATGGTTCAAATGCTATTTCTGGGAGCGGAAAGAAGATTTTGAATGCCGGTTCGTTAAATCATCCACCGTTCGGATCGTTATATTATGCATTTTCATTCGAAGCTGGGTCCGCCAAGGATGGTAGCGGCAATATGACACAGTTTGCCATTCCCTATGTAAGTTCTAATCCATTCTTCCTGCGGACAAAATTATCGGGAAGTTGGAGCAACTGGCGTGAAATATTGAGCGCCAATAACTCGGGTAATTTTCAACCTTACACAAACGGTACAGCTAATCTGGGCGGTAGCGCGACCCGTTTTGCGGTCGTTTATGCCGCTACCGGTTCGATCAACACCTCGGACGAGCGCGAGAAAACTTGGCGCGGGGCGATGACCGATGATGAATATGCGGCCGCGCTGCAGATCATCGACGAGATGGGTTTTTATCAGTGGAATGATAGCATCGCCGTAAAGGGCGAGGATGCGCGTTATCATTTCGGTGCGCGTGTGCAGCGGGTCATTGCTATTCTTGATGATCATCTGGGCGAGGACGAGTGGCATAAATATGCTTTTGCCTGCCATGATAGCTGGGATGCCGAATATGCTGATGTTCTCGACGAAGCCGGAGATATCGTCCCCGACGCGCAGGGAGACCTGACCAGGGAAGCGGGTGACGTTTACGGGCTTCGTCCGGACCAGTTCACGATGTTCCTGATGACCGCGCAGGCGCGCCGGCAATCGGCGCTTGAGGAACGGATAGCTGAGCTGGAAACGGCATGACCACGCATTACCTGGCGCACTATTGGGGCACGGTTGTTTTCTATGGCCTGCGCTATGCCGTGACGATGATCGGCATCATGATTTCGATCTTCCTGTTCAGATATGGCTGGCTTCGCATTGTCAAGAAACGCCCTGATCAAGATATCCGGATGACCAGCGATGGTGTCGCCCATGTGATGATGGCCGGGGGATTGTCCGCGGCACTGTTCGTGCTGCCGGTGCTGAATGGTGCCAATTTCAAACTTGGTCTGGGCTATCATCCACCGGTCAATGCGCTGCAGATGGCGTTATTCTACATGATGCTGATCAGCCTGTTCTGCTGGATGGCCACGGCAAAGCGCCTGATAGTCCGGTTTTCCGTAGTGTTTCTGATCCCGGCGATGATTGCGGCTTTTGCTGATGTCGCAACCGGCAAAATAGCGGTGCCAGTCCCATGAATTATACCGAAAGGACGCCCGATGTTCTGGTGGCCCTGTTCTCCGCTCTATCGGCGTGGTTCGCGGCCAATATGGGGGATATCATCTATCTGGGCTTTGCCGCTTTGCTTCAGGTGCCCTGCATCGCTGCGGGGTCGCGGTTCCGGGTCGGTGTGATGGCGTCGAGGGTGGAGACCGATCAGGAGATGATTGAACGGGAAAAGATATTGAGCCGCGAGATCCTGTTCGCGCTGGCGCTGGTGTCCTTTGGACTGGTCCTGATGATCCGGCCCAATTTCGGCGTGATCCTGATCAGTGCGGTCATCATGGGCGCGCTTGGCCCGGTGGCGCTTCAGCCCGGATTTGAATGGTTCAACCGGTTGTGGGGAAAAATGCCCTGACCGGCGAATGAAATTTTGATGGAACGGGCCTCGCTTCTGCGGGGCTTTTTTATGGGCGCGCCTCGGGCGGGCCGGTGATGGAGAGTGATATGAGCATCTTGGCACAAATTCAAAAGCATGTCGGCGTGGATCCGGATGGCAAGTGGGGGCCCAATACCGCGACCGCGATTGCGCAGGCTCTTGGCCTGTTCTCTGCGGCAAAGCCGGTCGATCACGCATCTCCGGAAACAGGCAGCCCGATTGACGATATTGATGCCGCCTTGCTGCGCGTGGCGAAGCCTTCGCTATCGGTCGCTGACCTGGAACCGTGGGTGGCGCCGATCCGCGCGGCCTGTACCAAGTTCGGCATCGACAATATTCGCCGCATTGCCGCCTTCCTGACCACCCAGGCCCATGAAGGCGGGTTCAAGGTCGGTGTCCGCGAGGGCATGAACTATTCCGCGCAACGCATGGCAGAGGTCTGGCCGTCCCGGTTTTCGGTCAGCGGGCGCAAGGGCGGCAAGCCGAACGGGCTGGCGCTGGCGCTTGATCGCAAGCCGGAAGAAATCGCAAACCATGTCTATGCGAACCGTATGGGCAACGGGCCACCCGAAAGCGGTGATGGCTGGCGCTTCCGGGGCAATGGTCCATCGCAGTTGACCGGTCGTGAAAATCACCAGCGCTTTGCCAAGGCGATGGGCATGACGGTTGAGAAGGCTGTCGAATGGATCGGCACGATCGAGGGCGGCGTGATGTCTGCGGCATGGTTCTGGGAAGATAATGACATCAACCGGCTCGCTGATACGCCGGGCGTCGAGGACGAAACCCGCAAGATCAATGGCGGCCTCATCGGGGTCGAAGATCGGCGCGCGATATTTGACCGTCTGGTCGCGGAATTACTGCGCAGAGAAAAAACATGAACTGGGCCGAGCGCACGTCCCGAATACTTCAATGGATAGGCACTCCTTTCCGCGTCCTGGCTCGCGCAACTATGGTTCTGGTCAACCTGACACCGCGCCAGATGCAGGCGGCTTGCACCCTCTCCATGATTGGCGGGATTATCTCTAACTCGGTCTGGATATGGCTCTACATCGGCAAGGTCGAACGCGCGGCGCTGCTCGGTCTGGATCCAGAAAGCCCGTTGTTCACCGTCACGCTATCGGCGGTCAAATATCTGTCGATCATGTCTGGCGGCTTTGCGCTGTTCATGTGCCTGATAGCCTTTGGAGCTGAGTGGATCCGCGTAAAATATAAGGATTTCGAGGCAGGCACGAGCCGCCGAGCAGCCGATGCGGCGAGAGAGGTCGCTGATGCGGCGGATGATGCCGCAGACGTCATTGAAACACTGGAAGAGGGAACGGAACGATGATCGGAATGGGATGGCTCGCCGGGCTTTTGCTCAAAAAAGGACTTTCAGGCGGCAAGGTCGAGACGATCAGCAATATCGTCCAGATTGTAATCGTGGCGCTGCTGTTCGGCTCAATCGGTTTCTTCACCGGCTGTCAGCACGGCACGGCGATCGAGGCCGCTGCTTGGGAGAAGGACGTCCAGAAAAAGGTTGATGCCCGATGGAAGGCGAAGGTCGCGCAGGACAGGCGGGACCAGGCCATTTCTGATGGCGGGAAAAAAGCAATCGACGAACGTAGAAAGGAACTCGACAATGAAAATAGCAAACTTCCAGATCAAGGCCTTACTGATCGCCAGCGTAATCGTCGCTGTGCCGAGTTGCGGCGGCAGGGACAGCAATGTGAATTTCCTGCCACCGGCGCCGGCCCAGATTGAAACGGACCAGAGGGACGATCCCCGCCCGGAATATCCACAAGGCGCTGTCGATAGCGAGGATCTGCACGAAAGCTGGGTGAGCAGCGCTCTTGATTGGGGGGACCGCAAAAACCTGCTCGCCTATCGGTGGTGCGAACTCTGGAACAAGTTCTCGACCGAAGCGGTGGATTGCGGCGTCAAGCCGCCGGGTGTCGATCGGGGCCCTGATTGATGCGAGCGGACATATCCCGAGGCGATATGTCCGCTTTCTCTGAATTACATGGGAAGCAGGACGTCACCAGATTTCTGCTCTTGTTACTGCCGCCTTTGGATCGCGGTATAACGTGATCGACCGTGGCCCCATTCCGGACTGTTGACGGATCTATAGCCGGATTGTGAACGACCTTTATGCCGCAATAGCGGCAGCGAAATTTGTCACGGCGCCAGACCTTCCTTTTGACGTAAGGCTTCGGAGCTCCGGACATTATTTGGTCGCCTTTGATAATGGTTCTGATCCGTTTGGCTCTGTCATCACTGTGCCGCACATTGTGCCATTAATGTGCCGTGATGTGCCGTATATTTCCGTTTTGTTCCGTTTTGGTTGACAGGCGGGCGGCGGTTCAATATCGGGAATCCCGCAGAAACCAAGCGTTTCAAGGCACGCGCCCGTAGCTCAGTCGGATAGAGCATCAGATTCCTAATCTGGGGGCCACAGGTTCGAATCCTGTCGGGCGCACCAATACAGATTTTTCTATTACTGAGTCGAGTTCCTGTCGTTCGGCTGATCGCTGTCATGGCCTCAAAGCGGACGAATTCGTGAGATTGAAAGGTAATGTCTGCGGCCGTTGCGGCTGTTCAGCGGCAGAATCCAATGACTGATTAGGTCACAACCGCGAATATGGTGCTGATCTTTTCTTGATTTTGGTCATAGCTTTGGCCGACGGCTTCTCTCTGCTATGCAATGTCGCGCAAGGAGGTTTCCGTGGAAATTGATGAAGTCATTGGGTTCCTGAAACGACATGCGCCCTTTGATAATCTGACGGCGGATATAATTGCTTCCCTCGCGCGCAAGATTGAGATTCGGTATTTTCCGCGCGGGACGGTGATTATTGATGCCGGTAAGGAAAATTTCGTATTGGGTATCGTTCGGTCTGGCGCGGTTGAACTGCGCTTGGGTGGCACTGAACTTAACCACCGGTTGGGTGAAGGCGGTCTCTATGGTTACCCATCGCTGCTGCATCATGAAGTCACCCGCAACAAAGTGGTCGCGCTGGAAGATTGCCTGATCTACCAGCTTCCCAAAGCGTTTTTTCTCAGGATGCTCGCACAGAATGAGGCATTGAAGGCATTTTTTGCCAAAGACGAGGCCGAACGGTTGCGCCGGGCGGTGGAGGGTCTGCGCCGATCTGAAAATGGCTACGGCGATGCGGCAATGATCGCGGTGAAACTGAAAACCCTATTGCGCCGCAAAGATGTGGTGACCGCGAGTCCTGGCGACACGATCCGTGATGCGGCGAAGCTGATGACCGAAGCTGATGTTTCCACTCTTCCTATAACCGATCAGGGCAAACTGATCGGTATATTGACCGACAAGGATCTGCGGCGCCGGGTATTGGGTGAGGGGGTTTCTCCGGATGAGCCGGTTTCCAGCGTGATGACTCCGGAACCGATAACCATGTCGTTGGACGACGATTTGCTGTCCGCGATGCTCGTGATGTCCCAGAAAAACATCCATCACTTCCCGATTGTTGAAGACGCAAACCGGATTGTCGGTGTGGTCAGTTCCAGCGACCTGCTCAATCGCTTCGGCATGAATGCCCTACAGGTGGTGGCAGAGATCAAGGCAGCCCCTGATGCAGCGACGGTCGCCACGGCGGCGCAGCGGGTAGGGGCTGTTTTGAGCAATATGATCGAGTCGGGGGTCGACGCCGATCATATCGCGCGCTTTGTTTCCAATATCGGAGAGAATACCCATCGGCAGTTGCTCAAATTGGCGGAAGAACAATTGGGCCCGCCTCCGGTGCCCTACGCTCTCGTAGTCTTCGGATCACTCGCCCGGCAGGAACAGGCTGGCGGATCCGATCAGGACAATGGTTTCATTCTTGATGACAGCTATGCCCCCGCCGAGCACGCTACCTATTTCGAGCAGCTTGCCAAGCTATTATGCGATGGGCTGAACAGTGCGGGCTATGTCTATTGCCCTGGCGATATTATGGCGACCAACGAGAAGTGGCGGCAACCGCTGGCAGTCTGGCAAGCACGCTATCGTGGCTGGATTGAAACGCCCGATCCCGAGAATGTCCTGAACACGACGATTTTTTTCGACATGCGATGCGTCGCTGGTGAAGAGGGCCTTGTCGAAGCCCTCCGTGCCCGGATTTTTGAATGGAGCAGCGCGAACAGGATCTTTCTGTCTTTCATCGCCCGGGCAGCATCGAACACAAAAGTTCCATTGGGATTCTTCCGCAATTTTCTCCTGCAACATGATGAAAAGGAGGGGGATGTGCTTGACCTGAAGCATCAGGCGATAGCACCGGTGGTCGACATCGCCCGCGTCTATGCACTCGCACTTGGTCTGGCAGAGGTGAACAGCAAAGAACGTCTGAAGATGGCGGTTGAATTGAGATGTCTGAGTGAGGAAGAGGCCTCCGATCTTATCGATTGCTTTGAATTTATCCGCAGCGTTCGCTTCCGACATCAGTCCAATCAGGTCAAACGCGGGGAGGGGCCCACCAATAACCTTCCGCCCAAGTCACTGTCCCGGTTCGAGCGGGAGCATCTGAAAGATGCTTTCCGCATAATCCGTAATCACATGGACATCATCAGCCGCAACTATGCGGGCGGGATTCAGTGAAGCTCGATTGGCAGAGCTGGTTCCAGAAAAGGAGCTATGCGCAGGATTGGGAACGCGCAAAAAAGGCTGCCGTGTCTACACCGATGGAAGCTTATTATGACGTCCTCTTGCCAGAGGAGGAAACGCTTGATGACACGCCACTGGTTGCGCTTGATTTTGAAAGTGACGGGCTGGAGAGAGACGCCCAATTGCTGGAGGCCGGCTGGGTGCGTATTATCGACCGGGCGGTAAAACTGGAAACGGCACAGAAACGGCGCATTCGGGCAGGCAGCCGATTGCAGGAATCCGCTGTAGTCATACACCGCATTACAGATGATGCCGCAGCAGGCGGGCAACTGGAGCCAGCTGTCCTGGCCTTGCTGCTCGACGAGTTGAAGGGAGCTGCGATTGTCGCGCACGCCGCGGCGATTGAACATTCATTTCTCAATACCGCTTGCTTGCGCAGTTTTGGCGTTCCCTTTGTCGGAAGATTTATTTGTACCATGCAACTTGAGGAGCGATGGTTCCCGAAACAGCGGACGGCAGATGGTCTGCGGCTGGGCAAATTGCGCTCGCAATATGGCCTGCCCGCATATCGCGCGCATGATGGTCTGACCGATGCTATTGCCTGCGGTGAACTGTTTCTGGCGCAATGCGCGCGCCGCAAAGCCGAAAATCTATTACTTAAAGACGTTCTGATGAAGGGCTAAGCTTTCTTCGCGCGGCTATTAGACGAAAGTCTCTCTATCAAATTTCTCCATCCCCTTTAGCGTTGCAAAATAATGGTCAGAAACCGGCCATGATGTGAAAAAACAGGGGAGGATAGCATGACGGACAATGACGTATCCGTTCCGGAGCCGAATGGTGTTCCGGAATCGGAGGGCGAAGCCAACGCAAATGAAAAGGCCTATTGGTCGGAAAATATCAGGCTGCTTTGGACATTGATGGTGGTCTGGTTCGTCGTGTCATTCGGCGCAGGCATACTGTTCCGCGATTTTCTCGACCAGTTTTCGCTTGGCGGTTACCCGTTGGGCTTCTGGTTTGCACAACAAGGCTCGATCTACGTCTTCGTTCTTCTCATCTTCTACTACACCTGGAAGATGAAGAGGATCGAACGCAAATATGATCTGGATGATTGAGGGAGGTTGACATGGATACACAAACATTAATCTATCTTTTCGTCGGTCTCTCCTTCTCCCTCTATATCGGCATTGCGATATGGACGCGGGCGGGATCGACCAAGGAATTTTATATTGCTGGCGGAGGCGTGCACCCGGTCGTCAATGGCATGGCAACGGCGGCCGACTGGATGTCGGCGGCGAGCTTTATCTCGATGGCGGGTATTATCGCCTTTTCCGGCTATGATGGCTCGGTCTACCTGATGGGCTGGACAGGTGGCTATGTGGTGCTGGCGTTATTGCTGGCGCCTTATCTGCGCAAATTTGGACAATTTACGGTGCCCGACTTCATCGGCACCCGCTATTATTCCAAAACAGCGCGTGTGGTTGCGGTGGTCTGTCTGATCTTCATCAGCTTCACTTATATTGCCGGACAGATGCGCGGAGTGGGTATTGTTTTCTCCCGCTTCCTCGACGTTCCGATTACGCTCGGCGTGATTATCGGCATGGGCATTGTGTTCTTTTATGCTGTGCTCGGCGGGATGAAAGGCGTCACCTATACGCAGGTCGCACAATATTGTGTGCTGATCTTTGCTTATATGGTGCCAGCATTCTTCATCAGCTTTCTGGTGACCGGCAATCCGATACCGCAATTGGGGTTAGGGTCGACGGTCAATGACGGCTCGGGATTATATGTGCTGCAAAAACTGGATCTGGTGCTTCAGGATATGGGCTTTGGTGCCTATACCGACGGGTCAAAATCGATGATCGACGTGTTTTGCATTACCGCAGCGTTGATGGTCGGTACGGCTGGGTTGCCGCATGTGATCGTGCGGTTCTTCACCGTGCCAAAGGCATCCGATGCCCGTAAATCGGCGGGTTGGGCCCTGATCTTCATTGCGCTGCTTTATACCACGGCACCTGCGATAGGCGCATTTGCGCGAATCAACTTCATCGAAACGGTTGATCAGACCGAATATGCGGAAGCACCGGGCTGGTTTAAAAATTGGGAAGCCAATGATCTGATTGCCTGGACCGATAAAAATGGTGACGGCAAAATGGAATATCGGTCCGGTGATGCCTTTGCAGGCAGCCCCGAGTTTACCGGTCAAACCGGCAAAAGTGGAGAACGACTGATTGCCAATACGATTAATGTCGAAAGCGAGAATGAGGTCTATGTCGACAAGGACATCATGGTGCTCGCCAATCCGGAAATTGCAAACCTTCCCGGTTGGGTGATTGCTTTGGTGGCCGCGGGAGGCTTGGCCGCAGCGCTATCGACGGCGGCGGGCTTGCTGCTGGTGATTTCATCGTCGATCAGTCATGACTTGCTGAAACAAACCTTCCGTCCGCAAATTACGGAGAAAGGCGAGTTGATGGCAGCACGTATCGCGGCAACTGCAGCGATCGTAGTGGCGGGATATCTCGGCATCTATCCCCCGGGATGGGTGGCGCAGGTTGTGGCTTTCGCCTTCGGTCTGGCGGCAGCATCGCTATTCCCGGCCATTTTCATGGGTATCTTCTGGAAATCCATGAACAAAGAAGGTGCGATTGCCGGGATGGTAAGCGGACTGGTATTTACCTTCAGCTACATCGCCTATTTCAAGCTGATCGCTCCGGAAGCCAATATTGCCGCCAATTGGCTGTTTGGCATCTCTCCAGAGGGTATTGGTGTGGTTGGTATGATTATCAATTTCGTCATCGCAATCGGAGTATCGAAAATGACCGCCTCGCCGCCGGTGGAGGTGCTCAAGATGATCGACTCGATCCGCGTACCACGCGGGGCTGGAGATGCGGCGGTGCATTAAACTCCTCCCATCTTAATTAAAAGGGCGGCGCTTGGCGTTGCCCTTTTTTTTGCTTAAAGAGCAATAGGAGAAGAAAATGATCTTGTGGATCGCGCTGGCCGCTTCGGTGCTTTATGCCGCCGGTCTCTTTTGGCTCGCGCTAAAGGGGGACAGCGGGCGCTTCTCTCTGGGGCTACGCGCGCAATCTTGTGTTTATGGGCTTTCCCTCGCTGTTTATTGCACTAGCTGGACGTTTTACAGCGCGGTTGGAACGGCGGTGTCGAATGGCTGGCATTTTCTGCCAATCTATCTGGGGCCGATATTATTATTCACCATCGGCTATGGTTTGGTTTCACGCACCTTGCAGCTGGGCAAAGCGCAACACAGCACCTCGATCGCGGATTTTCTGTCGACCCGATATGGTAAAAGCGGTTCGGTGGCCGCTCTGGTTACCATCATCGCCACGATCGGGATATTGCCCTATGTGGCTCTGCAATTAAAATCCGTCGGTCAGACGTTGTCGGCGCTATCGCCCGATATTGGCGGAGTGATCAATTCCGAGGATGTCGTGTTGGGGGTGGCCGCTGTAATGGCGATGTTCGCCATATTGTTCGGCGCCCGTCAGGTCGATCTCACCCAGCATAACAGGGGATTGGTGCTGACTATTGCGGTCGAAGCCGTTGTAAAAATATTCGCTCTGCTCGCGGTGACGTTGTTCGCGATTCTGTTTCTTGCGGGGACAAATGCGGAACAAATCGAGAGTGCACGTGATTTCGGCGAGATTTTCAAAATGGACCAGTTTGATGCCCGCTTTCTGATATTAACTCTAATATCCGCGTGCGCAGCCTTATGTTTGCCGCGGCAATTTCATATGACTATCGTCGAGGCACAGAAGGATCGCCCGGATAGGCTGATGCGCTTCGTCTTTCCTGCTTATCTTGTCGTCATTGCACTGGTCGTATTTCCGATAACGATGATCGGTACATCGATGCTACCGGCGGGCCAGACAAATCCCGATATGCTGATGCTCGCCCTTCCGCTGAGCACCGGTGCGGATTGGCTCGCGATACTGGTGTTCATTGGCGGCTTTTCGGCGGCCACCGGTATGGTGATTGTTACAACGGTGGCGCTTTCCGGTATGATTACCAACGACCTGATCATTCCGCTTTTCTATCGTCGCAGGACCAACCACGCCATATTGAGCCAGTCGCTGCTATGGATCAGGCGACTGACGATCATCGGCCTGCTCTTCCTCGCCTATCTATATTACCGCACAATCAATAGCGCCACCACACTGGCAGGCGTGGGAATAATTTCATTTGCAGCTGTTTCGCAATTCGCTCCGGCGCTCATCGGGGGGCTGTTCTGGAAGCAGGGCAATCGAAAGGGGGTCAATGCAGGCCTGGTACTGGGCTTTGGCGCCTGGTTGATATTATTGATAATACCGACCTATCTTGGCACAAATCCGGTTTTCCAGATTGCGGACGATATGCTGGTGTCAGCGGTGATTATCAGTCTTTCGCTCAACATTGCCGGGTATCTCATATTCTCCCTGAACACACAGGCAAATATCATCGATAAAGCGCAGTCGGCAGCCTTTGTCGGCATGGAATACCACACAGTGGGTGGTAGCCGTACGCTGGAGAAAATGCGCGTGGCCGATTATCGTCTGCTGTTGCGGCAATTCGTCGGGGATGAGCGCAGTCGTGCTGCGATGAAGCAGCTGGGTGTGCAGGTTGATGGTCGTACCTACAGCGATCTGGATGTTGCCGACGACGCCCTGATTGAAATGGTCGAGCGGCAGCTTTCCGGAGTGCTTGGGGCATCGTCGGCCAGGGCGATTATTGGTTCCACCATGGAGGGTGACCCGATACCGTTGGAACAGGTTGTCGCCATGTTTGACGAAACTTCACAGCGTTTGCAATTTAGTGGAGAATTATTGCAAACGGCGATTGAGAATATTGATCAGGGCGTTGCTGTTGTCGACAATGAAATGCAACTGGTGGCCTGGAATAGCCGCTATGTTGAGATGTTTGGCCTGGGTGATGACCTGATAGTGGTCGGGCGCCCGATTGCTGATCTGATAGGCAACAATCTGCGCCGCAACGGCTTGAACGAAAGTCAGATAGAAGCGGAAGTTTCGAAGCGGCTCAATCATATGCGGGCCGGTCGTAAACATGGTCAAGAGCGCGAGCAGGCGGACGGCCGAATATTGCGGATATTGGGTAATCCGACAGCGACCGGCGGTTATGTGACCAGCTATACCGATATCACCGCAGACAGGCGGTCAGGGCAGGCATTGGAGGCAAAGGTTGCAGAACGCACCCGGCAACTGACCGAAGTCAATATCGCGTTGGAAAAGGCAACCCGTTCGAAAACCCGTTTTCTAGCAGCCGCCAGTCATGACCTTGTACAGCCACTGAACGCCGCGAGACTATTCACCTCGGCTCTTCATGAAGAAATTGGGTTTGAGCAACCCAAGGCGAGAAAGCTGGCGAAGGATATTGACCGTTCTATTGAAATGGCGGATCGCCTGTTGCGCGCATTGCTCGATATATCCAAGCTGGATGGAGGCGGTCTGCAGCCCGAGATTACTACATTCCCGTTAGCACCGATATTCGATGATCTGCGTTCGGAATTTAACCGGGCCGCAAAAAAGAAGGGGTTGGTTCTGAATGTGCAAGAAACGGATGTCTGGGTTCAAACGGACCGTAATTTGCTGCTCAGCATTCTCCAGAATCTGATTTCCAATGCCGTCCGCTATACAGAAACGGGATCGGTTGCACTGGGGGTAGAAGACAAGGCGGGCAAAGTAAAAATCCGGATCGACGATACGGGACCCGGCATTGATCCTGAACACCATCGACGTATTTTCGAGGAATTCCAGCAAGTCGGTACGCAGGCCGATAGGGAAGGCGCCGGGTTGGGTTTGTCCATTTCCCAGCGCATTGCGCGGTTGCTCGAAACAGAGATTGCTGTGGCATCGACACCTGGCGAGGGGAGCAGCTTCTCAGTCTCCCTGAAACGAGGAAAAGCAAAAATCAGTGACAGAGAAGCGCCAAAAATACGCCAATCGCGCGCTTCCGATCTGAAGGGCAAAACAGTCCTCTATGTCGATAACGATCAAAGTGCTCTGGACAGTCTTTCCGCGCTGTTGGCGGGCTGGGGATGCGACATCAGGACAGCCTTGTCGCCTGAGCATGCCTGCGACACATTTTCAAAGCCGCCTGAACTGGTGATTTTTGATTATCAGCTGGATGATGGCTGGACCGGTGACCAACTTTTTGAAAAGCTTTGTGAGAATTGGGGCCAGCGCCCGGCCGGTATATTGGTCACCGCGGAGGACTCTGGCCGGACAAAAGATGCCGCAGCACGACTGTCAGTCGAGCGTTTGCTCAAGCCCGTGCCGCCTGCGGCGCTTCGTGCGCTGGTAAGCCAGACTTTCCGAAAAAGCTGATGTCAGGCTGATTTTACTTCCGGTAAATCGACGTCCAACTTTTTTGCCACCAAAACCGCTTGCGTACGGCTGATGACATCCAGTTTGCGGAAAATGGCGGTGATATGCGCTTTGACCGTCGCTTCGCTAATCTCCATTTGATAGGCGATCTGCTTGTTGAGCATCCCCTGGCTAACCAGATTCAATATACGCCGTTGCGCCGGTGTCAGACTAGCCAGCTTGTCGAACAACGCCGTATCGTCTTCGCTTTCCGTGACATTGATATCGAACCATATGTCGCCATCGCGAATTTGGGAGAGGGCCTGGCGCATGACATCCAGATCGACAGATTTGGGAATGAAACCGGATGCGCCCAAACTTTGACACGCTCGCACCACCCGGCCGTCTTCACTGGCAGAAACCACGACGACGGGTAGCGCGGGAAATTCGTGGCGAAAATCAAGTAGCGCGGTGAGCCCGTCACTGTCCTTCATATGCAGATCGAGGAGCAAGAGATCGGCCGGGCCGGCCGCCGCAGCTCTATTGGCCTGCGCTACAGTCTCGGTTTCCACGATATCCGCTTTCGGCCAGACTTTCTGCACCGCCTGACATAATGCACCCCTGAACAGTGGGTGGTCATCAGCGATGATGATGCGGGCCATGGCTTACCTGTTCAACCTTCCTTCGATCAGATTATCAACAACGCCGGGATCTGCAAGAGTGGAAGTGTCACCGAGCGCAGCATAGTCATTCTCGGCGATCTTCCGCAAAATCCGCCGCATTATCTTGCCAGAGCGGGTCTTGGGAAGTGCCGGCGTGAGGTGGAGATGATCCGGCGTGGCGATGGGACCAATTTCCACGCGGACATGGCCGCGCAGTTCTGCGGTCAATTCGTCCGATGATTCCACTCCGGTGTTCAGGGTGACATAACAATATATGCCCTGACCCTTTATGTCGTGCGGATAGCCAACCACCGCCGCCTCGGCAACCTTGGGATGGGAAACCAGCGCCGATTCCACCTCCGCCGTGCCCATGCGATGGCCGGAGACATTGATCACATCGTCCACGCGACCGGTGATCCAGTAATAATCATCCTCGTCGCGCCTGCAGCCGTCACCCGTGAAATATTTGCCCTTATAGGTAGAAAAATACGTTTGGATGAAGCGTTCATGATCGCCATAGACTGACCGTGCTTGCCCGGGCCAGCTGGCAATGATGCACAGATTCCCATTGGTAGCGCCTTCGAGCACCGCGCCCTCGTTATCGACCAGTTGTGGCTGAATGCCAAAAAACGGTTTCCCTGCACTGCCGGGTTTCATCGCATGCGCGCCTGGCAGAGTGGTGATCATGATGCCACCGGTTTCGGTCTGCCACCATGTGTCGACAATGGGTGAATTTCCTTCGCCAACCACGTCATAATACCAGCGCCACGCTTCGGGGTTGATCGGTTCACCAACGGTACCGAGCAAGCGAATGGACGAGCGGTCATGCGCCTTCACCGGCGCATCGCCTTCCCGCATCAGCGCACGGATTGCGGTAGGTGCGGTATAGAAAATATTGACCTTATATTTGGCAACTATCTCCCAGAAACGGCCAAAGTCGGGGTAATTAGGAATGCCCTCGAACATGACTTCCGTTGCCCCATTTATAAGGGGCCCATAGACAATGTAACTATGCCCGGTGACCCAGCCGATGTCGGCGCTGCACCAGAATATTTCGCCCGGCCTATAATCAAACACATAATGAAAAGTGGTGGCCACCCAGACGGCATAGCCACCGATAGTGTGCAACACACCTTTCGGGGTGCCTGTTGATCCCGATGTGTAGAGTATGAATAACGGATCTTCGGCATCCATCGGTTCGCAAGGACAGTCAGCGTCCACATCTTTGCCAATCTCGTGATACCAGTGATCCCGGCCTTCGCTCATCACCGCATCGACGCCAGCATGGTTCACGACCAGTACTGCATCAACATCCACACCGTCATGGTCCAGAGCGGCATCGACATTGGCCTTGAGGGGCACGGTCTTTCCTCCGCGCAGGCCTGCATCTGCCGTAATCACAAAATGGCTTTCGCAATCCTTGATCCGGCCCGCCAGCGCTTCCGGGGAGAAGCCGCCAAACACCACGGAGTGCACGGCCCCGATCCGGGAGCAGGCCAGCATCGCAACCGCGCCCTCGACAATCATCGGCATATAGATTGTGACCCGGTCACCCTTTTTAGCGCCCATTTTTTTAAGGGCGTTGGCCATTTTTATGACTTCAGCCAGAAGCTCCGCATAGGTCAGCTTGCGTCCGTCCGACTGCGGATCATCCGGTTCGAAAATCAGCGCCGTCACATCTCCCTTACCCGTCTCGACGTGGCGATCGAGCGCATTGTGGCAAATGTTCAGGCGGCCATCTTCATACCATTTAATATCGACAGGATCGAAGGACCAGTTGGAAATTCTGGAAGGCTTGGCAATCCAGTCCAGCCGCTCCGCTTGCTTCGCCCAGAATGCATCGGGATCGGATATGCTTTCTGCATATAGACGGTCATAATCCTCTGAAGTGCAATGCGTTGGCGCTGCTTCCTGGGGTGAAGAAATGATAGTATTATTATCTGCCTTGGCTTTTAGATCCAAGCTATCCAACATGATCATCTCCCTATCTCTTATAATATCAAAGCCCGTCTATCCGAAAGGTGCATGAGTTTTGAATGCGACATTGGTCGTATAGACCATTGGCTAATTTTGCTTGGCCCGTTTGTCTGTCATTCCTGCTGAAATATAAGCGAAGGGGAGGATGGCACATGGCCAAGGCTGCAAAATTTCTAATCAAGGGACTGTTACTATCCGCGACAATATTGAGCACATCAAGCACATCAACTGCATGGGCTCAAAGTAGCGATGTCGATGCCCGCCTGGATCGGCTGGAAGCTTTGGTAACCAGCCTGATTAATCGCATGAATGCCAAAGAAGGGGCGCCGGCGGCAAGCGATGTCGCCGTTGCACAACAGGCCCGGCAAGCAATTTCGGAGACGCGGGCCGTCGCCGAAAGAACGGCAGCGGTAGAAACCAAAGTGGCCGAACGATCGTCTGACGGGAATGGCTTCAATGTCGGCAAAACGCGTGTAACTTACGGCGGTTATGTAAAATTCGATGCGATTTCGCAACGAACCAGCGGCGGTCAGGTGGAAACGGGTAGCATCGTGCGTGATTTCTTGATTCCCGGAGCCATTCCCGTTGGCGGAACATCTTCCGGATTTGATACTGATTTCAGTGCGCGCCAAAGCCGCTTCATTCTTGAAACCAGCACCGACGTCGGCGATGGACATAGGCTGGGTTCGAAAATCGAGATGGATTTCATGGTCACCAGCGGTGGTGACGAGCGTGTTTCCAATAGCTATACACCGCGTCTGCGGCAGGCCTATATCACGTTCGACAACTGGCTATTCGGTCAGGCCTGGTCCACCTTTCAGGATGTAGGTGCATTGCCCGAAGCGCTCGACTTTATCGGACCAACGCCCGGTACCGTTTTCGTCCGGCAACCAATGATCCGTTACACGAGAGGGGGCCTTCAATTAGCTGTCGAGCAGCCCGAAACAACCATTACCAGTGCTGCGGGTGCGCGCGTTGTGGCCGGTGATGACAATATTCCGGATGTCGTTTTACGCTACAATCATAGCGGCGATTTCGGTCATCTGACAGCAGCGGCTATCGGTCGGGTACTCCGCGTGAAACCCGATGATTTCGGTCTGATTTCGGACAGTGCGATTGGCTATGGCCTAAGCTTGTCAGGTAAAATGAATCTGGGTTCGCGTGATGACATCCGTTTCATGGCAACAGCCGGGCAGGGGCTAGGACGCTATATCGGCCTTAATATCGTCAATGATGCCGCTTTGCACGTCGATGGCAGTCTTGATCCGATCGCCACTTACTCCGGATTTCTTGCCTATCGTCATATGTGGACGGACAATGTCCGATCCACAATTTCTGGAAGCTATTTTAAAGCTGATAATCCAGTGGCACTCACAACCGGGGTCGTTACGGATGAAAGCTGGAACGGCTTCGCAAATATAATCTATTCGCCCGTTCCGCCGCTCGATCTGGGAATTGAATATATGTATGCCAATCGTGAACTGGAAAATGGCGCAGCGGGTGATCTGCAAAAGGTGCAGCTGTCAGCGAAATATAAATTCTGAATATCAATCTGTCAGATCGGTTGAGATTTTCCAATGATTGGAGTGCCCGTGATTATCATCTCGGGCGCGCCATGATTTCATTGATTACGATTGATGGATCAATATATTTGCTAATCGTTAGCGGCGATGCTGATCGATACTGCAGTGCTGATGGGGTCAGAACCGCTGCTTGCAAAGGTCAATAACAAATCCGCTCCCTGGGCCTCCAAAGTCACTGGACTGTCGTCGGCAAGGCGCCGTGCAGTGCCGACAATGGATAGGTCCTTTACCAGCAATTGTTTGGACGTAATCGGACCCTTGAAAATCAGGTTCAACCGGCCCTGCGAGGCGGTGAAGCGGACGGCTTGGCCGTCGTCGGTCTCGCCATCCGAGCGAGTCCACGGTCGCGTTCCATAAATTGCATCGCCATTGGCTCGCAACCATGTGCCAAATTGCTTTAGTCGCTTCAATTGTTCGTCCGGGATGGTGGCATCAGTCCCGCGGGGGCCGACATTTAGCAAAAGGTTGCCATTGCGCGAAACGGCATCGATAAAATCATGAATGAGGGTTTCGGCGCTTTCATAATCAGCATCCGTATCATTGCGGTTGAAGCCGAATGAATGGCTCATGCCGCGCGTGGCTTCCCACTTCTTGACCTGGATTTCGGCAAAGGCGGCATATTCGGGCGTACGGAAGTCGCTGTGCGGCACTGGCGGCGGGATGATGCCTTCCGATTCCTTGCCAGTGCGTTTGCGCAATGATGCCTTGATCTTGCGATCAATAAATTTGCGGACCAGCGGAATTTTAAGCAGTTCTCGTGGAAAGCTTGCCGCGACCCAGCGGTCGTTGACCACGCCATCCGGCACGGCAGAATAATAGTCGGCAAATAGCTGATAGAGCGATTCGGAACGGGTTGGCCATGATATGTCATTCCAGAGCACCGACGGTTCGTATTTCTCGATCAATTCGCGAACCTGAGCCATAGCATAGGCTGGATAGTCGCCGCCGGGCGTTGACGAAATGAAGTCGCCAAGGGTGCGCATCGGCCGACGATTGAAGGTCCAGTCGATCCCTCCCGAATAATAGACCCCGAACCGCATTCCGGCCGTGCGTACGGCTTTCGCCAATTCGCCGACAATATCACGGCTGGTGGTCCAGTTTTCTTCGTGCGGGTTGGCGATGTCGGACGGCCAAAGCGAAAGTCCGTCATGATGCTTTGTCACAAGCACGACATAGCGGGCGCCTGCATCGCGAAAAGCTTCGGCCCAGGCCGACGGATCCCATTGCTTAAGCCCTTCTTCGAAAGGTTGTTTGAAATCTGTATAAGGGGCGTCATCGTAATGCGCCTTATGAAACTCGGCCGAGGGCGTTCCCGCCACCTTGGTCGCATTCCAGTACCACTCAGTGTAGGGCACCATCGCAACCGCCCTGTCATAGTCCTTGGCAAAAGCTTCGCCAATCGAACCGAGGCGCGGTGCAAAGCCGGGAATAGCGAAAGCTCCCCAATGGATGAAGATTCCAAACTTGGCATCATCATACCAGTCAGGCACATCGCGTTGAGAAAGTTCTTTAAGGGTCGAGGAAGAACTCATTTGAAGGCCCCCCATATTTTCGTCAAATAATTCAGTTCGCGCGCGGCGGACGGCCCTTTTCTTCTTCTCAGTGATACATTTGGCCAGTTCATCAGGCGCAATTCTCGAGCCATTATTTTCCTCCCCATTTCCGCCTCCATCTCCGTGGTGGCTTAATCGTTGTCGGCGTGGCGAGACACGTCGATATACATTATTCTATTGGCATAGAAAAATCGATAAGACAATTGTTATGTAGCTCGAATATGAAACCACCGGCGCTTTCTTCGACCGAAGAATATGCATCTCTGGGAGAAGCCTGTCTCGCCCAATCAGCTGGAGCGCAGTGATGCTATTCTACGAGCGACAATGCAGGGAAATCGCGATTTTTGCTTTCATCCGATAGTCGATATCTGGCTGCATTCCGCCATATTTATAATAATCTATACTGATAATTATATCATTATAGACTAATATATAAATCTCCTATAACATCCGATTCAGGAGATGCTGACAAGGCATTCCGGATACTAATTATGTGAGACCCGTATAAGCGGGATCACTGTTCTAATTATCGACCAGCATATCGCTGGCGACGGGAGAGGATGGGTATGCGAAACATTTCATGGATGCTTGCGAGCGTTGCATTTATAGCGACGCCGGTTGCGGCACAAACTCAGGATTCGGTGCCGGCGGCAGATCAGACACCTAGCGCGAAAGCCGATACCGGACTTGCCGAAATTGTCGTCACGGCCGAAAAGCGCAGTGTGAATCTTCAGGACGTACCGTTACCTATATCCGCCTATACGTCCGATGTCCGGCAGATCGCGGGGATAAATACGCTGCAGGATTTTGCGAATTTCACGCCGGGCCTCAGCTACTCAGCGAGTAACGACCGTGTTTTCATCCGCGGCATTGGCCGCCAAACGAACACCAACGGCAGCGATCCTGGCGTTTCCACCTACACTGACGGCATATATGATTCCTCGACCAACTCGATCGCCGCATCAGATTTCTTTATTGAGCGCATTGAAGTGCTACGTGGTCCTCAAGGCACGCTTTACGGGCGGAATTCAATCGGAGGTGCCATTAACGCGATTTCCAAGCGACCGACCGAAGAACTGACTGCAGATTTGCGCGGCACGGTGGGCAATTATGGCGTCTATAGTCTGGAAGCTTCAGCGTCGGGCGAGGTCGCGAACGGTCTTCGGGCACGGCTGGCCGGCGCGTATTATAATCAGGATAACGGCTATTTCAAAAATGATGCTGGCAAGGGCAGTGAAGGGGGGCGGGGTGAGCGCCGGTACCTTGAGTTGCAACTGGAAGCCGATCTCGGGCCGGACGTGGTTGGCTGGCTCAAATTATCAACGGGCAGCACCGATCTCAATCCTCGCACTATTAATCGTATCGGCGACTATGATTTTGCGCCTTATCCCTTCGGAGCAATTATCCCGGGAGCTGCCTTTGGCTATTTGATCCCGGGAGTGGTTACGCTGAACCCGGATCCCCAGCCGCCCGGTGCATCCGATATCAGACACTTCAGTGCCGACACGACCCAGACCGAACGTATGCGTGACAATTTCGGTGTGACCGGCGACATCAAATGGACATTGCCAACATTCGATGTTCGCCTGCTCGGTGGCTATCAGCAATATCGTGTTGATAACACCTTTGAACTCGATGATACCAGCGTGATTTCCTACACATTCCCGCTTGCTGCCGGTGGAGGGCTATGCGCTTTCATTCCCGGCTGTGGTCCTTTGACTGTATTCCCTTCTTCACAAGTCGACCTGGGCACCGACAAATCTTTCGGTAGCGGCGAAATCAATCTGACGTCAAATACCAACGGACCGCTGCAATGGGTCGCCGGAGTTTATTATTATCAGGAGACGTTGACGCAAGAAACGCGCTTCCGCGCTCCCGATCAACTGCAACTTCAAACGCCGGCCAATGGTCCCGCCAACCCGTCGAGCGATTTCGTATATGCCGCTTCGACGCTCACCACCAAGTCGATGGCTGCGTTTGGCCAGGTCGACTATCAAATCTCCGACGAGTTCAAAGTGACCGCCGGATTACGCTATACTCGTGACAAGAAAAGCGGAGACGAATCCTTCCGGATCCTGTGTTTTGGATGCGGCGGGTTCTCTCCCGATCTGTACGGCACGGCGACACCGGCGCTCGACATTACTGCGTCGCAAATTTCTACAGCCGCAGCGCCGGGCGTGGCGACTGCCGCTACCATCGACCCGGCGACAGGTATCGCCAGCCGCGGCTTGTCGAACAGTTGGGATGCCGTAACCGGCACTGTTGCGGCCCAATGGCAGCCGACGGAAGATGAATTGGCATTCGTGCGGTACAGCCGGGGATATAAATCCGGCGGTTTCAACGCGGGCGGTATCTCGGCGCTACCACAGACCGGAGCGGAGCATGTGGATGCTTACGAGATAGGGTATAAGCGGACACTTGGGCCGAGACTTCGGGTTAATCTGGCCGGCTTCTATTACGATTATCAGGGGCTTCAGGTGCCACTGACGGTATCACAGCCGGGCGGCGCACAGCTTACCCAATTCTTCAATCTCGAAAGTTCGAAAAGCTACGGCGTCGAGGCCGAACTGGCCTGGCAGCCAACGGATGCTCTGCAAATGGCGTTCAATTACGGCTTTGGTCATTCGCGCGTCGACAGCGGATGCTGCTTTGTCGATGGCGAAGATCCGTTGGCTCTCCAGCCGGAAGCCCAGCCATCGGGTGCTGCTGTGGCAGGACAGCAACCGCAAAGTGTTGACGGCGCGCGACTACCCAATGCTCCGCGTCACAAGATTGCGCTAAACGCTGTCTATAATATCGACTTCGATCCAGGTACATTATCTCTGTCGGGCAATTATGTTTGGCGCAGCGCGGCATATAGCAACATTTTCAACCGCGAATATAACCGTATGCCATCTTATGATCAGGTTGACCTGCGCGCGATCTGGACCGAACGTAACGACCGTTTTCGGGTTATCGCATTCGTAAAGAATGTTTTCGATAGCGTGGGCTATGATAGCGCTACTGGCGATCTTCTCGCTTCCTCGCCTACGCTGGAGGTGGCGCAGTCATACTCGCTTACCCCGCCCCGGACTTTCGGTGTCCAGTTCGAAATTCGTTTCCGATAGGTAGCGGCGCATGTCGCAATCCCTATCGGCGGCCGAAGGGCAGCTGTCATTTAAAACACGGCTTCTCTATGGCTCGGGTACCATAGCGTTTGGCGTCAAGGACCAGGGCTTCAATGCTCTGTTGATGCTATTCTACAATCAGGTCATCGGCCTCCCGGCTGCCTGGGTAGGATCGGCGATCATGATCGCCATGATTGCAGACGCGCTTTTCGATCCCTTGCTCGGACAATATTCAGATAATTTCCGCTCCCGCCTGGGGCGGCGGCACCCTTTCATGTATGCCGCAGCTTTGCCTATCGGGATTTTCTACTTGTTGCTTTGGTCGCCGCCCGACGCCTCGGATACTGTGCAATTTGCATGGCTGGTAGTGACCGCAATTTTTGTGCGCTTCTCTATCAGCCTCTACGAAATCCCGTCTACGGCTCTGCTGGCCGAGTTCACCAGCGATTATGACGAACGCACAAAACTCGTCGCCGCGCGATTTTTCTTCGGTGTATGCGGCGGCCTTGGAATGACAATCGTGACATTCGGCTATTTTCTCCAGCCGACGCCAGAGCAACCGGTCGGCCATCTAAACGCCGGGGGCTATGGAGTCTACGCCTGGGTAGCGGCAGCCATCATGATGGCATCGGTCCTCATATCGTCTTTTGGCACGCAAAAAGAAGTGCTCAAGCGCCCGGCTCCGCCACCTCGTGTAGCGATATCGACGTCACAAATGCTGAAGGAAATGCTCGGCATATTGGTGCACCCATCTTATGTTTCGGTCCTTCTCGCCAGCCTGTTTTTTGCCATCGCCTCCGGAATCAACATGGCTCTGCAAATGTACTTCTCAACCTATTTCTGGGAACTGAGCGCAAACCAGATCGCCATGGTCGCATCGACTAGCGTCGTCGGCATATTCTTCGCTTTCGTTGTGGTTTTGCCTCTGTCCGCGCGCTTCGGCAAAAAATTGTCTGCGTTGATGATGTTCAGCTTGGCGTTGATTTCCAATGTAACGCCATTGGTCTTGCGGCTGACCGATCTGTTTCCGGCAAATGGCGAGCCGATGCTATTATGGCTGTTAATGGGCCAGTTCGCGTTTACGATCATGACAACCATTGCAGGCGGAATCTTGGCGGTGTCGATGATCGCGGACGTGACTGACCAAATTCAGCTGGAGACCGGGCACCGGTCCGAGGGGCTGCTCTTTTCCGCATCAACGATGGTCAACAAGGCGGTCTCTGGGATGGGAATTCTGCTAGCGGGGCTCTTGCTCGCTTTCGTTAACTTTCCCGACAAGGCACAACCCGGACTTGTGAGCGGTGACGTCCTGCAAAGACTTGCCAGCATCTATATCGGCACGACAGCTCTAGCGACGGTGCTCGCGATCATCTGCCTTGCTTATTACCCGATCAACCGGCTGCGCCATATCGAGAATATCCGGCAACTGAGCGAGAAAAGGCTCTGATAGCGCCTTGGTTGGTGCTGTTAAGCCGGATCCACAGAGTCAGAGGTGTCGGCTTTGATCAACGGCAAGCCGTTGGCGAGCACGGCTTCGGCAGCGTCCAGTAACCGCTCGTTCTCCGCGACGAGATCGCCGGCTCGGCCGCTTTCGATCCAGCTGTCGAATGCCATACGGCCACCCGCGACCAGCATCGCGGCAACCATTTGCGCACGACGATCCTCCAAGGGGTCAATCCCAAGCTCGTCCGCAATATAATCCGTCAGCAAAGATATTTGCAGGCGCTGATGATCGAACCAAACGGGTAAGAGATCGGGTTCACCGGCAATGGCTCGCCCGAGATTAATCTGTCCGTCGCCATCGCGCTCATAAGCATGCGCAATTCGAGCGACCTGGTTCCGCCAGAATACCAGCACCGGTACCCCCTGTTCGCGCTGCGTTTTGACTACGGCTTCAAACCGTGTGCCGGCTGTGACAGCGATCTCCGCTGCGAGTTTGCGCTTGGAGGAAAAATGCGTGAACAGCGTCGTTATATGGATATCGGCAGCCTCGGAAATTGCTGCCATTGTCGCGTCGGCATAGCCGTGGGTAACGAAAAGACGCCGGGCGGCATCGACAATACGTTGGCGTGTGCGCGCTTTTGTCGCAGTGCGCCTCGGGAAACTGGTTTTAGCTGGTTCGGACATGGGGCTATTATAGTCATTAAACAGGGAAGCGCCAGTTCTAACTTGATCATTCTATCTTTATAGTGTTATCTCTAAAAAAACAATTTTTGGAGAGTGATTGCGATGATGGATCTGGCGATGCGGAATGAATTCGAAACGTGGGTTGAAACGGGTCAGCCGCCGCTCGAAGAGCAACCGATACTGGGAATAGCCGCGCTGATGACGACGGCTGCGTTTGTCGATCCGGTCGCCCAGGTGCCGATCTTCGATGCTATCGCCGCGGCGACTTCGGCAAGCAACGACAGCGCACAACGTGCAGCTCACATTACCGAGGCTCTGCCGTGGATAAAAACCGGCAAGCCGCGTATAGCATTGCCCCGGCCATTGTGGGACGGGTTCTGGAATGTTGTTCAGGAACCTCCGTCGATGAGCGGTGGCGAGCTGGATTTAACATTGCAAGTTGTGGCGCTGGGTGATCTTTATGACGATCGGATGGTGGATTGCTGCGAGGCTGCATTGTTGGAATTTGAAGGTGTGCACGACCTGATTGGGCAACCCGAAGTGCGACTGACCACGGCCGATCTTGAAAAATACCCGACGGATACTCTGGCGACCGATCTGCTAACGATGTTGAATTCCAATGGATATGATATCGAGGTTATTGATGCGGATAACGTGGTTCTACCGGGCAACTATCCGGCACAAAACAGAACCAACCGGCGTATTCTTCAGCTTCATGACGTTTGGCATCTGGTGGCAGGCTATGGCTTTACAGCGGCTGGCGAAGTGGCAATTTCCGGGTTTCAGATGGCACAGTTCGGGCAAAATTACTCAACCCGCTTTTTGGCAACGGTAACGACCAAGGCTGCGGTGCACACGCCGGCGGTGATAGAGATGTTGCTGGCCGTAACTTTCGACGGCTGGCGTCACGGCCGCGCCACCAGACAATTGATTGCGGAGCCATGGCACGAGCGCATCGCTGATCCGATTAGTAAAATTCGTTCAGATATGGGGATTCATCCGATCGAAAGCAGCGCGATGCGGATGATGGATGCCCTTATGCCGGCCGGTTGATTGCCGACCATCAGAATGGTTGAATGAAAGAAGCCGTCCGGCTGCGGATCAATCCGCAGCCGCCGGTGCAGAAGTCGGGCGATATTGCCTCGCATCGGTTGTAAACTCGGCGTGACCATAATCAGCCAGCTGGGCCTGAAGCTTGGCGACCAGTCGACGATCAGCGATCTTGCGCAGGCCGGGAATATGCCCGGCAAGCGCATAGAGGCGAATTCTCGCATAAATGAATATACCGGCAATGGCAGCCAGCGCGATATCCCGCGCCGTGAGGTCAACCCCGATCGACGCGGCTTTCTCCTTGTCATTGCCCATGAAGCTCTTGACGAAAAACAGCTTCGCAAAAGCGCGTTCGAAAGTTTCGTGGGTGCGTGCGCGAAACGAATTATTCGGTCGTAAATCTGCGGCCATGGTCGCCCGGAGCAATTCTCCACATGTGTCATCATCATATCCGCTGAGCAAAGTCCCGCTGCGCGCGTTCATGAGGTCGACGATACCCTGGGGCGTGTCGGCGAGCAGATCTTCCGGAAGGCCGAGCAGGAAACATCGATAGCGCGCGAGTTCTACCATCGCACGTTCAGAGTCGGTGAACTGCTCACGACCCTCCGCGATCATCTTATACGACAGCAGAAAGATCGAAATAAGCCCTGCGGGCATCTGATCAACTTGTGGAATGGGTATGCCGTAGACGCTGACATCCCATTCACCGGGGCGGCGCAGGACGTTCGCACGCACCATCGAATGCATCAATCGCACCATGGCGGCAGCTTTGAAGCCCGGGCCAAAACGTTCGAGCGCGCCTGGCAACAACGAAGTGGTGAAGAAGGTCGCGGTATCCTTGACGCGTCTGGCAGCCGTCTGGGTCGTTAACGTGCCGGTGATCGCCATCGGCAAGACCGCATATTTATTCATGAAGGTCGCAATGAACGCGCCGCGAATGATGAATGGGCCGAAATTTGCGGCTGAGTTGCGATCGATACGCGCGCCTTCCTCGACAAGTTTCATATCCACCCAGTCGGGAGTGCGCTCCATCTCGCGGATTAATTCGACCAGTTCGGAGGGCGCGTTCGGCACATTTTCTACGCCCTTGTCGCAGGCCAGGGTCAGCATATCGACCAAGGTGCGAAAACTATAGTCGCGCATCAGGCTTGCATAGGCGTCGGCGGCCGCATCTCCGGTCATCGTATAGGCACGAATGAAATCCAAGCGTTCTGCGTCGGCAAGCAGCGCGTCACGCTCCGAGTCATATTCTCCGGAAAGTGCAGTTGGATCGCCAGCCGTAGCGGTAAAACGTTCGGGTATAATATGGAAATCGATGTTGCCATACATGGCCGGTGCGCGCTCCCGCTGCGATTCCACTTTCGTCCAAAGGCTACCCTGTCCCGCGTGCGTCATCACACTTTTCCTCTCTCGACTTGATGATTTTTGTCATATATATCAAATGATATAATTTCAAGGAAAACGGATGAGCATTTTTCGATGACCAAAGCGAAGCCCTTGGCTCCACCTGTCCGCACCGCCGTCGATGGCTATCGTAAAGGGGAGAAAACGCGTGCGCGCATCCTCGATGTTGCACTCACAGAATTCGGCAACAGCGGTTTCTCAAGTGTCACAACACGGCAAATCGCGAAGATGGCCGGGGTCAACCTGCCGGCGTTAACCTATTATTTTGGAAACAAGCGCGGTCTCTATCTGGCCTGTGCACATGCGATCGTCGCGAGCTATCGCAACGGCATGGCCCCCGTTGCGGAAGTATATTACGCAACGTTGCGCGCGCCGCTGGTGCCAGATGAAGCCCGCACATCATTGAAACGTCTGTTCGCGGAGTTGGCCCGCTTTCTTCTCTCCACCTCTGGAGCCCAGAACCCGGCATTGTTTGTCCAACGCGAGATTGCGAGCCCAGGGCCGGCATTCGAGATTCTTTATGCGGAGCTATGGCGTCCGGCTATCGAACTCGTGACGAACCTGATCATTCAGGCATCGAACGGTCTGCTTTCCGAGAAAGAGGCTCAAGTGCGGGCGGTTCTGATGATCTCCAGCCTGACAGGCTTTTTATCGGGATTGCCGGTGATTGCGCGTACGGCAGGTAAGGCAGATTATTCGGGACTCGTAATCGCGGCCTTGGACACGCAGATTGAGTCGCTTGGGCGAAGGGACTAGCATTTTTCCCTTGATGAACCGTTGTCAGGCGTCCTTGTGTAGGCCCGTCTTTCCTGTGTAGGCCCGTCTTTGTTTGCCGTAGGTTGCAGCTTATTCATTACGGACGGGCTGCGCTTCACCTTCAGGCCAGTGCCACGATGCTCGCCAGTATGAGTCGAACAAGGTCTGCTTGGCCGCGGGTTCCGGTCTTGGCATAAATCCGCTTTGAATAAAGGCGGGTGGTCTCATGAGTGAGGCCCAGCAGGGTTGCCGCCTCCCTGATCGTCACGCCGTGGCTGATATGCAAAGCCAGGCGTGCTTCCTGCAGTGTAAGGCCAAACAGGTTGGCCAAATGCTGACTGCGTTCGGCGCTGCTTGATCGCTCGCCATGAACAAAGGCAATGGCAACGGGCTGGAGCGCGCCGGGCAAATCTGCTGGCGGGTTGGTGAGAAGCATATCCAGCCACGGTTCGTCAGATAGATGCACCGGCCGCACAACGCTTTCCCCCGCCTGCCTCATTTTCAGAAATTTGCGCAAGATGCCCTGCGCGTCGGCCTGCTCGGCAATCAGGCGCCCGTCGGGCGATTTGCGCAGGGTTTGCGCTTCTTGCACCAAGGCTTCTGCCTGCTCACTCATGTCAATGATCCGGCCGGACGCGTCGAGCATGAACCAGCCGAAATTAAGCCGCATGATAGCATCGGCGGAAATCCCTGCCTTCAACCGTTGTCGTTCCAGCTCGGCATGCGTGCCTGCCGCAATCGCCAGATGATTGGCGAGAGAGCCCAGCAGCGCCCCGTCACTCGGCGAAAAGTCACTCTTTGCCCGCCCAAGAGAAATCCAGATTTGTCCACCATTGGGTTCTGCAACCCGCATGTTACGAGCAAAACGGATATCGGAATCCTGCATGAATAATGTTTTGAACCGGCTTTGAAGGGGATCGTTCGTGTCTATAAATTCCTCCAGAGAATAGACCCGATTGAGCCGCATGGCTTTATGTGGGAGCGCCTGGGAATTTCCGAATTCCTGCCGGTAGATTTCATTTATGTCGTCCGAACCACCTTGCAGCGCCGGAATCCGGACAGACTGCAGCCAGTCATGGTCGCCCTGAAACAGCAGTCGGGCATATTCAGCGCCGGTTCGACGGCGCAATTGCTCCAGAAAATCTTCCCAGGGCGGCGCGCCAAGCGTCCCGCGATGCAGCGCTGCAATAAGGTCATGTTCTTCGCTGAGAATGATAGCCATATGCGGCTAATATCCCATTTGGGAACTACATACCAGTCGAAAGCGGCTATGACCGCTGCGAACGATCAAGGATGGAATGACAAGTGACCCGTATCTTAACCCATTTGGAGCGGCTTGAGGCTGAAGCGATTCACATCATGCGAGAAGTGATGGCTGACGCGCAAAAGCCGGTGATGATGTATAGTGTTGGCAAGGATAGTGCGGTATTGCTGCATCTCGCCAAGAAAGCATTTTACCCGTCTCCACCTCCTTTTCCGCTGCTCCATGTCGATACGACGTGGAAATTCAAGGATATGTACGCCTTGCGCGAAAAGGCGGCCCAGGACGCCGGGATGGAATTGATCGTCCATCACAACGCAGAAGCGAAAGAACGCGGTATCAACCCGTTTGACCACGGTCCGCTGCACACCGACATGTGGAAAACCGAAGGATTGAAGCAGGCGCTCGACCTGCACGAATTTGACGTGGCCTTCGGTGGCGCGCGCCGCGACGAGGAAAAAAGTCGCGCGAAAGAGCGTATCTTCTCGTTCCGTACGGCCAGTCATGGATGGGATCCCAAAAACCAGCGTCCGGAATTGTGGAATCTCTACAATGCCAAAAAGGCCAAGGGAGAAAGCATCCGGGTCTTCCCGATCAGCAATTGGACCGAACTGGATATCTGGCAATATATCATGGCCGAGAATATCGAAATCGTTCCGCTGTACTTCGCAGAACCGCGACCGACCTACATTTATGAAGGCGGGTTGTTCATGGCGGACGATCTGGACCGGCTTGAAAAGGTGATGGGCTACAAGCCTGAGATTACCACCCGTTCTGTTCGTTTTCGCACTTTGGGCTGTTCGCCGCTGACCGGTGCCGTCGAGAGCACGGCGTCGACCCTTTCGGAAGTGATCCAGGAAATGCTGCTGACAACCACCAGCGAAAGGCAGGGCCGTGTCATCGATAAGGATGAAGGCGGTGCTGGCATGGAGAAGAAGAAGCAGGAGGGCTATTTCTGATGACCGAACAGACCGGAAATGATCCAATTTATAAAACCGATGCGCTTATCGCCGAGGACATCGACGCCTATCTTGCCCAGCATCAGAACAAGGAACTACTACGTTTCATAACCTGCGGCAGCGTGGATGATGGCAAAAGCACACTGATTGGCCGGCTTCTCTATGACAGCAAGATGATCTTTGAAGATCAGCTGGCGGCGCTGGAAGCGGATAGCAAGAAGTCCGGTACGCAAGGGCAGGAGATCGATTTCGCCCTGCTGGTCGATGGTCTTGCTGCGGAGCGCGAGCAGGGCATCACCATCGATGTTGCCTATCGTTTCTTCTCCACCGCAAAACGCAAATTTATCGTCGCAGATACGCCGGGGCATGAACAATATACCCGCAACATGGTCACGGGTGCATCGACCGCCGACGCCGCCGTCATATTGGTCGACGCGCGGAAGGGAATATTGGTCCAGACACGGCGCCATTCTTATCTGGCTCATATGCTTGGCATCAAAAATCTGATCCTCGCGGTAAACAAGATGGACCTAGTCGACTTCAGTCAGGAAACTTTTGACTCTATTGTCAAGGAATATGGCGAATTTGCAGCCGAAATCGGCATAGATAGCTTCACACCGATTCCGATTTCTGGATTCAAGGGCGATAATATTACCGAGGCGCCATCGGCAAACACCCCTTGGTACGACGGACCGGCGCTAATTGCCCATCTTGAGAATATCGAAATCACGGCAACCGTAGCGCAGGACAAACCGTTCCGGATGCCGGTGCAATGGGTCAATCGTCCCAATCTAGACTTCCGGGGTTTCTCGGGACTGGTGTCAGGCGGCACTATCAAGCCTGGCGATCCGGTGCGTATCGTGCCGTCAGGCAAGAACAGCCGGGTAAAAAGCATAATAACTCTGGATCGTGAGCTCGTCGAAGCGGTGGCAGGCCAGTCGGTTACGATCACTCTGGAGGACGAAGTGGACTGCTCGCGCGGAGACGTGATCGCCGCCGCCGGAGATCCGCCCGAAGTGTCCGACCAGTTTGAATCCACAATCGTGTGGATGAGCGATGAAGCGCTGAAACCCGGTCGCGGTTACTGGCTTAAGTTGGCGACGCAAACGGTCAGTGTGTCAGTGCAGGAGCCGAAATATGAGATCAACATCAACACGATGGAGCATCTTGCGGCAAAAACTCTGGAACTGAACGGCATTGGCGTAACCGAAATCCATACCGACAAGCCGATTGTATTTGAGGCATATGCCGACAGCCGGCAGCTTGGTGGCTTCATTCTGGTCGACAAGATTACCAATGCAACCGTTGCCGCCGGTATGTTGCATTTCAGCCTGCGCCGTGCCGATAACGTTCATTGGCAGCCGACCACAATTACGCGGGAAGAGCATGCATTGCTCAAAAACCAGACGCCGCGCGTATTGTGGTTTACCGGCCTGTCGGGCTCGGGAAAATCTACGATAGCCAATGAGGTCGAGAAAAGTCTCAACCTGATGAACCGGCACACTTTCCTGCTGGATGGGGACAATGTGCGGCATGGGCTGAACAAGGATCTCGGCTTTACCGAAGCGGACCGGATCGAGAATATCCGGCGGGTCGGTGAAGTCGCCAAATTGATGACCGACGCCGGGCTGATCGTGCTGACTGCCTTTATCAGTCCATTCCGCGCGGAACGGCAAATGGTGCGCGAAATGCTACCCGACGCAGAATTTGTCGAGATTTTCGTTGATACCCCGCTCGAAGTTGCCGAAAAGCGCGACGTGAAAGGTCTGTACAAGAAAGCGCGCAGCGGCAAGCTGAAGAACTTCACCGGCATCGATAGCCCTTATGAATCTCCTGAAAACGCGGAAATTCGGGTGAATACCGTTGAAATGACTCCCACAGAAGCTGCCGAATATATCGTTCGCCAGATCATGCCGCTGAAATGAGTAAAATTATGACCGATGCCGATCTTGCCGCCCATCTTGCGCATGTTGCGGGACGTATTCTGCTCGAAGTTCGCAATAGTGGAATGTTCGAAGGAAAGGCACTTGGCAAAGCCGGGGACCAGACCGCCAACGAGTTTCTCGTCCATGCCTTGCGTCAGCAGCGGCCCGAAGACGGCCTGCTTTCGGAAGAGAGCAAGGATACCGAAGAGCGTCTCGGTAAATCGCGCGTCTGGATCATCGATCCGGTCGATGGCACGCGAGAATATGGTGAGGCGCGCTCGGACTGGGCTGTGCATGTCGCTCTCGCTGTTGACGGCGTTGCCTCGATCGGCGCTGTTGCGTTACCGGGTCAGGATGGCGGCGTTGTGCTGCGCAGTGGCAAGGTTGGCGACCTTAACATGCATGATGGTCCGCCGCGTCTGGTTGTCAGCCGCACTCGTCCGGCAGCAGAAGCGCTTTCCGTAGCAGAACGATTGGGTGGCGAGCTGGTGCCGATGGGTTCTGCCGGCGCGAAAGCCATGGCGGTGGTGCAGGGGGAAGCTGAGATATATCTTCATTCCGGTGGTCAGTATGAATGGGATAGTTGCGCGCCTGTAGCAGTCGCATCGGCCTATGGTCTGCACTGCTCACGGATCGATGGTTCGCCGCTGATCTACAATCAGCAGGATACCTATATGCCGGACTTGCTGATCTGCAGGAAGGAATGGACAGAGGCTGTGTTCGAAGCGCTGAACAATTGAATTGGAGATAGCCGGAGATCCCTGAGACGAACTTGTCGCTGAGGGTGATTCAGGGGATTGTCGTTAGCCGCACATTCATTGGGTTCTATCCGGGCGTTGCATCGTCGCGGTGATGGACCAGTCGAACCCAGTCAGCGATTGCCTTTTCACGCTGCTTCGAGCAGCTGCTCCAGCGCATTCCGCATTTTCGGAGGCCGATCTTCCATTTTCCATTGCCCAAGGCCATCCTCGATCAGTTTTGCGTGATTGCCCAATTCCTGTTCGCCGAACATCGCAGCAGTACCTGCAAGCTGATGCAGCTGTTCCCGAATTTGACGGGTTTCGCTATCGGAAAAGGTGCCTCGTTTGACGAAACTGACGACATTGTTGATCGCTTCCTCCCGGCGTAATCGGTAGCGCTCGAACAAGTCATCGGAAATCTCGCTTTGGAGCTCTTTCGCCGGGGATTTTTCTTGTTCCGGCTGCTGGGGCGCAAGCCATTGCTGCAAAACTGATTTAAGATTCGAGATATCGACAGGTTTCGAAATATGAGCCTGCATCCCAGCCTCCAGGCAATTTCGAATATCATCGCCAAACGCGTTGGCGGTGATTGCAACGATCGGCAGGACTTTAGCAGATATGCCGCTTGCGCGGATTATTCGGGTAGCTTCATAGCCGTCCATAAAAGGCATCTGGATATCCATTAATACGAGATCGAACGGTTTTCCTTCGGATATGGACCGAGTTATTTGTGCGACGGCTTCGGTTCCATCCGACGCCAGTTCCGTTTCATAGCCCAATCGCTTGGTCATGGCCTGAATAAGGATCTGGTTCACATCATGATCTTCCACCAATAGCAGGCGCGTTTTCGCAGAAGATGACTCGATAGCATTGGATTGGTGATGAAGTGGCGCATATGCGGTTGCTCGGCTGATGTCCTGATCATGCTTCATGCTTTTTGCTTTCTTTCCGAACTCTCGCCAATTGGTCGCCCATGTCTGTCAGAACGGAACCTGGCCCGTAATAGAAGACGGTGATTGTGAGCTGTGGTTAAGTGCGAGAATTTACGGCAGTTAATGGCAATGGTACCTCCGCCGATCGACGATTGCTGCTTTGCCGGCAATGACCTGCGGTGAAGTGCGGCTCGAAAACGGGGGGGTGACTGGCGGAATTATCGGGAGAGGGGAGGTAAAAATCCCTCGGTATTCCGCCCGTAATTGCTGCTGCCGATGTTTTAGTTCGAAGTACAATGGTTAATTATCGACTGATTGGTCCGTAATTACATCGAGACATGATCAGGATCGGGTTGATCCAACTCTATCTGTTTCAATTTCTCGCGCCGGGTTGGGTGAGAAATTCAATGGCAAAGGAACTGAAATTGGCGACTATCCTGTTTGCAGATGATGATGCGCTTCTGGGCGATTTGGTTTATCATAAGCTCGAGTCTTGCGGTCATAGGGTCGTTGTCGTGGACAATGGATATAGCGTCCTGTCCGCTGCGCTCCGAACGCAGCCCGATCTCATCATTCTGGATAACCGCATGCCCGGACTGAGAGGCCCTGAGGTCCTGCCCGTTCTGAAGAGACAGGCGAGAACCGCGGCAATCCCGGTGCTGGTTTTGACGAGCCAGACGGGTAAAAATGTAATGGCCGAAGCTTTTCGTGCAGGCGCTGCAGACTATATGGCGAAGCCATTTCTACCGCAAGATTTGGCCGACCGTATATCTTCATTATTGGGTCCGCAGGAATTCCTGCAACAGGTTGGGCAACGCTCATGAAATTTGTTGTAAACCGAATAGCCCGTAAATTGCGGGACAATGAAACATTTCCATTGAACGTCACGACTGGTGCGACATTATTGTTCGGAACCATTGTGTTGTTGGGAGTGACAATTTTTGCATGGAACCTGACCAGGACAACGACATATGAGCGTAATCTTGCCGCCTTCGAGACACTGTCCAAAGATAGCGAACTCGCGCTCACGCATAGAATAGAATCTTACCGGCAGGCGCTGGATAGTGGCGCAGCTTTGTTCACATCGTCCGATCGGGTAGTGAAAAGAGACTGGGAAACTTTCGTTGATATCTTGAAGATTGAAGAAACGCTGCCAGGTATCAACGGAATCGGTTACATCGAGCAAGTCTTGCGTTCGCAGGAAAGCGCATTTTTAAGCGATCTTTCCGCTCGCGGTGTTACCGGTTTTGCGGTCTATCCGCGGACCCAATGGTCTGAAATTTTGCCCATCACCTATATCGAGCCAATGTCCACCAATAAAGAAGCGGTGGGGCTGGATATCGGGTTCGAAGCCAACCGCCGCTCTGCTGCTTATCAGGCAAGAGATACGGGAAAAGCGACAATCACAAAGCGCATATTTTTAGTGCAGGACAAGGAGAAAAGTGCAGGTTTCTTGCTGCTACGACCGGTATATGAAAAAGGACGTCCGCTGAATTCCGTATCGCAACGCCGCGCCGCGTTTCGGGGTTGGGTTTACGCGCCGTTCATCGCGTCGCGGTTCATGAAAGGGCTGACCGCAAGCCAGGGCACCAACTTCGGGATCACGGTTTATGACGGAAAGTCGACTAATGAATCCGAATTGATATTCGGGAACGAATCTGGACCCAACGGATCTCGTCCGGCTCGATATTCGGTGACAAAAGTGTTGCCGATGATGGGGCAACAATGGACTGTTGCATGGCACAGTACGCCGGAATTTGAGGCAAATGTTGGAACAAAGGAGCCGAAATTCGTTCTCATTGGTGGGTTGGCTCTGGTTCTGGCCTTTGCCACACTTGTGATGTTCTACGCTCGTCGCGAAGCTTATGTGAGGCAAGAGGTCAAAAACAAGACCCAGATACTGGTCGACAAGGAAAGAGAAATTGTCACCGCATTGGAAGCTGCCGAAGCCGCCACGGGCGCCAAGTCCAAATTTCTTGCCAATATGAGCCATGAAATTCGAACGCCGATGAATGGTGTTATCGGTTTTACGCAATTGCTGGACGATGGTACGTTGAACGAGACGCAGAAGAAATATGTCGAACTGATATCCAATTCCGGTTCGGCGATGATGACACTCCTGAATGATATTCTGGATATTTCGAAAGTGGATTCCGGCGCGATGACAATCGCACCCGAACCCTTCGATGTCCGCCATCTACTGAACAGTTGCGTAAAGATTTTCTCACCTAATGCAGAAGAGAAACATCTGACAATCCTGGTCGAGGTGGACAAGGATCTGCCACAATGGGTCCAGGTGGATGGTTTCCGGCTGCGGCAGATAGTGATGAATCTATTGGCCAATGCCATCAAATTTACGGAAACTGGATATATAACAATATCTGCCTCGTTCACTGAAACCGATAAACCCGAACTGGCTATAGCGGTTGCCGATACCGGAGTAGGTATTGCCCCTGACCGGAGGGAAGCAATTTTCGAACCGTTCATCCAGGAGGATGATTCAACCGCAAGGAAACATGGTGGCAGCGGATTGGGTCTGACGATCAGCAAGCAGTTGGTCGAGCTAATGGGTGGTGAAATCCGGCTGGAGAGCTATGTCGGACGCGGTTCGAAATTCACGATACAAATACCCGTGGAGCGGCTTGAGCAGGAAGCATCCAAAAACCTGATCAAATTTCCGATATCACCGGAAACTGAATATAAAAACGGCGTGAACGCAATGCGTATCCTGGTGGCGGAGGATCACGATGTCAATCAGGTGCTGATCGGGGAAATGCTAACGAGACTTGGCTATGAATATGAACTGGCAATCGATGGCGCCGAGGCGGTTGCCATGATCAGAAAAGCCGAGTTCGCAGAAAACCAGTATGATCTGGCATTGATGGATTTGCAGATGCCATATGTGGATGGATTCAAGGCCACAAGAATGGTCCGAGAGCAGGGGATTGATGCAAAAACGCTTCCGATCATTGCGCTGACCGCAAATGCGTTCGAGCAAGATATCGAACGTTGCTTCGAGGCTGGGATGCAAGCGCATCTTGCAAAACCATTGGCTATCGAAGCGTTGCGCAAGACAGTGCTCGACTGGGCGGCCTGATGATATGGCTCATGTCGAAACGATCCAGAATTTAGACCTCGGTAATGCGGGTTAGCAGGAAGATTTTGGGCACGATTAAGCCGGAGCAATACTGTTTCTCCGATAATTAAAGCATGCTCGCGTCGCACCGGATTTTTATGTCAATAAATTCCGGCCGTTACACAATCATACCAGATCAATTTGGGTGTCATTCCTTTTGGTCCCGCACAAAAAAGGATGAATAGGTGGCTCACGTTTTTGACAATGCGGCCGATAGTGAAGCTATTTTCTCACAGACCGGTTTTGAAACCGCTCGGAGCACCGGCCTTCGCAGCAACATCCAATCCAAAATGATCTGGAAACTGGTGCCGTCCTTGTCGGTGCTGCTGACGGCTCTTCTGGTTCTGGTCTTTGGCTGGGGCCTTGGAATTGCAGAGTTGACGAGCCTTCATCCTTCCTTTGCAGCCATGGTTCCCAGCACTGCGATCCTGTTCGCATTATCCTCTGCCTGTCTTGTACTCTGGGCGATCTACCCGGGACAATGGTTCGCAATGGTCATGATGCGACTTATTGCGCTTGTGTCGATGGCGGTTGCTGCCATCAACATCGGGATTATTATCGGCTCGACGGCTTCCGGGATAGATGCCGTCATATGGCCCGGTAATCCGTCTTTCCTGATAGAGCATATGTCTGTGTCCACATCGCTCTGCTTTTTCCTTTTGGGAATTGCGCTGCTCAGAGTGCCGGAGCAGGGTGGCAGGGACCATCTTTTCAGTTATTCGACCACCTTAGGGGCAGGGATCGCTCTTTTGGCATTGATTGCCTATGCTTTTGGCGCGTCCTCTCTTTATGCGGTGGCTTTGTTCACAACGATGGCAATCCACACCACGATCGCATTCGCGATACTTTTTGCCATGGTTTTACTTGCTCGCCCCGATCGTGGCTGGGTCGCAATATTGCTTGCGGACGGACGTGGCAGCGCCGGTGCCCGGCGGATGATGCCATTTCTGCTTGGGGTGCCGTTTTTGCTGAGCCTGTTGGTGAACTGGGGACTTAAGCTCCAACTTTTCGACGCCAATTTCCAGCTAAGTTTGCTGGCCGTTGTGACGATGTTGCTTCTGGCGGCCGTTTCGATCCGCGATGCGCGCGTCGACAATCACGCAGAGCGGCTGCAGATAGATACCAGTATGCGACTGGCCTCATCGAAAGCCGCCATCAAGGCAAAATCCAATTTTCTCGCCAATATGAGCCACGAGATACGGACGCCTATGAATGGTGTCATGGGATTTACCCAGCTGCTGCTGGATAGCGATCTGGATGCAGAACAACGTCAATATGCCGAACTGATCTCGGAGTCCGGCCACTCGATGGTAGCGTTGATCAATGATATTCTGGATATATCGAAAATCGATGCTGGACAGATGACTCTGGCTAGCGATCCGATTGATATTCGGCATGCGATTGAAGGCTCCGTGCGCTTGATGAAGGCCGCTGCAGCACAAAAAGGTCTCAACTTTGAATCGCAATATGATGAATCATTGCCTCAAACAATCCTCGGTGATCAACTAAGAATCCGCCAGATTCTCTCGAATCTGATAGGTAATGCGGTCAAATTCACACAGGATGGCGGGATATCTGTTCATGCCAGAAAAATAGGGCTTGGAAATCACGAGTTGATTGAATTTGCGATCTCCGACACGGGCATCGGGATTGCTCAAGAGCGTCAACCTGCAATCTTCGAGGAATTTAGCCAGGCAGACGAGTCCACCGCTCGAAAATTCGGCGGCACCGGTCTGGGCTTGGCTATCAGCCGGCAACTTGCGAAATTAATGGGTGGTACGATCAGTTTGCAGAGCGAAATCGGGAAAGGCACCACTTTTTTTATCACGCTTCCGCTCCGGTCCTTGGAAATCGATAAGGGAACAATGGCCGAAAAGCAGCTCGATCAGCAATTTGAGAAAGCCGCGCCCTCAAGCGCGCGAAAGATTCTTGTGGTGGAAGACAATCTGATAAATCAGCAGTTCATAAAATCCGTATTGGAAAAACATGGCCATGAATATCTAGTGACGCAGGATGGACTTGAAGCAATCGAGGCTCTGGAAAAAGCGCAAAATTCGGAGCAACCGTTTGAACTTGTGCTGATGGACATCGAAATGCCGAACCTGGACGGCATCGAAACAACGAAACAAATACGCGCAAAGGGCTTTTCATTCAGCCGCCTGCCGATCATTGCGATGACCGCCAACGCCTATGATCAAGATATTCAAGCTGCATTAGCCGCAGGCATGCAAGCGCATTTGGCCAAGCCGCTTAATGTCGTTCAACTTCTCGCGCTTCTTGATGAATGGATTCCCTCAAGCGCCGTGCTTTATTGATATAGTCGCCATTGGTCGGCGGATCGCCGTGCAGAATATCCGATCTTGCGATTGTCTTTTATCTGCCAAGATATTCTTTCCAACAGGGCGCTTCGGCCATTCTCGTACCCTCCGAGCCAGTTGCGTTACATGGATCAAATCAGTATGAAAGAAACAGAATTAATGGGACTTAACCTTGGACGATATCGAGCTAGAGTCATCGCGCGTGGCCAATTTAACTGCAAAGCAGCGGGAATGCTTGCATCTTGTGGTGCTCCGAAAATCCTCCAAGGAAATCGCCCGTATTCTCGAAATTTCCAAACCGGCAGTAGACCAGCGCCTGGTGAGCGCCCGACGGGTCCTCGGTGCGGCTACCCGGGACGAGGCCGCATTAATATACGCGAGGGCCTCCGGCACCTATGACCGGATACTATATGATCCGGTAGGTGTTCCCTTCGATGGCGATTTCGGTCCAGAAGGATCCCAGGACGAGCGACCAAGTTCATCCATGCTCGAAGAAGTATCAATCCCTTACGAGTTTGATACCGAGCATGATTTGAATGTCTGGCCGCAAATCTTGAAGGAGTCGGAAGGTAATTGGGGAACCGCCCAAAGAATAGCCATTATAGTCATTTTGACTATCGGAATTTTGGCGATTGTGTTGATCGGATTATCAGTTTCCCAGTCTCTTTCCAGTCTGTTGACAGCCTAGCCACCGACTAGGCTCTCATTTTTTGAAACAGCAAGAATCCGTGTTTTACGGAAAGGAAAAGCTATGTCTTATCAAATCAGAATCGCAACCGATCAGCTCAAGCAAGATATGCCGCACACCGAGGCCTCCATTGATCAGGCCCTGATTTCAGTATCCAGCTTGATGGCCACTTTGGTGCAAGCGCGGGTGGATACCGGTGTTCCAGCCGCAACGGGGCAGGTCGCCGTTCGCCGGTTGGTAAAAGCACAAATGGCGCTTGTCGAAGCCAGCAGCGACGTTTTGCGCGTACATGGCGAATTGCAGAAGGTTGGAAGAGAATTTGCCGGCATGGATGTGCATGAATCCTGCCCAGCTGTTCAAGGCGCTGTCCAGCCCCGTAATTTGCGTCCTGTTGCAGCGTAAGCGAACAACGGTTGACTGGGATGCTTGGGAATGGTCCATCTAGAGAATGCGAACTCTTGTTTTTTTACTCTTCCTCGGTGCAATCTGCATGTACGCATTGTATCGGGGAGGGGGGGCAGAGCGCTGGGTCGCCTGTATCGTTGTCGGCATGGTTGTACTGGATCCGGCCGTTCATATCTTCACGCCGCTCGAATATGCCACACTGGACCCGGGACATCTGGTTATTGATGTCGCCGGGTGGGTCGGCCTGCTCGCGATTGCACTTCGCGCAAACCGGTTCTGGCCGCTATGGGTAGTTTCACTCCAGACGATCGCGCTGGTGGCCCACGCCGCAAGGCTACTCGATGTGACGATTCATCCGAAAGCCTATATGATCATGCAAATCGCTTCTTCCTATCCTTTGTTGGTTCTGCTGATGATCGGCACGTATTATCATCAGAGGAGACTGACAGCCATCGGGACCGACAGGTCCTGGCGCAACTGATCGAGATTATCGAGCCGGATCAGGCCTTCAGGCTATCGGGCGAGCTTCTGGAAGAATTCGGATCAATTGGACGTATGCTGGGCGAGTCCGATGCCGCGCTGCACCGGGTTCTGGATAGCAATAAAGCCGTGGTGAAGCTGCTCAAGGCAACCGAAGAATTCATGCTCGCCAGATTGCGCAGCGAATTGCCACGCAGGCTCATTTCGGCCACTGATCAGCGGCTGGTGAAATATCTGCAGGCGCGCATGGGGGGGCGGACGACAGAGCTGATGCGCATATTGTTTCTGGATAGTTCACACCATTTGCTGAGCGATCAGGAGTTTGGCGAAGGTTCTCCGCAGAGTATATATATACAGCCCCGCACTATTCTGAAACGTGCTTTGGAACTCAATGCGAGCGGAATCATTCTCGCTCATAATCACCCTGGCGGGAGCGTGACGCCAAGTAACTCAGATATAGAATTTACAAGGTCGATCAAAGCATTGTGCCTGGAATTGGATATATGTTTGCTCGATCATATTATTATCTCGAATGATCGTTGGACCAGTTTTCGAAAGCTAAAAATAATATGAGCCTTGAAGGGAAAGCGGATTATGCTGCACTTGCAACAATCGAACTTCAGGCAAATCGGCAGCGAAATTTATACTTTTCGAATTCGCAAATTTTTGGTGATCCGGCTTGGGAGTTGATGCTGGAAGCCTATGTCGCGACCACTGAAAACCGGTGTGTAGATCTATCTGACCTGGAACATGATCTGCGAAGGCCGGTTTCGGTTATAACCAGATTGGCGGCGATTCTGGAAACCGAAGGCTATTTGGAACGATGCCGTTCTCACAAAAATCAGCGTTCTGGCTATGTGAAGTTGACAAATGACGCCATTGCGTGGTGCGAGCAATGCTTCGACTTGAAACGTGCTGGACCTTAATGCCAAGCGGATCAGCGCTAAAAACTTTCAAGTGACGAATTCTCATCACCACAGTTTCCGCGACGCTATTGGCGGGCCTTGAAGCAACGATTTGGAACAGTTTGTCCGCTTGTGCCGTCTTTGCGATCTCCGTTTAACAGGGCGCTCCCAAGCCTTGGCCGTTAAAGGCTGTGATGCCAGGTTAAAGGTGCTCCGCTTTTACCGTCATCTTCCCTGAGTTCCTGATATTTCGTCGGGACCGGAGGAGGGCGCATCGATCGCACGATATCTAAGATCACTTGCGGTTGTCCCGGCACTCAGATTGACATTGGCCATCTGGTGTTCGTTGATCATTGGCGCTTGTGGCCTGAATGGGCGAGGATCTGCTATTGATAGAGCCAACGCAGCTTCCGTGGTCATGGCCGAAGCCAAGGTGCTGATCCGTCGCAGGGTTGAACTCAGACGAGATGGTTCGATCAAGGCGGACGATTTGCAACGCTCCGACCTGATGGAGATGAATGAGCAGGAATGTGATGCTGAATTGCGTCAGCAAGAAACGAAATGCGTCTTTCTGATTTACGAAATTCAATAAGGTTGGTTACGATTTGTTTGGGCGGTGTTGCGAACAGCAGGCGCCCCAAAGCTTTTTCAAGTCATCGATCCGATCTTGAATCCGGATCGTCCGTTTCTATCATTTTCAAAGCATTGATCGCTTCTTCAACCTTTATCGCAGGAATTGCCAAATTATTCTCGTCGAGAAAGTTCAGCACATCGTGGAGCTTTTCAATAAGCCTATGCACATCAATATTCCTATTTGTTATGCCGCGCGACATTGATCGCTTGGAAAGCTAGAGTGCGACATCATATTTCCAGTATCAGTCATTAGGTACAGATTGGGCTGGCCGGCAAACTCAAGTGAAATATTAGGAGTAAGCGCCCAAAAGTCCAATATAAACTATACGATAGCAATATTAACCAGAGAAACTTGTTATATTGTTTCAAAGCAGCGTAAGTAATTTATTGCCAATATCCGATAGGACGCATTAATATTTGCAGGCAAGATTCGGATCAAATCTATTGGCTACACAATATTATCGGCAAGCCATGCGAAATGCTATTTGTTGGTCCCGATGTGATGGTTCCCAGAATATGGGAAAATCAAGCTGCCATCGAAGGGCGAGAGCTGGGGACGGCTGTCCAGTATCGCGGTCAATCCAATCAACGGGGCCAGCTGTAAGAGAGCGGTATCGATCGCCGACGAGAGCCTCAAAAGTCAATTGGGTAGGACGAGATAAATCGTCCTACCCAAACTGAGAGCGCATACCAGGTGCACTACGTTCACCAAGATTGAGGCCTGCGGGGGCTGATCAACCTCGGAGGAAAGTGTTCAAGCTTTCCTGATATTACCTATCCGGATTGAAGCGCTATAGATCAATTGATATCCCTCCCGATTTGGGGGGATACTGCGATATTAGATCCAAAGTGGTGAGAGTATAGGCGCGCCGTGCATTACCCATTTTGGTTTTAAACGGATTGTAAGGGCATTTTCCGCAGCTTTATCTCACATGTCGAGCGGATCGCTTTACTGGTTTGATGTCGCAATTATTATACCGTTGCAGTCGCTGAGCAGAGCACCGCTACGCGATAACGAACATCATTTGTTGTCCGAACCGACCGGCCCGGATCACGAGCCAATAGCGAGCTTTTCCGGCACGGGGGAGGCGCAGGCGATGAGCAAAAAAACTCTGCAATGAGACCTTAATTTTGTCCTAACGAGCCGTAAATGTCTGTGAAAGAAGTTATGCATGCCGCCGAGCACGGTATAGCAGAACGCAAATTGCTATTTTGGCGCAGTAACGATGGAATGATATGAAACCAAATGAAAGCTATTCGGTCATGATTAGACGGCTGGAACGTTCGGGTTTGACACAGGCTGCTCAGCAGGGCGGTGCCGACGGGGAAGCTGGGATCAATGGTTCGGGTAAGGCTACCAACCCGGTGCCTCGCGTAGGACCATCGAGAGGAAGGCCGGCATTCGACGCGCAGAAGGTGGGCCGGATAAAACTGCAAATTGCCTTCGGTATTTATCATATGGACATGGACAGGCTCGCTGCGAAGCTGCTTGATGAAAATATTGTCTGCGCAAATCGAAAATGATCTTTGTAATATTTGGAAATCTACAAAACTGACTGCCATCCGCATTGGACGGATGTGCCAATGGTGCGAAATCTCCGGCGAGCGGTCCTTCGAGGACAGCTGTATTGAAGTTATAGTTCTCCGAGGGCGACCAGGATCGATGAATCAATGCCAAGCTTATTCCAATCCGGATTTGGTGAATTGATCCGGACATCGATCTTGTCCCCGAGTTTCTTCCAGAACCATATCTCGTTCAAATGGCATTCGGCGACTGGATAATATTCGAACCAATCGGCCAACGGCTTCAAAATGACATCCGCCGCATGATTGTGGATCGGATATTTATTCAGATACATTCTGAAATATAAATTGTTGGCACGATCATTGCTTGCCTCTCCAGAAGGAGATTTTGAGCAATTTATGTCACATCGATCAATCATAGGAAGCCAGGCATGGCGCAGTTCACGATCTGTGAAGCGGCTATCTGCGCTCTACAATGAAGAAGATTCCGGTTTTGCAATGCTGCAGACGCGACCAGGGCGCGCATCCACGCGGGCAGGGCGCGGTAAAAGACTGCAACTGCCAGGCAACGGCCTGCCGAAATCACAAGATCTGTTTTCGCGTGTTTCGCCAGCGAATTGCCTCATCATCACAACCAGGAGCGTCAATGGCCAGTCCATCCGGAAAAATCCGACGCGCTTAGCCAGCCGGTCGCGTGTGCCTCTTTGCCGGTCGTTCTGCTGGGATTTTAAATGACCATCATACCAAATATTTCCGCTCTGAAGAGAGTTTCAGTCCACGCAAAAGCCGGTGTTCTGCCGTTGGCAACGCTTTTTCTGCTTATCTGCTTGGTCGCGCCGGCCATGGTGCATGTCGCAATTCTTTCGGCATTGGCTTTCGCTGGCGGGTACGCCTTTCATCTGTTCCGAGCGCCCAAATCTGCGGAAGCGGTCTTCGAGGCGAACGAGCAGGAACATCCGGTGTCTATCGATCGGAAAGAAGTCGCTCAAAGGCCGGGCCTGGCGATCAAAATCGGATACGGACTGTTTCCGCTGGTTGAAGATCGCAAGGGTGCGCCGCTGATGAGCCGGGTAACCGAAATCAGGCATCAGGTTTGCCAGCAACTCGGCTTCGTTGTTCCGCATATTCCTATCAAAGTAGACCTGTCTCTGGAACCCAACAGCTACCGGGTACTAATGGGCGGCATGGTGCTGGGCGAGGGCGTGGCATGGCCTGATGATATACTCGCGATTGATGACGGCGACGTGGATTCAGTAATCGCGGGCCGTTCTTGCAAAGACCCGACATTCGGATTGAATGCGGCTTGGGTGCCTGCGGGACAACGGGCTTTGGCGGTCGCCAAGGGCTATATTGTGGTGGATGCACCCACTGTGATTGCGACTCATCTCAACGATGTCGCGCAGCGCAACGCCGCGAAGCTATTTGGTGACGATGACGCCCGGCAACTGCTGGATTTTCTAAAGCAATCGTCGCCGCAACTCGTAGACAGTCTCGTCCCTGGACGGGTGTCACTAGACGACATTACCGCCATTTGTCGCGGACTTCTCGCTGAAAAGGTTCCGGTCAAAGACTTTGGCCGAATTTCCCTCGCTATCGTGCAGGTCTCCGTCCTGCACGATAAGCCCGCCGATATGGCAGAAGCTCTCCGGCCGCACATTGGCGATTTGATCGTCCAGAGTCTGGTGCCGGCCAGCCTGCCTCTGCCGGTTATGACGCTGGACGCATCGCTTGAAAAACTGCTCGTCGAGGCGCTGCAGGCCGATGAGGGTGCCAGCTACCCTATCGACCCGCTGCTGGCGCAGAAAATGATCGGAGCGGTGCATATTGCCATGCGCTCCCTACCTTCGGAGATCCGCAACGTCGCGCTGATTAGCTCACCGATAGTGCGGAAACCGCTCAGCGCTTTGCTGAAGCAGCGGTTCCCGGATCTGTCCATATTGTCTCACGCGGAATTGCCCGAAGACAAATCGATCGAACTACTCGCCAGCATCGGCAATCCGTCATCCAGCCAGACGATGGCTGCCACAGATGCACAACAAATTTAATGACCAGTCGGGAACATGATATGTTGAAAACAGAAAGCCGCACATTGCAAGCTTATGGGGCAATGCAAATCGACGAGAATAGACTGATCGAGGAAAATCAGTCTTTGGTCACGAAAATTGCCTGGCAGGTAAAATCATTCGCTCCCGATCAGATGGAGATTGAGGACCTGATTCAGGTTGGTCTTGTTGCAATGGTAGAAGCTGCAAAAAAGTATGTAGATCAAGGGCATAGCTTCAGCACCTATCTCTATGTGCGTGTCCGCGGCGCGATGATTGATGACCTGAGATCTACCTGCAATTTGCGCAGAACATCTGTCGACTGGCATAAGAAAGTCCGGCGGTCCCGGGCGAAGCTTTTGCAGGAACTTGGCCATGAGCCGACTGATTCAGAACTGGCGATGGCAATGAATATGGAGCCGGGCGAATTCCGCAAGAATACCGACCGGGCGATCGCGGTTCATGTGGGCTCGCTCGATGAAATATACTGCGATTCAAGCAGCTGGTTTACCGATGAAGAGGATGATCAGCATGAGAAACTGGAAAAGTCTCAAATGGCTAAATTGCTGTCCTCGAAATTGAAGCAGTTGAACGAGCGCGAGCAACTTGTGCTCAACTGCTACTTCGTCGAGGAACTGCAGCTTGACGAGATTGGGGCGATTCTTGACGTGTCGGCCGTACGCATCTGCCAGATCAAAAAGCGCGCATTGGAGAAGCTACAGGGTTCAATGACAGCAGCCTGAGTATCGCACGTGGTGTTGGCCGAGAGCACAAGACCTACCCTGTGAGCCATGATATGTCGGGTTCCCGACAGCGAATATCGAAAATGTCGGTTTTTCGACAGATGTGATGGATTTCCGACGACCCTGTCGACAGCAACCGGCAGATATAGTCGTACTTAAAACTGGCACGTCCCTTGCTAGGTATAAGGCGAGCGCGGGATTTCGGTTCCGCTGTTCAGCCGATAACGTGAGGGAATAGCAATGATCCGTAAACAACTGAATTCTAGTCTGGTCACTAGATTTCGGGAATTTTCTGATCTGTTGGCGGGTGATGATATGATTCGCTTGCACCTTCAATGCTCGCCTTCTGCCATGCAAATATCCCCCGATATCAGCAAGGCAGAAGGCGAGGTTGGAGGCATTCTGGATACCGTCGCGGTTTACCGTGATGGCCCATTTCCCTTCGTTCCGGCTTCCCTTACTTAGTCACCCCGTATCGTATTCGGCGAAACAGACAGAGAATTTGGCCTGTGCTGTTTTGTTGAATGAGATGCGGGGTGAATTAGGGCCCGGCGGTACCGGTGAAAAGACCTCTCTCTCTTTCTATGTATACATACATACGTCCCGCTTGGCGCACAGTGGCATCAATGTCGTTCCGATTGGCGGGATCGGTAACGTCTGCGAATCTGGCGATATCTGATGAACCTAGAGGCGTCGCCGACCGTGCGTGCATGGCGCGAAATCAAACTGATCATAGTTCTTAATTCAAACCCAGATCCGCCGTAAAATATCCAGAGGACGTTTATCTTGTCCGGAGAATTTGCAGATGATCTTTTGTTGGGTTCGGAAGCTGATGTCGCAAATTTCTCTAACGGCTTGTCGTCGGCCCCTCGAGACTCCACGCGTTATAATTTCAATAGTGGACCAGCACTTTTCTTCTTCTGACACTCATGAAAACTGATCTGGAAAGCAATCGAATATGACGTTCCCATGCCGCAATCACCTAACCACGAATTCCAGAGATTTTGTGAAGACAGGCAATGTTTCAGCGCCAGATCCTTATGGTCGGGTTGCGGGGCTACTGGAAGAGCTCGGTGAAACGCTTGGTCTGATCATCAAAAGCGCCCGACGCGGCGAAGATATGCATGTTTTTCAATATCGTGCGAGCGCGCGTCACATTCTCAGCGGTCTGGACAAGGAATTGAACTTCGAGCTCGCCGGAGATCTCTCGCAGACCTTGCGCGTCATGTATAAGGAAGCGGCAAAGCGCATTCAGCTGGAAGGAATGGAAGCATATGTCGAGCGTATCGAGTCCGCGCGGGAGATGATCCTGGAAATCGAGAAAGCCTGGACCAAAATCGTCGCATTTAATTGATGGGCAGTCTGCCGAGCTAAACTGCAACCCGGCAATCGACAGGATTTTCCGTCCGCTGGTGGATATTATGCTTGCGCATCTTGTCGATGAGCGTGGTTCTTTTAATGTTGATCGAGCGTGCCGCTCGAGAAACGACGCCGTGCGATCCGTCCAGTGCTTCCATTATAATCCGGCGTTCTTCATGCTGAAGATGGACATTCAGGTCACGGACAATATTCCCGCGGGGTGGAAAGATCGGGGAAGGCGCTACGCCATGATAAGGGGTAGGTTGCTCTTGCTCGCTGCTGCCAGACTGATCGACTGTCATGTCGGTAACGTCAGTAATGGCCGGCGCTATATCGGATTGGATCAGTTTGGCCACGTCCGCGGCGACAACCTGCTCTCCGGAAAAGAAAACACAGGCCCGTTCAATGACATTACGCAATTCGCGCACATTGCCCGGCCAGTCATAATTTTGCATCGCGGCAAATGCTTCCGGGGTAAAAATGGGGAGGGGGCGGCCGTCTTCCTGGTTCTTCAGGAAGTGGGCAACCAGAGCAGGAATGTCTTCCGAACGCTCGTTGAGTGCCGGCACTTCGATCGGAACAACGCAAAGACGATAGTAGAGATCTTCGCGGAAGGCTTTGCTTTTGATGCAATCAGCGAGATTTTTATGCGTGGCAGTGATCACTCTGATGTCGACAGCTATGTCGCGATTGCCGCCCACCCGGTTGACTATCCGGGTTTCCAGTACGCGTAGCAGTTTGACCTGCATGTCAATCGGCATGTCTCCGATTTCGTCAAGGAATATCGTGCCGCTGCTGGCTTGTTCAAACAGTCCGACATGCCGGCTTACTGCGCCGGTGAAGCTGCCTTTTTCGTGACCGAAAAGCTCGGACTCGATTAGCTGTTCAGGTAGGGCGCCGCAATTGACGGCAATATTGGGGGCGTTTTTGCGGTCTGAAATGGCGTGAATGGCTTCGGCAACAACTTCCTTGCCGCTACCGGAAGGTCCGGTGATCATGATCGAACTATTGCAGCGGCCGGCAAAGTTGACGATTGAACGCAACTGTTGCATTTTCGGACTGTCGCCGATCAGCTTTGCAGCAAGCAATGTCTCTATTTTTGAATCGGTCATTAAACTACCCAGATAACAATACACACACATCTCCGAATCGCCGGAGAAGGGTGGTTCGAAGATCCCGCAATCGTCGAACCGTCACCTGGTAAGGTCCCAAATGGACAGGGAACGTTAAATATAAGTTAATGGAGCGTTGCTGGATTAACGGCATTGGTGCCGGTTGGCGCCCAAATCGACCGTTTATCGAGGCCTGGCGTTAGAGCAAAGGCCTCCTGTCAAACCGAAGGTGCCGTCCGATTTATGCAGTTGGAAAGTTTGGGCTGCCGATATGGTCCACCCGATTCTCAGAATGGGGCGTTGGACAACAGCTTTTCTACCTTGGCCTGGCATTCCTCCGAGACCGCAACAAAGACCATACGATGATCGGCCGGATTGGAAGACTTCTGAAGTAAACCCTGTTCGGCCATGACGTTGATATACCGCATTGCCGTCGTCATCGGGATGCCGGAACTATGCGCTATTGCCGAGACCGTAACCTGCTGGTCTTTGAGGTCGCAGATATATATGTCGAGACACATATTCCAGCAAGAGTCGGTGAATAGTCCGTTCCCGGTATCCAGCGTGCCGGACTTTAATCGTCCCCATTCCAGAAATTTCTCAGCCCGATCGATCAAATCAGCACTGTCCAGATCTTTGTCAGTGAGGAATTGATTTTTGCCGGGCTGATCGCCGGAGTTTGAAATCCGTTTATCGAGAATTTCGAATTTCTCGTTTGCCTGCTTTATCGTCAAGCGGAGCTCATCTAATTCGGCTTTAACACTATTCATCGCTATTACGCTGCAATTTTAGGGTCCTCCAGTCTTGGCTACCTGAAGAGAGAACAGGCGTACTCGTCTCTTCCCTTGTTCGCCATTACACGTTCATAATCGTGAAAATTGGCTAATTCACCGAGGTAGGAAGTGTAGTCTTGTAGCTTATCCACTCTGCAGTCAGAATGTCAACTTGGACAATTGGGTGGGCCGCGTTATTTTACATCTGCTGCATCCTCGGAATTTGGCGAAGTTTCCCTAGCATGGATCGGCATTTGCACCGTTAACGAATGACGTCGAGCGATCGCCGATAAACGGCGACCGATCCAGGTTCTGGAAAGCCCAAAAACAGGTCGGCGCTCCCCTTAAACCTGCATGCGAGAGAACATTTGTCGCACCTGTATATTCTCCTTCGCGCCCAGTCATTCGCCTGTGCGAGAAATATTCAACGACATCCCTTAGTTTTTTGCTGGATTAACCGTCTGTCAACTTATGGCCTCGAAATCGGATGGAAAATCGCGCAATGAAAAGCGCTCGCAGTTCGAGGCTGAGGCTGCGCGTCAATTCGCCTTGGAGCGATATGATATTCTGGACACGGCTGAAGAAGATAGTTTCGACCATATTACGATGGCGATGAAACTGGTTCTAGACGTCCCCTTCGCCGGAATTTCGTTCATGGATGGAGATCGACTGTGGTTCAAATCCAAATCTGGCGTGGCGACAACAGAAATCCCGCGAGATGTTTCTTTTTGCGATTTTGCCATCGCTCAACGGGGGGCGACGATTGTCGAGGACACGCTGCAGGACGAACGTTTCAGCGAGAATCCTGTTGTTATCAACAGTCCCTTTTTCCGTAGCTATATCGGCGTCCCGCTAATCACGCCGGACGGATATAATATTGGAACGCTTTGTGCTGCCGATATTATCGCAAAACAATATAGCGACGAAAAGATGGACCGGGTGAAACAGCTGGCAGAGTTGGTTATCCACGAGCTGGAATTACGTCAACAAGCGGAAAAGGACCGGCTGACTGGCGCTCTGACACGGAGCGGGTTTTCGGTAGAAGTGCAAAAGGCAATTTCCCTGTACGAAAGGCAGGGGATAAAGAGCACACTCGTGATCTTTGACGTGGACCTTTATAAAATGGTCAGCAAGCGCTTCGGACGTCCCTCGGGCAACGCATTATTAAGATCGATCATCCAACCTCTGCTCCGGCGGCTGCGGCGGTCGGACCATATCGGCCGTCTGGGTGGGACGCAATTTGCCGTGCTCCTGACATGCACTGTCGAAGAGAAAGCCCGGCAAGCGACGGAAAAAATCAGGAGAGAAATGGAACAGACCAATACCGAAATCTATTTCGATGTCGGTTTCTGCGAAATAAATCCTGCCATGGGCGTTTGTGACGACTGGCTCGATCAGGCGAACTTCAACCTTCTTGCCGACAAGCAGGCGGCCGGCAGCGTCATTTGCGAAGAACCAGATAAGCAATATAATATGGCCGGTGGCGCCAGCTGATATCTAGCAAACCGGGCAGGGCGGAGCGGCGCGTTGCCATCTGCAAAGCTTGTGCGAGATCAGGCATTCGACCGGAGATATGACATTGATCCCCGAACGATAGTTTGGTTGCCAATTCAGCCAATGCATGCCAATTTGCATCAAAGGCGAATAGGCAAGCAGAGGAACTGAGCATGGCGACCGCGATCCAAACCAATGAATCCGCAATGGGCGTTGGCCCCGGATTCTCGATTCCAGACCCGCACGAGACACCCAGCCTGAAAGGCAAGGTCTCCGATGCCGAATGGCAACTGCGCTGCGATCTGGCGGCGACCTATCGGCTCTGTGCCATGCACGCCTGGACCGATCTGGTGTTCACCCATATTTCCACGCGGCTGCCTGATGAAGATGGCGAGGAGCGGTTCCTGATCAATCCTTATGGTGTGCTGTTTGACGAAATGACCGCGTCGGCATTGGTCAAGATCGATCTCGAGGGCAATATCAAGCAGGACACGCCCTATTTCATCAATCCCGCCGGCTTCACGATTCACAGCGCGGTCCACAGCGCCCGCGAGGATGCGGGATGCGTGATCCATGTCCACACGCCTTATGGCATCGCCGTATCGGTGCAGAAGGCTGGCCTGCGCCGCTACACGCAATTTGCAATGCAGGTCCATGATGACCTCGCCTATCACGATTATGAAGGCATCGCGCTCGATCTCGACGAGCGGGACCGGTTGATCAATGACCTTGGCGAAAATAACCTGCTGATCCTGCGTAACCACGGTACCTTAACTGTCGGCGAGAATTGTGCGATCGCCTTTCTGCGCATGTATATTCTCGAAAATGCCTGCAAGACGCAGATATTGGCGCAATCGGTTGGCGGGGAAGAGCATCTGCACGAAGATAGTGAAGACATGGGGCATCGCGTGTTTCAGCAGGCGTCTCCCGCATTTCAGAGAGGGTTGGGCGACAATCTGATCTGGCCGGGCCTGATGCGCAAGTTGAAGCGCACCAATCCGGGGCATGATCACTAGGTCCTGACCTTATAGACCAAAGGGTAGGCGGGAGAGTATCTCGATCTTTTTGTCGGTGAAAACGGCGGACCCCAGTTCCTGCCTTTTATCCCTCAGGACGACATCGCGCTTGCGCGTCATTTCGATAATCGGATCATGAAAATGGCGGACGGCTGCGGTGAGCCAGTCGTTAAGCAGCGGATCTCCCGGTGCTCCGCTCATGTCAAAATGGCGCAGTCGCGAAGCAATGGCTTCGGCTGGCATCATATATTCATAGGTAACCCAATAGTTGGTGGTGAACCAGCTGATCGGCATGCCGTCCAGCCCAAAATTTAACGCTCCGAAATGGACAACGCCTTGCGTCTTCTTGCCATTGGGCAATTTGGCGGGCGGTTGATGATAAGGTTCGACATCGTCGAATATGTCGAGTGGCAGGAACATGTGAAAATGGCCATGTTCGCCGTCTTCGCGTTCTTCCGGCTTGTGCGCATGGTAGAACCAGCGCGACTTGTTGCCGGGCGCGATGCAATCCCCCTTGGGGTAATGCTGATATTGAACGAAAGGGGCGTCTGCCGGTACCACTCTGGGTACTAGCGAGACGCCCTCTTTAGCTATCTGGCCGGTAAGCTCAAACAGCCTTTCTAATGCATTTTCCAATGCTGAATAAGCTGGGCTTACTCGGCGACTACTTCTTCGGTAGCAGCTTCTGCATCGTCAGCAGCTTCAACAGTCGCGTCCATAGCAGCATCCGTTGCTTCTTCAGCAGCACATGTTGCTTCTTCAGCGGCACATGTTGCTTCTTCAGCAGCATCTTCAGCTACAACAGCAGCATCGTCAGCCTGTTCTGCACATGCAGAAAGAGCAGGTACAGCAAGTGCGAGGCCGCCGGCTACAGCGAGCATTTTGCGGAAGTTTGTTTCGGTAGTCATTTAAAATATCCCCTTTGGATGAACTAGACTTGCCCCTTTATCTGGAAAGATACGGGCATGGCAAGCCTATTTCGTAAATATTGCATTAATCTGGTATATTCCGAGATATTTGTCCGGTTTCGGGGCATTAAAGGCTGGATATTCGTTGTTTCCAGAGGATGTTTTCGGACTCTCAGTTTTCGGAACCGCGAATCTTTCCCCACTGTCTGGCGACGGTATAGCCTAGATAACCGGTGCCGAAGAGCGCATAGAGCGGTTCCGGTATGCCGGACAGATAGGCGTTCATGCCGGCGGAAATGTCGCGCGCCGCCTCTGGGCGGAATGCAGCGATCAGCCCCATCGGGATAGACCAGAGCAAAAGAAAATACATGACGTAGAGGAAGCTTGGACGTGCCCGGCTGGTCCAGGGATCGGCTGATTGCGCCTCAGCCAGTATCGCTGACATTTGCACCCGGACTTCTTCCAGTTCCTGACTGCCTTCCAGTTTCAGCAGTTCGAGCTTGGCCCGGTCACGCGCTTCCTTATCGGGAATGATCTTGTCGATAATCTTGGTGACGGGGCCGATGAGTGTCGAGAGAATGGACATTTTTCAGGGTTCCTTTCGGTGTGTCGGATTTCAAACTTTGTCAAAGTTGGGGCCAAGAACGGTTTTACGCGGGGGAAGAGAAGTTAAAAAAGAGTCTGAAGAGTCCGGACGCTCTTGACAAAGTTTACACTGTTATAGACAGGATAGTTCTGGCGGAATTCAGCCGATCCGGTTGGCGAGCCAGCCGTACAGGAACGCCTCATTGGCCGGACGGTTTTCCGCTATTTTGATATAGCGGGCGCCCTGCAGGGCCTCGATCGCCTTAAGCAGCACGGTCTCACCCTGGGGGCCGCGCTTGCGGAGAAATGCGTCCAGCGCAGCCACGGTCTTCGCGCCAATCAGGCGATCAACCGCAATATCGCGAAAGTCGCCTCCGTTGCGGTTCAGCGCATTCAGTGCGCGCTGGAGAAAGCCGCTCGCCGTTCCGGTTCCCATATTGATCCCGGTATCGAACAGCTCGGCTGCGATATCCGGCGCATATCTCGCGATCTGGTCAAAGCCGGGGCGATGCCAATATTTGCGCTTGTAGATCTCTGCCGCCTGCGCGCGCGGAAAATGGCGCATATCGCCAGCGTAGCCATGCGCTCGTGCTACTGCCTCGGTTACGCCCCATCGGGTGGGGCCGCCGCGGTCGGCGGGATGATCCGAAAAATCGCCTTCGAGCGTGATGACCTTGTCGATCAGCCTGTTGATATCGTGAACATTGGACATGGGGGAATCTCCTTTCGGGGTGAAAAGGATGATATAACCTATTTGGTTAGCTGTAGGAAAGGGGCGTTCTCCGATCTTTGTTGCAAGAGCATATGGGCTTAAAAGCCTGCAATCACCCGATTTGGGGAGATTTACGGAGTTATTCGGCTTTTGCCAAAACATACAAAAAGGGTGATTGTTGGACACATTGCAATGATTACGCTCGCCCTGGGCGGATCAGGTACGGCGGTTGCCGTCGCTCTGGCGCGTTTCATCAAGCGGCACCATGCCGATTATATTCCTCATCAGGTGGAAAAAGGCGGCCTGATGCTCGGGGTACGGATGTGGGATCAGAAGGATGAGGCAAAGGCTGTAGAACTGCTATCTGCCCATTCCGCTCACGACGTTCATATTCACGCGCTTCTTGCGTAAATCGTTTCTCCGACTACGCAATATTGCGTATCGCGCGGACTATCTTACTCGTCCAGACATGACCCATGACCTGGAAAACAATCCGCCTTGAACTGGCAAGAACCGCTGACCATCCCGATGGCTCGTCAGCCCATGCATATGTCTTTCGCGTTCCGTTGAACAACGAGGGTTTCATTGATACAGAGGCGCTCAAACAGGCTGAAAAACGACCTGTCGTACGGCGGTTCTGGCCGGGCGAAGCGGACCAGAGCGGCGTGGTGATTGCATCTTCAAAGGGATGGGTCTTCTCATACAAAGTCGGCGATGACGATGATGAAAGCATTTTCCGGCTCAAGGATCATCCGCTAAAAGTCGGCGAATATCTGACAATCACGGAAACCGATGGTAGCGAGTTGCCGTTCCGCGTCGTCAGTTGTCACGAATAGACGGAAAAAATCCGATCGTAGGGGAAATAATATGCTGACGAAATTGAAACTGATCGGATTTATGTCAGCCACTGCGCTGGCCCTGACTCTGGCAAGCAGTCCTGCCGCAGCGGAATGTGTGATCAGCTCTGCGCCGCTGTTCGATCCTTTTGCGCCGTATAAGGAGCCGGGGGCGATCATCCACAAGGAAAGCGGCTTCATATTTCCGGCGGACATCGCCGGCTTCCGTCGCCAATGTGAAATGACAACCGATTTCTCCGGCAATAATTTCGAGATTGGCTATCTGCGCGATTTTGAAGATCATGAAATCGAAATTAAAATCGCGATCATCCATCTCGAGGAGCTGAACGCTGAAGATCATTACCAGATCGTCAAACCTGACCTGCTTGCCCAATATTCGAGTGCGGCAGTCGTTTCGGAGGGTGAATATTTCCTCTCGGGTCGCCCTGAAATTGACGGTTATCAAGGCATTTTTGACGGCGACAAGGATTCCGTGCCCTGGCATTTCAGCGTCACCGCGCTGGACTATGGCTATTGGGACGCGCGATTGACAGCTTCCTATCCACAGGAAATTGACACAGCAGCGCAAGAGGCGATCATGGAATTGATCACCGCGTTCCAATGGCAGACTCCCGACACCGCAGAGAGCGAGGAACCTGCGCCATGACACGCATCGCGGTAATCGATGGTCATCCCGATCCGAGCCCCAGCCGCTTCGGTCACGCTATCGTTTCCGCTTATGCCGACGCCGCCATCGCTGCCGGTCATGATGTGCGGGTGATCCGGCTTGCCGGCCAGAATATCCCGATCCTCGAAAGCCGAAAGCAATGGCTTGAAGAGGACGTGCCCGAAGCCGTCGGGCCGGGGCAGGATGCGATCAAATGGGCAGAGCATATTGTCTTCTATTATCCGCTCTGGATGGGAGATATGCCGGCGATGCTCAAGGCATTTATCGAACAGGCTTTCCGTCCCAATTTTGCCCTCGACTATGGCGAGGAGGGCAGTAAGCAAATGCCCAAAAAGCTGCTGCGCGGTCGCTCGGCGCGTCTGATTGTCAGCATGGGCATGCCAGCGCTTTTCTATCGCGCCTATTTCGCCTCGCACAGTGTCCGCAGTTTCGAGCGCAATATTTTGAAGCTCACTGGAATTGCTCCGGTCACCACATCCCTGATCGGAAATGTGGACAGCAGCGATAAGCATCGCACCCGCTGGCTGAAGAGAATCGCGGCCCATGGTGCGACCGGAAACTGATCAAACGCCTTCTATCCGTATAATCCCTTATACAGGCTACATTTGGGTCCCGCTACGCTCCATCCAACGACATTTCTTCAAAGCGATTGATTTGGAAACAGGAGACAGTTTATGAAATCCGTGCTGCTATATATTGCCGATGATGCAGGCCTTGAGGCGCGGCTTCAGGCGGCGCTTGATCTGACCCGTTCGCTGGGTGGCCATCTCCATTGCCTGCGCGCAAATCCATTTAATTCGCAGGTCGCTTTTGACGGCGTTACCGGCATGTCGGTGATGTATGATGTCACCGAAATGACGCGCGAGCTGGACAAGAAACTGCGCGCAGAGATCGAAAAACGGCTGTCTGGTGAAGATGTTTCCTGGGATTATCGTGAAGAAAATATCGACCCCGCGCGCGGACTGTCGAAAAACTCTGCGCTGGTTGATATTATTGTTCTCAGCTCGGCTGGTGGCGACAAAGAAAATGCGCTGCCGCTCGGAATATTGGGCGACGTATTGTTCAACGCGACCGCTCCGGTCGTGGTCCAGCCCGACCATGTGAAGAAATTTGATGCCTGCGGGCCTGCGCTGGTTGCCTGGAACGGCAGTTTCGAATCCGGCAACGCTTTGCGCGCCGCGGTGCCTTTGCTGAAAATGTCCAGCGACGTCCACATATTCACAGTCGATGAAGACAAGGATCACGATCTGCCGCAGCTCGCCGCGTCGGAATATCTCGCCTATCACGGCATCAAATCTGAAATTCACGCGCCGTCGGCAGGCAAGGACCCTGTCGACGTCACGCTTGTGTCGGAAGCGAAAAATGTGAAAGCGGAATATATCGTCATGGGCGCTTATGGGCACAGCCGGGCGAGAGAATTTCTCTTCGGTGGCGTGACGCGCAATCTGCTTAAAGATTGTGATATTCCGCTTGTTGTTTCACACTGAATGAGAACGCGCTCCGCCAGAGACAGATCAAAATTCCTTATGGCAATCCACGCATTTTGTGTAGGGTCTGTCCATTCGCAAGCTGCGAGTGGACAGTCGAGGGATAGACAGAACAGGTGCGCGAAACGATCGTTCATGGCACGAACCGGGCATTCCATCCGGATTCTGTCCTATCCGTCCTCCCGAATTGCGTCATGATAGTCGATCGCAATCTGCAGGCAATTAATTGCAGCGCGGTCGGGTTGAAGATATTCGGAGTCAACAGTCTGGCAGACCTGCCAGAAGGCGCGCCGGCGGCGTGTGTGGTACCCGACCATCGCCCGCTGTTCGAAAAAACAATGGATCGTGCATTTGAAGACAGCACCATTGATCCTTTCGATGTCCACCTACAGCTTCCGGACGGTCGGCTGATATTTGCCGAATGCAATATAGCTGCTTTGGCCTGTCCTAAGGGCAATATCGATGCTGTCATGGTATCTTTTCAGGACGTAACGGCGCTGAGAAACACTGAAGGCAAACTGGATCGCGCCAATTCGATATTGAGATCTATCCTGACGACCATACCCGACGCGATGGTGGTGATTGATGAAGCCGGTCTGGTCAGCTCGTTCAGCGCCACGGCCGAAAAAATGTTCGGCTATGAGCAAGAAGAGATAATCGGCCAGAATGTGAAAGTCTTGATGCCGGAGCCCTATCGAGCGGCGCATGATGGTTATATCGAGCGCTATATACGGACCGATGAAAAGCGGATTATCGGCATTGGCCGGACCGTCGTCGGGTGCAGAAAAGATGGAACAACCTTCCCGCTGCAACTGGAAGTCGGCGAAGCAAAAATTGGTGAGGAACGCTATTTCACCGGCTTCATCATCGATCTGACCGAAAAAAAGCAGACCGAAGCGGAGCTTCAGTCGCTGCAGGCGGATCTGGCCCATGCCTCGCGGCTAAGCGCAGTAGGCACACTGGCCTCTTCGCTCGCCCATGAAATCAACCAGCCGCTGACCGCGATTGCCAATTATCTCTCGGCGGCACGGGACATGATGGATAGTGATCTTGCGGAGAACCAAGAGTTTTTCCGGGAAGCGCTGCAGGAAAGCGTGTCCGAGAGCTTGCGGGCAGGAACAATCGTTCGGCGGCTAAGAGAGTTTGTCTCACGGGGCGAGATTAACCGGCGGGTTTTGTCGATTGCTCAAGTCGTGGAAGATGCCACCGTGCTGGGGATGATCGGGGCGCAGGAACGGGGCGTTCAATTTTCGATCAATATCGCTCCCGATACCGATCATGTTTTCGTCGACCGCGTGCAGATCCAGCAGGTGATGGTCAATCTGATGCGCAACGGGATCGAGGCAATGGCCGACAGCGCCGAGAAAAAGCTTCATATCGGCGTGACATCAATCGATGACGAACGACTGGAAATCGCCGTATCGGATAGCGGCACGGGCATTGACCAGGAACTCGGAGAACGGATTTTCGATCCCTTTGCCAGCACCAAGGGCGATGGCATGGGGCTCGGCCTGTCGATATGCCGGACGATCATAGAATCCCACGGCGGAACAATTCGTGTCGAACCCAATCCCGAGGGCGGCACCATTTTTAGGATCACCCTGGAGAAAGCGGAGCAGGAGCAGAATGATGAGCAGTGAGCGGCTGGTCTATATCGTCGATGATGATGATTCCGTCCGGCGATCAGCGGCATTCATGTTGCGGCACGCCGGATTTAAAGTCGAACCGGTCGAGTCCGGCGTCGACTTTCTCAAACAGGCAAAAGGTGCTGAGCGGGGCTGTGTGTTGCTGGACGTGCGGATGCCGGAAATGGACGGTCTGCAGGTGCAGCAGCAGATGATCAAGGACGGCATCGATATGCCCGTGGTGATCCTGACCGGCCATGGCGATATCGAAATCGCGGTGCAGGCAATGCGGGCAGGGGCAGTCAACTTCCTCGAAAAGCCCTATGAAAAGGAAGCGCTGATCGCAGCCATGGAAGAGGCATTCGTGCGGCTGGAAGACAGCAATTTGAAAGAAATGGCTGCTTCCGAAGCGAAAGTCCGGCTGGCCTGTCTTACCGGCAGGGAGCAGGATGTGCTGGATGGCCTCTTGGCCGGACTGCCCAACAAGACCATCGCCTATGACCTCGGTATTTCACCGCGTACGGTTGAGATTTATCGCGCGAATATGATGGAAAAATTGCGTGTGCGCAGTCTGGCAGAGGCCTTGCGCATCGGTTTTGCAGCAGAAAGTGGCGAGAACCACGAAATCCCTGGGAAATAGCTGATGTCAGCTTTTCGGGGCTTTCTTGCGTGACAGGCAGGCATGGCATGGCTTGGCGCAATCATTCTTGCCATCCTCCTGCTCGACCGGAATCGACACATTTCGAACCTCGCCATCGGCGGAGCATAGCTGGATCGTCATCACGTCCGATCTTGCCGACAAGGGCATAGCAGCCATCGGCAGTGCAATCACCGCGATAGCATATTGGCTGAGCCTGGAAGTTCTGATCCGGCCTATCATGATGGCTCGTCCTCCTCCTCGTCGATCAATACCCGCTGGGCGGCGCCGTCGAGATCTTCGAACTGGTTGTTGCGGATCGCCCAGAAAAAGAACACCAGACCGCTAAGCCCCATCAGCAGGGCCACCGGTATCAAAATGGCCAAGCCGCTCAATTGGCCGCTCCGTTGAGGCGCAGGGCGTTGCCGACGACGATCAGCGACGAAAGCGACATGGCGATCGCGGCGATCAGCGGCGTGACCATACCGGTCAGCGCCAGCGGTACGGCTATGATATTATAGCCGATGGCGAGAGCGAAATTCTGATGGACGATCTGCATGGTGCGGCGCGCGACTTTGATTGACAGCGCCACGGGCATCAGCGATTCACTGGTAAAGACGGCATCGGCGGCTTGTTGACCGACATCGCTGGCGGAACCCGGCGCGATCGAGACATGGGCCGCGGCAAGGGCAGGGCCGTCGTTGAGGCCATCGCCAACCATCAGCACCTTGTGCCCGCTTGTCGTCAAACGGGTGATCGCTTCAACCTTGTCCTGCGGCGAGGCGCCGGCCTGGGCAGGAATATCCAGAGCGCGCGAAACAAGCGACACCGAACGGATATTGTCGCCGGATATGATCGACGCGGGCAGCCCCAGTGCCTGCAATTTGGCAATGGCTTCTGAAGCATCCGGCCGGATTTCGTCCTGCAGTTGCAGGACTACGCTTTCGCTCCCCACGGTCAGTTGGCTGGACAAATGATCCTCGGACTTCTCGGGCTTGCCGAGCATCACTTTCACACCATCCCAGTTTGCGGTCATGCCTTCGCCGGGCAATTCCTGAATGTCCTCCAGAACGGCGGGTTCTACATCGAGCGCCAGCAATCCGGCGCGGATACCCTTGCTGATCGGATGGCGGCTGGCCTGTGCCAGCGCCAGCGTGATCTGCTTTTGGCTAAGGCTCAGGTCGTCAAGGTTGACCGGTGTCGGCCGGCCGAGGGTAAGCGTACCGGTCTTGTCGAATAGCGCATAGTCGACGTCTGCCAGACGTTCCAGAGCGCTGCCGTCCTTGACCATCACGCCTTTGCGCAGCAGCGCGCCCGAGGCCACAACCTGCGCTGCCGGTACGGCAAGACCCAGAGCACAGGGGCAAGTGATGATCAGCACCGCCACAGCGATCAGCAAGGACTGGTGCCAGCCTGCGCCGGCAAACATCCAGTAGGCAAAGGCGAGCAGCGCGAGGCTGTGGACCGCTGGCGCATAATAGCGGGCAGCCCGGTCGGCGACGCGGACATAGAAAGAGCGATGCTGTCCGGCCTCGTCCATCAACCGCGCGATGTCAGAAACACTGGTATCTTCACCCGTAGCGGTGACCTGCACTATGACGGGAGATGACAGATTCAGCGTTCCGGCGAGCGCCATATCACCCTTGCCTCGGGGCTGCGGTTCGCTTTCACCGGTCATTAGTGAACAGTCGAAACTGCTTGTGCCCGATATTATAACCCCGTCTGCTGCGAGGCTCTCACCGGCCGCAACCATCATCCGCATATCGGGAAGCAGATCCTTGGCCGCGGCCCAGCGGGTTTTGTCATCATCGTCCAGTACCATCGCGCCCGGCGCGGTCTGTTTGAGCAGCGCGCCAATGCCTTCGCGCGCGCGGTCCCGCATCATTCCGTCCAGCACCCGCCCGGCAAGCAGGAAGAATAGCAGCATCACCGCGCCGTCAAAATAGGCATGGGCACCACCGGTAGCGGTTTCATATAGGCTGAGGCCGGTTGCCAGCAATATGCCGATCGAGATCGGCACATCCATGTTGGTTCGGCCGTAACGCAGTGCCATCGCTGCAGACGCAAAAAACGGGCGCCCGGAATAAGCGATCACCGGGACCGCGATCAGCGCCGAAAGCCAATGGAACAGATCGCGAGTGACGCCGGTCGCGCCGGACCAGACGCTGACCGACAGCAGCATGATATTCATCATCCCGAAACCGGCCACCGCGAGCGCGCGGATCAGCTTGTCGGTGCTGCCCTTTTCTTCGGACAAGGGATTGTCGGCGAGAATCTGGGCTTCGAACCCGAGTGTCTCGATCGTGCGTTTGAGCTGGTCGTCATCCAGCTCCGGCAGATGGGTTATCGCCACCTGCTTGGTCGAGAAATTGACCCGCGACGAGATTATGCCGGGCACACCGCTCAGGCCATTCTCGATTTTCGAGATGCAACCGGCGCAGCGGATTGCCGGCACGGCAAAGCGGGATACAATCGACTGGGATTGACCCGCGCTAATAGGCGCGATGGCGTTCACCAGATGTCCCGAACCACGCGCATGTTCTTATCGTCCTGGGTGATGATGATCTTCAATTTCCAGCGGCCCTCGGGCAGGAGCTGCACGCTCTGATATTCGCCTGTGGCTGTCTGGGTGAAGCTGATCTCGAACGGATCGGATTGACCGATCGGATGTTCTGCAATGGCCTCCATTGTTGCCCCTTGTAACGAAGCGCCATCACCGGTCGTGATCTCGATGCTCGCCTTGCCTGATTTGCGAAGGGCGGGAGACACAGTCCAGCCGTGCTCTTCCTGATTACGGGCCTGTTCCAGCCAGTCATTATATTTCTGGCTCGCGACATAGCTGTTGTCGACGACCGTGCCGCTAAATGTCGACAGGGCAAATTGCGCCATGACCAGATTGACGACGACAACCACCGCGAAAAACGCAACGATGATCGCCGTGGCATGATAGCCGGTGAATTTTTTCACTGCGGGAGTTTTCTCGCTCATTCGCCTGTCTCCGGTCTTTCAAAAAATACCTCGTCGACATCCTTCGCCTCGGGATTATCTGCAGCGGTGACCGTCAGGGCGAATTCTTCGCGGACCGGCCCTGTGCCGGGTGCTGCAACGTAAAGCCGCAATCTTGAAATGCTGTCGGGCGCGACTTTGGTGATCAGAGTCTGCCCCGCGCCTTGCCGCGATCCGGCGTTGGACCACATCACCGCACCTTTAAGTTCGGTCATGCCAATGATCATTTCGCGCGGGCGGGCTTCCATATTGCGCAGATTGATCGTGTAGCTGTTGCGAACATGGCCGTCGGCAAGCTGGACATAGACCGGGTTGCGGTCATGGTTGGCGCTGATGTCGATACGGGTGCGATTGCCCACCGCAAACAGCATTGCCAGCCCGATTGCACCCCAGATCGTTGAATAGAGAATGGTACGGGGACGAAACAGCGTTTTCAGGATCGGATTATGCGGCTTGCCTGCCTTTTCCAGCTCGGCATCTTCCAGCGTGGCATAGTCGATCAGTCCGCGCGGACGTCCGACCTGGTCCATCACCTTGTCGCAGGCATCAATGCAAAGAGCGCAAGTGATGCAGCCGATTTGCGGTCCTTCGCGGATATCAATGCCAGTCGGGCACACCGCTACACATTGATTGCAGTCGATGCAGTCGCCAAAGCTGCCCGGCTGGGCTTCCGCTTTTTTCACACTGCCGCGCGGTTCGCCGCGCCAGTCCTTATAGGTAACAGTCAGCGATTTCTCATCCATCATCGCGGTCTGGATGCGCGGCCATGGGCACATATAGATGCACACCTGCTCGCGCATGAAACCACCAAAAATGAAAGTCGTCAGGGTGAGCACAGCGACCGTGGCATAAGCGACAAAGGCGGCCTCGCCGGACCAGAAGTCGACAACCAGAGTGGGCGCATCGGCAAAATACATGATCCAGGCGCCGCCGGTCCAGAAGCCGATAAACAGCCAGATCGACCATTTCAGTAGCCGCTTGCCTATTTTCTTTGGTCCCCAGGGCGCGTCCTGCAGCCGGAACTGGGCGTTACGGTCACCGTCGATGGCGCGTTCGACGTGCTGGAACAGGTCGGTCCATACGGTTTGCGGGCAGGAATAGCCGCACCATGCCCGGCCGACAGCCGAGGTGACCAGAAACAGCCCGATCCCCGCCATGACCAGCATGCCGGCGACATAATAAAATTCATGCGGCCAGATTTCGATGCCAAACATGTAAAAGCGCCGGTTAGCAAGATCGACCAATACGGCTTGGTTCGGTGCGTACAGCCCACGATCCCAGCGGATCCATGGTGTGACATAATAGATAGCGAGGGTGATCGCCATGATCACCCACTTCAGCCGCCGGAAAGTCCCGTTGACCGCCTTGGGAAAAACATTCTTGCGCGATTCATAGAGCTTCAGCTCGGGATCGAGAATTTCCTTAGGATTGCTCATTGCTTGTGACCTGTTCGATCGTATCCTGTTGAATGCTTTCCAGCGCGGGTAGCGTCTCGCCACCGCCCAGAGAATGGACATAGGCGGCGAGCATGCGGATCGTTGCCGGATCAAGTCTTTGACCCCAGCGCGGCATCACGCCGTATCGCGCGTTGGTGATCGTGTCGGTCAACGATGCGCGGTCCAGGCCGTAAAGGCTGATCGCATCGGTGAGATTGGGCGCGCCCTGGACGCGGTCGCCAGTGCCATCGGCGCCGTGACAGACAGCGCAATTTGCCTCGAACAAGGCCGCTCCGCGCGTCGCCGCCTTGCTTTGTTTCTCGCGACCGGACAATAGCCGGACATAAGAAACGAGATCCTGGATTTCATTCGATTGCAATATGCCGTCGCGGCCAAAAGCCGGCATTTGCGAGAAGCGGGTCTGATCGTGATCCGGATTACGGATACCGTGAATCAAGGTATATTCGATCGTTTCAAGGTCGCCGCCCCAGAGCCAGTCATCGTCATTGAGATTGGGATAGCCCTTTGAACCCGCGGCACCGGAGCCGTGGCATTGCACGCAATGGACCTTGAACGCCGACCGGCCGCCTTCAATAGCCTGTTGCATCAATTCGGGACTACCATTCAGTTTGCGGATATCGGTGGAAACCAGAGCCTGCCGGATTGGTTCGAGCTGCTTTTGCCGCTCGGCTACCTGCATTTCATAATCGCCGCGGCTGCTCCAGCCGAGCACGCCTTCGGTAGCCGAATTCAGCATCGGTATCGCAGGATAGAGAATGACATAGCCGATTGCCCACACGATCGTGGCGTAGAGCGTCAGCAGCCACCAGCGTGGCATTGGCGTGTCGAGTTCCTCGATGCCGTCCCATTCATGACCTACGGTTTCGGTTCCGGTCGGTTGATCGACGCGTCTTTTATCCGACATCATTCTTGTCCTCGTCAAAAATCATATGAGCGGCTTCTTCATGATTGCGTCCGGCGCCGGGACGAAAGGTCCATCCGACCAAGGTCAGAAAAACCAGCGTCATGAACAGGAGCCCCCAGCTATCGGCGAAATGGCGTAGCGCTTCATAGTTCATCGCGGCAGCTCCTGCGCTTCACCCGCCTCGAAATCGACCAATGTGCCGATCATCTGCAAATAGGCGACCAAAGCGTCCATTTCGGTCAACTTGTCAGGATCCCCATCAAAATCGCGCACCTGTACCTTGGGATAGCGTTTCTCGAGTTCGGTCGAACTGGCCATCGGGTCGGCCTGAGTTTGCAGGTCTTCGTCCGCTTTTTCGATTGCTTCCTCGGTATAAGGGACGCCAACCCGTTTCATGGCGCGCAAATGGTCGCTCATGTCGCCGGTTTTCAGCTTCTTTTCGGCAAGGAAGGCATAAGGCGGCATAATCGATTCCGGGACAACGGCGCGCGGGTCCGTCAGATGCTGGACATGCCATTCATCCGAATAGCGACCGCCCACCCGGGCCAAATCCGGCCCTGTGCGTTTGGAACCCCATTGGAACGGATGGTCATACATCGATTCTGCCGCCAGCGAATAATGGCCATAGCGCTCCACTTCGTCCCGGAACGGCCGGATCATCTGGCTGTGGCAGGAATAGCATCCTTCGCGCACATAGATGTTGCGTCCGGCCAGTTCGAGCGGGGTGTAGGGCCTCACGCCGTCGACTTTCTCGACCGTATTGTCGATCCAGAAAAGCGGTGCGATTTCCACGATCCCACCGATCGCGACGGTGACCAGAGATAGTACTGCCAGCAAGGTAATGCTGCGCTCGATTTTCTTATGCTTTTGCGTGAGTGTGGTCATGTTTCTGTCTCCCTCACTCTGCCGGGGCCGCGACGAGCGGCTTGTCAGCGGATTGGTCATACGGTGTTTCGGTCATCGACTTTTCATCGCGGACCTTGCCGGCAATGGTCATCCAGACATTGTAGACCATCACCGCAGCACCGGCGAGATAGAGTATGCCACCCGCTGCGCGGATCAGATACATCGGGAACATTGCCGAGACGACTTCGCTGAACGCGTAGACGAGATAGCCATCGTCGCCATATTCGCGCCACATCAGGCCCTGCATGATACCGGCGACCCACATCGAAGCGACGTAGAGTACGATACCGATAGTCGCGAGCCAGAAATGCCAGTTCACCATCCGCAAGCTGTAGAGTCTTGGCTTACCCCAGAGCCGCGGCACCATGAAGTAGAGTGCGGCAAAGGTGATCATGCCGTTCCAGCCGAGCGCGCCGCTGTGCACATGGCCGATGGTCCAGTCGGTATAATGCGACAGGCTGTTGACCGACTTGATCGACATCATCGGACCTTCAAAGGTGCTCATGCCGTAAAAGGCGAGGGCGAGGACCATCATCCGGATGATTGGATCGGTGCGGATCTTGTCCCACGCGCCGTTCAGAGTCATCAGACCATTGATCATACCGCCCCAGCTTGGCATCCACAGGACGATCGAGAAGACCATGCCCAGCGTCTGCGCCCAGTCGGGCAGTGCGGTATAATGAAGGTGATGCGGACCGGCCCAGATATATAGGAAGATCAGCGACCAGAAGTGGATGATCGACAGGCGATAGCTGTAGACCGGGCGCTCTGCCTGTTTCGGCACGAAATAATACATCATGCCAAGGAAACCAGCGGTCAGGAAGAATCCAACCGCGTTATGGCCGTACCACCATTGGGTCAGTGCATCCTGTACACCAGCAAAGGCGCTGTAGCTTTTTCCGCCGAGCAGGCTGACCGGCATGGCCAGGTTATTGACCAGATGCAGCATCGCTATGGTCAGAATGAACGCCAGAAAGAACCAGTTGGCGACGTAAATATGCGGCTCGGACCGTTTGACGATCGTACCGATAAATACGGCTGCATAGCTGAGCCAGACGATGGTCAGCCAGATATCGACATACCATTCGGGCTCGGCATATTCCCGCGACTGGGTCACACCCATCAGATAGCCGGTGGCAGCCAGCACGATGAACAGCTGGTAACCCCAGAAAACAAAACGGGCGAGGCGGGGGAAGGCCAACCTCGCCCTGCATGTGCGCTGGACGACATAAAAGCTCGTCGCGATCAGCGCATTGCCTCCGAAAGCAAAAATAACGGCAGAAGTGTGAAGCGGGCGGAGGCGCCCGAAAGTGGTATATTCCAGACCCAGATTGAGCACGGGAAAGGCCAGCTGCAGAGCGATGAACAGTCCTACGGCAAAGCCCGCCATGCCCCAGAATAATGTGGCGATAACCCCCCAGCGCACCGGATCGTCATCATATTTGCCCGGATCGGCGGGCGCTTTCAATATCCCGCGCCCGATGGCGGCGTAATCCGCCTTGCTGATCGTCACCCAAAGCGCGATCAGACAGGCGACCAATATGATCCCCATGTGCACGGCAAAACCACCGTCCACAGCCAATACCATAGCAATGAATGCCAAAAACACGAGCGCTAGCCATCCGCCAGCCTTCACCAGTAAATTGTCCATAACGTCCTTCCACGTTGTGTAGGACGGTCGCTAGCAGTGTGAAGGTGAGGGCAGTATAGGTAGAGTTACGTAGTGCGATCAGGTGACGGAGGCAGGCCTTCAGTCGAGTGCGATTTTCGCCCAAACCGGCAGGTGGTCGGAAGCCTTGCGCGCCGCCGGACTGTCGTGGACTCCGGCTTCGATATGCCGGATGCCGTCCGAATGCATGATCCTGTCAAGGGTGGCGATCGGGCTGCGCGAATGAAAGCTTCGGCCGCAATCGACCATCTCGAAGACCTTACCAAAATCCTTCAGGCAACCGCCCGCCGCGCTCCATTCATTAAGATCGCCCATCAGCAGCACCGGCGCGTCCTTTTCCTTTTCCTGCGCCAGCTTGATGATGGCAGCGGCCTGCCGCCGGCGCCACAGGCCGGACAGGTCGAGATGCATGCCGAAAACCGCCAATTGCTGTCCTGCCAGTTCGAAATGCGCCATGATCGCACCGCGCGGTTCCAGGCAGGGGATATGCATGATATCATGGGCGATCACCGTTGCAGATTTGCGCACTAATATTGCATTGCCGTGCCAGCCCATGGAATCGGTCTGGACGTCGAGCGGAATGGCGCGAAAATCGCTGTGCATTTCCAGCAAATTTGTCGGAATGGCTGCTGCCCGCGCGCCAAAGCGGCGATCAGCCTCCTGCAGCGCGACGATATCGGCATTGATTTCGTTCAGCACATCGATGATCCGGCCCGGGTTGCGCCTTCGATCCGTACCTATGCCCTTGTGAATATTGTAACTTGCGACCTTCAACATCTCGGCTTGCTTGTCCGATCAGAAGGGATTGACGGTGAAGCCTTGCTGTTGCAGCAAAGCATGGGCGGTCATCGCGGAGAGGGACATTTTGACGCCCGGCAGCAGGTCGGCATTGCTAATGCCATGGGCCGCCGCGCTTTGCCCGCACAGGTAAAATTCCACGCCATGCTCCTGCAATTGCGCGATGGCGGCAGCACTGGCATTCTCCCTGCCGTCCTTATGCGCCGCAAAAAATTCCTGATTGGTCAGGTCGACGGAAGCTCCGCCATGGACGACGACAGCGAGATGGATATTCTCCTGCGGAACGCCAGCAGCCACGTGCATGTTGATGAAACGGGCAGCGCTTTCGATCGTGCGGTTGATCTTGTCCGGATCAGCAGCAGTGGAAACGTCGAAACTGATCTTGAATATCGCGTCTTTCGCTACCGGCTCGCTTTGCTGAACAGGCGCGGTCGGACCGAAATCCGCGAACACCGGTCCGGACTTGAAATTTTCCATCTGGGCCGATGCGGGCTGGGCGAGTGCCAATAGCGGCAACAGGGCGAGGCGGGATATTTGCATTCTGGTTCCTATTCATTCCGAATGTGAGGCAATCTCGACGTCGCGTCAGTAGCCAATCGCCTGACCATCTTTGCGCATTTCGGTTGCGCCGGTGTAGACGCCGGTCTCTGCGTCGCGGGTGATGGCCTGATAGCCGCCAAACATAATGCCGTCGTCAACGATTTTCACAACATGACCCATGGACTTGAGCCGCTCGACGGTTTCGGTCGATATGCCAGGTTCGACATAGAGTATACCCAGAAGATCGGCTCCGGTTCCCGCCAGATCGTCAGTTGGCTGGCGGCCGCCGTCATGATTCAGTCGCGCGGCGTCGCCGGCTTCCTGCAGATTCATCTTATAATCAACCAGATTGACCATCACCTGGACATGGCCCTGCGGCTGCATGCCGCCGCCCATTAGGCCAAAGGACATGAACGGCTTGCCGTCTTTCTTCATGAAGGCGGGAATGATCGTCTGGAACGGTCGCTTGCCGGGCGCATAAGCGTTCGGATGATCGGCATCGAGTGAATAGAGCTCGCCACGATCCTGAAACATGAAGCCGAGACCATCGGCAACCAGACCACTGCCCATGCCGCGATAATTGGACTGGATCAGAGAGACCATCATGCCATCCTTGTCGGCTACGGTAAGATAAGTGGTGTCGCCTTCACCTTCCAGCTTGGGCTCGCCCGGTCCGAACTCCGGTGTGGCTCTCGCCGGATCGATCAGCGCGAACCGCTCCCTGCCATAATCATCCGACAACAGCCATTCCAGCGGGGCAGGGGACGCCTCCGGATCGGCGTAGAAGCGCGCGACATCCTCAAAAGCGAGGCGTTTGGATTCGGTAATATAATGCAGCACCTCTGCACTGCCCCGCGGCCATTGCGTCAGATCGACATTCTTGAGAATATTGGCCATCTGCAGAGCCGCGAAGCCCTGCGAGTTTGGCGGCAGTTCGCACAGTTCATAGCCTTTGCGATAGTCGACGCAGCCGGGTTCGACCCACAGGCTGCTGTGCGCGGCGAAGTCCTCGTAACGCAGATTGCCGCCAAGCCGTTTGAAGTAGCTGTCGATCGTCTTGGCAATGTCGCCCTTGTAAAAGGCATCGCGGCCGCCGGTGGCGATCTTGCTCAGTGTATTGCCCAGATCCGGGTTTTTGAAAATCTCACCCGCTTTCGGTGCGCCATTTTTGAAATAGGTGTTCCGCGCATTGTCGAAATCACCGATCATATTGAGGCTCTGTTCAAACCGATCGAGATTTCTTTCAAGATAATGACCGATCACCGGCGCGACCGGATGGCCTTCGTTGGCGTAGGAAATGGTCGGCGCGAGGATATCGGCCATGCTCAGCTTGCCGAACTTGCCGTGCATTTCGAACCAGGCGTCGACCGTCCCGGGAACGGTGATCGGCATCGGGCCGAATGGCGGAATCGTCTTGCTGCCCTTGAGCTGCTTGATGAACTGCTTGTAGCTGGTTCCCATCGGGCTTTTGCCCGACCCGTTCAGGCCATATAATTTCTGCGTCTTCGGGTCCCAGATGATGGCAAACAGATCGCCACCAATGCCGTTGCCGGTCGGCTCCATCAGGCCCAGCGCCGCATTGGCGGCAATGGCAGCATCGACCGCAGAGCCGCCTTTTTTGAGAATATCGATGGCGATCTGGCTGGCCAGCGGATGGGCAGTCGCCGCCATGCCATGCTGGGCATGAACCGGACTGCGCGACCAGGCCTCACCAACCGGCCTGCCGCCTGCGCCGATATCAAGCGCCGGCTTCTCCGGAGCCGCTGTTTCCTGCGCGGCGGCGGGACTGACTATGAAAGCAACGAGGGCAATGGTGGATAGAAGTAGGTTGCGCATGTTATTATCCGTCTTGAAGAGGCATGTGCCTTGCGCGGTGCAAGGCCAATGAGATACACACTCTAACCAGTCTGCTTGCCGCATCAAGTACGAACGATCACCAGTATCTCAATTTGAATATCTACTTCCGTCTCATTTGCGGACGTAGACGATCGCCCGCCACTTCTACTGAAGCTCACGCATAACCAGCTGCATTGATGTGAAAAACGGGTAAAAGTCGCACTCTCATTTTGCCGCGCAAGTGGATCACATCTCCGTTCTAGTCGCCGTAACGCACTATTAACCATATTCCGATAGCCCTTACACTCGGAGCGCGAGGCTTTTTGCCGGTGCGCGTGCGGGGGGCCTCACAATGCAGCCATTGAATCGTTTGCTTCATCATGATGGAAAGCAAAGCGCCGACTCAAACCCATGGACAGGCGGTTATGTCGCTGACGGCTTTGAACCGGTGGCCGATGCTTATCAGGCATCGATCTTGTCGGGCGAGGCGCTCGGCGCCGCGTGCACCATCATGCATAGAGGCGAAACAGTTGTAGACCTGCATGGCGGTTGGAAAGACCGGTCTCAAAAGCAGGTATGGAGCAGCGATGATATCGCGATGGTTTATTCGCTGACCAAGGGCTTGACCGGGATGGCCGCAGCAGTTGCCGTTTCGCGGGGGCTTTTCGCTTACGATGAACTTGTCACAGATATTTGGCCCGAGTTTGCCGCTCACGGCAAAGAGGCGGTCACGGTGGGCGAAGCGCTGTCCGAACAGGCGGGGCTTGCCGCGATCGATTACAAGCTCAGCCTCGAGAATATTGGCGATGAAGCCGCGATCTGCGCCGCCATCGCACGCCAGAAACCCAATTGGGCGCCGGGTGATTATTCCGGGAACCATGCCTATACGCTCGGCTGGATCGCCAGCGAGCTGATCCACCGCCGCGATCCCGAAGGACGGCGCCTACCCCGGTTCTTCGCCGAGGAAATTGCCGGAGCGCTCGGTGAGGACGTTTTCCTCGGCTTGCCCGATAGCTTCGACCGCAGTCGCATTGCCCGGATTGAAGGGTTCGGCATGCAGGATCTTTTTATCCATCACACCACCATGCCCTGGCCGCTCACCTTCGAGATGTGCGTGCCGGGTATGCTTGCATTCCGTACACTGAATAACCCTCTGATCCTTGAAGGTCCGGGGGCCCTTGATTGTGAGGCGTTCTGGCGCGTGGGACAAGGGGCCGCCGGCGGCATGGCCTCGGCCCGCGGATTGGCCGCGCTGTACAACGCCTTTGCTGAAGGCGGCGAAAAATTGGGCATCACGCCCGAGGTAATGGATAGGCTTGGCAAGGGCCATCGCCCTCCACGCAAAGGGCTGAAGGACCAAGTGCTGACCGCCGACATGTATTATTCCTATGGCTTCGAAAAACCGTTCAAGGAATGGGAATATGCGCGCACTCGCAGCGCTTTCGGTAGCTTCGCGGTCGGCGGATCGCTTGCCTTTTGCGATCCCGACGACGGCGTTGCCTACGCCTGGATAACCAACAAGCTCGGTACCGGGAAATGGGACGATCCCCGCGAGAAGATGGTCCGGGATGCATTTTACGCCTGTTTGGAGAACCGCTCATGAGCATTCGACACGTCGTTTTATCCGATCTTCACCTTGGCGCGCGCGACAGCTTGCTGACGCATGTCGATCACAGCGGAGCCATTGCCGAAGGCCCATCGGACGTTCTGACTGCCTTTGCCAACGGTCTCAGAGAAACGCTGGGTGATCAGGAAAAGCCGCAGCTCGTTCTGCTTGGCGATGCCCTTGACCTCGGCCTGTCGCCTTTTGGCGACGTTTCAAAGAGTTTTCTGCAGCTTCTGGACGCTTTTTACCCTGCGGACGGACCCGATCTGTTTGATCGTGAAATCATTTATGTCGCCGGCAATCATGACCATCATCTGTGGCGTATTGCGCAGGACAATAGCTTTATTTCCGCGCTGGAGAACGGGGAAATGCCCGGCGATCTGGAAGCGGTTACTCGCATTTTTGGCACGCCATCGCATCATTGCCGCTTGATGGAATCCCTGTTCATGCACCGGCCGCATTTGCATGATGCGTCGGTCAGAATAGCCTATCCGAATTGGGGGCTCTGGGACAGCGGAACCAAACGGGCGGTAGTCATGCATCACGGGCACTATCTCGACGGGATGTATCGTGCGCTTTCGAATATGCGCGCGTTCATTGGAGATGGTGAGGCGCGTCCTGCCACGATGCGCCAGCTGGAGCAGGAGAACGGACCGTGGATTGACTTCCTGTGGTCCGATTTGGGCAGCGCAGGCGAAATCGGCAGTGACGTGGGCTCACTCTACGAGGTGATGCTGAGTGCGGGCGCCAGCCATGATTTTGCCGAAAGTATCGCGCGGCGGATCACCGGAGGTATGCACGCAAAGCTGGGTCTCAACCCGAAAATGCCGCTGAAATATGGAGTCACGCTGGATAATTTGATCCGTGCCGGGGTCGATCTGACCGCAGGTCGTGCGGCTGAACGGCAACGCTACGGTTACGGAAATGTGCTGGGTGAAGCCGGGGTTGATGATCTGGGCTGGTATCTCGGCACGCCGCTGGCGACCGAAATGCAGCAAGAATTGCCGGAAATGCCACACGAACTTTCGTTCATATTCGGACACACGCACAAGCCGTTTCAGGATGAATTGCTGGTCGACGGCTATAATGTACCAGTCGGCATCTTCAATACGGGTGGCTGGGTGCTGGACGAGCCGACCCTCATGCCCGTCCAAGGCTGTGCCGCGATGCTGGTATCTGACGAACTGGAAGTCGCTTCGCTGCGGCTGTTCAACGATCCAACCGACGGTGAAATGGTGCCGGTGCGCGTCGTAGGCAATGGCCGCCTGAATCATCTGGCAGACGACACCGCCGCAGCGGTGGAGCGTGCTTCCGAACACTGGGCCGACTTTTCCCGCATCGTCCACGCCCGCATTGTTGAAGAGGCTGACAATCGGGCCGGCCAGTTGCTCGTGCGATCCAATGAAGAATTGCAGGAGGCCGCAGAATGACCATGCAGAACCGTATCGCACGCAGCCTGGATCAGGCGAAGTCGCATTATTCCGTCCTCGTCGTCGGCTCGGGTTATGGCGCCGGTGTCGCCGCCTCGCGGCTGGCGCGGGCAGGGCAGGACGTGTGCATTCTGGAACGCGGCAAGGAAATGCTTCCCGGTGAATATCCGAACAAATTGTCGGATGCGCAGGGAGCCATGCAATTCAACGTCAAAGGCGGGCGAATCGGGTCGCCGGATGCGCTGTTCGAAGTGCATGTAAACGACGATCAATATGCGCTCGTCGGATGCGGCCTTGGTGGCACATCGCTAATCAACGCGAACGTATCGCTAGAAGTGGACAAGCGTCTGCTCAATCAGGAGCAATGGCCGGCCGCCTTCCGCGACAATCCCCACGCAATCGATCCATATTACGAGCGCGCGCGCGAGATGCTCTCGCCAAATGCCTATCCTGACTCGCACCCGACATTGGGCAAGCTGGAAGCACTGGAACATTCGGCTGGCGCCATGGGCCAGCGTTTCTACAAGACCCCGATCAACGTGACGTTTGAGGACAAGACCAACAGGTTCGGCGTGCCTCAGCCGGCCTGCACCAATTGTGGCGACTGTGTTTCGGGCTGCAATGTTGGCGCAAAAAACACCACGCTGATGAATTACCTGCCCGATGCCGTCAATCATGGAGCGGAGGTCTTCACTCAGGCCAAGGTGCTATGGATCGAGCGCGATGGAGATGTCTGGCGCGTGCACGTCGAGCACAATGGTGAGGACATGGCTGGTACGCCACTGAGCATTACCGCCGACCATGTCGTTCTTGGGGCAGGTTCGCTCGGCTCGACCGAAATCCTTTTGCGGTCGCGAGCGAAGGGGCTGTCTCTTTCCGACCGGCTCGGAACAGGTTTTTCGGGTAACGGTGATGCGCTCGGCTTCGCCTATGACAGCTACTTCAAGTCTGAAAAGGACGGCGATAGCATTACCGCTGGCCCGATTTACGCAATGGGTGTCGGTACATCAGATGCCGCACCAGAGGCGTATCCCGGCCCATGCATTACCGGTGTCATCGACATGCGGGACAATGACGATCCCGCCAAGGGGCTGGTAATCGAGGAAGGCGTGGTCCCCGGCATTCTCGCAGCCGCATTGGGCCCGGTTTTTTTCTTCGGGGAAGCGCTGGCGGACGGTTTTACCCGTTTTGGCTTCGACCAGATCAAACCCCGTCTGCTGGACGCCAAGGCAATGGGCGAGGCGGTTCAGACCGATCCCGCCAGTATCGCCGAGTGGGCCTATAAAGGTCCGATGGCGCGTACCCAGACCTATCTGGTGATGAGCGTGGATGATAGCGATGGCGGCCTCGCCCTAGAGGATGACCGCATTGTCATCCATTGGTCCCGGGCAGGCGAACAGCGAACCTTCCGCCGGGACGACGACAAGATGCGCGAGGCGGCCGAGGCGATCGAGGCCCAATATTTCTCCGACCCGCTCTGGTCCGAACCGATGGGCAACAAGCTGATTACAGTGCATCCGATCGGCGGATGCGGCATGGGCGATGATGCCAGGTCAGGAGTTGTCGACGACAGCTGCCGCGTCTTCGCGGACACCAGCGGCGCTGACGTGCATCCGGGGCTCTACGTTTGTGACGGTGCCGTGCTCCCTGCGGCAGTTGGGGTCAATCCATTGCTGACGATCACAGCCGTGGCCGAACGCGCGGTGGAAAAGCTGGCTCTACGCCAGGGTTGGGCCATCGACTATGCGCTGGACGCCGAAACACCCCTGGCGCAGGAGTTGCCTGCGGAAGCCGAGGTGGCTGCCGAGCCGCAATTGATTGCGCATGGTGACGGTCTGAAGCTGTCCATCGCCAAATGGGTGGGTGGCTATGCCATCGGGCCGGTCGCCGATGCGGTTACCGAAGCATCCAGGCATTTCGAAAGCGGCGCCATCGATGACGGCAAGGCTGCTATCCGCAAGCTGGTCAAGGAACATCCTGAAGCCATGAGCCCGGGCCTGGCCTTCACCGAGACCATGGCGGGTCATATCAGTGCCACCGGCTGTCACCATCGGCCCTGCGGACACGCCGAACGAATTCGCGACGATTACGTCAACGGAGCGGCCTGGGGGCAGGCGGAAAGCGGTGCATGCAGCTTCCGACTGACGGTCACGACTGACAATCTCCATCGCATGATCGACGACCCGCAGCACCGTTCCCAGATAACGGGAGAAGTGCTGGTTAGTGCAATTTCGCCGGATCCGATGCCGGTGCGTGAAGGTGTTTTTCGCCTGCTCATTGCCAATCCGGACAAGGCAGAGAGCTGGAAAATGCTCTATGACATGGTGCTCGAAGGACCGGATGGTCCGATCCATTTCCACGGTTTCAAGACATTGGAGCAGCGCGGAAAGTCGGATCCCTGGACCGACCTGACGACGCTGTTTGTCACTCTTCGCCGCGGCGACGACGCTAACGGCGAGTTGATAGGGCGCGGCGTATTGAAGCTCGGAATTGACGAGTTCATACAGCAGTTGAACACGATCACTGTCCATGATGCGGACACTCTGGTCGGCCATGTGATCAATATCATACCCCGTGCCCGCAAGGCGATAGAGGCCTATTTCGTCGCCAAATTTGCGGGTTTCTTCGCGATGACCATATTCCGCGCCTATGGCGGCATGCTGGCGACGCTCAACGATTTTGCGAGCAAGGACGCTGAATCCTTGTTGCCGCGAACCATGCACCTGCCGCCGCCCGAGCGCCATGTGGTTGCAACCGGTGACGGTGTAAATATCGGCCTGACCCGCTATCGCGGTGGATCACGCGGTCCGCTGGTATTGGCACCGGGATTTTCCGTGCGTGCGTCAAGCTTCGCCACTCCGACAGTTGACGAGAATCTCACAGAGAGCCTTGTTGCGCAAGGCTATGATGTTTGGCTGTTCGACTATCGCGCCAGCGCGGATTCGGGCAACGACCCCGAACATCCTCCGGAGTTCACTATCGACGATATAGCCCGCCACGATTGGCCTGCGGCGATCGCGGAAATACGTTCGG
>Ga0207901_1000026_pt1 | contig 112189 bp, 97 predicted proteins | sample LinPmetageLP46_FD_184057 | JGI IMG/M metagenome (GOLD analysis project Ga0207901, IMG submission 184057) | Marine viral communities from the Pacific Ocean - LP-46 (SPAdes) | ecosystem: Environmental > Aquatic > Marine > Oceanic | place: Pacific Ocean | collected 2011-06-12
GGGGTGGTGTGTCTGAATGCTGGAAACTGGTTAAATAATCGCCAAAACGGGCGGTGATCATTCAGCTCTGGCGTTACCCGGGCTGGTTTGCGAAGCTTGTCGGGACACTATGAGAAATCCGGGCTAGTGCTCCGACTGATTAACCCGCATATCCACTATGAGTGTCTATTTTTAGCTGACCGCACCCCAACGCTAACTAGCCATGCCTAAACGCTCTTAAACACCCAGCCATGTCCTGAATATTCAAAATCACGTCCTAAATATTCTATCCCAGCCATGGGCGGACACCCTATATTGGCTTCCTAGAATAATAAAACCGACACCAATTCTCTAAAAACAAATCGGAGTGTCTCTGATGAAACACAATAGATCTATACAAGTTCTTGCCACTGCAGTTATAGGTTTTACCTTATCTTCCGTGTCCTCAGCTGCCGATATTGAGTTACGCGCAGCGACTGTAGGCAATCCAGGGGGTATTCAGGTAGCTGGGCTGAACGCGCTATCTGATCACGTCTCTGAAGCTACCAATGGCAGCGTCAATGTGAAGTTGTTTCCTTCCGGCGCTCTGGGAGGGCAAGTTGCTAATATTGAGTCGCTTGATTCGCACACCCTAGACATTGTCGCCATAGAAACAGCCATTACGACGATTAATAACGATTTAGGCCTCCTCTCCCTGCCCTATTTATTTCGTGATCGCAGTCACGTGAATAGCGCGTTAAATGGCGGGGCTGGTGAAGAAATCCGTCAATGGCTACGCGATGATGGTTACCGTGTTCTAGGCTTCTACGAAGGCGGCTTCCGACACATCACAAACAATCGTAAACCTATCGTTGAACCCAAAGACCTAGACAGTTTGCGCATTCGAACCCCAGCCAGTCGTCAGCGTGTGATGATGCTAAATGCGTGGGGGGCCAACGCTTCACCACTTCCCTACCCAGAGCTCTACTCTGCGCTTCAAACTGGCGTTTTCGATGGGCAGGAAAACCCCCTGGTCGAAGTGAGAGCTAGCCGTTTCTACGAAGTTCAAGATTACCTCTCCCTTACCGGTCACGTTTACACCACCGGCTTTCTGCTCATGAACGAGACCCGCTTCCAGGCCCTACCCGAGCAAGTACAACAGGCGTTATTGGATGGCGGCGACAAAGTACTCGAAACAACAGTGGCTTTTGGCACTGAGGCTGATGAAAAGATCGTATCACTGGTCGAAGAGAACGGCGTGAAGATCAACCAAGTCGACACAGAGGCATTTGTAGAAGCGTCGCAGCCGCTTTGGAGTGTTTTTACCAAAAAAATGTCCAGCAAAGCCCGGGATCTTGTTAAACGAATATCCGAAATGCCGTGACCTAGGCCTTTAATGGCAAGTTCTCCAGATTAGGTTATCCCCAGGAAGACTCACTATGCTCGATCGTTTTTTCGAAGCAGTCGCTGCGCTATTGCTGTCAGCAATTACCCTGCTAGCGCTTGCCTCTGTGATGGCGCGCTACGTTCTCAACACTTCATTGGCATGGAGCAGCGAGATTCTCATCGGCCTGCTGGTCTACGCCACTTTTTTCTGCGGTTACCTGGCACTACGCCAAGGTGCTCACCTCAGGATCGATGTTCTTGTAGCTCGCCTGTCACGCCGTGCGCAGTGGAGCATCTTCTTTATCAACCAGGCTTTGATCGGCGTGGTCGCCCTAATCATGGTGATTTGGGGTATAGAGCAGTCGATCACCTTTTCTCAGCGCACGACGTTGATGTTAGAGGCGCCACGCTGGCTCTTCTACATAGCCGTACCCATCGCAGGAGTCGGCATGTTGGCGGAGTTAATTCGCCAATGTGTTCTCGCGGTTCGAGTCGGGAAAACACCTTATGAGGTCTCGACCGAGGAGATGTCGTCATGATCTTGATAGCTATTCTTTTGGCGTTACTGACTTTAATCGGGCTAGCCATGCCGATTGCCTTCGCGCTGGCACTTGTATCGATTGTCGTGCTTGCCTTCTCAGGTATCGACATGCTGGTTCTTGTTCAGCAGCTCTACCGAGGCACTGAGTCTTTCCCGTTACTTGCCGTGCCAATGTTCATTTTGGCAGGTCAAATCATGAACCACAGCGGCATTTCAGCGCGCCTGATCGATCTGGCGCGAGCGCTAGTTGGAGCGTTTCGCGGCGGTCTCGCAGCGGTCAATATTCTTACATCGATGCTTTTTGCTGGCATGAGCGGCACATCGATGTCTGATACCGCAGCTGTTGGCGGCGTGATGATCCCGCAAATGATCAAGCGTGGCTACGCCGCACCTTTCACGGCGGCCGTAACGGCGTCCTCTTCTACTATCGGCATTATCATTCCGCCCAGCGTTCCCATGGTTCTGTTAAGCGCCTATATGGGGCTCTCCACTGGAGCACTGTTCGCTGCGGGTCTGGTCGCAGGGGTGCTCATGGCCCTGGGGTTGATCACGACAGCTTGGTGGATCTCGGTAAAGCGTAACTACCCTGTCGAGGCCGCCTTTTCAATCGGCCACCTGGGTAGAACCTTCGTCAGCGCGTTTCCAGCGTTGTTAATGCCGGTAATCATTCTGGGCGGCATTCTCAGTGGCATATTCACGCCCACAGAGGCATCAGCCGTGGCTGTGGCTTACGGCGTAGTGGCTGGAATGCTGTTGTACCGATCGCTTTCTGCTCGGTCGCTTTATCGCGCGCTCGTAGAGAGCGCCGTGTTGACCGGAGCCGTAATGTTCGTCACTGCTGCCGCCCACACCCTAGGCTATACCTTCACCTACGAGAGCCTGGGCGAGCTGGTTCTACAGCCTTTGACACAGCTTGATATTGGCCCCATTGCGTTTCTATTGGTACTCAGCCTGATTCTAATCATAACTGGCACGTTCCTCGACGGTATCGCAATGATGTTCATCGTTGTGCCGCTCTTTCTTCCCAGTGTTCAACTGCTCGGAATCGAGCCGCTACAGTTCGCGATGGTCGTCATTATCTGCTGGGGTATTGGCCAGCAAACCCCACCCGTTGGCGCTGCGTTGTTTATCACTAGCGTGATATCCCGTGTCGACGTCATTCGTATCACCCGGGCCAACCTGCCCTTCATCGCCGTGATGTTCGCCGTTCTGCTCGCCGTTATTTTATGGCCTGAAGGCATCGTCATGAGCGTACCCCGCTTGCTTGGACTTTAATCCGGCCAGCATAAACTTCGATCGATCTTAAGGAATACCTATGAAAAACCAGCAATTTCTTGATGTCATTTATACCCATACCGAAGGTGAGCCTACTTGTATCGTTCATAGCGGCATCCCTTATCCGTACGGCGGCGACATCCTCTCCAAGCGCGAGTATCTCAAGGAAAATCACGATCACGTGCGTACCAGCCTGATGCGAGAGCCCCGAGGCCACCAGCATATGTTTGGTGTATTTCTGACCCCCCCTTCGGATGCCGACCACGATGCCGGCATGCTCTGGATGGATGGAGAGCAGTTTGTTGATATGTGCGGCCATGGCACGATCGCCCTTTCAATGTCCATGGTTGCTCATCGTCTGGCGCCAGCGCCTCAAGCTGACGGTCTAACCCGGATTCGTTTCGAAACCACAGCCGGTACTGTCGTCTCAGAGGTTAAGGCCGATGAAGAGCGCGTCCACTGGACACGGTTTGAAAACGTGCCGGCATTCGTGATGGAGCAGGATATTCCGGTAGAAGTGCCAGGGCTAGGCACACTGAAAGCTGATCTGGTATTCGGCGGCAACTTCTTTGCCATCATCCGTGTGCCGTCAGATGTACAGCCCATTTGTGCTGAAAACGGCAGCTATTTCTCCCAGGCAGGGGAAGCGGTAAAAGCAGAAATTAATCGACGCATGGAAGTACGCCACCCGACTCGCCCCCATATCAATGGGCTCAACTTTGTTACCTTTTGGCACGAAGGAACGCAGCCAGACTCTCTCTACCGTAACGTTCACGTTTTCTCCGGGGGAAAGTTGGATCGCTCTCCAGGCGGCACTGGAACCAGCGCTATGATGGCAATGTTCCATGCCCGAGGTGAGCTAGAGGTCGGCCGACCAATATATTCCGAGGGGCTACTTGGTAGCGGGCGCTTCACCGGCGAGATCCTAGGCGAGACCGAGATCGGCGGCTACAAAGCGATTCGTCCCAGCGTTCAAGGCACCGCCGAACTCGTTGGCTACGGCAAGTGGTTGATCGACGAGACAGACCCAGTGGGTCGTGGATTCGTCATTCGATAAACCCAACCAAGCATTAGACGGGTGTAAAGACCTCCCATTCAACTTGCTAACCAGCCAGGGTCACTAAACCTGCAATGTTGATTTGAGGAGGCCCATAGCTTTTCTACTCTTCAGAAACCTAGTCATTTCTGCGGCCGGCAGTGGCCGGCTTAGCAGGTACCCTTGAAGCTGGTCACACCCTTCCTTGGCTAGGTGAGCCGCTTGCTCCAGAGTTTCGACGCCCTCTGCGGTTGAGCGGAGCCCAAGGCTTTTGGCTATAAAAAGCACGGCAGAGACGATGGCTGCATCCTTGGGATCAACAAGCATATCTCGCACGAAGGATTTATCGATTTTGAGTTTGCTGATGGGCAATTCTTGCAGCAAGCTCAAGGATGAGTAGCCGGTACCAAAGTCATCCAGTGAAATAGTCACGCCTTTTTGGCGCATCGCGTCCAGATCGCCAATCACCTCCGGTCTGATCTTCATCAGGGCGGTTTCGGTAATTTCGAGCTCCAGTTGCCAAGGGGAAAGCCCGCTGTCTTTCAGCACTTGGCCAACAATAGAGACAAGATCCTGGCGTTGTAGCTGTATGGCAGAGACGTTGACCGAAACAAAAGCACCACTTAGCCCTGCAGCCTGCCAGACGCTTAATTGACGCCCAGCCTCACGTAAAACCCATTCACCAATGGGCAGAATCAAACCGCTATCCTCGGCAATGGGTATGAACCTGTCCGGGGGAATGACTCCCTCAACTGGATCATTCCAGCGCAGCAAGGCTTCTAGCCCAACGATCTTACCTGTTCTGGCCTGCACCAGCGGCTGATAATAAAGCTCTAACTCGCTATTACTCAACGCACGCCTTAGCCTGGATTCCAGCGAGATATGCTCTAATACCGCAAGATTGTAAGAGGCAGAATAAAACTGGAAATTATTACGCCCCTGCTCTTTTGCCTGATACATGGCAGCGTCTGCCCGCTTTATCAGATCATCCACCTCCGTGCCGTCATCGGGAAACAGCGAAACACCAATACTGCTCCCGCTATATATCTCTTCATGCCCAAAGTGGAACGGCACTTTCACGATATCGAGGATACGTGAGGCAACCTTAGCCGCATCCTGGGAGCCATTGACCTTAGGCAGCAAGATAACGAACTCGTCGCCGCCCAGGCGAGCTAGAACACCCGAGGTGTTCTGAGGGACTTCCTGGTGGATGACATCTTCCGCCCTGAGGAGGGATGTGAGGCGAGTTGCCGTTTCTTTAAGGAGTTGATCACCGACCTGATGGCCCAGGGTGTCGTTGACCCGTTTGAAGTTATCCAGATCCAGGAATAGCACGGCCATTTTCCCATTTTCGCGGCGAGCGAGAGATATCATTCGGCGCAGAGTCTCGTGGGCGCGAAACCGGTTGGGTAAGCCGGTCAGGCTATCATGATAGGCTAGATGTTCGATTTTGACGCGCGACTTTTCCAGGTTACCTGCCATCCCCTGAAAACTCCGCATTAACTGGCCAAGCTCGTCCCTGGACGATAACGCTATCTCTGGCGTCAGGTTGCCTTGACCAATCTCACTGATGGCGTTCATCAAGTGCCTCAATGGGCGGGTCATAAGAAAGCTCATGGCCACCAACAGAACAATAATCAACAGCAATACGGTACCCAGTACGACCCACGCAACGGCTTTCCCAAGACGTCCGCCTTCTTCGAGCAGCTCCGCTTCCGGCAGCACACCGATCAGCAATAAACCATCGTGCAAGCGTCGAGCTGACAATAAACTCTTCGAATCCAGATAAGACACCGACACAAGTTGTGTATCTTCCCCCGTTTTCAAAGCCCTATCCAACAGCGACGCGGGTAGTTGCTGGCCCAACTTGGAAGGATCCTGATGGAAAAGGATTTTGCCGGCTTCATTGACGATAAGCGTATGGCCGTTTGCCCCAACCCGGCTGGATGCTATCTGCTCTGCCATGAAGTTCAGCCGCATAGTAACCACCAGGTAGCCGCGTAACGTGGGTTTGCTGTTTAGCGGATCCTGAACGGCCAGGTCGATCAGTCGAATCGGTCGTGCGACTTGCAGCGATATTTCACTGCTCTCAGGGCGGGTAGACACTCGAGTAAATGTCTCGCCCTCGAAGCGAGCGAGCTCTTGAAAGAACGGCGTTTCGCCTTCCTCCTCGGTGACATTTGGTGTCGGCATAGATGTGGTGCGAGCGTCCTCGTAGCCATCCGGAAGCAGGAAGCGGATCTCGGAGTAGTCAGGGTAGGCACGCAGGTAGCTGGAAAACAACTTCAGCAGGGAAGGCAGCATCAGCACATACCGCTCTTCCTCGTCTTCTGTCAGTGCGTATGCACGCACCAGAGAGGCGTCGGCAAACAGCTTGACGTTCGCTTCGGCAACATCCTGGTGCATCTGAAAGTTGCGCGTCATTTGATCCATCAGCGCCGTCATCTGGCTAGAGCTGCGTTCAACCGCCGTGGTGCGTTGTTGGTCGTAGGCAAACCCGCCCAGGATCAATAGCGGAATTACCGCTAAGGGTACGACGACTAACAGAACCTTGGTATGAAGACGCATTGGCGTTTACAGGGCTCGGCTCATGAGGGGTGAAAAAAGCTGCTGCGCGGCGTTTTTGCGCGCGCGTACAGGCGGCGATAGGTTTCCGATTTCTCCAGTGCCTCCACGCCCGGGCCCATGTCATCCGACCAATTGAGGAGTACCAGCTCCACGGGTTCTGCAGCCTGCACCGGCTCACCGAGCACAATGAGAAGCACCACCAACCAGACGGCTTTATGTTTGCTAATGGGGGCTCTGTTTTTATTCATAGTAGCAGCCCATAAAATGGGTAACTGGTAGTCAGTAGACAATACGCGAGAAAATCGCCGCGCGATTTTTTTGTGCTCGGGGAGGCAAGCGCTGATAGGTTTCGAAATTCTTCAACGTCTCCTCACTGGGATAGATAACCGGATCGTTCCTGAAATCCTCCGGCAGCAATGCTTCAGCGGCCTTATTGGGGGTAGCATAATAAACGTACTGTGCCAGCCGCGCTGCGATCTCTGGTTCATTGAGGAAATTGATGAACCGTTTGGCGGCCGCCTTTTTCGGGGAAGCGCTAAGCACGCTCAAATAATCGATCCAGATATTGCCGCCCTCTTTGGGAAACACAAAGGCAATATTTTCGTTGTACTCCTGCAACATCCGGGTGTCGCCGTTGTACATCATGCTCATGGCCAGCTGGCCGGTTAACAGCGCAGAATTTTCGTTCAGTGAAATATATCGGTAGGTTTTGACCGCAGGAGCCTGCGCTTGTAGCAAGGACTCAGCTTCTCTAAGCTCCTGTGGCGCAGTGCTGTTGAGTGAATAGCCCAAGGCCTTGAGAGCCACGCCGATCATATCCGCGCTGTCGCCAATCATGCTGACTTTGCCATGAAGTTGCTTGACTGGCTGCAACAGATCCATCCAGCTTGTCACAGGAAAAGGAACCAGATCCTGACGATAGACAATACCGAGCGTACCCCAGAAATAGGGCACACCAAAATCTTCAGCTTTCTCAAACGCGGTACGAAAACGAGGATCCACGTGCTTAAGATTTGGGATGCTCAACTCATCAAGGGGCTCTAGCCAACCGCGTTTCGCCAGAATCCTGATTGAAGCGCCATTAATGAGCGCCACATCGAAGCCTTTACCTTCGGTCTCAAGCAGCAGTTCGCCCCTGGCAGTATCGGAATCAAAATAACTCTGTTTAATGGTAATACCGGTGCGCTGTTCAAACTCCTCAAGTATTTCCGGGTCCATGTAATCCGGCCAGCTAAGGAACACCAGCTCCTTCGGTTCCGCCGCTTTCGCAACAACGCTAGTAGCGAGCAAAAAAAACGCTACCAATAGAGTTTTGCTAACGGACATATTCTTTCCCATCAGTTACAGGCAACAATGCCTTCACGAAAGCGGCGGCATCACATCACTGATCTCGCGAATAGGTCGCCTTGTTAAGCCAGAGCACTGCCAGGGTGCTCGACGCACCGGATAGCAGATAGAGCGTCACCGAAGTAACGCCGAAGTGCGCCGACAGGCCCAGAGCCACCAAGGGTGCAAAGGCGGCTCCAAGCAGCCACGCCATATCAGCCGTCAAAGCAGCGCCCGTATATCGGAAGCGCGCCTCGAAGTTGGCCGTCACGGCACCAGACGCCTGGCCGTAAGACAACCCAAGCAGAATAAAACCAATGATAATGAACAGGTTTTCGCCAAGCTCACCCCCGCCCAGTAATGCGGGGATAAAGAGGCTGAAAACAGCGATCAGCGCTGCCAGGCTGCCTAACATGGTGCGCCGCCCAACTCGGTCAGCCAGTATTCCGGAGAGAACCACGCCTCCGATGGCGAAGAACGCGCCAATAATTTCGACCATGAGGATGTCGGTAATGGTGCGATCGGAATACAGGCTCAACCAAGATAGGGGGAAGACTGTGACCAAATGGAACAACGCGTAGCTGGCCAGCGCTGCCAAAGCACCAATCAGCACCTCTCGACCCTGATTTTTGGCGAGTTTCGAGACGCTGGAGGGCTGAAGCTCTCGTTGATCCAGTAGCTTGGCATAATCATCGGTTGCCACTAGGCGCAGACGAGCAAACAGCGCGACCACGTTGATGGCAAAAGCGACAAAGAAGGGATAGCGCCAGGCCCATTCAAAGAAATCTGTTTCTGACACGTTGGCCAGCATGTAGGCAAACAAACTGGCCGCGACAATAAACCCGACCGGCGTACCCAGCTGGCCCACCATCGCATACCAGCCTTTACGATGAGCCGGCGCGTTCAATGCCAGCAGCGACGGCAGACCGTCCCACGTACCGCCGAGCGCGACGCCCTGGCCCAGGCGAAACAGTGCCAGCAGGAAAATGGCGTAACCGCCGATATCGTCATAAGTCGGCAGGAAGGCGATACCGGCGGTGGTGGTGCCCAGCACAAACAGCGCCAGGGTTAACTTCGCCTCACGACCAAAACTTTCCTCCAGCTTCATAAACATCACAGTGCCGAACGGCCGGGCAATAAAGGCAAGCGAGAAAATCGCAAACGAATACAGCGTGCCGACCAGCTGCGACTCAAACGGGAAAAACAACGCGGGAAATACCAGCACTGAGGCAATCGCATACACAAAGAAGTCGAAATACTCAGACGCCCGGCCTATGCCGACACCCACCGCGATTTCACCCGGAGTGATCGGTGCCTGATGAGCCGACGTATCGGTAGGCATAGCTTCTCTATGGCCATGGGTAGGTGTCATAATATTCGATCCTCAATGCTGAGCATGTCAAACACAGTGTACGATGATTCTTTCGGATAGGGTACGGGGCAAACAGTGCAATCGCCAAGCGTATTCCCATTCTTTATAATGATTACCTTTCCATTTCTATATTGGTTTCGCCTACATGTCTTTTCCACGACTTAGATACGGACTCGCCCTCCTTCCGCTCACCTTGCTCGGTGGCTGTGGCATGGTGGTCATGGACCCCTCAGGGGATATTGCCTCCCAGCAGGCCGACCTGATCATCGTCTCAACCCTGCTGATGCTGATTGTGATCGTGCCGGTCATTTTTCTGACTTTCTACTTCGCCTGGCGCTATCGCAAGAACAACAAAACCGCCGCCTACCATCCGGAGTGGGACCACTCAACCAAGCTCGAGCTGGTGATCTGGGGCGTACCCCTGCTGATTATAATCGCCCTGGGCCTGATCACCTGGATCAGCACTCACAAGCTGGACCCTTATCGTCCGCTCGACCGGATTGATGCCGATCGCCCGCTGGCTGCGGACCATGAGCCGCTGAATGTTCAGGTGGTCTCACTGGACTGGAAATGGCTGTTTATCTACCCTGAGCAGGGCGTAGCGTCGATCAACGAGCTGGTGACCCCGGTGGATGTGCCGGTCCGTTTCCACATTACGTCTTCCTCCACCATGAATTCGTTCTACATTCCAGCATTGGCCGGCCAGATCTATTCCATGCCCGGCATGCAGACCACTCTAAATGCCGTTATCAACGAGCCGGGGGAATACCAAGGCTTTTCCGCCAATTACAGCGGCGCTGGTTTCTCTGACATGCGCTTCAAATACCTCGGCGTATCGGACGACAAGTTTGACGCCTGGGTACAAAAAGCCAAAAAGCAGGGCGGCACTCTCAACCGGTCCGAGTACCTGCAGCTGGCGCAACCCAGCACTGCCACGCCCGTCACCTACTACAGCACAGTGGCGCCAGATCTGTACCACGCGATTCTGAACCGATGCGTGGTAGAGGGGAAAATGTGCATGGACCAAATGATGATGATGGGTAAAGGCGACGGTGAGATGGCCGGCGGTGCCATTAAGCATGGCGACAAACAGAAAGGCGGCCACTCGTCGGCCCTAAATATGAATTCGGATGATATGGGCCGCAAGCAGACAAACGGTCAAGACGATGAATAGCCGTACAGACCGGCCTATTGCTTAATGCAGACGTAATGCAGCCGATGGCAGGCGCATCACCACAACCGATTTAAGAGACTGACAATGCAGGACAAGACAGATTTGACCAGCTTGATTTTCGGTCGACTTTCGCTGGAGTCGATCCCCTATCACGAGCCCATACTGGTTGTGACGTTTGCCATCGCCGCGCTCGCTGGCCTGGGACTGCTGGGATTCATCACTTATAAGCAGTTCTGGGGCACGCTATGGCACGATTGGATCACCAGCATCGACCATAAGAAAATCGGCATCATGTACATCATTTTGGCGTTCGTCATGTTGCTGCGAGGTTTCAGTGACGCATTGATGATGCGGGCGCAACAGGCGATGGCTTTTGCAGGCTCCGAGGGCTTCCTGCCCCCGGAACACTATGACCAGCTGTTTACCGTTCACGGCGTGATCATGATTTTCTTCGTCGCCATGCCGATGATCGTCGGCATTATGAACTTTGTTGTGCCGCTGCAACTGGGCACTCGGGATGTGGCGTTCCCGTTCCTGAACAACTTTAGCTTCTGGATGACCGCAGCCGGTGCAGGTTTGACCATGGTTTCGCTGTTTGTCGGCGAGTTCGGCAAAACCGGCTGGCTGGCGTTTCCGCCGCTGTCCGGCATCCAGGGCAGCCCGGGTGTCGGGGTAGATTATTATATATGGTCGTTACAAATAGCCGGCGTCGGCACCCTGCTATCAGGGATCAATTTCATGGTAACGATCATCAAAAACCGCGCGCCGGGCATGACACTGATGAAAATGCCCATCTTCACCTGGACCGCTCTGTGCACCAATATCCTGATTGTGGCGGCATTCCCTATCCTCACGGTCGTGCTAGCCATGCTCTCGATGGATCGCATGCTGGACACCCATTTCTTTACCAACGATATGGGTGGCAACATGATGATGTATGTCAACCTGATCTGGATCTGGGGCCATCCGGAAGTATACATTCTGATACTGCCCGCCTTCGGCGTGTTTTCCGAGGTGGTTGCGACCTTTAGTGGCAAGCGTTTGTTTGGCTATACCTCCATGGTCTACGCGACAATAGTCATTACCGTGCTGTCGTACCTGGTGTGGTTGCATCACTTTTTCACCATGGGGGCCGGGGCCAGCGTGAACGCTTTCTTCGGGATCACCACCATGATCATCTCGATTCCGACAGGCGCCAAGCTGTTCAACTGGCTGTTTACCATGTATCGCGGCCGTATCCGCTTCGAGTTGCCAATGATGTGGACGGTCTCATTCATGGTCACATTCACCATTGGCGGCATGACCGGTGTGTTACTGGCCGTGCCGCCGGCCGACTTCGTGCTGCACAACAGTCTGTTCCTGGTGGCGCACTTCCATAACGTGATTATAGGTGGCGTGCTATTCGGCATGTTCGCAGCAATCAATTATTGGTTCCCGAAAGCGTTCGGCTACAAGCTGGATGATTACTGGGGCAAATGGTCGTTCTGGCTCTGGACCATCGGCTTTTATGCGGCCTTCATGCCGCTGTACGTGCTGGGCCTGATGGGTGTAACTCGGCGCATGAATCACTTTGATGATTCGTCACTGCAGATCTGGTTTGTGATTGCGGCCATTGGCGCGCTGATGATCCTGGGCGGCATCGTCGCCTCAATCATCCAGTTTGTGGTCAGCTATCGCCGTCGAGATGAACTGCGTGACCACACTGGTGACATCTGGGATGGCCGCACTCTGGAGTGGTCTACCTCGTCGCCGCCGCCGCAGTATAACTTTGCGTTTACCCCGGTGGTCTACGACAACGATTCCTGGACCGACATGAAAAAGCACGGCTATGAGCGGCCACGGGACGGGTTCCTGCCGATCCACATGCCCAAGAACACCGCGGCTGGTTTTGTGCTGGCAATGCTCAGCGCCGCCTGTGGTTTTGGCTTGGTGTGGCACATGTGGCCGCTGGTGGGCGTCTCGTTTGTGGCGCTAATCGGCGGATTTATTATTCACACCTTCAATTACAACCGTGACTATCACATTCCGGCGGAAGACGTTACCCGCATCGAGAACGAACGGTCACAACAGCTGGATAGGTACGCCTGATATGACAACGAATGCGACCGAAGCCACACAAAACCTGCCCAGCTCGCACTTCTATGTTCGCGAGCACCATCCGGAACAGGGCACATTGCTGGGTTTTTGGCTTTATCTGATGAGCGACTGCCTGCTATTCGCAGGCCTGTTCGCCACCTATGCCGTGTTAAGTAACAGCTACGCGGGAGGGCCCTCCGGGGCTGATATTTTTGACCTGCCCCTGGTGGCACTGAACACCAGTTTCCTGCTGCTGTCATCCATCACTTACGGCTTTGCGATGCTGCAAATGCAGCTGAAACGCGTCAACGGCACCCTGTTATGGCTGGCGGTGACGGGCCTGCTTGGTGCGGCTTTTATTGGTTTGGAGCTCTACGAGTTTGCGCACCTGCTCAGTGAGGGCTACGGCCCACAGCGCAGCGCCTTTTTAACCGCGTTTTTTGCGCTGGTAGGAACCCACGGCCTGCACGTCAGTTTCGGCATTATCTGGCTGATCGTACTGATGGTGCAGGTCAAGCGTTTTGGTCTGAATGCAGAAAACGGCCGCCGCCTGATGTGTCTGTCGATGTTCTGGCACTTCCTTGACGTGGTCTGGATCGGTGTCTTCACCTTTGTCTACCTGATGGGAGTTCTATAATGAGCGAACATAACGCACAGCCGCCGTCCGGGGACAGCCATGATCACTACCAGGGGCATCACGGCGAAGAAACGCATCCCGGCCATAGCACGCTAAAAGGCTACATGACTGGGTTTGTGCTGTCGGTCATCCTGACCGCCATTCCCTTCTGGCTGGTGATGGCCAACGTTATTGAAAGCGCCGGACTCACCGCGCTGATCATACTGGCCTTCGCTGCGGCACAGATCTTTGTACACATGATCTACTTCCTGCACATGAGCCCGAAAGCCGAAGGCGGCTGGAACCTGTTGGCGCTGATCTTCACCCTGATTCTGGTGTTTATTGCCTTGGCGGGCTCGGTCTGGGTAATGTACAACCTCAATATCAACATGATGCCCGGTGTGATGTCAGAGCCAGTGCTGGAAATGCAGAGCCAGTGACCGGCAAGGCCGTCCATCGCGACGCTGGCTCGCCAACCAGAGTTCGCTCTGATGGAGAGCCAGCGTCGCGCCCCCGGTCAACCACCTTCCTTGTTATCTGGGCCCTGGTAGCGCTGTTGGCTTTTAGCGCATTCACCGCGCTGGGCATCTGGCAGGTGCAACGGCTCGATTGGAAACAGAATCTGATTGAGCGTGTTAACCAACGGGTTGCAGCGCCTGCCTCGCCAGCCCCCGGCCCGGATTCCTGGCCCGCCATCAATGAACGGGATGATGCTTACCGTCATGTACATGTAACCGGCCAGTTGCTCTATGAAAAAACCACAGCGGTACAGACATCGACTGATTTGGGCCAGGGTTTCTGGCTAATGACGCCGTTGCAACAGGCCGATGGCAGCCTGGTGATGATCAACCGGGGATTCGTGACCGAAACGCCCAACGAGAAGGCTACAAGACCGGCGGGCGATCAGCCGGTCACCGTTACGGGCCTGCTGCGGCTCAGTCAAACCGGGGGCGGCGTGCTGCGAGATAACGACCCGGCCACCGGCCGCTGGTACTCTCGCGACGTTGAGGCCATCGCAACCGCAAAGGCCCTGCCTGTTGCCCGGGTAGCCCCTTACTTTATCGACGCCGAGGCACGGGGAGAACCTCGGGCACCCCACTCACTGAAACAAACTTACCGGGATCCGGTGGGCGGCCTCACGGTGATTTCATTCTACAATCACCACCTGCAATACGCCCTGACCTGGTTTGCACTGGCCCTGATGGTCGGCGCAGGCGCGTTCTGGATCGGCCGCGAAGAGTGGCTAGTGCGCAAGAGTCATTGCCAAGCCCACAACCCCAACGTAAGCTAGCCCGCTTTTTGTGTACGGAAACACTATGGGAATCAAGAACGAAAGACTGCGCTGGCAACTGGTTTCCGGCGTATTGCAGGCCTTTCATCTGGAGCGCTTGGCAAACAAATATAGCCGGAGAACCGTCATGGCCGGCTTCAATCTTGTGAACGGCGGGCTGAGTATCGCCTTGGTTTCTTTCATTGCCCTGGTAACGCAGGAAGCCTTTATCTTTCCCTCTCTGGGCGCTACCGCTTTTATTCTTTTTTATGTGCCTATGGCCCAACCCGCCTCTCCTAAAAACACACTGTGCGGACATTTGATTGGCGCCTTGATGGGGCTATTAGCGTTGTATCTGTTCGGCTTACAAAATGCACCGTCTGCATTTGTTAGCCATGTGGATTTACCTCGCGTAGGTGCTGCGGCTGTATCCCTGGGGCTAACCAGCTGTCTGATGGTGTTGCTGAGAGTTGCTCACCCTCCCGCAGGTGCTACGGCACTGATTGTCTCTCTGGGCCTTATGCCAAACCCCTCTCAATTACCGATCTTGATGGCGGGTGTACTGGTGTTACTTGTTCATGCGTTTTTGATGAACCGTTTGTCGGGTATCCCCTACCCGCTCTGGTCGTCCAATACAGTCGGCCCATCGTTGCCGCTGAGCGGCGGAGACGATGGGTCAGGCGTCCAGAAAGCCTAAAAGACGCTGGCGCACAATCGAATCGGCCTCGGCCATAATGCGTCGAATCAGCTCATCGCAGGTCGGGATATCGTGAATCAGCCCTGCCACCATGCCGCAGCTCCACGCTGCTTCGTCCATTTTTCCTTCCTGGAGCACAAGACGGCCTTTGGCGCCGGTTACCAGGTGACGGATGTCATCGATGGTTTCAGCCTCGCCCTTCTCTTTTTCAATACGGACAATTTCCTCCACAGCGGCGTTATTCAACACTCTTTCCGTGTTGCGAAGGTTGCGCATGATAAGGCGAGTCTGGAGTTCATCAGCCTCCACAATCGCCTGTTTAACGTTGTCGTGAATGGGGGCATCCTTGGTGGCGAGGAAGCGGGTGCCCATATTCATACCCTCTGCGCCCAGAGCCATGGCAGCCACAAGGCTACGGCCATCGGCCATACCGCCTGAAGCAACAAACGGGATTTTCAGTTCTTCTGCCGCCCGTGGTAGCAGGATAAAGTTCGGTATGTCGTCTTCACCCGGATGACCGCCGCACTCAAATCCATCAACACTGACCGCATCGCAGCCAATCTTTTCCGCCTTCAGGGCGTGGCGAACAGAGGTGCATTTGTGAATCACCTTGATGCCGGCAGCCTTGAGCTGAGGCATGTATTTTTCCGGGCTGCGGCCTGCTGTTTCAACGGCTTTCACACCGCCTTCAATAATAGCCTCGATGTACTCAGGGTAAGGAGGCGCACTGAAAGAAGGCAAGAAGGTGAGGTTCACGCCAAAAGGGCTGTCCGTCATCTGGTGGCACCGGGCGATCTCCCGCGCAAGGTCTTCTGGCGTGGGCTGGGTAAGCCCTGTAATTATCCCCAGGCCACCAGCATTGGAGACGGCAGAGGCCAACTCGGCATAGCCCACGTGATGCATGCCCCCTTGAATAATCGGATGGCGAATATTGAACATCTCAGTGATTCTGGTCTTCATGGCGGGCTTCCTGTTTTGTCGTTAGAACGAATTTAAATCCCGTAGAGGTTTCCGTGACTGCCAAGACAACAAGAGCAACACCCGCCAATGCGTTCAAACGGGCACGGCGCATGTGGCTCAAAGGTGAACGCATTCACTTAGCGTCGGTTTATACATCAGGATCCCGAGTATGCCTGTACCGCCGTGCGCATTCTGCTCGGCGGCAAGGCCCAAATATCCTGGGCTCCTTTAGGGCTCCATCACAATAACGCCACGGGCATTCTTGCCGGCCACCATGTCGTCAAAAGCCTGAGCAGCGTCTTCAATGGGATAGGTGCGTGTAACCAGCTCATCCAACTTCAGCTTGCCGGCTTTGTAGAGCCCGATAATACGAGGGAAATCATATTGCGGGCGCGCAGAGCCTAACCAGCTCCCCTTAAGGGTGCGTTCGTCTGCCGGCAAAGTCAGGGTGGTTATTGAGGTTTTATCTTTCGGGTCGGAAACGCCTACTACAACGGCGGTGCCACCACGGCCGAGGCTTTTATAGGCCTGCTCCACCACTGCGCCTGCACCTACGCATTCAAAGGCGTAATCTACGCCGCCGGTCAGCTTTTTCACGGCTTTGGCTGCATCCTCTACGTCGTTGATGTTGACCGTATGGGTGGCGCCAAACTCTTTTGCCATCTCCAGCTTTTTAGCATTGTTGTCTACGGCAACGATCATCTCTGCACCCGCCGTGGCGCAGCCCTGGATTGCGTTGAGGCCAACCCCACCAACCCCGAAAACAGCCGCACGGGAGCCAGGCTCCAACTGTGCGGTATTGAAAACGGCACCCACACCCGTCATTACGGCACAACCAACAAGAGCTGCGTTTTGCATGGGTACGGATTTGTCGATTTTCACGCAGTTATCCACGTGCATAGTGGCGTATTCCGCCATCACACCGCAGGCCCCGAATACGTTAAGAGGCTCGCCGTTGGCGCCTTTGGTTCTCACTGTGCCATCGGGCAATGTAAACATGGCCTTGCGGGCATTCTCGCAAAGCACCGGGCGGCCACGCACACACTGTCGGCACTTGCCACACATGGAAATAAAGGAGCTGACCACATGGTCGCCTTCCTGGAATTCTGTTACGCCCTCGCCTACCTCAATAACCACACCAGCTGCTTCGTGGCCGAGTACAAGGGGTGGCGGATATTGAATTTTGCCCGTCGTGGCAGAGAGATCGCTGTGGCATACACCGCAGGCAGCAATTTTCAGGGTGATTTCACCACGTTTGGGGCCTTCAACGGTGATCGTCTCTACCTGCACGGGCTGGCCCCATTCGCGGCAGACTACGGCTTTGGCTTTTCTGTCCATTGTCGGTGCTTCCTGTTGGTGATCGGTTATACAACCTCAAACAGCCCCGCTGCGCCTTGGCCGCCGCCTATGCACATGGTGACGACAACGTACTTGGCGCCGCGACGTTTGCCTTCAATCAGGGCGTGGCCAGCAAGGCGGGAACCGGTGACGCCGTAGGGGTGACCGATGGATATTGAGCCGCCGTTTACGTTCAGTTTTTCCATGGGAATACCCAGGCGATCGCGGCAGTAAACCACTTGCGACGCAAAGGCTTCGTTCAGTTCCCACAGATCAATGTCATCCATGGTCAGGCCGTTGCGTTCTAGCAGGCGTGGAATGGCAAACACCGGGCCAATACCCATCTCATCCGGCTCGCACCCGGCTACCGCAAAGCCACGGAAGATACCCATGGGCTCGATGTTATTTTTCTCAGCATAGGTGCTGTTCATCACCGTGCAAACAGACGCCCCGTCGGACAGCTGGCTGGCATTGCCCGCCGTTACAAAATTGCCCTCACCGCGCACCGCGTTCAAACCCTGCAGGCCTTCGAGCGTTGTATTCGGGCGATTGCACTCGTCGTTGGTAAGAGTGACATCTTTCTTGCTGACTTCGCCGGTCTCTTTGTCCTTCACCAGCATCGTGGCATCAAAAGGCACAATCTCATCATCAAACCTGCCCGCTTCCTGCGCCGCAGCTGTGCGCTGCTGGGAAATAAGCGCGTATTCATCCTGGGATTCACGGCTAACGTTGTAACGCTGAGCTACGATATCCGCCGTTTCAATCATCGACATGTACAGCTCAGGCTTGTTCTTCATCAGCCATTCATTGGTCGCATGAAAACTGTTGAGCTTATCGTTCTGCACCAGGGAAATAGACTCCACACCACCGGCCACCATCGCCGGCACCTTCTCGGAAACCACCCGTTGCGCCGCGATAGCGATCGACTGCAAGCCGGAACTGCAAAAGCGGTTGATAGACATCCCCGCAGTGGTCACCGGCAAGCCAGCACGAATAGCTGCCAAACGCGCCATGTTCTTGCCCTGAGCGCCCTCGTGGAACGTCGCCCCCAGAATCACGTCTTCGACAATCGCCGGATCAATACCCGCACGAGCAACCGCGTGTTTAATTACATGCCCTGCAAGATCCACACTGTGGGTATTATTCAAAGCGCCCCGGTAAGACTTCCCAAGACCGGTGCGAGCGGTAGAAACAATAAGTGCGTCTGACATAAGAGTTACCTCGAAATAAAATGGGTATCTATCCCCAACCGGGATATAGCAAAGATCCAAAACCGGTGCTCAAATCGGCTCGGTGTGGGTGGCCTTTTCTGCCGGAAAAAAATGTCTGAGCGCAGCGAGTTGTTTTTTCCAGAAGAAAAAGCCACCCACATCGGGCCAGCCCCCTATGCATCAGACAAAAGAGGCCAGCCAATAACCGCCTTACAAGTCGCCGAACTTCTTCCCATCAGCAACCAGCGTCTTCAGCAGATCCGCAGGTTTCCACTGCTCACCGCCAACCTCAGAGTGGTACTTCTCCACCGCCGCCAGAATCGTATCCAAGCCAACCTGATCTGCCCAGAACATAGGGCCACCACGGTAAGCCGGGAAGCCATAGCCATAAATCCAGACCACATCAATATCCAGAGCCCGGTCAGCAATGCCTTCTTCCAGAATCTTGGCCGCCTCATTCACCATCACATACATACAGCGCTCAAGAATTTCCTGATCCGTAATCTCACGGGAGGCAATGCCCTGCTCCTTACGGAAATCCTCAATAATCCGCTCCACCTCAGGATCCGGAATAGGCTTACGGCTCCCCTCTTCGTACTTGTAAACCCCCGCCATGGTCTTCTGACCAAAACGCTTCTGCTCCGCGAGCTTATCCATCCAACTGGGCGCGACCTGCTCACCCGCATTGCGAAGCTCTTCGCGGATGCGATAACCCACATCAATACCGGCCAGATCCGACATGGCAAACTGCCCCATGGGATACCCCAAATCCGTCAGCACCTTATCTACCTGCTGCGGAGTGGCACCTTCATTGACCAGAGCCATGGCTTCGGCACCACGCTTGTGCAACATGCGATTGCCCACAAAGCCGTGGCAGTTGCCAACCAGCACGCCCACCTTTTTAATCTTCTTGGCGACGGCCATCACGGTGGCCTTCACCTCATCAGAGGTCTTGCTGCCGCGAACGTTTTCCAGCAGCCTCATCACGTTAGCCGGGCTAAAGAAGTGCATGCCCACCACATCTTCCGGGCGCTTGGTTACAGAGGCAATTTCATCAATATCCAGGGTAGATGTGTTGGATGCCAAAATGGCTCCAGGCTTACAGACACTGTCGAGCTTGGCGAAGATCTCTTTTTTGACCGCCATGTTTTCAAACACAGCCTCAATCACCAGGTCCACGTCTTTGAAATCATCATAATCCAGGCTGCCCGTGATCAGGGCCATCCGGTCTTCTACTTGCTGCTGGGTGATACGCCCTTTCTTCGCAGAGCTTTCATAGTTCTTGCGGATAATGCCGAGCCCTTTATCCAGGGCTTCCTGCTTCATTTCCACAATGGTGACCGGGATACCCACGTTGACAAAGTTCATGGCAATACCGCCGCCCATGGTGCCAGCGCCAATAATGCCGGCGCTGTTCACGCTTCGTACCGGTGTATCCTTCGACAGCCCTTTAACCTTGGACACTTCACGCTCGGCAAAAAACGAGTGAATCAGGCCATCACGCTGGGGGGAATCCATACATTCCATAAACAGTTCGCGCTCGCGTTTCATGCCTTCAGCAAACGGCAAGTTAAACGCTGCTTCAATAGCATCTACACACTTGAACGGAGAAAACTGACCACGGGCCTTCTTTTGCAGCACAGCACGAAACTGATCAAACACGTCGCTGCCCTTATCAGCCGCAACCTTGTCCGTCAGATCCCGAACCCTGCGTACCGGCTTACCCTCATCTGCGATTTGCTTCGCATAGGCAAGGCCCGCGGCTTTTACATCATTGCCATCATCCACGACATCGATAATGCCCAGGGCCAGTGCATCTTTGGCACTCACAAACTCACCAGACGTGATCATCTCCAGCGCCTTTTGTGCACCAGCCAGACGAGGTAAACGCTGAGTACCACCGGCACCTGGCAGCAGGCCAAGCTTTACTTCCGGCAAGCCAACTTTGGCACTGCTCAAGGCAACCCGATAGTGACAACCAAGAGCTGTTTCCAGTCCGCCGCCCAACGCTGTTCCGTGGATCGCCGCAACAAGCGGTTTGTCGCTGTTTTCGTAGTGCTCCACCACCGCAGGTAGCCCTGGCTCTTGCATGGGTTTACCAAATTCACGGATGTCGGCACCCGCTATAAAGGTACGACCTTCGCACACAAGCAAAAGCACCTTGGCTTCGGGATCCTTCTGCCCCTGATCTAACGCAGCGACCAGCCCGGAACGCACCGCGTGGCTGAGGGCATTGACTGGCGGGTAGTTCACAGTAATCACGCCAATACTGCCTTCACGACTGTAAGTTACGACCTCAGACATATTCTCTCCCTCGCTATATATGGAATGTAGTTTTATTAAGCGAAACATAAGTACGATTTAATACAAGTTCTCTTCGGATTTCAACCACCGTTTAAAACCGAGCATAAAAAAACCGCAGAACGAATCCTGCGGTTTTCTGTGAAGCCCGGGGGGTAAAAACCGGCGGGCATGGCGCTCCGGAACCAGATTAAACGCCCAGTGTCTCAATGTCACTCGCCAGCATGGCAAGCTGGTGGGCAATAGAGCCGCGAAGCTTTTCAGCCGAAACCAAATAGGAAGGTGCGGCACAAGTCAATGTCATAATAGTGCCGTCCTGCAGATGAACAGGCACACCGGCAGAGTTAATATTGCGATCCCACTCGCCGATGGAAAGACAGAAGCCATACTGCTTGAAATCCTCCATGGCACGATCCAGCCCTTCCTTTTTCTCGGGCCAGGATTCTGGGCCGTACTTTAACTCCATTGCATCTTCAATAACCTTACGCCCTTTATCAGAAACCGAGCAGTAATAAGCCCGGCCTGCTGATGTGGTCGACATGGGCAGCTTGATACCAATATCCATACGCAGCAAAGAAGCTTCCGGAGGCAGACGATTTTCTACATAGATCATGTGAAGCCGGTCACGACAAGTCAGGCCGACAGACATGTTAGTCTGGCGCGCAAATTCATCCATGTAAGGCTTGGCTAACTGGCGGACTTTCAAGTTCGATACGTAAGCATAACCCAATGCCAGCACACCAGAGCTGAGCTGATATTTTTCCAGTTGAGTGCTGTAGCTTAGATACCCCAGCTTGGTCAGGGTGTATGTCATACGAGAAATTGTTGGCTTGGGCAGCCCGGTAAGCCGGGCAATATCCTGATTACCGAGAATGACCGAGCCCTGACTGAAAGCACGTAACACATCCAGACCACGGGACAGTGCTTCGACGAACTTCCGATCCTTCTCCGGCTTCACCGGCTCGCCGTCATCGGAAGCAGCCATCAAGTCCAGTGAAGTAGTTTTTGCTTTTGACATAATGTGGCGTCCTCCAACAACGTCGCCTGCCCCATGTTCCGGGCTCTAAGTTCTGTGTATATAAAGAATGCAGCATTTTAATCGTTGATGAATGCAAGTACCACAAACTCCGGCCAAAACTACCATCAAAATGAAACATCTGCTTTTAAAATCGCACCCTAAAGCTCGAAAACTGCCAGCCTTGAGTAAAAATTGGTATGTAGTTTTGCCTGACTGCCTATTCTGAACACCCCACCCAGGCGAGCGTTAGCAGTCATTCCGGCTCCGATCCCACTGCGTCTTCACGTTACCAGGTGCTTGACCGGGCTACGGCTTACCGGGAACGCAAGCATGGCGATCTCCCGTTCGCAAAACTGTGACAAAAAAACCGGGCAGCCTCTATTGAGGCGTACCCGGCGCATTGGCTTGCTGGCTTAGAGGTACCCGAGATCTGTCCGGTAGCTATTCAGCATGTCCAGAGCTTTCTGAGTTCTTTCGCTGCGCTTGCCCTCTTCTTTCCACATGCGCTGGGCGGTTTTCACCAAGCGCTCCCGGACGTCATCGGGCAAGGTATTAATCTTGACACCGTCTTCGGCAATCGCTTTAGCGAGAGCAACGCGCTCTTGATACAAGTACTCATTGGTGCGCGCCCAAAAAATCTCTTTCAACGCCTGCTTGACGATCTGTTGCATGTCTTCCGGCAGCTTATCCAGGGCTTTCTGGTTGACGAGAAAGGCATCAGTGCCGGCAATGGTCAAGCTCGGCTTGACGTGGTACTTGGCTACTTCATAAAGCCCCATGCTCGCAGCACCCTGCGCTGCGCCCCAGTGAGCACCGTCCAAAACACCGGTATCCAGCGCGGTATAGAGTTCACCGCCGGAAACATAGGACGCCGCCGCACCGGCTTCCGACAGGAACCTCTGCAGTGAGCCGGTGGAGCGAATCTTCAGGCGAGTAAAGTCCTCCCAGCTATTAATAGGTTTCTTGATCACCATCTCGGTCGGATAGGCCTTTTCGGTAGCCCAGTAAACGCCGTGTTCCGCTGCTTCGTCCCGCAACATCTGCTCGAATCCGAGGTTCTCGTGGAAATAAACGGCTTCCCAGACATTCTGGAAAGCAAACGGCAGACCTGCAGCAATGGCAGCAAGGCTGACTGAATCCTGAGCATACGACGCGTTGATGGTACCCATTTCAATAATGCCACGACTGACGGCTTTAAACGTCTCCCGGGCCTTGAACAGTGCGCCTGATTCGTAAAGCCTGAGCTTCAGGCGGCCATCTGTGCGCTCCTCAAGTACATCCTTCAGACGTACAAGGCTATCCTGATACGAGACGCTGGAGCTGGGATAGTGAGACTGCACCTTCCAGGTGAAGGTCTCTTGTGCGGCAGCGGGGCTCACAACCAGAGCACCTGCAACGCCGAGTGTAATGGCGGAGGCATAAATAACGAGTTTTTTGCGATAGTGAGTAAGGATTTTCATAGTATTACCTCTTGTTATTGTATCTGTTGTGTTGTTGTCGTTTTCGTCCGCAGTGCGGTATTGAGGACCGCGAAGCGAACTATTGTTTTTTTAGTCTAGCATGTGATGGTCTTTTTTCAATATTTAGCAGATACCTACTGTTTCAGGTAGGCAGCCCGCAACTTCCGTTTCAATACTTTGCCAACAGTGTTCGGGCGTAGATCCTCCCGGAATCCAACTGCCGAGAGGAGCAACGGTGCCGTATTCACCCTCAAGACCTCAAACCTGGCTGACCTTAGCTATTCGTTGGCTCAGAAGCGCTTCCCGAGCACACTGAATAGCCCGGATATATTGTTGAGCAACTGTTTTGATCGATATGACTCTCAAGCGCGGCACGATTGTCGTGCAATGCATGAGCGGGTAAGCTGGGCTCGCCACGGGGCTTTTCCAAAGGCTGCAGCCAATGACTTCACCTTTGTGGCTGGTTAGTTCACCGCGAGCGATCGTTATTGTTTCCTTTATTTCGCTTACGCGAGATACAAGAGAGTCCTAAGTTTCATGTTTTTTTCAAGCACCCGCTCTCATGGTGCAACCATCGGAGTAACAAATGGATAAAAATCAACAGTATATACTCGCCAAGCGCCCAATCGGCATGCCTGACGAGCATAGCCTGAAGCTGCAGGACAGCGCTTTGCCCGAGCCCGGGGAGGGTCAGGCTCTGTTGAAGACGATTTATCTATCGCTGGACCCCTATATGCGCGGGCGCATGAACGATGCCGCCTCCTATGCCAAGAGCGTTGAGCTCGGTGAGGTGATGGGAGGGCAGACCATCAGTGAAGTTGTGATCAGCAACAGTACGGCGGTGAGTGCCGGCGACTACGTGCTTAGCAGCAATGGCTGGCAGCGCTATGCCGTAGCCAACGCGGATACACTGGTAAAGCTTGACCCGGCTCAGGCACCGATCAGTACCGGGGTCGGCGTATTGGGTATGCCCGGCTTCACTGCGTACGTGGGATTGCTGCTTTTTGGCCAGCCCAAGCAGGGTGATACGGTTGTGGTATCCGCCGCCGCTGGTGCCGTTGGCCAGGTGGTCGGACAGATCGCCAAGATGCGGGGCTGTCGTGTTGTTGGCGTCGCAGGGGCACCGGACAAGTGCGACCATGTGGTCCGGGAATATGGTTTTGATGCTTGCGTCAATTACAAAGACGACGATTTCGAAGCCCAGCTGGAGAAGGCCTGCCCCGATGGCATCGACATCTATTTCGAGAATGTCGGTGGTCGGGTGTTTGATGCAGTGATGACGCTGGTCAACGACTTTGCCCGCATTCCGATCTGCGGCCGTATCGCTCACTACAATCAGACGTCGTTACCAGAGGGGCCGGATCGATTGGTGCCGTTCATGGGCAAGATTCTGGTCAAGCGGTTAATGTTGCGTGGTTTCATCCAGTCGGATCATCTCGAACACCTGGCGGATTTTCGCCGCGACATGAGCCAGTGGATTCAGGACGGCAATATCCATTATCAGGAGGACATCGTCGACGGTTTAGAGAATGCCGTTAGCGCCTTCCAAGGTTTGTTGCAGGGTAAAAACCGCGGCAAGATGCTGGTGCGGGTTGCGCCAGATCCGACGCGGTAATCCAGCAAAAGGATCGGTGCCGCACCAGTATGTGGGAGAGCGTCTGGTACAGATCCACGTCCGGCCGCGAAAGGTCGCCTGAACACGCACTGACAGAGTAAAAAACTTCTGGAAGCGTCCCTTACTGAATAACTGGCAAGACAACGATCTCGAAAGCGAGAAGCGCCAGCAACAGTGGCACTGCCATCAATACAAACACGCCATTCCAGCGGAACGCCACCACCATACGAGGCACCTGACCAAAGCGGGACAGCAGCATCACAGCCGGCCCGAAGGGTGAGAGCATCATCGCCAAAGAAAAGCCGATAACCAAGGCTATGGATATCAGAATCGGATCCATGCCTTCCGCAATAAGCTGCGGTAGCAGGCCAGCCAAAACGCTCAGCACCGTAATCGGAATAATCCCAATGGCTGATAGCAGCGGCAGGCTGAGCATGCCAGCGGCTGCGAGCACCCACATTCCGCCAGCGGAGTTCACAAGGCCACTTAGGGCATCCTCGGGAATCACGCTGGAGACTGACACTCCCAGAATGGCCGACGCGGCAAAAATCGCCATTTCATTATTCATGGAGGAAACCTGAGTCACGCTCTCCTTGAGCACAATCCCAAGCGATCGATCCTGCCACGCCATATACAGAAGTGTAACGGATGGCACTGCCATCATGGCAGCGACTGACACTTTGAAGTTAGTCAAAGCAACGATAACCGCCATAACGGTAAATACAGTTAAGACCAGCCCTAGTAGCCGCAAAGTGCCTGGTGGCCACTGCTCCAAAATCACACGCTCGCTGCTGACCTGCCGAAAACGACGTTGCTCCAGCAACCAGCCAACCGCAATCAGGACCACGGACGCCGCAAGTCCGTAGGGCAAAAGCATAGACCAGCTTAACTGAGGCAGTTCACGGGTCAGTATGGCCACGGCGACACTGGTTGGCGCCACCAGGGGAACAAGAGCAAAACCGCGAAGCGCGCTTACCAGAACGCTACGCAGCCACTGCAGGCGGGATTCACCGGTAATTCCACGCTCCTGCAAGGTTTCCGAAAGGCTGCCACACAATAGATTCATCATGCCGAAACTCAACACTGAGGCAATGCCACAGCTAACCAGAGCGTACTTCGGATACAACCAGACCGCCGAACCACCCAACAAAACATCATGGATCCGGCGTAGCACTTCAAAGCGCCTGACCAGGCATTGCATCATCCCCAGGCTGGCAAGAAATGCGGCGTAAAACGCCGCATCAGCAGACGCTTTGATTAACCGGTCCATACCCAGCTGGCCACGAACAAAAAACCACGCAGTGACTACCAATGAAACCAACAACAAAATGCGAGAGTATGCCTGCAGGCGCCCCCCCGCCCACAAAAAACAGACAATGAACAACACGCCCGCAATTGCACCGAGCTGAGTGCTAGAAAAGCCTATAGCAATCAGTTCAATCAAAACCGCAAAAGGTAATAGCCAGCGATCGGCAGTACTCATGCCTGCCCTGCCTTTGTCAAGATCACGCTGACGGAGATGGTCTCTGCTTGCATTTCACACACACCCGGATTAGTCTTTTACTAACTCAATACAAAACTTAGTTTCGCTTAACGAAACGATACTAGCATAAACGACAAAACAGTCCTGAATCTTTTATTCCCGGCTATCTCCGGGCGCCCTTTACCAGGTTCTCTACTGAACCCGAACGTAAGAGGCATTACCGCTTTGATTGAGCAAGTTAACAACTGATTTTACTGAGGAGAAATAACATGGCTTCTGCACCTTGGGATGACCTTCTGCAGCTTGAAAAGCAACTGGATGAAACCGAGCGCCAGGTTCGGGACAGCATTCGCGGTTTCTGTGATCAACGTCTGATGCCAGGCATCATCGAGGCCAACCGCCATGAAAAGTTCGACCGCAATATCTTCAACGAGATGGGCGACCTGGGCATGCTCGGTGCCACCCTGCCAGAAGAATATGGCGGCCCTGGCCTCAATCACGTCTGTTACGGACTGATCGCCCGCGAAGTAGAGCGTGTCGATTCTGCATACCGTTCCGCTCTAAGCGTTCAGTCTTCACTGGTTATTCACCCGATTCATGCCTTTGGCCAGGAGGCCCTGAAGAAGCGCATCCTGCCTAAGCTGGCCTCTGGCGAGATGGTTGGCTGTTTCGGCCTGACCGAGCCTAACCACGGCTCCGATCCTGGAGGCATGGAAACCCGCGCCAAGAAAGTGGACGGCGGCTACCTGCTGAGCGGATCCAAAACCTGGATTACCAACTCGCCTATCGCCGATGTGTGTGTGGTTTGGGCCAAGCTGGATGGCAAAGTGAGCGGCTTTGTTATCGAGCGTGAAGGCGCCAAAGGCCTGGAAACCCCGAAAATTCCTGGCAAGTTTTCACTCCGCGCATCAGACACCGGCTCTATCTTTATGGATGAGGTATTTGTACCGGATGAAAACAAGCTGGAAGTAGAGGGTTTGAAAGGCCCCTTCAGTTGCCTGAACAAGGCCCGTTTCGGCATCAGCTGGGGCTCCCTGGGCGCTGCTGAATTTTGTTGGCACGCAGCCCGCAGCTACACCCTTGAGCGCAAGCAGTTCGGCAGGCCTCTGGCTGCCAACCAGCTGATCCAGAAGAAGCTGGTAGACATGCAGACCGAAATCGCTCTGGGCCTGCAGGCCGTTCTGCAGCTGGGCCGCATGATGGATTCCGGTGACGCCACTCCGGATGCGATCTCTCTGCTCAAGCGCAACAACTGCGGCAAGGCTCTGGACATCGCACGGGTTGCCCGTGACATGCATGGCGGTAACGGTATATCCGACGAATACCACGTAATCCGTCACGTCATGAACCTCGAAGCTGTGAATACCTACGAAGGCACTCATGACGTTCACGCCCTGATTCTTGGCCGTGGCCAAACGGGAATCGCAGCGTTTAGCTGATACCAAAAAGCCCAACACGACGAGGCTAATCATGAACATGAACTACACCGCCGAGGAGCTCGCTTTCCGCAACGAAGTGCGGGCATTCCTGGATGAGAAACTGCCGGCAGACCTTGCCGCCAAAGTGAAGGGCTTCCGTCATCTGTCCAAAGAGGACCACCAGCTCTGGCAGAAGATTCTCTGTAAGCAAGGTTGGTACGCCACGCACTGGCCGGAAGAGTACGGCGGTGTGAAATGGACACCGATTCAGAAGCACATCTGGGATGAAGAGTCCTGCCGCTACGGCGTGCCCCGCTCTATTCCATTCGGCGTTAACATGGTGGCGCCCGTTATCATCAAATTTGGTAACGAAGAACAGAAACAGACCTACCTACCCCGCATTCTCAGCGGCGAAGACTGGTGGTGCCAAGGCTATTCAGAACCAGGTGCGGGCTCCGATCTGGCATCACTGAAAACCCGCGCCGTGCGCCAAGGCGACCACTACATTGTGAGTGGTCAGAAAACCTGGACCACCCTTGGTCAGTACGCCAACATGATTTTTTGCCTGGTACGCACCAACACCGAGGTAAAGGCACAGGAAGGCATCTCCTTTCTGTTGATCGACATGAACACACCAGGCATCACCGTACGCCCGATCATCACCCTCGATGGCGAGCACGAAGTGAACGAAGTCTTTTTTGAAGATGTAAAAGTTCCGGTTGAAAACCTGGTGGGTGAAGAAGATAAAGGCTGGACCTACGCCAAGTTCCTGCTGACGTACGAGCGCACAGGCCTGGCCGGCATCGGCTTGTCCAAAGCCGCGCTGTCTCACTTGAAAGCGCTGGCATCACGCCGCATCAAGAATGGCCGCCCGCTGATTGAAGACACAACATTCAGCCAGCGCATTGCCAAGGTTGAGATCGATTTGATGGCCGCAACCACCAGCAACCTGCGCATCATTGCGGCGGTTGAAGGCGGCGGAGTTCCCGGCGCTGAGAGCTCTATGCTGAAGGTTAAAGGCACAGAAATTCGCCAGGCTATTAACGACCTGGCACGCCGAGCCATTGGGCCTTATGCCATCCCGTTTGTGGAAGAAGAGCTAAGCCTCGATTACAAAGGCGAGTTCCTTTCAGACGAGAACGCCGCCCCCCTTTCGGCACAGTATTTCAACAACCGTAAGCTCTCGATTTTCGGCGGATCCAACGAGATCCAAAAAAATATCGTGTCGAAAATGATTCTCGGGCTTTAAGGAGACGACCATGGATTTCCGACTCAATGAAGAGCAGCAGATGCTGCAGGACACCGTGGCCCGTCTGGTGCGCGGTGAATACAGTTTTGAAAAGCGCCTGGAATTCAGTGAAACCGATGCCGGTTTCAGCGTTGATTTCTGGAAGCAGCTCAGCGAACTGGGGCTGACAGCCGTGCCTTTCGCAGAAGAGCTGGGCGGCTTCGGCGGTGGCGGAGTAGAAGTACAGTCTGTCATGACCGAACTGGGCCGCGGCCTGTGCCTGGAGCCATACCTGCAGTCCATTATTTTTGCGGGGGGCCTGATCAACCAGGCGGGCAACGCTAGCCAGAAAGAAACCTGGTTGAGCGGCATCGCCAGCGGCGAACTGCAAGCGGCGGTTGCGCTTCAGGAGCCCCAAAGTTTCTACGATCTGAACGACGTGGAAACCCGCGCTGAGAAAAACGACTCAGGCTACGTGCTCAATGGCCGAAAGGCTGTGGTGATTGGCGGACACTGTGCCGATATCATGCTGATATCCGCTCGCACCTCGGGTGATAGCCGTGATGCCGAAGGCATCAGCCTGTTTGCACTTAAAGCGGATACCGTTGGAATAGAGCGCCGGGTTTATCCCACCATCGACGGATCCAAGGGTTGCGACGTTACCCTGAACAATGTTCAGGTAAGTGCTGACGCCCTGCTGGGCGAAGAAGGCAGTGCCGCCGAGGTGATTGAGTATCAATCAGGCCGCGCCATTGCAGCGCTGTGTGCGGAAGCTGTGGGGGTTATGGAAATTGCCAACGAGCTGACGCTGGATTACCTCAAACAGCGCAAGCAGTTTGGCGTACCCATCGGCAAGTTTCAGGTACTTCAGCACCGCATGGTAGACATGATGTCTGAACTGGAACAGGCCCGCTCTATGGCGATCTTGGCAGCCAGCGTGGCAGACGAAGAACAGAGTACTGACCGCCGCCGCGTGCTGGCCGCAGCAAAAAATGTCATCGGCCGCAGCGGGCAGTTTATTTCAGAACAGGGTATACAATCTCATGGCGGCATCGGCATGACGTGGGAATATAACTTCGCCCACTACGCCAAGCGTCTGATCATGATCAACCACCAACTGGGTGATGACGATTTTCACCTGGAGCGCTACGCCGCCCTTTTACAGGCAAGCTAAGCCCCTGATCAGTGAGTCGGAGACCTCTCTCTGATCAACCAGAGGTCTTTTTCGGGGGTGGCTTGCCACCCCCTTTTTTATGCAAAATCAGAAACAAGGTGAACAACATGACAACAAACACCTCCAGTACCGAAGCAAATACACTGAAAGACGCAGAATGGCAGGTTCGCAGTGAGCTGGCGGCAGCCTATCGTCTCGTTGCTCTGTTTGGGTGGGACGATCTGGTTTTCACGCACCTCTCTGCTCGGGTGCCTGGCCCCGAGCACCACTTCCTTATTAACCCCTACGGCCTACTTTTCCATGAGATTACCGCTTCGTCCCTGGTTAAAGTGGATAAAGATGGGCAGGTTGTGGCGGCCGGAGGGCTTGGCAGGGTGAACCCCGCCGGTTTTACCATCCACAGCGCCGTGCACATGGGTCGCGACGACGCAGGCGCCGTCATGCACCTTCATGCTCCCGATGGCGTGGCCGTGTCCGCTCACCGGGACGGTCTGTTGCCCCTGAGCCAGACGGCCATGCTTTGTCTTGACCACCTGAGCTACCACGATTACGAAGGCGTAGCACTGAATCTGGATGAGCGTGAGCGCCTGATACGAGATCTTGGCGACAAATCCATGATGATGCTGCGCAACCACGGCGTACTTACCGCAGGGAAAGACGTACCGGAAACCTTTACGTACCTGTACTTCTTGATGAAAGCCTGCGAGATACAGGTTAAAGCGCAAAGCTGTGGCCCTGTGTGGATGCCCTCCGAGCAAGCCATTCGTACAACTAAAGAACAGTCACAGTCCTTGGGCAGTGCCGCGAAGCTTACCTGGCCGGCACTGTTGCGCCTGCTGGACAGCAAAAGCCCAGGCTATGCAGTATAGGAAGGTTACAGTATGACTGAAATACATCTCGATGAACTGGACGGCCACAAAGGGCGTCTGTGTTGCTACAGCCCCTGGCTGACCATTACCCAGGAAATGGTCGGGGCATTTGCCGATGCTACGGGAGATCACCAGTGGATTCATGTGGACGTGGAGCGGGCAAAGCGGGAGTCTCCATGGAAAAGCCCGGTCGCCCATGGATATCTGACGGTATCGCTGATCGCCAGGCTCAACCCCCAAGCGCTGCGGGTAACGGGCACCAAGGCAACTATTAACTACGGAATGAACAAACTACGCTTTCCGGCGGCGGTGCCGGTGGGCTCGGACATCCGCACCAAGGTCGAACTGATAGGCGTTGAATCCGTGGGCGACAACAGAACACTGGCGATGTACAAAACCACGATAGAAATAGACGGCCAGGACAAACCGGCCTGCGTAGCAGAAAATCTTGCTATGTACGTAGTCTGAGCAAGGCTTTTGAGTGAGACCGCGTTATTCAGAGCCCGGCAAGCGGGCTCTGAATACTATCTGAATACCCTCTAAATACTATTCCCGACCTTCCAGGGCAGCACGCATCTTCAGAGTAACCAGCACCGTATTCAGGTGAGGTACTGCAATGCCACGGCGCTTGGCTAACGTCACCACGTTACCCAATACTGCCTCCCGCTCAATCGGGCGGTCGTTCAGATAATCCAGCGCCATACTGTTCTTGTAGGCAGGCATTTTGCGGGTGCCGTCGATGTTCTGATCAATCAACGCCTCATCCATGGGATAGCCTTCTGCCGCAGCTACCTCTATCACCTCACGCATCATGGCCCTGATCAGCTCTTCGCCGCCCGCTGTATCCAGAATGGTTCGAGTATCCGCACCGTTGGCAATAACAGACAAAGGGTTGAATGGGGTATTCCAGAGACACTTGCGCCAGCGCTCGCCTACAACACGTTCAGTCAGGTCGATCTTGATACCGCCGTCTATAAACAGTTGAGACAAAATGCGGCAGCTCTCATCAACACCTTCCGGATAACGCCCCATCACTAACTTGCCGTAAGCCTTATGCTCAACCACACCGGATTCTGTGCGGCTTGCGGCAATGAAGGCCAGGCAGCTTATAAGCGTGTTGTCCGGATAGGCATCGGCCAGCTCTTTTTCGATATCCAGACCGTTTTCGATCAGCACCAGACGGGTCTTCTCGCCCATCCAGGGCGCAACCAGTGCAACCCGATCCTCACCGGGCAGAACTTTCACGCACAGAATCAGAAAGTCTGGTGTTTCTTCAGGCAAGTCACCATCGCGGTATACATGATCCGGCTCGTAGGACAGGTCTCCGAGCGGGCTTGTGATACGAATACCCTGGGCTTTGACCGCATCATAATCTGAGCGCAACACAGTGCTCACGGAACAACCGGCTTGCTTCAGAATGGCACCGTAGAAGCTACCAATAGCTCCGGCACCTACAATCAGAATACTGGGTTTATTATTCATGATCAGTCCCTTCCTTTCCATTCTTCTTCCTGAAGCGCTCGCCACATCAATTTGCCCGTGGGGGACTTTGGCAAGGTACTCGAAAATTCAACTATGGTGGGTATTTTATAGGCCGCCATCTGTTCCTTGCACCACCCCGTAATATCCTCAACGCTGGTGTTGCCTTCCGCTTCAGGTGTGAGCACGATACAGGCCTTCACCGTCTCACCACGTTTGGGATCCGGGGCCGAAATAATGCACAGCTCCTGAATGGCAGGATGTCGATACATCAGGCTCTCAACTTCCGAAGGCCACACTTTGAATCCGGAGGCGTTGATCATTCGCTTAAGGCGATCAACCATGAAAAAGTAACCCTCTTCGTCGTAATACGCGAGATCGCCGGTGCGGAAGAAACGCTTGCCGTCAATTTCGATGAACGCCGCATCGGTTTCGGCCGGCCGATTCCAGTAGCCGATGGTCACCTGCGGGCCACAGGAAACGATCTCACCGGTTTCACCCGGCCCTTTCTCTTCCAGAGTATCCACATCAATAATCCGGCTATCCACATCAAACACGGGTATACCCAAACACTGGGCTTTGGGCATCGCGTTAGGGTTGATGTGGGTTGCGGCCATGGTTTCTGACAGACCATAGCCCTCAATGTAGTTGAGCCCCGTCAGCCTTTTGAGCTTTTCCGCAACGGCGCCGGGCATGGCGGCACCTCCGCCGCCAATCATCTTGAGGCTGGAGAGGTCGTACTTGTCGATATCCGGATTGGAAAGAAAGTCCACCGCCATGGTCACGATGTTGGTCCAGGCGGAGACCTTGTAGCGTTCAATGAGCCTTGATGCGGTGGTGCGATTCCAGCGCGTCATAATCACCGCTGTGGAGCCAGCAAAAATCGGCCCGTTCATGGAGCCGGTCATGCCGGTTACATGGAAAAACGGCAGGGTGGCCAACTGCACGCTGTCGCAAGTGCTCAAGTTCCAGAACACACGGTGTACCGCCGTTGCCATCACCGAACGATGAGTGTGCATACAGCCTTTTGGTGCACCGGTTGTACCAGAGCTATAGGGGAAGACTGCCAGATCGTCCGGGCCTGCCGTATGTTCTTGAGGGCTAAGGCCTGCCGCCATAGCGTTCTCCCAGCTTATTAGGCCCGGAGCAGCGCCCGACCAGGCCGGGCTTGCGACTTCCGCAGGCAGATCCAGGTCGGTATCAGGCTTGATGTAGGTGCTGTAAGAGGCCACCACGATCTGTTCCAGATCGGTGTTCACCAGCAGCGGCGTAATGTATTCAGCCAGCTCCTGACCTGCCAGGCATACCGCCGAGCCCGTATCCGCAATATAGTGTTCCAGCTCTGCGGCCCGGTTCATCGGGTTTATCGGGATTACCACGGCATCTGCCCGCAGAATGGCGTAGTAGGAAATCACATACTGCGGCGAGTTCTGCATATACAGCAGCACCCGATCGCCTTTTTTCACACCCTGCGCCTGCAGGTAACCTGCCATGGCCTCCACTTCCGCCAGCAGCCGACGGTAGGTGATGAACGCATCGTAGAAAATGATGGCTGTGTGGTCGGGATAGCGCAGGGCCGAGATTTCCAGATTGGTGAAAACGCTGGTTTTCGGCAGAGTCATGGTCTTGGGCAACTCTTTAGGCCAGACCGCATAGTGGCGTGTGAACATGGACATTGTTCTCTCCAGGTTTAAATCAGTCTGTCTGCAGGGCAGACAAATCAAATTCTTTGGTATCCCCGGGGAGGGGGCCTTCGTGTCGCAGGGGTGTAATGGCAATCGCCCTATCTCTCAGCACGGCTACGTCGGAATCGGGCGCTACAATATGCAGGGAGCTGCGATCAAAACCCAGCCACCAGTAAGGCAAACTTCGGGCGTCCCTGCCTGCCTGCAGGCGGGCTTGCTGAATGGAACCGTTGGACTGTTTACACCAGCGAGCAGAGACAATTTCCCCGGCTTCGCAGGCCGGAAAATTCACGTTCCAGGCCCGTGTTTCACCCGGCTGCCACAGCCTGCGTATTATCGCTTCACCAAAGCGCTCGACGGGCGCCCATTGAATACCGTCTCTCGACAGAAAAGCCTGGCTCAGGGCAATAGCTGGAATGTTCATGTGCTGAGCGCTGAGTACCGCACCAACCGTGCCCGAATACTGCACCGAATCGCTGATATTGGCACCGCAGTTGACACCAGACAACACAAGATCCGGAGGCGTTTCATCAAACCAATGCGCAAGAGAATAAAGCACGCAGTCCGCCGGAGTGCCGGAAACCGCATAGCGCTTGTCCCCGGTTTCGTAAACACGTAAAGGATCATGTATGGAGATGCTCTGGCCCGCACCACTGCGGTCGTGCTCCGGAGCAACGATCCAGACTTCTTCTGCCAGATTGCGTGCAATCTTTTCCAGCCGCTCCAGTCCCGGGGCGTTAATGCCGTCGTCGTTGGTAATGAGGATGCGCCGAACAATGGGTGCTGTCATGTCTGTTCTCCTGCACTGGCTATTTTCCAGCCGGTTTCGGCCAGCAGGCTGGCACGCTTACCCACTTCCAGGGCATTGGCGTTGGCGGCGTTACCGTCCAGCGCGCGCTTGTAGACACCTTGGACGATAGAAGCTAACCGGAACAGCGAAAACGCAAGATACACGTGCCAGTCGGTAATGCCTTTACGGCCTGTTTTGGCGCAGTAACGAGCAATGGTTTCTTGCTCATCCGGGATGCCCAGTGCTTCAAGGTCTTCTCCCTGGAGTCCGCGCATACCCGGCATATCCGATGGCAGATGATAAGGCAGGCAGTAGTATGCCAGGTCCGCCAGCGGGTGCCCAAGCGTAGAAAGCTCCCAATCCAGAACGGCGATCACTTCGGGCTTGTCCGGAGCCAGCATCAGGTTGCCGAAGCGATAGTCACCGTGGGCGATGGCGCACTCATCGGTCGAAGGCAGGTTTTCGGGCAACCATGCCATTAGTTTGTCCATGGCGGGCATATCGTCGGTTTTGGCCGCCAGGTACTGTTTGCTCCAGCGCGAAACCTGGCGCGCCACATAGCCTTCCGGGCGACCGTAATCGCCAAGGCCAACGGCATTCACATCAACGGAATGCAGCTCTGCGAGTGTGTCGATGGCGGAGTGGTGAGCTGGCAACCTTTCCTGACGATTCAGCTCTCGCAGGGCGGAATGGCTGACAATGCGACCTTCCAGAAAATCCATTACGTAGAACGGAGTACCGATGATGTCGCTGTCTTCACACAGGACTCTGGCCTTGGGCACCGGAAAGTTGGTGTTGTCTGAGAGTGCCCGGATTACCTTGTACTCTCTCTCGACCATGTGAGCAGAGGGCAGAGTTTTTCCGGGTGGTTTTTTGCGCAGGACGTAGCGGCCGCTGTCGGTGTCCAACAGATACGTGGGGTTGGACTGACCGCCCTGGAACTGTTTTACCTCAAGGCGGTTACCGAAGCCCGGCATGGCTTGCTGGAGCCAGGACAGGAGCCTGGCTTCGTCGAATTTGTGGGCTGGGAGGACGGTTACCAGCTCTGGGGTTATGCTCATTGTTTTTGTTGCCTTTAGTTATCAGGTGGCGGCCTTTGTTTGGGGGCAGCGGTCTGCGGGTGGTGAGGCTTTTCTTTCGGAAAAAACAACTCGCTGCGCTCAGACATTTTTTTCCTGCAGAAAAGCCTCACCACCCACAGCCCTTGGCGGAATTCAGTGCTTACTCGCTTAACAGATGGTTTCGCCGCCGTCGGCTACTATGGTTTGGCCAGTTATGTAGGCGCTGGCTTTGGTTGACAGGAATACAGCCAGGCCGGCGATGTCTACGGGGTCGCCGATTCTTCTTAGTGGGGTCTTATCTTCGGCACGTTTAACACGAACGGGGTCTTCCCAGAGTGCCTTGGCGAAGTCGGTTTTGATCAGGCCCGGGGCGATGCTGTTAATGCGGATGCCTTTTGGGCCCCATTCCACAGCTAGGTTTCTCGCCAGTGCGGCTTCTGCTGCTTTGGATACACCGTAGGTACCGATGGTGGTGTTACCACGAATTCCGGCGATGCTGGACAGCATCACAACGGCACCCTCGCCTTTCTCTGCCATCTGCGGCAGCACCATGTTGGTGAGCCAGAAGGAACCTTTAACGTTGGTGTCCATGATCTTGTCCCAGGCCTCGTCGGTCATTGCGGAGGTGGGGCCATAGACTGGATTGGTGGCAGCGTTGCATACGAGCACGTCGATACTGCCCCAGGCTTCGATGGTTTTGTTCACCAGGTTCTGCAGATCGTCTTTTTTGCCAACGTGGCAGGGTATCGCTATGGCTTCATAGCCTTGGGCTTTCAGTTCATCCGCCACCCGCTCGCAGGCCTCGGCCTTGCGGCTGGAGATAACAACTTTCGCGCCCAGGCGAGCCATTTCTTCGGCGATTGAAAGGCCGATGCCTTTAGTGGAACCCGTGATCAGGGCCACCTTACCGGTCATATCAAAAAGTGGGTTGTTCATCATCTGATCCTCATACTCAATGCTTGGGTCATTGAGGGAAGAGCTCTTCCCTCAATGACCTCGGTCTGATCAGCGGTACTGACGCAGTTCAATTTTGGCGACGGAATCCAGATGCACTTCATCCGGGCCATCCGCCAATCGCAAAGTCCGAACCTTGGCCCAGGCTGACGCGAGGAAGGTGTCCTGGCTCACACCGGCACCACCGTGCACCTGAATGGCACGGTCGAGCACTTTCAAAGCCATGCTCGGAGCAATCACCTTGATCATGGCGATTTCCTGACGGGCTACCTTATTACCCACGGTATCCATCATGTGCGCTGCTTTCAGCGTCAACAGTCGCGCCTGCTCGATCTCGATGCGACTACGGGCAATGTCCTTACGGATAGAATCAAAGCTGGACAGCGGCTTGCCGAATGCCTCGCGCTCGTTGGCACGCTTACACATCAGCTCCAACGCACGCTCAGCCACACCAATAGTGCGCATGCAGTGGTGAATGCGACCTGGCCCAAGACGACCCTGGGCGATTTCAAAACCACGCCCTTCACCCAGTAGCATATTGGTAACAGGAACCCGCACGTTTTCGTAATGAACCTCTGCATGACCGTGAGGTGCGTGATCATAACCAAACACTGTCAGCGGGCGGACCAGCTTCACGCCGGGCGCATCCAACGGCACCAGAATCATGGATTGCTGCTGATGCTTGGGCGCTGTCGGATCGGTCTTGCCCATTACGATGGCAATTTTTGCCGAGGTCGTCATGGCACCTGAGGACCACCACTTTTTGCCGTTGATCACATATTCATCGCCTTCGCGCCGAATTTCACAGGCAATATTGGTGGCATCAGAGGAGGCCACATCCGGCTCGGTCATGGAGAAACATGAACGGATTTCACCCGCCAGCAAAGGCTTAAGCCACTGCTCCTGCTGCTCTTCATTACCGTACCGGGCGATGGTTTCCATGTTACCGGTATCCGGTGCGGAGCAATTGAACACTTCCGGGGCCATTTCAGAACGGCCCATGATTTCGCATAGATGGGCGTATTCAAAGTTGGTCAGACCCGCTCCCAGATCGCTCTCCGGCAGGAACAGGTTCCAAAGGCCTTCGGCCTTCGCCTTCGCCTTCAGTTCTTCGGTGATCGGAACCGGTGCCCATCGGTTCTCTGCCTTTTCAACCTGTTCGTGATGTGTGGACTCGTTCGGATAAATGTACGCATCCATGAACTCGATCAACTGCGCCTGCAGTTTTTTTGCTTTGTCAGACAACTCGAACATGTCGATTTCCTCTTGGACATTGAATCGTTAACCGGCCTTTGCAGCCGATCTGTTTTTTTGTTCTATGCATTGAAAATCAAATAGGGACGCCTTCGGGCTTGTCACTGCCAGATCGGATCCGGAACGTACCTTCGGCGATGGCAAGCAGGTTGCCTTTGTCGTCATGAACTTCACCGGTACTGTTGAAAATTCGCGTACCACCGGCCCGCTTGCGCCCGGTCACACGAATGGCTCCGCTGGAGCACTGGCCGGTGAACGTAGTGGTCAAAGACAATGTGATGGCTTTACGCATCCGCCCCGGAAAGGGGCAGTATGTGCCGGCTTGGGCCATAGCTATATCAAGCAGCGACGTAAGCACACCTCCGTGAATGACACCACCAAGGTTAAGATGCCGTGGCTGAAGCTCCAGTTTAATAACCGCTTCGTTTTCCTCCCAGAAAGCCTGACGGTATCCGAGCAGGTTATGAAAGCCTGGCAGTTCTGTACCATCGACGTATGCACCATCAACATCAGGGGATTCTTGCTTACTCATTACACTTTCATTCCTGGCAGATTCAAAGACGCGGTATTTCCGCCATCCACAGGCAGCGCCTGACCGGTGATATAGCTGGCATCGTCACTGGCAAAAAACAGAATAGCCGCTGCGATCTCTTCCGGCTCGCCGTAACGGCGCAGTTCGCAGCGACCGCCTAGCTTGTGGGCTTTTTCATGAGCTCGAGCGTAATCAAACACCACTCGTGTCATACCGGTCTCAACCAGGCCCGGGCAGACAGCGTTTACCCGGATATTGTGATCGCCAAGATCACACGCAGCGGTCATAGTGAGGTTGATCACGCCAGCCTTAGAGGCGCTATAGGCATTGCCTCCTGCGCCGGAGCGGATACCGGCAACCGAAGCTGTATTGACAATGGAACCGAGTTTGCGAGCCTGCATGTGCGGCGCGACATGCTTAATGAGCAGCATGGTGCCAACCAGATTAACCGACAACACCTTGTCCCACTCGTCTCGCTCGTTTTCGGTTACCGGTGGATAGCCTTTCCCTGTACTGGCGATACCAGCGATGTTGCACAGGATGTCAATTTTCCCGAACGCCTCTATGGCTTCGCTTACCAGGTCTTTCACCTGAGCCTCATCCGCAACGTTGACGAGGCGACGGAGGTGCTCAGCCCCTTCGGGCATTAGATTCCCGGTTTCAATCAGGCCCGATTCGGACGTATCCGCCATAACCACCTGGGCACCCTCACGCGCCAGTCGCAAGGCAGTCGCCCGACCTATCCCGCTGCCTGCTCCGGTGACAATAGCCACCCGACCATCAAATCGACTCATCCCGCTACTCCTTGTGCATCAGTTGTGTATCTGGTTTTATTATTACGCTGGCGGTTTTGCTTTCACATTAATTTGTCATGACTTCCGCTTTTGAGTCAATATAATCGGAAGTAAATTTCACTAGTCAAAACACAATAGCAGCATAAGGCACAAAAATGAAAAGTAACCTTAGCGAAATGCCGGTGTACGCACCCATAACCCAAAATGAACCCATGGAGGCCATCGGCCACCGGATACAAGGGTTTGCAATCACTCGCGCGGATCACCCCGCGTTGATCAGTGAACAAGGCAGCGTAAGCTGGCGGGCTCTACTGAATCAGGCCAACCAGATCGCCAATCGCCTGCGAGATGCCGGCCTACAACCTGGTGACTCAGTTGCAGCCCTATCGGAAAACAACACGAATTACATCGCCCTGTATCTTGGCGTACTGACCGCAGGCGGCTGCATGGTACCCCTTTCAGGTATGGCCAGCGCCGAAGCACTGGGCCTGATGCTGTCCGATTGCAGTGCACAATTTCTATTTGTGTCGCAGAAAAACCGGGATCTCCTTCACAGCTTTCGGGCCGGGCTGCAGGATCTATCGGACGACCGTATTGTTGCCATGGATGACGACAGTAAAGGGATTGGCCAGACACTGAGAGACTGGCTTGGCCATGCCTCAGCTGAGGCCCGCCCAGCAGACGTATCGCTGGATGACGCTTTTAACATCATCTATAGCTCCGGCACCACCGGCACGCCAAAAGGTATCCTTCACGATTACAGATTCCGCCAGCGGCAGATGGAACGCATGAGCCGCTACGGGCTGGATGGCGATGCCATTAATCTGGTCTCAACGCCACTCTATTCCAACACCACACTGGTTTCGGTGTTGCCCACGCTGTTCCACGGCGGCACTCTGGTGGTGATGGCGAAGTTTGACGCCCGGCGGTTTCTGCAGCTGGCTGAAACGCATCGTGTGACCCACGCTATGCTGGTACCGGTGCAGTACCAGAGGATTCTGGCTGACGCGGAATTTGACCGCTTTGATCTTTCCAATTTCAAGCTGAAACTTTGCACCAGCGCACCCCTGAGGCCGGAAGTGATAGCCGATGCTATCGCACGCTGGCCCGGCAACCTACGGGAGGTTTACGGCCTCACGGAGGGCGGGATTTCCACCAGCCTCGATTGTGCCGCGCACCCGGACAAATGGAGCTCGGTAGGCATACCGACTGAAGGCGCGGAAGTGCGCGTGATCGACGAAGATGGCTGCGAGCTGTCGAAAGGCGAAACCGGAGAGCTCGTTGGCCGTGCGATTTCCATGATGCGGGGCTACGTGAACCGGCCTGAGCAAACTCAGGAAATGCTTTGGGAAAGTCCTGAGGGCGACATGTTCTATCGCAGCGGAGATATGGGGCGAATCGACGAGGACGGTTTTATCCATATTCTCGATCGTCGCAAGGACATGATTATTTCTGGTGGGTTCAACATTTACGCGGTCGATCTTGAAAAGGTGCTATTGGCGCATCCTGCGGTGGACGATGCGGCGGTTATCGGCATTCCAAGCGAACAATGGGGTGAAACTCCTCTGGGCCTGGTCGTTCTCAAGCCCGGGCACCAGGATTCCGGGCCTATGATACTCGAATGGGCCAACGGGCAGCTGGGCAAAAGCCAGCGCATTTCCACTATCGAGCTCCGGGAGGAACTCCCCCGCTCCACGATAGGTAAGGTTCTGAAGCGAGAGCTGCGCGCCCCTTACTGGCAAACGATCACGCATTAATCCCGGTCAGCGCCGGGTCAGCTTATCCAGAGCGGCCCGGCAATCCTCCGATCGAAGCCGCTCAGAAAACACCTCACGCTCCCGCTCTAACGCTTGTTTTATCTGCTCACGCCAAGGAGCACGGATCAGTCGCTTGCTGGCTCGCAGAGCTTCACGAGGTTTGTTTGCCAAGCTTGCGGCAAGTGCCAGCGCTTCAACCAATGCCTGCCCATCATCCACAACCCGGCTTACTAGCCCGCATTCTTTGGCATCGTTGCCATTGATTACCACGCCCAACAACAGTAAATCAGTGGCTCTGCGGGATCCGAGGTGCAAGGGCATGGTTACCGTCGATGCGGCCTCCGGAACCAACCCGAGATCCACAAACGCCGTTTTGAATTTCGCACTCTGTGCAGCTACCACAACATCCACGTGCAACAGCAAAGTGGTGCCAATACCGATAGCCAAACCTTCAACAGCAGCTATAACCGGCGTATCGCAATCCATCAGCGACTCAATAAACGCCAGCCCGGCGGAAGGCTCCGGGTTTTCATCCGTGGCCCGGGCACGGAAATCATCCAGATCATTTCCAGCAGTAAACACCCCCCCCGCTCCTGAGATTACAATAGCGCTGACTGTCTCGTCACTGTTGGCGCGGAGAATGGAATCACTCATCTGCTGGTACATATCCCGGGTCAGGGCGTTCTTCTTCTCGGGCCGATTAATAACGAGTTGGAGCACACCTTGAGACTGCCGACTTTCAATCATTGGACTATCCTTATAAAGAACATTCTGTGGTCTACGCATAAAACATCCTATTGCAAAAGCCCAATCATGTGATAGATTCAGAAAACATAAAATCACCCTGCAGTCGCCAGTTCTGCACAGTGAAACAAAAACAAGTGTCATTACACAACGAACGAGGCCCAGTCATGAATCTCTTCGCTAAAGCACGAAAAAACCTCACGGTTTACGCGTCAGCCCTTACCATCGGGGTTTCCGCTGTCCTAAGCGCTGCGCCTGCAGCAGCCCAAGAGACGTTTACTTGGAAAGTGCAATCCCACTGGCCCGGCGCCAGCAGTTCCTACACTGACAGCCTGGGAAGGTTGCAGCGAGTCCTGGACGAGCGCACAGACGGGCGCCTGAAGCTAAAACTTTATGAAGCCGGCGCTCTCTTCAAAGCCCAGGAAATCTTCAATGCCGTGAGCCGCGGCATTCTGGAAATGGGCACAATCTCTCCCTCCTATGCCCAAGACAAAGTTTCCCTTGCCGGCATCGCCTCCGGCTTGCCCTTTGCGTTCCGCAACGTCTGGGAGGCTGAATACTTCCACCAGGGCATGGGTTTTGAGCAGATGCTCCGTGATGAGGCGGCAGAGCACGACGTTTACTGGGCGACAGACAAGGTGTATCCCACCGAGATGGTCATCAAAAAGCCTATCAAAAACTGGGAAGATTTCACCAGTCTGAAAATTCGCTCTTCCGGTGTTCTGCAAAAATTCCTGACCGAAGCGGGTGCTGCAGCGTCTTATATTCCAGGTAGCGAGCTTTACTCGGCAATGGACTCAGGTATCGTTGATGGTGCCCATTGGGGCGCCGCTCAGGGTGCTGCCAGCATGGGCTTGTATGAAGTGGCCAAGTACCACGTTCAACCAGCCCTGAACATCGCGGGTACGGATGTCATCGTTGTCAGCATGAAAGCGCTGAACAAGTTGCCGGCAGACATGCAGAAAATCGTCAAGGATGCGCTCGATGAGCAATTCTGGATTCGTACGAACGAATACCTTTATAAAGAGCGTGTCACCCTGGCCAAAGTCATCGCCGAACAGGGCGTGCAAGTAAACGTTCTGCCCAGTGAAGTTCAGGACAGGCTGGTAAAGACAGCTCAGGTAATGTGGGACGAGGAAGGCGAACGCAGTGCCAACGCCAAGAAGGCGCTGGACATGCTGAAAGGCTATCTGGCCGAACTCGGCTACCTCTAAACCCCGAGATCAAATAAGTGATACCGGCCGGAGTCTTTGACGTCCGGCCTTTTTATCCCTGAAAAAACCCAACATCCGCCCGGAGAATGCCATGAGTGTGCTTACCGCATTCATAAGAGGAGTTACCCGTCTTAATGACTTTGTCGGGCGCTGGATAGCCCTGCTCATTTTTGCCATGTTCGCGTTCCTGTTGCTGGAGGTGGGCTTCCGTTATCTGCTGAACGCACCCACGGTCTGGACCAACGAGCTCACCCAGATGCTGTTCGGCGTTTATGCGGTCATGTCCGGAGGCTACATTATGGCCCATCGAGGCCATGTCAATGTCGACCTTCTGCATTCGCAGTTATCGCCCCGAAAGCGCGCGTGCATGGACATCGTCACCTCATCGATATTTTTCATTTTTACCCTTGCCCTGCTGTGGTTCGGCATTGATATAGCCAGCGAATCCATAGCTGGCTGGGAGACGTCTTACTCTGCCTGGAACCCGCCGGTCTGGCCGGTCAAGCTTGCCATTCCTATTGGAACAGGGCTGCTGGTACTTCAGGGTCTCGCCAAGCTTCTTGAAGACATCGCCATAGCATTCAACCTGAATTACTACCGCCCGGAACACAGCGTTTCTGAAGGAGAGCAGTCGTGAGTATTGAAATTCTGACCTTGCTGTTTTTTGGTTCGCTGCTGTTCTTATTGCTTCTGGGTTTGCCGCTGGTTTTTGTTCTCGGTGGCGTTTCTGTGATCTTTCTTTATTTCACCTGGGGATTCGATTCCTTCTATATGGTGGCTGCGCAGATCCTGGGCACCATGGGCAGTTTTACGCTAGTTGCCATACCACTTTTCGTGTTCATGGCCATGGTTCTGGAGCGAACCGGTGTCGCAAGGGATTTGTACCGGATGATGCAACTGTGGTTTGGCGGCCTTCGCGGCGGCCTGGCTATAGGAACCCTGGTTATCTGCGCCATATTTGCCGCCATGGTTGGCATCAGTGGCGCAGCGGTGGTTGCCATGGGCACCATCGCATTGCCCTCCATGCTGGAGCGGGGCTATGACCGCAAAATGGCGCTGGGTGTCATCAATACAGGTGGTGGCTGGGGCATTCTGATACCGCCCAGCATTCTGATGATTCTCTACGCCCTGATTACCGGGGTATCCGTAGGCCAGATGTTTGCTGCCGGCATCATGCCTGGTGTGCTGCTGATGGTAATGACCGTTACTTACATTATCGTACGCTCTACCCTCCAGCCGCATCTGGCACCGGCCCTGCCTCCGGAGGAACGTGGCACCTGGCCTGAGAAGCTCCGTGCATTAAGATCTGTACTGCTGCCCATTGGCGTTGTGTTCATGGTTCTCGGCTCCATTATCGGTGGCATTACCACGCCAACGGAAGCCGCCGCCATGGGTGTTCTTGGTTCGCTGATTTCGGCGGCCGTCTATCGCCAACTCAAGTGGAGCGTCCTGCAAGAAGCCGCTATCCGTACCTTCAAGCTCACGGGCATGATCATGTGGATCCTGTTTGCCGCTCACGCGTTTAGCGCGGCATATCAAAGCATGGGTGCTCAGGATCTGATAGAAGGCATGATGCAACACATTCCCGGCGGCCCCTGGGGCATCATCATTGCAATGATGGTGATCATATTCTTCCTGGCCATGGTGCTCGACCCGGTTGGCATCATGCTGATCACTCTGCCGGTGTTCATGCCGATCGTGAAATCCCTTGGTTTCGATCCAATCTGGTTCGGCATACTGTTCGTGATCAACATGGAAATCGGCTATAAAACACCTCCTTTCGGATTTAATCTGTTTTATCTGAAAGGCGTGGTCCCACCGGAAATTACCATGAAGGACATCTACACCTCCGTGGTTCCGTTCGTGATCATCGAGATCGTGGCCATTGGCATCATCATGGTCTTTCCGGAAATCGCGACATGGCTACCTGGCGTGTTTTTCTGACCAGCACCAGCACCGCCATGAGCACTCGGTGCGAGTGCTCATGGCCTTCCTATCGTTTCGGAGTCTCATATGAATGCAATCAGCAAACCCACCATGTCTCTGGCAGATACGATTTCCCAGCGGCGCTCTGTCCGCGGCTTTTTACCGGAACCGGTGCCCGAAAGCACGATTAGAGAAGTCTTTGAACAGGCACAGCAGGCCCCATCAAACTGCAATACGCAGCCTTGGAAAGTAGTCGTGGCTTCTGGCGCGCTACGTGACTCACTGCGCAAACAATTTGTTGAGCGGGCAATGTCAGGAATACCATCAAAACCGGATTTCAGCTACGTCAGCAAGTTCGATGGCCCGTATCGTAGCCGCCAAGTTGAATGTGCCTCCGCACTGTATGGCGAAATGGAGATCGCCCGCGATGACAAGGCTGGGCGGAGCCGGGCTGCCCTGCGTAATTTCGAGTTCTTTGATGCGCCACACGTAGCTTTCTTGTGCATGGATAGCTCCTTTGGTGCGACTATCGCCGTGGATGTCGGCATTTACGCGCAAACCCTGATGCTGGCAATGACGGCCCATGGAATAAGCTCCTGCGCCATGGGCAGCTTGCGATCGCACCCTGACATGGTTCGCGATGCCTTTGGGCTGGATGAAAATATGGGCGTTGTTTTCGGTATCTGCTTCGGTTACGAAGATCCGGAGGTCAAAGCCAACAAAACCCGGACCACACGTGTGCCTCTTAGTGAAGCAGTGATATTCAAGGATCACTTTCAAGAAAACTCTGATTGATTTCGGTCATTACGTAGCCAAGCGCCGCACCTATTGCGTGCCATCACCCCGGACGCCCAACCGGTCGAGATACACATGCAGCTCGGCCTCGCTCATATCCACGTACTCCAGCACCCTACCGTAAAGCATAACGGTGGGGACATTCCGCCCGTTTCTCTCTTTCTGGGTTTCATGTATCAGATACAGAATAAGCCTCTCTGTGCGAGTCAGACCATCACGCACATCCGGAATAACCTCCAGAACGCTCTGCCACTCTTCAGGACTCATAACCACCCTTTTATTCTCACCGCTATAGACGAAGCGCCATAATTGCTCGTGGCCTGATAAACGTGCTGGCTGAAAAAGACCGCTCGACACACTCTCTCTCAGTTCACGGTAACTTACTGCCACGCTATAACTTTTGCGAAATGTCGGCTAGTCTGGCTTATCGCACGTGAACCCATCACTCAGGCCTGACAAGTATATGGTAAAACTCCGGGGCGTAGCTGCTCAAATAACAAACCTCCACTGGGTGGTGATTGGCCTTTCCTTGCTGCTAACCATTACAGCCTGGCAATTTTCTGCACAAATTGCCGATACCAGGGCTGAAGACCAGTTTGACCAGAGGGTTCAGCAACTCAATGGGCTATTGATGGACCGGATGCAAAAATACGAGCTTGCTCTGCTTTCCGGGGTCGGCACCATCCGCGCAAACGGCGGCGACATTTCACGCACTCAGTGGCAGCATTTTGCAGAGTCACTTGCGGTGCAAGACCGTTTGCCGGGGGTGAGCGGGATTGGGGTTATTAAACGTGTGCCGGAAAGTAATCTTGAATCCTATCTTGCGAAAGAACGACAGGAACGCCCGGGCTTTAGCGTTCACCCGCCTCATACAGGAACCGACTTTTGGCCTATCACCTATCTTGAGCCGTTAGCCGGAAACGAAGCTGCCATCGGGCTAGACATGGCTCATGAGACAAACCGTTTCACGGCTGCCCTAAAAGCCATGCGCACAGGCGAGACCCAGATTACTGGCCCCATAGCGCTGGTGCAGGATGACGAAAAGAAGCCCGGCTTTTTGTTTTTCCAACCTTTCTATCGCACACCAGAAGCACCGCAACAAGAAAACAAGGAAGCGGACTTCCTGGGCCTTGTCTACGCACCGTTTGTTGTTTCCCGGTTAATGGAAGGCACACTGGCAAACACCAACCGACTACTACATTTTCAAATTAGTGATGGCAAACACCAGCTCTATAGCGAATTCAGTGGCACAGCAGAGAACAACTACGATACCTCGCCCATGTTCCAAGCTTCTTACGTTCTGGATATATACGGCCGGGAATGGAAGTTTGATGTCCAGACAACTCAGCTATTCGAAAAATACAACGCAAGCAAGCTACCTACCGCTATTCTTGTAAGCGGCCTGATTATAAATGGGTTGATACTGGCCGCGTTCATGCTGCTATCTAACGCGAAGCGTCGGGTCGAGCAGGAAGTCATAGAGAAAACCGCTGAACTCAACATGCAGAAGCTGGAGGCAGAGTCTGCCGTTAAGGTAAAAACGGCCTTTCTTGCAAACATGAGCCACGAAATCCGCACGCCCATGAACGCCGTTATCGGCATGCTGGTTCTGCTAAAAGAAGCACCACTCAACGATTACTCCAAGCGTTTGGTGGGCAAAGCGTTTTCAGCATCAGAGGTATTGCTGCAGCTTTTAAACGACATTCTGGACCTGTCGAGAATCGAAGCAGACCACATAGAACTGGATTATAAGCCGTTTGAAATTGAGGCTCTTGTGCAACGCAGCGTAGAGCTATTTGCCATCGTCGCCGAAGAGAAAGGGCTGAAACTGCGAGTTAACATTGCGCCGTCCACACCCAAGCGAGTCACAGGCGATCTAATGCGAATCTCTCAGATATGCACCAACCTGGTGGGGAACGCGATAAAGTTTACCCACGAAGGCAGCGTGAGCGTGAGCATCGGGTTTACCAGCAGTGACGACACCCATGGAATTCTCAAAATCACCATAAAGGACACCGGCATCGGGATAAGGGAAGAGGACCAGCAGCGGGTTTTCGAAAACTTTCGTCAAGCAGACGAGTCCACCAGCCGCGTTTTCGGTGGGTCAGGCCTTGGCCTGGCAATCAGCAGCCACCTTGCCCAGCTGATGGGCGCGACGCTCACGCTGGAAAGTGCTGAAAACCGGGGATCCAAGTTTACTCTCATGATTCCTGTGGATCTGGCCGAGAACGAACGAAGCATCGGTACTCGCCATGTTTCCAGCCCTATCCGGGTCTATCATTATGGTATGAGCCATAACCTTTCCCTTTTGGAAACCTACCGAGAACACTGGTCTCTGGAACTGAGGCCAGCCGCAACCCTGAATGAGGTCAGGTCCGTATTGGCAGAAGTTCCTGCCAGGGGAGGCGCTAAGCCTTCGATGGTTATCGTCGACGTGGAAAATATCGAAACAGAGACCCTCAAAGCCTTTGTACAAGACCTGTTGGCGGCGCCGGAGCAATACCTGATAAAGGGGCTTCTGATCATTGTCCCTGCCGGATTCCAACGTAATTGGCTGATCGAGTTTCAGGATGCCGGTGGGCGTATAGTTTACGAACCACTAACCCCTTCCAAGCTTTTTGAACACTTGGCGCCGCAACAGCTAGATGAGCACACCATCATATCCACACCCAGTCCTTTATTCCGGAATCTGAGAGCGCTGATCGTTGATGACGTACAACTCAATTGCGAAATCGTTGCAAGCTACCTAAACTCTTTTGGGGTAGATTCCGCGTCCGTCCATAACGGAGCCGAGGCCATGCAACAACTTGAAAGCCACCCATTCGATCTTGTTCTTATGGACCTGCACCTGGACGGTGAAACCGGGCAGGATATTGTCCGTCAGATTCGAAGCCATGAGAGCATCAAGCAGCCGGTTATCGCAGCCCTCTCCGCATCGATATCCGAGCATGATCGCAGCAGCTCCTATGCCGCTGGCATGGACGACTACCTCACCAAGCCCGTTCTTCCCGGAGATATTCAGAGGCTGCTGCAGGCCTTTTTCAAAGAACATGCGACTACCAGCCCAACACCAGCCTCTGCTGAAGCAACAAGCCGACCGGAACACACTCCCGAGACGGGATTGCCTGGGTTCATTTCCCAACCTCTTTACCAGACTATGTTCGGAGCCGACCCGGCCCTGTTCAACCGGTGCATGCGCAGTTTTTTGGCCAGTTCCACAGAAATGACTGCTGACATCGAACGCTGTTTGCAGCTCAATAACCCGAGAGAAACCAAGGCTATTGCTCACAAGATTAAAGGGGCTGCCGCCAACATCGCCAACACGGAGTTGGTGAGCGTTGCTGAGCGAGTTGAAAAGGCCGCTGATTCAGGCCTTTCAATACCTGGCCCGGAGGCACTTCTGGCGACACTTCTAGAGCATGTTCAGCTGCTATCTGAAATAGTCTGGGCCACAGAAATCCCAGCGCTGGCTGATAATATTCGAAGTGAGCCAGTCGATCACATCATTACCCGAATGACGCAGCGGCTGGTCAGCAACCGTCTTGCGAGCGACAGTGATATTGATCAGATATTGGAGTGTCTGCGCGAGAATAACGAAACCATCCTCGCATCCCGGCTACGCCGTGCACTTGAAACCTACAAATTTAAAGAAGCAATCGATCTGCTGTCGAAGATCGAAGCTGAAAGCCAGGACAGCTAGCCCGATGGACATAAATAGCGCACCCACGGTGCTGATCGTAGAGGATGAACCCGTCGGCATTGCCAGCCTCGCTGGCATTCTGGGGGACGCCTGCGAATTGGTCATCAGCCAGAGCCTTGCTGAAGCAAGACAGCTCTTGTCTGACGAAATTGATATCGTGCTTCTCGACCTGTACCTGCCGGATGGTTCCGGGCTCGATTTTCTGAACGAGCTGAGAGCTTCGCAATTGTATGCATACGTGCCCGTTATCTGCATTTCGGCTTCCGACCAAACACAGGATATTGAAGAGGCCTTCCGGCATGGCGCAACAGACTATGTGCTGAAGCCGTTCAACAAAACCATCCTAAGTGCCAAAGTGTCTACGTTTATTGACCTGAAACGTAAAACAGACATGCTGGCAGAAGCAGCACTGACCGATCCATTAACCGGCATTGGCAATCGGCGCTTGTTTAATCAGCAGCTTGACCTGGAGTGGCGACGAGCCTGGCGCCAGGACAACTCCGTTGGGCTGGTGCTCGTCGACCTTGATCACTTCAAACAGATTAACGATCAGTATGGTCACGCCCAGGGCGACTTATGCCTGCAAAAGCTCGCAACCGTCATGAACTCCTGCTTTGCAAGAGCCGGAGAAGTCGTTGCTCGCCTCGGTGGGGACGAGTTTGTCGTTATTATTCCTGGAGCGGATCTGCGCAGCACGATAACGGCAGCAAACAATTTTGCCAAGGCGGTGCACGCAGAACTCCACAACTGCCTGCAATTCGCGAAAACCTATACACCCTTCACTTTATCCATAGGTTGCACAGCGACTCAGCCGTCGTCTTTTTCAAGTACTGCCGAATTAATTGAAGCCGCAGACAAGAGCCTTTACGAAGCCAAGGAAGATGGAGGGCGCAATTGTGTTAGACCCTTACTATGAGTTACCCGGGCAAAATGGGTCAGATGTTTTCAGGCCGGGCGGCAGCCCGAAGATTCTGGTTGTTGACGATGAACCCACGAATGTTCGCGTCCTGACAGACGCACTCAGTCAGGACTACGATCTGATTGTTGCATCCAGTGCAGCCGAGGCCATGAATATTCTTGAGCACGGCGACAAACCTCACCTCATCCTGCTAGATATAATGATGCCCGGAACAGACGGGCTTCAGATGTGCCGCAATCTGAAAGCCAGGCGCGATTTACAACATATACCGGTCATATTTATCACCGCCCTGAGCGACTCAAAATCAGAAGAGGAGGGATTTGAAGTCGGTGCCGTAGACTATATCCAAAAGCCAATCCGCTTGCCTGCAGTCAGAGCCAGAGTACGCACGCACATTTCTCTGCGCGGAATGCTTGATCACATGATTGCACTCAATCAGGGGCTCAAAAAACGGCTCAGGCAACTAGACAACTCTGGCAAGCCAAACAAAAACCTGTTTAAGAGCGCCTTCATGGCCTCCTCCGAAGGTATTGTCCTGCTGGATGCCCAGTGTAAAATAATAGCAGTTAACGCCGCGTTTTCCCGTATTACGGGGTATTCTCAACAAGACGTTCTCAACCATAGCTATGCCAAGCTGAACAGCGCCCCTGGCCCTCAGATCGGTCTAGAAAAACTCCGCTCTTACATGGGCGAGCATGACCATTGGTCTGGAGAGATCTATAGCCGCCGTAAATCCGGAGAGCTCTATCCAGAGCTCAGAACAGTCAGCACAATTCGCTCTAACGAAAATGAAATTACCCACTACATTACCGTATTTAACGACATCTCCAACCTAAAGGAAACCGAGCAGCGCCTGGAAGAGCTTACGTGGCGCGATCCAATTACCGGATTGTCAAACCGGGCTCTCTTTATGAATCAGTTGAGTACCGTGCTGAAGTTCTGCAACCATGGAAACGTATTCACCGCTGTCCTTGTTATTGATATCAACAACTTTCGTTATATCAATGAAACCTACGGTTTTAAGTGCGGTGACCAGGTAATCAGAGAGTTCGCCAAGCGTCTGCGCAAGGCTGTTTTCGCAGACGACTCCATAGCCAGGCTCTCCGGTGACGAGTTTGGCATAGTTCTAGCGCCTAAACAGTGGGCTATTGATAACGCATACCGGGTTGTTCTAGCACTCTACGACCGTATCCAAAACTGCCTGGCCAAGCCCATGCAGTATGGGGACAGCCCCGACCTACGCCTTGAGGTAACTGTTGGCGCAGCCTTGTACCCCACTGAAAGCTCAAACTCTCCGTCTTCAGCACTCCAACACGCCGAAACCGCGCACCGCAATGCCAAAGCGGCTAACCGGCCGATTGCCATTTTTGAAGATTCAATGAGCGATCAAATACGGCACCAGCTTAAGGTTGAATCGGAACTAAACCGGGCGCTTGAAGAGGACCAACTCGTGCTCTACGCACAGCCTCAATTTTCACCTGACAGAGTTCTCAACGGGCTGGAAATCCTGATCCGCTGGGATCATCCCGAACGCGGCCTCCTGGGCCCGGGTGAATTCATTCCGCTCGCGGAAAATTCTCGACAAATTGTAAAAATAGAACGCTGGGTACTGCGCAAAACCCTGGAAAAAATGAGTGCGTTACATTGCATCAACCCAACCCTCCGCTGTGCCATCAATATTTCTGTAAAGCACTTCGTAGAAGACGATTTCGTGGAAACCATAGAGAGGGCGCTAACTAACTCCGGGTTTCCCGCAGAACTGCTTGTATTAGAACTGACAGAAAGCGTATCGGCTGACAATCTGGACAAGGTTGTGCAAAAAATGCAGGACATCCGCAGCCTGGGCTGCACTTTCTCGCTAGATGATTTTGGAACGGGTTACTCCTCACTGTCCCGGTTACAGCGCCTGCCCATATCCGAGGTTAAGATCGACCGGAGCTTTGTACTGTCGGCGCCGGATGCGCCTATGTCCGCCAACATTGTTGAAATGGTCGTGCGGATTGGTGAAACCATGGGGGTTCGGGTTGTTGCAGAGGGGGTGGAAACCCAAGCCCATGCAGATTTTCTACATTCCCGGCACCCTCATGTCCATCTGCAGGGTTACTTCTTCGGTATGCCACAGCCGATCGACGTGTTTCTGGAGCCCCCGAATGCTCCTACGCTTCCAAAATAACGAGAGCCTACTGATCCTTTAAATCATGCTCTCCAATTTGTAGTTTTGGCCTATCTGCATCTACCGCTTCCAGCGGTGCGCACTCCCGCATGTTTTCCAGGCACCGCCGTGTCAGTGTCTGATACTCCTGGGTGCCGCGTTGTTTCCAACCAACCTCCTTGTCACTCAATTGGCGCAGAACCTTGGCTGGCGAACCGACAATTAACGAGGCCGGTTCGCAGGTGAAGCCACTTTTCACAAACGCTGCAGCCCCAACGATAGAACGTGCCGCAATCACGGCCTCATCCATGACCACCGCATTCATCCCCACCATGGCATCTTCTTCTATCACACAACCGTGCAACACCGCGCCATGGCCTATGTGGCCGTTGCGTCGAATAATTGCATCGCGCCCGGGAAACGCATGTACCACACAGGTGTCCTGCAGATTTGCACCCTGCTCCATCACAATACGGCCAAAATCACCGCGCAACGACGCGCAGGGACCAACGTAACAGTCAGGACCAACATGTACATCGCCAATTAGCACCGCTGTGGGGTGTACATAGGCCGATGGATGAACCACCGGTGTCACGCCATCAATCCGGTAACAAGGCATAAGCCGCTCCTTAATAACATGGTTGCTTTTTTGTATTTTAGGCTACTTTTTCTGTATCGGAACAGATAGTACACAGCTTATCAAGGTGAGGGAGAGCGTTGTCGGCTTTTCGCCCTTCATCTAAGACTAAAGGCTAAGATTAAAAATAATCATAAAAATCATAAACATACAGAGATAGTAATTGTATAGATCGCAACGTGATACAAAAATCTGATTTCAGATTCTTGACCGGTATCAATTCAAACCTATACTCTTTCCAGAAATCAATGAGGCGGAACAGCGCCCTACGGAAGCCGTCTTGATAATCATCAGGCCTTACCGACAAACCACTAGAACAACGTAATGCCGGAACCGCTATGCCACAGATACTGCTCCCGGAAAAGCCGGACCGAGGCGGTTGTCTGCCTGATTAAACCACCCGCCCGAAGCGACTAAACCGGGTTTCACTGCTATCACAAGGATTCTTCCATGACCGAGCAGAGTGTGCTTCTCGATATCGACCAGGGAATTGCCAAAGTCACCCTGAACCGCCCCAAGAGCCTCAACAGCTTTAACGTTGAGATGCATGAGCAGATGCGCGCGGCGCTGAAAACTATCCGCAACGATCACACCGTACGAGTCATGCTGCTTACCGGTAATGGTCGCGGCTTTTGTGCCGGGCAGGATCTGTCGGATCGCAACGTGAAACCAGGCGCTGAGGCACCGGATTTGGGTTTCTCCATCGAGACCTACTACAACCCAATGCTGCAGGCAATTCGGGATCTGCCCATGCCGGTCATCTGTGCCGTTAATGGCGTTGCTGCCGGCGCAGGCGCAAACATTGCTCTTGCCTGCGACATCACGTTGGCAGCACGTTCCGCAAACTTTGTTCAGGCTTTTTGCAAGATTGGCCTTATTCCCGACTCGGGCGGTACCTGGACCCTACCGCGTGCAGTAGGAATGGCGCGTGCAAAAGGCCTGGCCTTATTGGGTGACAAGCTGAGCGCTGAAAAAGCGGAACAGTGGGGCATGATTTGGCAATGCGTGGAAGACGATGCTCTGCAGGATGAAGCCATGAAACTGGCCCGCCATTTTGCGACCCAGCCCACCAAAGGCCTGGCGATGATCAAGCGTGCCCTGCACGCGAGCGCTGATAACAGCTTTGAAGAACAGGTGTTGGTAGAGCGGGATCTGCAGCGCCTGGCTGGTCGCACCGACGACTACCGTGAAGGCGTTACCGCCTTTATGGAAAAACGCGCGCCCGAATTCAAGGGGAAGTAAGCATGCAACCACTTGCCACCGATACGTCTATTGCAGTCATCGGCGCCGGCGCCATGGGTTCCGGTATTGCTCAGGTAGCCGCACAGGCAGGGCATCGGGTATTCCTGCTGGATCAGCGCGAGGGTGCCGCCGAGGCAGGCCGCCAGGGTGTCGCCAAGCAGCTGCAGCGTCGGGTTGATAAAGGAAAAATGGAACAGCCTGTGCTGGACGAGCTTCTTGATCGCATCAAGCCGATCAAAGAACTTAGCGAGCTTGCGGAAGCCGGCCTGGTGATCGAGGCCATCGTTGAAGATCTCGAAATCAAGCGTAATCTGTTAGCGAATCTTGAAGAGATGTGCGGTAAAAGCACTATCCTGGCCACCAACACCTCGTCTATATCCGTGACAGCCCTGGGCGCTAAAATGAAGCACCCCGAGCGCTTGGTGGGCATGCACTTCTTCAACCCCGCGCCATTAATGGCTTTGGTAGAAGTCATCAAAGGTCTGGCCACCAGCGACGAGATTGCACAACGGGTATACGCCACGGCGGCCCAATGGGGCAAAAAGCCGGTCATCGCAACCTCAACCCCCGGTTTTATCGTTAACCGGGTCGCACGGCCATTTTATGCGGAGAGCCTGCGCCTTCTGCAGGAGCAGGCCACAGATAGCGCAACACTGGATGCCATTGTGCGTGAAGCCGGAGGCTTTCGCATGGGGCCTTTCGAGCTGACCGACCTTATCGGCCACGACGTGAACTTCGCGGTAACATCTTCCGTTTTTAATTCCTACTTTCAGGACACTCGCTTTCTGCCTTCCCTGGTACAGAAGGAACTGGTGGAAGCTGGCCGCTTGGGCCGTAAAACGGGTCAAGGTTTTTATAGCTACGCCGAAGGCGCGCAAAAGCCCGAACCGGCAACCGCTGAAGCTGCAAGCAGCGATGCCGCCGCCCTGATTGTGGAGGGCAACCCGGGCCCGCTGGCCGCACTGGTCACTCGCTTTAGCGAAAGTGGCCTCAAGATCATAGAGCGAGACGGCCCAGGCCGCCTGCTGTTTGGGGACGCCGTACTGGCCCTCACTGATGGTCGCATGGCGACAGAACGCGCCGCAGCAGAAGCCAGCAACAATCTGGTTCTGCTGGATCTGGCGTTTGACTATGCCAAGGCCCGCCGCCTAGCGATTACCGCAGCCGATCAAGCGTCGTCACAGGCTGTAAACGACGCCTGCGCCCTGCTACAAAAGGCTGGTATTGCCGTAAGCCAGGTTGCCGACCGACCTGGTCTGGTGGTTATGCGCACCGTTGCCACCCTGGCGAACGAAGCGGCCGACGCTGCCCTGCACGGCGTGGCGTCTATCAGCGACATAGACCTGGCCATGAAAGCCGGCCTGAACTACCCGGAAGGGCCGCTGCGCTGGAGCGACAACCTTGGCTTCAGCCTGCTGCACACAGTACTGACAAACATCCAACAGAGCTACGGCGAAGACCGCTACCGGCCGGCGCTGTTGCTGCGTAAAAACCGGTTCGCCGAAAAGGGGTTCTATTCATGAGCAACCAACACCACGCACCCGATGCGCAAAAATTGGCACAAGATTGCGCCGAAGCAATGTATGAGCGGGATCAAGCCAGCCGCAACCTGGGCATGAAGATTACCCACGTAGCTCCGGGTAAAGCCACGGTCACCATGCCGGTTACAGCCATCATGATTCAGGGCCACGGCTCCTGCCATGGCGGCTACCTGTTCACCCTGGCCGACTCAGCGTTCGCCTTTGCGTGCAACAGCTACAACAAAGCCACGGTGGCATCTGGCTGCTCCATTGAGTACATGCTTGGCGCCCGCGAGGGTGACCTGCTTACCGCCAACGCAGTTGAGCAGTCTCGCGGTAACCGCACGGGTGTGTACGACATTACCCTCACCAACCAGAACGGCCACGTAATTGGTCTGTTTCGCGGCAAGTCCTATCAGGTACGCGGCGAAGTCATCCAGTCGGAGAACGATCAATGAGCAACGAAAAACGCCTGCAAGACGCCTACATCGTAGACGCAGTACGCACACCGGTTGGCCGTTACGGCGGCGCCCTTGCAACCGTGCGCGCCGACGATCTGGGTGCGATTCCCATGAAGGCCCTGAAAGACCGCCACAGCAAACTGGACTGGGCCGCCATAGACGACGTGCTTTACGGCTGCGCCAACCAGGCCGGCGAAGACAACCGCGACGTCGCTCGCATGTCATTGCTGCTGGCCGGCTTACCGATCGATGTACCGGGCGCCACCATCAACCGCCTGTGCGGTTCCGGTATGGACGCCATCGGCAGCGCTGCCCGCGCATTGCGTACGGGTGAAGCCGGCCTGATGCTGGCCGGCGGCGTGGAATCCATGTCACGCGCCCCTTTCGTGATGGGCAAGGCCGATTCCGCTTTTAGTCGTAAAGCCGAAATGTTCGACACCACCATCGGTTGGCGCTTCGTTAACCCGCTGCTGAAAAAGCAGTACGGCATTGATTCAATGCCCGAGACAGCCGAGAACGTCGCCGCTGACTTCAGTATTTCCCGTGAAGATCAGGATGCTTTCGCCTTGCGCAGCCAGCAGCGCACCGCTGCCGCCCAGAAAGCGGGCCGCTTTGACAATGAAATTGTGCCGGTAAGCGTGCCCCGCCGTAAGCAGGATCCGCTTGTTGTTGATACAGATGAACATCCCCGGGAAACCAGCCTGGAAAAGCTTGCGAGCCTGGGAACGCCCTTCCGTGAAAACGGCAGCGTGACCGCGGGTAACGCGTCCGGCGTAAACGACGGCGCCTGCGCCCTGCTGCTTGCCAGCGGCGATGCCCTGAAGCAACACAACCTCAAGCCCCGCGCACGAGTGGTCGCCATGGCCACCGCCGGTGTTGAGCCGCGCATTATGGGTATGGGCCCAGCACCCGCCACCCGAAAAGTATTGAAGACGGCTGGTTTGGAGCTGGCAGATATGGACGTGATTGAGCTGAACGAAGCCTTCGCCGCACAAGCGCTGGCCGTGCTGCGCGATCTGGGCCTGCCAGACGATGCCGAACACGTGAACCCCAACGGCGGCGCCATTTCCCTGGGCCACCCTCTGGGCATGAGCGGTGCGCGCCTTGTGACCACCGCACTGAATGAACTGGAGCGCCGCCATGAGCAGGGCCAGAGCGCACGTTACGCCCTGTGCACCATGTGCATTGGTGTAGGCCAAGGCATTGCGCTGATTATTGAGCGTGTAGACAGCGCCGAATGATTGACCCGGCCCGGATAATTCCGGGCCGCTCAAACCAACTTATTCAGGCTCGGCGGCATGCCGGAGCGACAAGAACAAGACAGGAAGCAACCATGAATCTACCCATGCATAAACTCGGAAAACTGGACCGGATGGAAACGGCCAGCGTGGACGAACTGCGCCATGAACAGCTGCAACGCCTGCGCTGGAGCGTTTGGCATGCCTATACCAACGTGCCGCACTACCGCAACGCGTTTGACGCCATTGGCCTCAAGCCGATGGACATCAACAGCCTGGAAGACATCGCCAAGATTCCGTTTACCGGCAAAGACGACCTGCGGGAGAACTATCCGTTTAACATGTTCGCGGTTCCCATGAAAAAAGTCGTCCGGGTACACGCGTCCAGCGGCACCACCGGCAAGCCCACCGTCGTGGGCTACACCCAGAGCGACATTGAGACCTGGGCTGACATAGTCGCCCGATCCATCCGCGCCGGCGGTGGTAGCGCCGGGGACAAGATTCATATTGCCTACGGTTATGGCCTGTTCACCGGCGGCCTTGGTGCCCATTACGGTGCCGAGCGCCTGGGCTGCACGGTTATTCCCATGTCGGGTGGCCAGACCGAGAAACAAGTTCAGCTGATTAAGGATTTTGAGCCTGACATCATCATGGTCACGCCCTCCTACATGCTGAACATTGCCGATGAAATAGACCGCCAAGGCATTGACCCCAAGAAGTTGCCGCTGCGTCTGGGCATATTTGGAGCAGAGCCCTGGACCAACGAAATGCGCACAGAGCTGGAAGATCGTCTCGGCATTCAGGCGCTAGATATCTATGGCCTCTCTGAAGTGATGGGGCCAGGCGTTGGCATGGAATGCCTGGAAACCAAAGATGGCCCGACCATCTGGGAAGATCACTTTTACCCGGAAATTGTTAATCCGGAAACCGGTGAAGTACTGCCGGATGGCGAATACGGCGAACTGGTGTTCACCTCGCTTACCAAAGTGGCCATGCCAGTGCTACGTTACCGCACCCGCGATCTCACTCGCCTGCTACCCGGCACGGCGCGCCCTATGCGCCGCATCGACAAGATCACCGGCCGTAGTGATGACATGCTGATTATCCGCGGCGTCAACGTATTCCCTACCCAGATTGAAGAGCAGGTGCTGAAGTGTCGCGCCCTGGCACCTCACTACGAAATCGAGGTGTACAAGCAAGGCAACCTGGACTGCGTAACGATTCGGGTCGAGCTGAAAGTGGGCGCCGAAGGTGCAGACATCAAAGAAAACGCCGCCAAAGAACTCAGTCATCACATTAAGTCTTACATCGGCATCAGCACCAGCGTGGAAGTACAGGACGCTGGCACACTCAGCCGCTCTGAAGGTAAAGCCAAGCGGGTATTCGATCTTCGCAAGGACTGACGCCAGCTGCCGGGGTGGCAAGCCACAACGCCCCGGCCATTTATTTTTCCTTCACGTTTCTGAAAACCAAAAGTAATCATTAATACATAACCATTAATTGTTATTTTTCAACAACTTGAATATTAGACTAAAGTCTAACACTTCGAACATGATACAGAATGCGTTTCCTTGATATTTATTCAGTATCATATAGTATGAAGACATTGCCCGTGATCCGTCGCGGCGCACTGCTGTTTGCACAGCAGACCTAATAAGCAAGATTCGGAGAGAGTGTTATGTACGCACAAATGGTTGAGACAGGCACAAAGCGCCTAAAAACCCTGGAAGAGATGTCTCCCGAAGAGCGGGAGTTCCAGGAAAAGGTAGACGCCGAAACCAAAATTGAAGCCAAAAACTGGATGCCAGAGGGCTATCGCAAAACTCTGGTTCGTCAGATTTCCCAGCACGCGCACTCAGAAATCGTCGGCATGCTGCCGGAAGGCAACTGGGTGACCCGTGCGCCTACACTCAAGCGCAAGCTGCAACTGATGGCCAAGATTCAGGACGAAGCAGGTCACGGCTTGTACCTGTACAGCGCCATGGAAACTCTGGGCGCAGATCGCGATGAAGAAATCCAGAAATTACACGACGGCAAAGCCAAGTATTCCAGCATTTTTAACTACCCGACCCTCAACTGGGCCGATATGGGTGCTGTTGGCTGGCTGGTTGATGGTGCCGCCATCGTGAATCAGGTGGTGTTGCAGCGTACGTCTTATGGCCCCTATTCCCGTGCCATGGTGCGCATCTGTAAGGAAGAGAGCTTCCACCAGCGTCAAGGCTACCAGATCCTGTTGGACCTGATGCGTGAAGGCACTCAGGACCAGAAGGATATGGTGCAGGACGCCATTAACCGTTTGTGGTGGCCGTCGCTGATGATGTTCGGCCCGCACGATGACGAGTCCCCCAATTCCCAGCAGTCCATGGTCTGGAAAATCAAGCGCAAAAGTAACGATGAACTGCGCCAGATGTTTATAGACCAAACCATTCCACAGCTCGAATTCCTCGGCTGCACGGTGCCCGATCCAGATCTGAAATGGAACGAAGAGAGCGGTCACTATGACTTCGGCGAGATCAATTGGAAAGAGTTCTACGATGTGCTTAAGGGCGATGGCCCCTGCAATCAGGAACGAATCTCCACTCGCCGGAAAGCCATTGATGAAGGTGCCTGGGTACGGGAAGCAGCCGTAGCCTACGCCGCAAAACAAAAACAGCGCGCAGCCGCGTAAACAGGAGAATTTTAAATGTCTGAATGGCGCCTTTACGAAGTGTTCGTACGCAGTAAGCACGGCCTTAACCACAAGCACGTGGGAAGTGTGCATGCTGCTGACAATGAAATGGCCATGGAAAACGCACGTGAGCTTTACACCCGTCGTAACGAAGGGGTAAGCATCTGGGTTGTTCCCTCTGAAACTATCACCGCCTCAGCTTCGGATGAGAAAGAGATCCTGTTTGATCCCTCCGAAGACAAGGTTTACCGGCACGCTTCGTTCTACAAGCTGCCTGACGAAGTCGGGCACATGTAAGGAGCAACCCATGACACAGCAACAAGCTTTACAGGAATACCTGCTCCGCCTGGCAGATTCCGGAATGATTCTGGCCCAGCGCCTGAGCGAACTGGTGGGCAAGGCCCCGGCTCTGGAAGAAGAACTGGCCTCGACAAACGTGGCTCTCGACCTGATCGGCCAGGCTCGTAACTGGTACGAGTACACCGCCGAACTGATCGACGACGGCCGCGACGCCGACAACCTGGTTTTTCTGCGGGATACTCACGACTATCGCAACCTGCTGATGGTCGAGCAGCCCAATGAAGACTACGCCGTCACCATGGCGCGCCAGTTCTTCTTCGATGTGTGGCACTACTTCACCCTGAAGAGTCTGGTAAACGCCAGCGACGAGCGCATCGCCAACATTGCGGCCAAGGCCGTTAAAGAGGCGACTTATCATCTGCGCCGCTCGTCTGAGTGGGTCAAACGCATGGGCGATGGCACCGAAGAAAGCCACCGCCGCATTCAGGACGCCTTCAACCTGCTGTGGCGCTTCACCGGCGAACTGGTCACGCCGGATGATACCGACCATGCCATGTTCAAGGCAGGCATTGGCCCGGATCCTGAACAGCTCAAGCAAGATTGGTTTGGCATGGTGGGCGAAGTTGCAGCCCAGGCCACCCTGACAACCGGCGCCGAAGACGCCTGGATGTACATGGGCGGCAAACGCGGCGAGCACACCGAACATCTGGGGCACATCCTGGCCGTGATGCAGTTCCTGCCTCGCGCCTATCCGGATGCCACCACCTGGTAAGTCTGTCTGTTGAAGGGAGCACCTCCGGTGAATGAACGTGAACCATCGTCTGTAGACGTACTGATTGCCAGCGACCGGGTACCGGCTAACGCCCACCCGGAACTGCTGACAGAAGACGCCATTTGGGCACTGCTGGATAACGTCAAAGACCCGGAAGTGCCTGCTGTTAGCGTGCTGGAGCTGGGCATCATTCGTGACGTGAGCTGGGATGGCAAACATCTGAGTGTGGATGTCACGCCAACCTACTCCGGCTGCCCTGCAACCGAGTTGATTGAAGAGCTGATCGTCGAAGCACTGCGCGCAGTAGGCATTCGCGACCCGCAAATCAATCGCGTGCTAACGCCAGCCTGGACCACAGACTGGATAACCGAAGAAGGCCGGGAAAAGCTCCGGGCATTTGGCATAGCACCGCCCCAGGGCAGTGCCAGCAAAATGAGCCTGCTGGGCGCCGACGCAGTGATCGCTTGCCCATTGTGCGGCAGCGAGAACAGCGAGCGCCTCAGCGAATTCGGCTCTACTGCCTGCAAGGCGCTTTATCGCTGCCTTGACTGCCGTGAACCCTTCGACTACTTCAAATGCATATAGAGCCGATACGATCATGAATAAATTCTACTCGCTGGCCCTCAAAGAGGTCAGGCCGGAAACAAGAAACGCCGTATCCCTGTGCTTTGACCTGCCCGAAGACGTGGCAGAAAAATTCAAGTACAAGCAGGGCCAGCACCTTGTGGTGCGCACCAAGCTGGACGGCGAAGAAGTGCGCCGCACCTATTCCATTTGTTCAAGTGTGAATGACCAAGAGCTGCGCATCGCCATTAAACGCGTATCCGGCGGCGTCTTCTCCAGTTTTGCCAACGAACAGTTGCAACCCGGCTCCGTTCTGGAAGTCATGCCCCCGCAGGGTCACTTCTCAGTCGACCTGGATCCGGAGCGAGAAGGCAATTACCTGGCGGTTGCGGCCGGCAGTGGTATCACCCCGATTCTGTCGATTGTAAAAACCACGCTGGAAACCGAGCCCAAGAGCCAGTTCACTCTGTTCTACGGCAACAAAGGCACCAGCAGCACCATGTTCCGCGATCAGCTGCAGGACCTGAAAAACGCATACATGACCCGTTTTAACCTGGTGTACATCTTCACCCGGGAAGAGCAGGACATAGATCTGTACAACGGTCGTATAGACGCTGACAAATGCGATCAGTTGTTTGACCACTGGATCGATGCCAAAAATCTGACCGCCGCGTTCCTTTGTGGCCCTCAGCTGCTGACCGAAACCGTGCGTGATTCACTGGTACGTCATGGTATGGAAAAGGCCAACGTCCATTATGAGCTGTTTACCCCGGCTGGCGGTGTTCCCCAGGCCCGCAAAGACCGGACGGAAACCAAGATCGATCCGCAAGCTGTCAGCGAAGTCACCGTGAAGGCCGATGGGCGTTCCCTGACCTTCAACCTGGTGCGCGATACCAAGAGCATTCTTGACGCGGGTAACGACGAAGGCGCCGATTTGCCCTTCTCATGCAAAGCCGGCGTTTGCTCCACCTGCCGCGCCAAAGTCGTTGAGGGCGAGGTGGAAATGGATCAGAACTTTGCGCTGGAAGACTATGAAGTGGAAGCAGGCTACGTGTTGTCGTGTCAGTGCTACCCCGTCAGTGACAAGGTTGTTCTTGACTACGACGAAATGTAATTCTGGAGTGTTTGTACATGTCAGTTCTTAAAAGCTTTATTGCCGGAGAATGGGTTGGCGAACAGCAGGCCAAAGCCCTGCCCAGCGCCATCAACGGCGAAATCGTTGCGCACACCCACGCCGACACGCTGGATTTCAAAAAAGCCGTGGAATACGGCCGAAAAACCGGTGGGAAAACCCTGCTGGCCATGGATTTTCAGGAACGCGCCCTGGCTCTTAAAGCTATGGCAACGTACCTGCAGGAGCATAAAAAAGAGCTTTATGCCCTCTCGATGCACACCGGCTCGAGCAAATCGGATAACGGCATAGACATAGACGGGGGCTTCGGCACCCTGTTTTCCTACGCCAGCATGGGCCGCCGCGAACTGCCATCCGGCAACGTGGTACACGAAGGCCCGGTAACGCCACTGGGCAAAAACAACCACTTTGCCGGCACCCACATTATGGTGCCCCGCGGTGGTGTAGCCGTTCATATCGACGCCTACAACTTCCCGGTGTGGGGCATGCTGGAAAAGTTTGCACCGACCTTTTTAGCAGGCATGCCGTCCATCGTGAAGCCGGCGACATCCACTTGCTACGTAACCGAGTTGGCTGTGCGCCTGATGCACGAATCCGGCGCTCTGCCAGAAGGCAGCTTGCAGCTGATCATCGGCAGCACCGGTGATCTGTTTGAGCACCTGGAAGAACAGGATGTGGTGACCTTTACAGGCTCGGCAAAAACCGCGCGCATGCTGCGTGTTCACCCGAACATCATCAATCGCTCTATTCCGTTTAACGCCGAAGCTGACTCATTGAACAGCGCCCTTCTGACTCCGGATGTCACGCCAGAACACGAAGAGTTCGATCTGTTTGTTCGGGAAGTGGGCCGTGAAATGGTCGCCAAGGCAGGCCAGAAGTGTACGGCGATTCGCCGGGTGATGGTGCCTCAGGAACACGTACAAGCGGTGTGCGACAAGCTCAAAGAGCGGCTATCGAAAATCACCACCGGCGATCCTTCGGTTGAAGGCGTGCGCATGGGCGCCCTGGCATCGATCGATCAACTGGAAGACGTGAAAGCCAATATCCAGGAACTGCTGAAAACCAGTGAGCTGATCTTCGGCGGCGAAGGCAACTTCAAGCCAACGGGCGACGGCACTGACAAAGGCGCGTTCATCGAACCGCACCTGCTGCTGTGTCGCAACCCGGAAAACGGCTGCGGCGCCCACGACATCGAGGCCTTTGGCCCGGTTGCCACGATCATCCCCTACAACAACCTGGACGAAGCGGTTGAGCTGGTCGCCAAAGGCCGCGGCTCACTGGTTACCACGGTAACCACCCGCGACCCGGCCACCATTGCCAAGCTGGCACCGGCGCTGGCTGCCTACCACGGTCGCCTGCACCTGCTGGATGCAGAAGCTGCCAAAGAATCTACTGGCCACGGCTCGCCCTTGCCCATGCTGAAGCACGGCGGCCCCGGGCGCGCTGGTGGCGGTGAAGAGCTTGGCGGTATCCGTGCTGTGTTCCACTACCTGCAGCGCACAGCTATTCAGGGTTCGCCCACCATGCTGGCCGCAGTCACCGGTGAGTACATTCGTGGGGCCAAGGTTATCGAGAACGACATACATCCGTTCCGTTATCACTTCGAAGACCTGCAGATCGGCCAGTCACTGTTGACTCACCGTCGTACAGTTACGGAAGCAGATCTGGTGAACTTCGGCTGCTTGTCGGGCGATCATTTCTACATGCACTTTGATGAGATCGCCGCCAAGAACAGCCAGTTCGGCAAGCGCATCGCACACGGCTATTTCGTGCTGTCTGCGGCAGCCGGAATGTTCGTGCATCCAGCCGAAGGCCCGGTACTGGCAAACTACGGTCTGGATACCCTGCGCTTCATCGAGCCAGTAGCACCGGGCGACACCATTCGTGCCCGCCTGACCTGCAAGCGCAAGATAGATCAGGGACGCACATCACCAGACGGTCACCCACAAGGCGTGGTGGTTTGGGATGTTCAGGTCACCAATCAGGAAGACGAGCTGGTTGCCAGCTACGACATCCTGACGTTGGTTGCGAAAAAGCCGGAGTAATTCTTCCGGCCATAAAAAAACCGCCAGCAGCTTCCAGCCCTGGCGGTTTTTTTGTATCTGGCATTCCGTCACATACCCAGATACGCCTCGCGTACTTTCTCGTTGCTCAGCAACTCACGGCCAGAGCCTTCCATGACCACCCGACCGGTCTCCAGCACGTAACCACGATCGGCAAGCGCCAACGCCTGAGAGGCGTTCTGCTCCACCAGAAAGATGGTCATGCCTTCATTCTTAAGCTCTTTGACGATATTGAAAATCTCTTCAATGATCAGCGGAGCCAACCCCATGCTGGGCTCGTCCAACAGCAACAGCCTGGGCTTCGCCATCAGCGCCCGGCCCATGGCCAGCATCTGCTGTTGGCCACCAGAGAGCTCGCCTGCCAGGTTGCGACGCTTCTGGCGCAGTATGGGAAATTTCTCATACATGCGCTCAATATCGTCTTCCACTTCCGGGCTGCGGCCACGGGTGTAGGCGCCCAGCAACAGGTTGTCCTCAACGCTCAAATCTTTAAACACCTGCCGGCCTTCGGGCACCTGAACAATACCGCTGGCAACCCGCTGGTCTGTAGTGACTTTCAGCAAATCTTTACCCTCGAAGGTAATGCTGCCGCTGTCGGTCGGCTGCAGACCGGAGATTGTCATCAGTAGCGTCGACTTGCCCGCACCGTTGGCGCCAACCAATGAAACAATCTCACCGCTGTTGATACGAATATCAACACCGTGGAGCGCTTCAATCTGGCCATAGGAGGTCTTCAGACCCTTGATAGAGAGCATCTCCTGCGTAGCGCGCTGTGCGCTTTTACGCGGTGCTTGGCGCAGCCCCAAACCACCCAGACGCTCTGGTGTGTGGCTCACAATGCGATGGCGCAGTTCACGAAATTCATCCCGCACCCGCTCGCCAAACAACGGATCGTTGGCCTGGTCACGGGATTCAACAATCAGGTGCCAGTCATCTTCACTCAAAAGTTTGCGGGCCCGGGGTATCACCACGCCTTCTTCTTTTTTGATGTGCTTGCGCAGGGCTTCGGTAAATCTTGCCAGCGCGTGGCTGAAGTCTTCCCGGCCATCGGGCCAGCGCTCCATGCATACCATTAGCAAGTGGCGCAGCTCGTTGATCTTTTGATCGCCTATCACATAGCCGTGTGCGAGCTTATCCAGCAACGGCTTGGTTTCCGGCGACTTTTCACCGAGCATACGGTACAACACGATCTCCTCGGGAGAGCTGTGCACTCGCCGGGCAAAGTGCTGCACGTAATCAAAAATATTGTTGAACAGCGTTTCGTCGGGCTGCTGTTCGTTAATGTTCATGTCGTGCTGGAGTTCATCCAACAAATCCAGAATACGCCATAGCGACTGGTGTTCCTGAACAATTGTGCTGATGGCTTGCAAGCTGTAGCTGTCTTCAGGCGCCACGTTGGTCGGTGTCTGTGTCATTGTGGTTATTCCTCGCTCCGTTTAACCGCCCAGGTAGGCTGCGATAACATCCGGGTTTGCACGAATCTGTTCCGGCGTGCCTTCCGCCAGTACGCGCCCGTAGTTAAGCACCAACAAACGGTCGGAAATACCCATTACCAGCTTCATGTCGTGCTCCACCAGCATCACCGTAATGCCCTGCTCGGCAATCTTGCGGATAAGATCTTCCAGCGCCGCGGTTTCCACGGCGTTCAGGCCAGCCGCAGGCTCATCCAGCAGGACGACTTTTGGCTCTGCGGCCAGCGCACGGGCGATCTCCAGACGCTTCAACGCACCATAAGACATAGCCGACGCTTCAGTGTCGAGGTACTCGCCACAACCCACAAACTCCATCAACTCGGCAGCCTTTTCCCGCGCGGCTTTTTCGCCCCGGGTAAGCGCAGGCAAACGAAACAGGGTGGTCAGCAGATTGCTTTTCAGGGTCAGGTGCCGGCCCAGCATCACGTTTTCAATGGCGGTCATGTTCATGCATATCTGCATTTGCTGGAACGTGCGACACATGCCCCGCTCCGCCAGCTGGTTTGGCAACAGCTTCGCAATGCTTTCGCCGTGCAATTTCACCTCACCACTGGTGGGCGTGTACAGGCCTGTAATCAGGTTAAACAGGGTGGTTTTACCGGCGCCGTTGGGACCGATAACCGAATACACCTGTCCCGCATCCACTGAGAAGCTCACGCTTTCAACAGCGTGTACGCCGCCAAACGCCTTGGACAGATTATTAACTTCAACCAGAGCGGTCATGCGTCACCTCCGGCAGATTTGGAGCGTCGTTTGGTCAGGAAATTGGCTGCAGTTGGCAGCAGACCCTTGGGCATAAAAATCATGGTCAACATCAGGATCAAGCCAAACAGCACCATTTCCATCTCCTGAAAATCAGCCAGTACTTGCGGCAGCAGTTCTAGTACCACAGCACCAATAATTACCCCTATGGTGGAGCCCATGCCCCCGAGCACCACCATGGTAATCAGCAATATGGAGAAGTCGAAACTGGCCACAGAGGGCGTAATAAAGCCCTGAAAATGTCCATAAAGCGCACCCATTACACTGGCGTATACCGCTGAGATCACGAACACCAGGCTTTTGTACTTTGCGGTATTCACGCCCACTACACTGGCCGCCACTTCGGACCCGTGAACGGAGCGCAAAGCGCGACCAATGGGGGAATCAATCAGGTTTTGGGCGAGCCAGACCGCAACGAGCAACACCACGCCGGCGAACAGATACCAGGCCAGATCACCGCTGATGTCCATGCCAAACAGCGAATACTGTCCAAAGGCGCTTAGCTCCCAGCCAAACACATCAAACGGGGGAACCGGCATGCCGTCGGGCCCGCCGGTTATTTCCCGCTCGTTGTTCAGAATGATGGCAATGATGAAGCCCACCGCCAAAGTAGCCATGGAAAGATAATGACCCTTCAGGCGCAGAATCGGGCGGCCAACAACCCAGGCGATTATGGCCACAACCACTGCGCCAACAACCAGAGCAGGAATAGCAGACCAGCCGTATGTGCCGGTCATAATCGCGCTGAAATAAGCACCTAGGCCAAAGAATCCCGCATGGCCCAAACTGATCTGGCCAGCAAAACCTACCAGCAGGTTGAGGCCCACCACGGCGCCAGCGATCAACGCGATTTGAGTGGCCAAGCCATAGTGGAACGGATTGGATAGAAACAGTGGCAGTGCAAACACCACAATGGCCAGGAACACCAAGCCCCTGAGGCGGAACTGTGAAAGTCGAGCCATCATCACACCCGCTCCACAATTTTGGCGCCAAACAGGCCTCGGGGCATGAAGAACAACACCAACAGAATCATCGAGAAGGCCACAGCGTCTTTGTAGTCAGAAGACAGATAGCCTGCCGCCATGGCCTCCACCACACCAAGAGCCAAGCCGCCGACGACTGCTCCCATGCCGCTGCCTAAACCGCCAATAGCCGCGGCCACAAAGCCTTTCAGCCCAAGAATGATACCGATGTCATAGGAGGTGAACGTAATAGGTGCCACCACAATACCGGCAACGGAGCCCAGCAATGCAGACACCATAAACGCCAGCATAAGCACCACTTGGGTACGAATACCCACCAAGCGGGCGGCATCCTTGTTCATTGAGGTAGCAAGAATAGCCTTGCCAGTGAGCGTGCGAGTGAAAAAGTACACCAGCACCGCCACGAGAACTGCGCCAACACCCAGCACCCACAGGCTCTGGCTGTTCAGCACGGCTCCAAAAATTTCAATCGGCTGGTCGCTGCTGAAGTTAGGCATAACGTGGTATTGCTTGCCCCAAACCAGCTGGGCCAGACCACGAATAAAAATCGACGCGCCGATGGTAATAATGATCAACGTAACCACATCCGCATTTTTCGCGGGGGCAATCGCCAGGCGCTGAAGCGCGATACCCAGCAAACCCGCCAGAACCACAGCAAGTACAATCGCGAGCAGCATGGGCACACCCATAGCTGTCAAAGACACAGTCGCCATACCGCCAATCATCAGGAACTCGCCCTGGGCGAAGTTGATCACGTGGCTGGCGTTATAAATCAGGGTAAAGCCCAGTGCAATCAGGGCGTAAGTGGCACCAATAGTGATACCGGTAAACAGGTACTGTAGGAATTCAGAGAACATAATCAGGTCCGCTCGCGCAGCGGCTGACAGCCCTCCCGGAAGGAAGACTGTCAACCTGTTGTACGGATGGGAATAAGCCTAGTTGATTAGCTTCCAGCCGCCATCCTGAACTTCCAGAATGCGGAAGGAATCAGCTTTCAGACCGTTGTGATCGTCGGCTGACATATTAAAGGTACCGGTAACGCCTACATGGCCCTGAATGCTTTCAAGGGCATCGCGCACGGCTGCCTTGTCTGTGCTTCCAGCTTTCTCAATGGCTTCAACGGCCAGCATCAGACCATCATAGGCATAGGCACCAAAGGTGGATACCTTGGCGTCCCAGTGGGCTTCGTACTCGCTCTTGTAGGCTTCAACGACCGGCTTTTGCGGGTCGGACGCTGGTAGCGATTCGGGTACCAGCAGCGGTGAAGCCGGCAAACGCAGGCCTTCCGCACTGCTGCCTGCAAGATCGAGGAACCCGTCAGATGCCACACCGTGAGACTGGTAGAACGGAAGTTCAATACCCAACTGGGCGTAGTTACGGGTAACAATGGCCGGGCCCTGGCCAAAGCCGAAGTTAAGAATGGTCTGCACACCTTCGGCGCCGCGAATATTGGTGAGCTGCGCGGTCATATCGGTGTCTGAGCCACCATAGGTTTCATCAGCAACGATCTCGATTCCACCAAGCTCCTTGGCTACCTGAAGCGTTTGCTCACGGCCAGAGCTGCCAAAGCCACCGGTGCCGGAAATCAAACCGACCTTGGTAAACCCACGCGATTTCATATCGTTAAGAATACGCTCTGCCGCCATACGGTCGGACTGAGGCGTTTTGAACACCCACTTCTTGACTGGCGTGGTAATAACCACGGCACCCGCCAAAGAAATGAAAGGGATTTGCGCCTGTTCAACCATTGGTGCTGCCGCCATGGTCGCACCAGTGGTGCTGCCACCAACAATGATATCCACTCGATCTGAACGAATCAGCCGGCTTGCAAAGTTACGCGCTTTAGAGGCATTGCCTGCGTCATCGTAATGAACAAGCTCAAGCTGGCGACCCAGCACACCGCCCTCGTTGTTGATTTTCTCAACATACATTTCCAGGGTTTTCAGCTCCGGGTCTCCAAGGAAAGACGCAGGGCCAGTCACCGATAGAAAAGAACCAATACGTATAGGATCAGCCGCTTGAACGCTCATTGCCAACAGGCCAGCTGCTGCAACGGCCGCGAACTTGCTGGCACGACGCGTGATTTTATTGAACATTGTTGTTGTTCTCCCAAAATGTGGTCAGGGCGTTTTGATTTTATGTACCCGTAAGTTTCTGAATAACAGAACGGCTTGGCCGCAAAGGCTGAGACCTTTCGTCTCACGTATCCTTATATAGCGCTCTGCATTCAGCACTGCACGACAAAAATTTCTTTGTCGCTGCCATTACTGGCTATCCGTCAATCCAATAATACGATACCGTTGACGGATATCAATGGAAAATATTGTATCACAACATCAGTGTCAACTGAGGAGTGCGCCACAGCACAAAACTTTCATTGCAATCTATACCAATGTCTTAGTACCTGCGTGCTTTTTTGACATGTCCTGGTGGGCATTCAGCGTATTCCGGCACCAGCATGTCGGTGTGCGCTAACGACACAGTATGTAACCGACTTTACCCGGCTGCCAGATCGGGGATAATGTGCGTCCTCCTACGCCATTAAGCCTGTGAGCAACAGCTTGTTGGAAAGTCTTGGAAGAGAAGAGAATCATGTCTGCAAAACAACAACTCGAGAACCTTGTCCGGGACTTCCAGAAAAAACGTCCGCTACGCGCGGGGTCCCTGATTATTACAACCTACGGCGACATCATTCACCCACGCGGCGGCAATGTTTGGCTGGGTAGCCTGATGAAACTGCTGACGCCCATGGGCGTCAGCGAGCGACTTGTACGCACCTCGGTTTACCGGTTGGTTCAAGAGAGCTGGTTACAAACTGAGAAAGTGGGCCGATGCAGCTATTACAGTGTAACCGGGGTAGGTCTCAGGCGATTCCAGCAAGCCTTCGAGCATGTCTACACGCTTGGCACAGACGACTGGAATGGCAGCTGGTGCCTGGTTTTTCTCAACCAGCTGGATCCGGAAACCCGTACCAAGGTACGTGAAGAGCTAAAATGGCTGAGCTTCGGCAGCATGGCCACGGGGGTTATGGAGCATCCGCGTTTTACCCGCCATGAATTGGTGCCCCTGCTTCAGGAATGGGGCGCGCTGGAAGACACCATAGTGATGCAGACCCAACCACTGGAACAACGAAGCCCACGAGCCCTTCGCAGGCAAGTAAAGGAAAGCTGGAACCTGGATGAGCTGGGTTTTCGCTATAAGCGCTTTTTGGAGAGGTTCCGGCCCCTATGGCGGGAGCTAAGCGTCAACGACAACCTGAGCCCGGAAGAGTGCGTTACCGCACGCATCCTGCTGATTCACGAATACCGAAAAATACTGTTGCGGGACCCACTGCTGCCAGATGAGCTATTGCCGGGCGACTGGGAGGGGCGAAGCGCCAAACAATTGTGCCGCAACCTTTACCGAGCCATATACAGTCGCTCTGATGAGCACTTGGCGAGCATTCTGGAAAACGCATCCGGCCCACTGCCAGGCCCAAGCCAGGGGTTTTATCGCCGGTTTGGTGGACTGACAATGGAAAACGCTACCGCTAACAACTCTGTCATTGCGGACGAGTCTGCCTGATCCTGCCGATTTTCGATCAGCCAGCAGGACGGCCCTGATCTGGCTGACTGTAATCGCAGACTCCGTCCGGGAAAATCTCATTCAGCCGCATGACGTCGCCCTCGGAAAACGAAACACTTCCGTATGTGCCATCCTTCAGTGCGGTTGCAACAAACTTCAGGCCGCATTTGAAAACGCTGCCCTCAATTGGCCCTCCGGCCACCATGCGTGATGTAGTGTAGATTTTGAACTTCGAGGTACATGCACCGGCAGGCTGTTCGTCAAGAATGCCACTCCAGACGTCATTTCCCACAGCTATCACTTCGCCGTTGGTTTTGTAACACGCATCCAACGCTTCTGTAGGCTTATTATCCGCGATGCTCTGCTGCGGGTTTACACGCATATTCATCAACCACTCGTGCAATATTTCCAGCGCCATCCAGGTTGGATTTGATTCCTCCCTTGGTTCTGGCTCTTCAGGATCTGATGTATCCGTCGGCCGGGTATCGGTAAACCAGATCAATTGATTGTCGGCATTCCCCATTTTGTTGATGATGCGCTGGCGAACAGAGAAAGACTGGTGGCTGTTGTGCATGTCCAGCACTTCCTCCAAATAGTGCCGCCAATCTATAACGGGCATATTGAGCTGGCCGTCAAAAACCATCCCGGATTCATAAGCGGCCTGAATCGCTTTCAGATCACTCTGGGTGCGCGGCGCAGGCTGTGTGCCATCCGGGCTCAGGTTCATATTGCGGGAACTCCAGGGATCGAATTCGACGCGGCCCGCTAGAACATCTTCTTGAGAGCCAACAAAAGGAAAGCCCTCCTGCACCATCTCTGATGGCTGTTTCCAACCACCAATCTGAGCGTTCAGCTTCAAAAATTCCTCGCGAGTGATCTTGCCATCACGCAGCGCTCCCAAGCCATACTGCACCCCTACGTTGTCGTACAAAGTACGAGGATTCCCACGCTCATCGACTCCGTAAATATTTCTCAGATCGTCGTAATGCGTCCACTCGACAGCGTCCATCACACCATCAGGCTGCATCTGTTGCTGGTTGGGCGCTTGGCCAAAGGCGGGGTTCATAACCAATGGCGTCAGTCCACGCCAGGCCGGAATGCACTCGGTCATCCCTGGGGCGGTGCCGAATCCAAGCATTTGTTTTGCTTCGGCAAACGGATCTGCGTAGGTATCGGTCGCATTCAACCCCACAAGCCAGCTCCGGTTAGTGGTTGTCTGCCATTTGGCATTGTCTTTATCAGTGGCGTCCATGTAGTACTCCAGCAATTCACAGTCACCGACATGGATGATCTGGGTCACCATGTCCGGATAAGAGTACTGGGGCACGCCCGCATCCAGAAGATCAGGGTGATTCTGGGAATAAACGTACTGCTGGATGCCACCACCGGAGCCACCAATGGCAACAGTATACTCAGGCACACCCACACGCTTGATGAAGTGCTCTTTTACCATCAGCGCAGTTTCGCCGCCTACCTGAAGGTTATAGTGCGGGCTTGTGCTGGTGCCTGTGGAATAGATAACAGCATAGCCTTTGCCCAAGGTTTCCGGCTGCAAGGCCCGACTTTGGCTTATCTCGCCTTGTGAATGACCTATCCCTACGCCACCTTGAAAATGGAACAACAGGCGGCCGTTCCAATTGGCGGTGGATACCTCATCAGGCATATCCCCGGGCCCCGCCAGAGTGGCAAAACTGTAGATAAACCGGTTAATCGTGCCCCGCTCCTGTCGCACAATGAAATCGACGGTGCGACCATCGGTGAGCGCGGTGGTAGCCATATCCGCAGGCCGGGAACCATCGCCAGGCAAAGGCGCCCAATTGTCGTCGATCGTGCGATAGACAAACTCCACATAGGAATCAATCGAACAGTCCTTGCTCAGCCCTATCTGGTTGCCGTGGCCATCCATAACCGGGAAGCCCGTATTGCCGGTGGTATCCACCAAGGGCTGCTTGCCCAACTCGCTCGTTACCGTACAAACGAACGGATATTGCTGGGGGCCAGAGAATATCGGCCCGGTCACCGGGTAAGCAGTCAGCGTAAGATCACTCAGTGGGCCATATTTGACATGGTGCAGCTCCAGCCGGTTTTCACCCTCGGAAAGCCCCGCCACGAGAATTTCAGGGCCATTACGCCCCTCTCGCACCAACGGGCTGACCCTGGCGTCATTGAGCCAAAATTCCAGGTTGTCGCTTTCCGCTGTAATCGTGGCAGAGTTGCCTTCAAGGCCGATCAGAACATTGTCACCACTGACCCGGTCCGGAGTGCTGGACAGGCTGACCAGCTCAAGATCTGGCTGACTGTCTCCCGATCCGGAAGAGCGGCTGGAACCGTCGAAGCAGCCGCTGAGGAGGAATGAGAACATTCCTGTAACCAGTATGAATCGCACCTTTGAGTTGGTAAGCATCGAAAAATCCCTCTTCGAATACACTGTTTTCACCAGGCTTGGACGCGGTTATACCGCGTTGCAAGCAGTTCTGTTGTTGCTATTGAAAGCCTAGACCAGCTTGCTGCATTGGTACAGAGTGCGTGCTCGGTAGCGTCGCAAGAATGTCGTCATTCACCAAAAATCTGGCACGAATTACCAACTATAATGCGGTCTATTTCAGTACTATATTTCGACAATAAACAAGCAGACTCACCAAGCCCGGAGAATTAAGCGATGAAAACCTACAACCACGTGATGATTACCGGTGGCGGCAGTGGTCTGGGCCTGGGCATGGCATTGAGGTTCCTGAAGCGAGGCTGCCGGGTATCCGTGCTCGATCTCGCCATTTCCGACGGAGGGCAGGACCAATTGGATATGGCCGCCAGCACTGCGCAAACCACTTGGCAATTTCACACGGTAGACATCACCGATTTTAATCAGACTCAGGCGGTGGTTCTGGCCGCTGTAGACGCCTTGGGTGCGCCCGACCTTGCCATTAACTCCGCCGGCGTGATCATCAACAAAGCCTTTGCAGACACGCAGCCAGAGGAGTTTCGGCGAGTTGTCGATATTAACCTCAATGGCAGCTTTCACTTTGCCAAGGCCGTGCTGTCATCCATGCAGCCCGGCAGCCGGCTAGCGCTAGTTGCGTCTCTCGCTGGCCTAATCAGCAACTACGCCTATTCAGCCTATGGTGCATCCAAATTCGGCGTGGTGGGGCTTGCTACAACTTTGCGCTATGAGTACGAGCCCCAAGGCATCCACATCAGCTGCATCTGCCCGCCCGAAGTCAAAACACCCATGGTGGCGCAGGAGCACGCAGACGCCAACCCGATTTCTCTTGAGATGAAAGCACTGGCCGGGTCGCTGGAAGCTGACAGCGCTTGTGACCAGATTGTTGCCGGCCTGGATGCCGGGCGCTGGCAGATTATTCCGGGGTTTTCCGGCAAGTTGACAGCTTTCGGCGCACGCTACCTCCCCGGCCCATTCAACGCACTCATGCTACGATTGATTGGCCGGGCATTGCGCAAGCATGGAGTGACCAACCACCCTGCTTAGCGCGGCAGCTGCTATTACTTGATTTAGAACAAGCGTCACCATCGCTCCACCACCTCAGTCGCGCTACGGTATTACCACTCTTCGGTATCTCCCCAGAACATGTAAATACAGCCTTTTAAGCCTGCAATCATTTGTCCTAAATGATGCCTTCTACTAAGATGTATTTATAATGAATCAAATAGGACGGTTTATGACGCCTACCATTGCCATTCTCCTGATCATTACCTTCGTGCTCTCGACGGTTGGTCTGCTGCTACTGATTTGGTCTATCGCCAACAATCAGTTCAGTCACGGCCAGGAAGCCGCCCGAACGATCTTCTCTCCGGGGGAGGAAGGCCACAGCGAGGATCCTGCGCAAGCTGCCGAGCCTGATACCATGGCACAGGCTAGCGCTATCAAGGCTCGCTGGACAGCCGACCACTCTTCCCGCACGGCCGTGCTGTGCTGGCTAAGCTCAGCTATTTTCTGGCTGGTTCTGGGTTCGTTTTTCGGGCTAGTCACCTCGCTGAAGATGCACCTCCCCGAGTTTCTGATCTCCAGTGAGTTTCTTACCTTTGGCCGCGTGCGCCCAGTGCACCTTAACGCGGTGACCTATGGCTGGGCCTCCATGGCAGGTATTGGCGCAGCGCTTTTTCTGATTCCCCGGCTGTTCAAAACCTCACTGGCCGGCGGAAAATATGCCGTTTTGGGCAGTGTTATCTGGAATATCGGTCTGGCTCTTGGGCTGGGCGCCATTACACTGGGCTTCTCCGACGGCCAGGAATGGCTGGAGTTTCCGTGGCAGGTAGACCTTCTATTCGTGGTCGGTGGTGCGCTGTGCGCCATACCCTTGCTGCTAACCGCCGCCAATCGTCAGGTGGAACACCTTTATGTGACCAGTTGGTACCTGATGGCCGCACTGGTGTGGTTCCCGATCCTGTTCCTGATCGCCAACCTGCCCTTTACCTTTCCCGGCGCCTCTGGCGCCACGGTTAACTGGTGGTTCGCCCACAACGTTCTCGGGCTTTGGGTTACCCCCATTGGCATTGGTATCGCCTACTACATGATCCCAAAAATTCTCGGCAGGCCGATTATCTCTTATCAGCTGTCACTGATTGGCTTTTGGTCTTTGGCACTGTTCTACAGCCAGGTAGGTATTCATCACTTGATTGGCGGCCCCATACCCACCTGGCTGGTTACCCTGTCGATTGTCCATAGCGTGATGATGTCGATTCCCGTTATTACCGTTGCCATTAACCACCACGGCACCATGATGGGGAATTTCAAGCGTCTGAAAGATTCACCCACGCTTCGTTTTGTGTGGATCGGCGCGCTCATGTACACGGTGTCCTCACTCCAGGGCTCTATGGAAGCGCTTAGAAGCGTTAACGTAGTCACCCATTTTACCCACTACACCGTGGCCCACGCGCACCTTGGGATGTATGCCTTCCTGAGTTTCATCCTGTTTGGGGCTGTGTACTTCATTATGCCCCGCCTCACTAATTGGGAGTGGCCATGGCGCCGGATGATCAGCCTGCATTTCTGGCTGGTGAGCATCGGCATTTTGATTTACTTCGTGTCACTGACCGTTACCGGCTGGAAGCAGGGTTTGGCGTTGCTCGATGCCGCAATGCCTTTCATGGATATTGTCCGTATGACCATTCCGGGGCTTCAGGCCCGCACCTTAGGCGGCGCACTGATGACATTGGGGCACCTTGTGTTTGCAGCCCACTTTGTTGCCATGTTGATGCATCGTGGCGTCGGTAGTGAACAACCAACCCTCTTCCGCTCTGCTATTAAGGAGAACACTTAATGAAACGTGCTCTCGCAATTATGGTCGGTGCGGCCCTTATTCTATTGTTGGCCACGCTTACGCTGGTGGTTATGCCGTATCTGCAAATGTCGGCAGAACAGGTGCCGCCAGATCTTAAGCCGTACACTGAAAAGCAACAGCGTGGCCGGCAGGTATATATCGCCAACGGCTGTGTGTACTGCCACAGTCAGCAACCTCGGGACCCGAGCTTTGCGCCCGGCGACAGAGACCGTGGCTGGGGGCGCCCTTCCGTGCCCGGCGACTACGCCAACGATCAGCCGCACTTGCTAGGCACCATGCGTACCGGCCCGGATCTGTTCAACGTAGGCGCCAGGTTACCCAGCATCGACTGGCAACTGCTGCACCTTTACAACCCGCGGGTGGTTCATAAAGACAGCATAATGCCATCGTATCCGTTCCTGTTTCGCCATGTAGACGAAGCGGCAGAGGGTGACAAGGTTGTTTACTTACCAGAGGCTTATGCTCCTGAGTCCGGTCAGATTGTTGCCACCGAAGATGCACTGGCGCTGGCCGAGTATATGCTCGCGCTTGACCACACCTATCCGGCACCTACCTTGCCGAAAGCCGATAAACCCAAGGAGTAACGTGCGCCATGAACGAACATGATCAGCGCGCTCAGTTTCGCGAAGCGCCCGAACCCGAAGAAGGCACACGCGCCGCTCCAAAGTTTGTCTTCGCCTGGATAGCCATTCTGATTGTGTGGGGCGTTGGTTATTACGCCTGGCAAATCGGCAAACCTATGCTGGGTGGCGACAGCCGCACACCCGTTGCAACCGAGCCCAGCACGTCAGAGCCAGAAAGCTCAAACACTGCGGCCTCAGAGGACGCGGGCGCTAGCAGCACAGCAAGTGCAGAAGTAGCAGGCGTAGATGGTAAAGCCCTCTTTAGCGCCCATTGCAGCTCCTGTCACCAGGCGACAGGCCAGGGCATTCCCGGCGCGTTCCCACCGTTAACGGGAAGTAAATGGCTGCAAGCTGACCCGAACATCCCTATCGCGATCGTCCATGACGGTTTACAGGGTGAAATTGAGGTTGCTGGCAACACGTTCCAAGGCATGATGCCACCGCTTGGGGGCCAGCTTTCGGATGCAGAGATAGCGGCGGTGCTGACCTATGCCCGAAGTGAATGGGGCAATACCGCAAGCGAGGTCAGCCCAGAGGCAGTCGCCAAACACAAAGAGCGTTTCGGTGACCGCGGAAGCTGGTCGGCAAAAGAGCTGACGGAGGTTTTCGGGGAACACTAAGATGCCCAACAGCAACGCGAGCGCAGCACAGGACTCTCCGCACCAGAAGCCCGAGCACCAGGACATCCTGATGATTGAAGGGATGCGTTGTGGCAGCTGTGCTATCGCCGTTGAAGCTCTGCTGAAGAAGCAACCCGGAATCAGTGACGCGGCGGTGAACTTTGCCGCCGACGTGGCCCTGATTTGCTGGGACAACGAAAAACCCCAGTTTGCCAGCCTGCAAAAAGCCGTTGCCCGCTTAGGGTATCGCCTGCATGGGTCGGTTGACGCCGAACGGAGCAAGTTCCAGGCTGAATCCGTGCGCAAGCATCTACAAAGACGGCTGGCCGTTGCGGTTGTCTTTGGCATGTGGAGCATGATGCCAGCTTTACTGATCTACCTGTCGCCACTCGGGGCGGTGGAGCCGGAGGTACTCTGGCCGCTTGCCCTGGCCAGTGGCCTGTTCGCAGTGCCGGTGGTGCTTTACTCCGGCTCCCACTTCTATCGTGTGGGTTGGCGCACGCTGCTTGCCGGCGCACCCGGGCTCGACAGCCTCATTTTTCTCGCGGTATTTGCCGCCTGCATTATCTCGACCTGGCAACTCGCCACCGGCAGTCACCACGTGTATTTCGACGCGGCCGTTATGTTGATCACCTTCCAGCTGATCGCACGGCTGCTGGATACCAGTGTGCGCCGACGCGCCTCTGAGATTATTCGCCGCTATCTTCAGGATGTGCCACAGCAAGTCGTTCTGAAACACCCGGATGGCAGCGTCGAAACACGGCCAGCCAACAGTGTTGAAACCGGCGAGCGCATCATTCTCCAAGCCGGTGAGCATTTGGCTCTGGATGGCAAAGTCATACGGGGGCATGGCCAGGCAGATCTGTCGATGCTAACCGGCGAGCACTTGCCCCAGTCCCTTGAGCCGGGTGCAGAGTTACTTGCAGGTTGCCAACTAGTGGAGGGCAACCTCGAACTGTTGGTTACGGCGGGCATTGGGCAACGCCGCATTGACCGCTTATCCCGATCTATCAGCGCCCTACTCAGCCGTAAAACGACCCTGCAGCGACTGACCGACCGCATTGCTCGTATTCTACTTCCCGTTATCTTGATAGCCGCTGCACTGGCCGTGGGCCTAGCTCTTTTGCAGGGCGTACCGGCCCCGGAAGCCGCGGCCCGCGGGCTGGCGGTTATGATCATTAGTTGCCCCTGTGCACTGAGCCTTGCCATTCCTCTGGTAATCACCATGGGCCACGCCCACATGGTCAGCCAGGGCATTGTATTACGAGACCCAGCAGCACTGGAGGCCGCCGCCAAAGTTGGCGTTATCGTATTCGACAAAACCGGCACATTAACCACCGGCGAACCCAGTGTGAACCGTATTATTCCGGCTAATCACTGGACCCAAAGCACACTGCTGCAGCTGGCACAAAATACGCTCAATGAGTCACAGCATCCTGTTGCCAAAGGGCTTATGGCGGAAGTCGGTTCTGCGCTTGCGGTGACACCCGGTGGCACCCGGGAAAGCCTTGCAGGTGCGGGCACACGCTGGGTCTATGGAGGGAACATAGCCTTGGCAGGACGCGCGAGCTGGCTGCGGGAACAAGGCATTGACGTGCCACCAACCGAAGACACGGGAATGAGTCTTCACATAGCTCAAAACGGTTTTTATGCCGGAAAAATCGGCTTTCAGGAAACACTCAGGCCGGAAGCTGCGCCAACGATTCGGCAACTAATACACCAAGGTTATACCGTTTATCTGCTCAGTGGCGATACCCGAAACGCGTGCCTGGAATTGGCTGAGCGCCTTGGTATACCCGGAAAACATGTGCTTTCGGGGTATTCTCCTGAACAGAAGTACAGCTTTTTAGACAACCTCGAAAGGCAGACCAACGCCGTATTCGTAGGGGACGGCCTGAACGATGGCCTGGCCCTTGCGGGTGCCAGGCTTGGCATTGCAGTTGGGAGTGCCGCCCCGGCCACCGGCGAGGCGGCGGCTGTTTACCTGACCGAGAGCATTGCAAAAGTACCAACCACACTGCGGCTGGCACAAAGAGCTCGCAAACTCATGCACCAGAACCTGTTCTGGGCGGTAGGCTACAACGCCCTGGTTATACCTCTGGCGGTTATGGGTTGGATTCAGCCCGTTATTGCAGCCATTGCCATGTCACTTAGCAGCCTCTGTGTTCTGCTCAACAGCCTGCGCATGCAAAAACGGGGGCCCCGTGGCGCACAGAGCATTCCCTCTGCGCCACGGGGCCCCACGCTCTAACAAAGATTTATCGTGTGGTGTAACCCCCGTTTGCAAAGAGCGTTTGCCCATTTATCCACCAACCTTCAGTTGCAAGAAATCTGACGATGGGAACAATATCTTCAATTTGTGTAAGCTGATTACCCATTGCTTGTGACTTATGGAATTCAACACGCTCCGGGGTTTCCTGGCCGTAAAAGAAAGGGGTGTCCATCGGGCCCGGCCCGACATTGTTGACCGAGATCCCTCTCCCGGAAAACTCCTTCGCAGCGGCGCGGGTGAAGTGCTCTACCGGTGACTTGCCTCCTGCATAGGTTGAGTAGCCATCCGTTAGCGCCGCCAGCAATGCCGTTACAATCGTAATGAGCTTGCCGTTATCATTGAGGTGAAGCCCCGCCTCTTTTATGAAGAAATAAGCGGATTTGGCGTTCACCGCGAGCATGTCGTCATACTCCTCTTCAGACGTCTCGATGATCGGTTTACGCAACACTTTCCCTACCGTGTTAACTGCAATATCAATTCCGCCGAAACGCGCCTTTGCCTGTTCAAACAACGTCGTAACATTGGCCGCCTTGGTCAGGTCACCTTGTATCGCTATAGCTTCGCCACCCATATCGGCAACCGCCTTTATAGTGGCCGCTGCATCGTCGGCCGTCGCATCACTATTATAATGCACGACTATTTTCGCCCCACTTTTTGCAAACTCCCGACTAATAAGACCACCAAGATTTTTTGCACCACCTGCAATTAGAGCAACTTTTCCATTGAGATCCTTAGACATCACATTCTCCTGATTTAACCAGAGTATTTCTCTGTTACGTTGGTTTATCGGCGTTCTAGAGAAATCATATCCAGCTGTTTTGCAGGCGGGAAGAGTGCTATCTTGCATCCATTAATTGCATTAAAGGCAATAAGTGTGTTGACGAACGACGAACTCTTTATTCAGGTAGTGGAATCGGGCAGTTTTAAAAAAGCCGCAGAAAATCTTAACTGTGAACCCTCTTCCGTCAGCAGACGCATTGCGGCGCTGGAGGCAAGTTTGCAGGTGAAATTACTGCGTCGCTCAACCAGACACTCAACGACAACGGAACTCGGGCAATTTTATTACGAGCGAATGCGCCAAATTATTGATGCAAAGATTGCTCTGAATGAGGAAATTAGCAGCGGGGTAAACCAACTCAAAGGCAATTTTCGAATTGCTGCGCCTGTAGATTTTGGGGCGCAATTTGTCGTGCCAGTGGTTCGCCAGATGCAAGAACAGGCACCTGAACTCACCGTTGAGCTTTTGCTGGGCAGCCAGCTAGAAAACCTTCAGGAAAAAAATCTCGACGTGGCTGTGCGTATCGGCGCCCTTCGTGATTCTGACTTAATCGCAAAAAACGTCGGGCAGAACCACCGGGTACTCGTCGCCAGCCCAGACTACCTGAATGTACATAACACCCCCGAAACGATTGAGCAGTTGGCAGAGCACAACTTCATTTTCTATTCACCGTCTCAAGCAAGAAGCGACATTGTGTTCGCCGATGGCTGCCGCTGTTCTCACTCAAAAATAAAGAGCAATATCACGATAAACAGCGTGTCGGCCATACGCCAGCTGGTGCATGACGGTGCCGGTATTCATTTAGGCCCATTGTGGGCGTTCAAGGACGATATTGAGCAGGGGAAAGTTGTGCCGCTGTTACCCGAGAGACCGCTGCAAAGCTTCCCTGTTAGTGCGGTATATCTGGCGAGGTCGTACCTGCCCTTTAAGACCAGGGAGTTCACTCGGCTACTCGCCGCTGGATTAAACGATGCTCAGCAGTGAGAGCAGTAAATATGGTGTAAACCAGTTGTGGGCCGTTAAGGAGATAATCCCCGTTGCCATCACCATGCCAAAGTATGCCGGTGAAAGGCCCTTCAAACCTGTGGTTTGACCTAGGGCACGCGCGCCCAGGGCCACAATTGACACGGGCACCTTCGAGTGACATGTTTGAGCCCGTTTAACGCAAACAACAATAATAGTGTCGAGTATTCAGCTGATGTTAGTCCTGACCGGTTTTGGCCTGGCTTGCCTGGTGATTCTTCTGATAGCAACAACCCGAGAGCTGCGCCATTCATCTGCTGCGCAGGTATTTGCGGTACTTCTTATCGCCAGTTCAGGGTTTTTGCTTCATCCGCTCACGCCCGTGTCCTGGCAATGGCTTACGTTGAACCTGGAGGTCATGCTTCCGGCCTTATTCTGGCTACTCTGCCAGACAACCTTTCGTCATCGCCTGAACTTGGCATCGGTCTGGAGCATGATGGCGCTATACAGCGTGCTTGCGCCCTGGATTGCTCGTATTTTTTCCGACCACCAGAGCGCCAGCGGGCTGGGCTTGTTTTTTGGCTGGGAGCTGGGCGAACTGTTTGAGTTTCTTATTATCGCTCAGGGCTTTTGGGTTGTGGTGGCAGACTGGCCTGCCGACCTAGTAGAACCGCGCCGAAAGCTGCGGGCACTGGTGTTGTGTGTGGCAGGCACTGCCGTGTTGTTGGTGGCGCTGGCATTCAACCTGGGCATCGCCTACGCGGTTAATCGGGCGCTGGTGGTGTCTATTGCCGGTATTGCACTGGCCACATTCCTTTTGCAGGGTCGATTCAACGAGTTATCGTTCAGCAGTGAGCTGGCTCCACCTGCCGAGGTTGAGCCGCAGGCCACCGCGCCTTCCATCCAGCCTAATCTTCAACACGCAAACCTGGAGCACCTTGCCAGCCTGATGGCTGGAGGCTATTACCGTACGGAACATCTAACTCTGAAAATGCTGGCCGAAAAACTCAAGCTCCCGGAATACCGCACCCGGGCGCTAATCAACAAAGAGTTGGGCTACCGCAACTTCAACGACTACATCAACCAACTGCGTATTGCCGAGGCAGCGGAACGCCTTGCCTCCGAGCCAGCGTCCCCAATCCTTAACATTGCACTGGATGTTGGATACCGATCCCTCAGCTCATTCAACCGCGCATTCCGGGAAATTAAACAGTGCACGCCCACCGGGTTTCGCCAGAAAAGTACGGTTTCCTGAAACTTTGGCCTAACCATTTTTTGCAATGCCACAATTTGCCTAGTGCCGGGCCCGGCACCACCCAGGCCCGGCTTAGTTCATTATGGCGCAGATGAACAACTTGCCGATGGCAGTTGATCAATCCAGCTGCGGATAAGCGTTGTCCCTTCCATGTGCGCAATATTACGAGCAAGCTCGGGCATCTTATGGCGGCTCTCAAGGGTTGTCATACGGAACAACAAGTAGGAGTCATCGGCATTGCCCGGAATCACGTCGTACGGATAGCCATCTTTGCCTCCGGCAATCGGCTCCTTACACACGCCAAACTTGCTGGGAGAATCCGCAAAATTCCGGTTGTACTCCAACTGCACACCACTGCTACCAGCAGGCCCTGCGTAATCTGCCGGCAACGTAAGCTGTGCACGATGGCAATGGGCACAGTTGATGTCGAGATAGGCCCGCGCTGCGTCATTCAACTCGCTGGAATTAAGTGACGCGACAGGCACCTGATCATTGAACACCGGGGCTTGCTCGACACTCTGCGGGTTGAGCGGCAAACCCGTCAACAACTCGCCTTCAGCCCAGTATTGCAGCTGATTGTATACCGTGCCATCCGCATAGACGTGGTCACTATTGAGATAACGCGCCTTTGGACCAATAGGCAGGAAGATCTGCTCACGCTCGTCATCCGGGCCTTCCAGATCGGGCACAATAGAGTGACAGGAGGAACAGTCCGCAGCTTTGGGAACAGAGTAGTCAAACGTAATCTGCTGGCCTTGATTGTTAATGGTGGTGAGATCCGTCAGGCGTTTGCCCGCGATGGCCAGAGTCGCGTCGGAATCTGATGACCAGTAATAAGGAAGCGCAAACCACCCATCAGTGCGGTGGATCAAGAGCCGGGTTTCAATAACCAGCTCCTCCCCATCACGCATGGCAGTGTTGGCAGGCAGCGCAAAGGTTTTGGTGATGACAGTCCCTACCGGGAAGTCCAGCACTTCTGAAGGGTTGTAACTGACGGCCTTACCTTCAGGCACGAAGATGAAACGGTACTTACTGGTGTAGTCTGAGAACAAGGCGGTAGACAGATCATAGGGAACGCCACCCCGGGTTGGCCCAACCGTCGGGTCAGTGGCGTCAGCAAACAGGTTGTAGTCCGAGAGTTTAGGACATGTTTCTGTCATCAACGCATCCCAATTGACCCCGGAGGTCGTCGCGCTGCAACTGCCCTCTGCGCCCGTCGGCGAACCGGCTCCGGCATTCAAGGCATTGCCCACTGGTGGGGATGTATCACCAGTGTCGTTTCCACCATCTCCGCCGCCACACGCTGCCAGAAAAAAAGACGTTGCCAGAATCACTGCGATCGTTTTGTTGTTATTTCTCATAGGTAATGCTCTCGTACAGCGGTGTGTCGCTGGAGCAAACCCGCTCCGACGCCACACCGGTATTGATTGTTGCAGGGTAGATGCCAGCTCAAGAGGCATGATTACAGCGCGCAGGCCGCTTCCGCCAAATCATCCCCGGTACAGCCGTATATGTTGTTTCTGAAGTTCACCTTCGCTGGCGCAAGGCGTGGTTGGGTACAGGAAAGATAATTGGTGCCGACCATCGGCTCGATCAGCAGTTGTGCCTCAGGCTGACTATCACCGTCGAAAGTCGCGGCTGCCGGATCAACCGGGTAGACGAGCCCGGTATTGACCTGGTCATACTCGGGCGCTGGGTTCCCATTGACATTGTTGTTGGCGCAAATCAGATCACCGGGGCCGTATGGGTCATAGTTCACCCCAGCAGCTGCGGCGTCTGGCCCGACAATCGCGTTGAACCCCCCTATTCCCTGGCTGCCGAGATTCGATAACAGCTCACCAATACCGTCGTACAGAATGGCCGGGAAGGTTTGTGCCATTCCTGTGCTATTCCCGGTAGACGTGTAACCATCGATGATCGGCTGAAGCAAAGCGCCACGAGGGCCCGCCCCGTTACGGGCAATGGTATTGTTATGCAGGTAGACATTTTTCAGAGTCGGGCTCCAGCCATCCGCCATGGTTGCACCATAACTGGCAGGATAATCTGCTACCTCGTCATCGATGAGAAAGTAGCTGGTGATCGCAACAGCGGTGGTGTCGTTGTCCGTAATCTGGTTGTTGTAAATTTCCACATCGCTGGCAGCCAGCACAATCACACCTGTGCCCGGCGGCACAGCACCAACCACTCCGGCACCCACGTTGTCCGCGTTGTTGGCGTATATCTGGTTACTGAAAATCCGTACATTACCGCCAAAAGCCTTTTCCAGCCCTGGCAGATCGAACGACAAGATACCGCCGGAATTCCCAACCGCAATGTTGTTGTAAACATCGGCCATGCTGGAGTTTTCAATTTCAATGCCAGCCACGTTGTTCTTGGCGGTATTGTTACGCACCACAATGTTTTCTGACTGGCCCACGTATATTCCTGCGTCAGCCGAGCCGTAGGAGTAGTTGTTCTCCATCAGCACGTTCTGGCTCTTAAGCGGGTACAGGCCATAAGCACCGTTATCTGCTTCCAGATCGCCCTCCCATACCGTAGCGGTGTAGGTGATGTGGATACCGTTAACGTTGGTTGTCTTGATCCCGTTTTTGGGCGCCTCGTAAACTCCCAAATCGCGGATAGTGATGCCATTACCGCCCTGGAAACGGAACGCGTCGTCGCCATTGGACGTACCAAAATCCAGGATGGTTTCATTAATACCGTGACCGGTAATCGTAAGCCCGCGCGCACTGTTGACAACAATGCCTTCCGTCACTACAAAGCGCCCTTTCGGCAGCACGACCAACGCATCCTCAGGAATATCAAACAATGCGAGGGAGAGCGCTTCGGTAATATCATCGCCATCTGCCGCATCCGGCGCCACAAAGATGGCATTTTCAGTAATCGCAAATCCGGAGGTGGTTGATACAACGGCACTCTGGCCGGCATTTCCGGCGCTGCCATCTTTACCGTCCTTTCCGTCTTTACCGTCGTCGCCGCAACCTGCTAACAGCAACCCGCTGGCAATCGCTGAAATTGTGAAAAGTTTTGAGAGCTTTGTTCTCTGACGCATGATGTCCCCTGCTTGCTTATTATTAGTTTTAAGTAGCACGCACTCGGCAAGAAGAGCGGTGTGCCACGTAAAACACTATTCATCAACAACAAGCAAAGCGAGGCTAAACGATAGCCAGATAAAAAAACCCCTGCGCAATTTCTTTAATGCCTTGTGCTGCATGGGCTTCAGGGGCAAAAAACCCTCACTGACGAATTTTTGAAATCACGTGTTTTTTGAGTTTTTGCTTGGGCCTACGGTGGGGATAGGAGGCGGTTTGCCCACTTGATCGAATTCCCTGCTCATCTCTCTCAGAATGCTTCGTTTGATCTTCCACACCCAAGCCTTTAAATTCGCGATCAACTACTCAACAGCCGGCTTCATGCCAGCACCTACATCCATTAAGGACTCTGTTTTATGGCGCTTAAACTGAATGTCGTAATCTGCAGCACACGCCCCGGCCGCATTGGCCCTTCTATCGCAACCTGGTTCCGAGAGTTTGCAGCAAGCAACTCCGGCTTCGACTGCGAGCTGGTAGACCTGGCTGACTTCAACTTGCCGGTTTACAACGAAGCGAATCACCCACGCTCAGGCATTTACGAGCACGCACACACCAAAAGCTGGTCAGCAAGCGTAAACCCTGCCGATGCTTATGTGTTTGTGATGCCTGAGTACAACTTTTGCCCGCCGCCGGCCTTCGTGAACGCTCTTAATTACGTTTACAGTGAATGGAACTACAAGCCTTGCGGGTTTGTGAGCTATGGCGGGGCGGCCGGCGGGGTGCGTGCGGCAACCCTGGCTCGTCAGCTGGTGACCACTCTGAAGATGATGCCAATGGTGGAAGGCGTGATGGTGCCCATGGCGTGGAACCATCTGGACGACAACAAAGTATTCCACTCCAACGACCTGATCGACCCTTCTGCCACGGCCATGCTGGCAGAGCTGGAAAAGTGGGCTACTGCCTTGAAAACCATGCGTTGATAGGGGTTACACAGAAACGGTTAAACTACGGAGCCCTGAGCGGGCTCCGTGTAACAGGTTTTAGAACAAACTGGCGTTCAACCACATATGAGTTGCAATGGACGCTATGTATCCAAGCGCGATCACCGGTGTCCAACGCAGGTGCGTCATAATGGTGTAGTAGCCCCGGGCCTGCCCCATAAGCGCTACGCCGGCCGCTGAGCCGATTGAGAGCAGAGAGCCACCCACCCCTGCCGTAAGCGTGACCAACAACCACTGGCCGTGGGACATGTCCGGCTCCATAGAGAGCACCGCGAACATCACCGGAATGTTATCCACAATGGCAGATAAAACACCCACGGTTATATTGGCACCCGTGGCGTTCCACCCCTCATACAATAGGTGGGATATCTCCGACAGATAGCCGATGTATCCAAGCCCGCCCACACAAAGCACCACACCATAGAAGAACAAAAGTGTATCCCACTCGGTTCGAGCCATGGGGTTGAACACGTCGAAAGGTGCCGCTTTATCCAGCCGCGCCAGCAACCGGGTATTACGGTGGTTTTCTGCCCACACGCGCTCACGGGCAACACCGCGCTTGAAGCTCATGCGCAGGTAGTAACCCAAAAACTGAAGATAAGCCAAGCCCATCATCATGCCAACCACTGCCGGCAGATGCAGGAAGTTGTGCCCCAATACTGCCGTTGTGATGGTAAGCAGGAATAACGCAACCGTGCGGCGGGCGCCACGCTTCATGATCACCACGTCTGTGGTTTTTTCCGGCGGCTCTCCGGGAATGGCAAAGCTCATGATAATCGCCGGCACCAGATAGTTAACGGCCGCCGGGAGGAACAACCGGAAGAACTCGGTGAATTCCACCACGCCTTTTTGCCAGACCATCAGGGTTGTGATGTCGCCAAATGGAGAAAAAGCGCCACCCGCGTTTGCTGCGATAACGATGTTGATACAACCAAGACCAATAAAGCGTGGGCTGTTTTCACCCACTTTCAGCAATACCGCGCACATTAGCAGGGCGGTAGTCAGGTTATCGGCAATGGGTGAAATAAAGAACGCCAGCAACCCGGTAATCCAGAACAGACTGCGATAGCTGAAGCCTTTATTTACCAGCCAACCGCGCAGCGCATCAAAAAGCTGTCGCTCTTCCATGGCGTTTATATAGGTCATGGCTACGAGCAGGAACAACAAGAGCTCGGAGTATTCCAGGAGGTTATGCTTCAAGGCTGCATTGGCGCTTTCTGTATCGCCATTCATCGCCGCCGCACCGGCAACCAGGAACCAGATCAGGCCCGCCGCCAACAATACTGGCTTGGATTTGCGCAAGTGCAGCTTCTCTTCAAGCATCACAAACGCGTAGGCGACTACAAAGATCGCAATAGCAATGTAGCCCACCGGGTGACGGGTAAGGCTTTGGAGGCCGGGCTCTGCCGCGCTGGCAAAAGCGCTAAACCCCAGTGAGAACAACGCGGAGAGGATCAATCCCACTTTCACGACGAGACGGTTATCGGCAAAGATACGGACGTGCCCCCGCCGGGCGGGTAGCTTTTCAGAACTGCTATTTTCAGACATGGTACTAGGCTCAAAGGTTTTAGGGGGAGCCATTATCAACCAAAGTGAGCCTAGCAAACCATAGCTTACGTCAAGTCGACTTGATCCAAGTCCTTCGCAAGCTATTTTGTTCAATATTTGAGCTAAACACCTAACATTTAGGCCTTACCTGAGCACCTGCCCTTGGTATGCACCAGCTTTTTTAGCTATACAAAGACTCAATCGCTTCTGTGTATTTTTCATAGATTTTGCTCCGGCGCACCTTCATGGTGGCGGTCACCTCATCATCATCGTGATCCAGTTCCTTGTTCAGCAAATGAAAACGCTTGATCTGGGCCACTTGCGGCAGTTTGTCATTGCCTTTGTTTACCTCCGCCTGAATAAGCTCCTGCACCTGAGCATGCTCGGTCAGGCTGCGAAACGTGGTGTAAGCAATCCGCTCCTGCTCCGCCCATTTGGCGGCTGTCTCAAAATCTACCTGAATCAGTGCTGAGACATACTTGCGAGCCTCGCCAATAACAATGCACTCTTTGATGTAAGGGCTTGCCTTGATAGTGTTTTCAATCTCCGTGGGCGACAGATTCTTACCGCCAGCGGTAATCATGATGTCCTTCAGTCGGTCGACAATTCTCAGTTGCCCCTCTTTCCACTCACCAACATCACCGGTATGCAGCCAGCCATTCTTTAAGGTGGCCTCCGTTGCCTCATCATTCTTGTAGTAGCCTTTGAATACGGTGCCACCACGCATGATGATCTCGTTTTGCTCCCCCAGTGCAACCTCAAGCCCCGTAACAGCTGTGCCAACCGTGCCAAGACAGACGTTGTCCGGGCGCTGGGCTGTGGCTACACCGGTGCTCTCGGTCTGGCCAAAAACCTCAACAAGAGGCACGCCCAAGGTGCGGAAAAACTGAAGAATGCCCGTTGAAATCGGCGCGGCGCCAGTCAGGGCGATGGTGCAACGGCGCAGCCCGATAAAGTTTTGCAAAGCACGAAATGCCAGCCAGTAATACACACTGTAGGTGAGCCGCTCGCCAAGGCTCCACTGTGCTTTTGGCTTGGTTGACATGGGCTCACAAACTTTCATGGCACGCTCAAAAAGCCACTGCCGTATACGCCCTGTCTCCTGCATCTTGATATAAATGGCGGAGTGGAGTTTTTCCCAAATTCGCGGAACGCCCAGGAAAAACGTAGGCGCAATCTCCCGAAGGTCTTCCTGAACCGTTCGCAGGCTCTCGCCAAAGCTCACGGCACTGCCAACATAGACGGGCGCAATATTCGTTAACGCTTGTTCTGCCACATGACAAAGCGGGAGGTAAGACAAACTGGTGCTGTGCTCATTCACACTCAGCAGGTCAATCAGCCCCGGCGCTCCGGCTTGCAAGTTGCCCCAGCTGATCATGGCGCCCTTGGGCCGGCCGGTGGAGCCGGAGGTATAGATCATCAGGGCGATATCATCCATCTGTTGGCTGTCGAGCAGTTCGTCAATCAGTTCAGGGTGGCTTTTCTCAAACGCCTGCCCCGCAGTCTCGATATCTTCAAATGAAGAGGGCGGCGACGCATAGGAGCGCAGCCCTTTGGGGTCGATAACAATGTTGTGTTTAAGCTGCGGTAATTGGGGCCAGGCCTCCAGAACCTTATCGGTCTGTTCCTGATCTTCACACACCACCATTTCTACATCACTGTGTTCAAGCACATAGGCCACTTCACCCCAGGGGCTTGTGGGATACACGCCAACGCAGATGCCCTTTACCAGGCCGATACCCATTTGGGCAATCACCCATTCCACCCGATTTTCCGAAAGTATCGCTACGTGGCCCCCCTCAGAAAGCCCGAGGGCACGCAGGCCCAGCCCAAAATGCCGTGCCCGCCGGTAATAATCCTGCCAGGAGAGCGCCTGCCAGATACCAAAATCTTTCTGCCGAAGCGCCAACATCTCCGGGCGTTCTTGCGCGTGAGCGCGGAGCATTTGCGTAAGCGTAAGCTCACGAACCTGCGGTGCTGTCATGACAGCCACCTCTTACGGCGCTTGTAGTGCTTAATGTCCCGATAACTTCGGGTTTCACCTTCTTTGCCACCCACACCCAAATAGAATTCCTGCACATCTTCGTTGGATGAAAGCTTATCCGCCGGGCCGTCAATCACGATTTTGCCGTTTTCCATGATGTAGCCATAAGAGGCAATCGCCAGAGACACAGCTGCATTCTGCTCCACCAACAGTATTGCCGTACCCTGCTCCCGGTTGATGCGAGCAATGATGGTGAATATCTCCTCCACCAACTGAGGTGCCAGGCCCAGCGACGGCTCATCCAGCATGATCAGCTCTGGCTGAGCGATCAGGGCACGGCCAAGGGCCAGCATCTGTTGCTCGCCACCAGACAGATAGCCGGCAAGCTGCTTGCGGCGCTCTTTTAGGCGAGGGAAATAACCGTATACCAGCTCGTAGGCATCGTTCAGGGACTTCTTTCGCCCGCTGAGCGCGTAGGTGGCCGCAACGAGGTTTTCCTCAACGGTCAGATCCTCAAACACGCGACGACCTTCCATCACATGAAACAATCCATCACGGACGCGTTTTTCCGGGGCCACTCCCTTTAAAGAACGGCCTTTAAAGCGAATTTCCCCAGCCGTCACCTCACCGTCTTCCAGGGCCAGCAGCCCTGACACACTTTTGAGCGTGGTGGATTTTCCGGCACCGTTAGATCCCAATAACGCCACAATGGCGCCATGGGGTACGCGCAGTGACAGGCCCCGAAGGACCTGCACCGCCTTGTTGTAAACCACTTCGATGTTATCGATTTCCAGCAAGGCTTCCATACAAGGTCTCAGTCGAGGTGGATCCAGTCCGATACGGGCTCATAACGGCCTTCTTTGGCGTTCACTCGCCAGATTCGACCCACCGGGAACGACATATCCTGTACAGATACAGGAATACCTATGATGCCGCCGGTGTCCCAATCCTTAATGGAAGCGAGTGACTCGGCCATGTTGTCAGCCGTCAGCTCCTTGTCCGCGTCCATAGTGCGCTTGATCACCTCGGTCCAGACCATGGCATTGAACCAGCCTTGCATATAACCGGTAGGGCGGTAGCCGGCATCCGGATCGCTCTTTTCCGCTTGGGCACGTAATGCATCAAGCATCGGGCCGCCTTCGGCGCTGTCGTAGTAGTTGTATGGCATAACCCCCATATAGCCGTCGGAGTCTGCGCCCATCTTGTTGATGATGAGTTTATCGGAAGACCAGAAGGTACCCATAAACTGGGTATCCAGGCCCATCTGTCGCATCTGCACCATGAACTCATTGATGGGTGACAACACATAGCCGTGGAATACAACATAGTCCGGGCGTGCACGACGAAGCTTCAGCACTTCCGCAGATACATCCACGCTGCCAGGCTTGGTGACGATCTCTTCCACAACCTCAATACCCATCAGCGCGGCCTTGGCCTTGCCGTTTTCGATGGGGTCTTTGCCAAACTCCGTATCGCTGTACACAAAGGCCACTGTTGGCTTATCCCCGCCTTCACCCTGACTGGATATGTACTCAAGAATGATGCCGAACATCTGGCTGTAACTCGGGCCGGGGATAAACTGATACGGATACTTTTCATTGTCCGTCAGTGCGGTCGCGAACGACGCACCGCTCATCAGCGTAGTGCCCCTGCTATTAAGTTCCGAGGCGATGGTCTTCATGAATCCGGTACTGTCGCCGTAGTAAACCGGAACGGTGTTGCTGCCGGTGATTTTCTTGAATGCAGCCACGGAGCGGTCGACTTCGTAACCCGTGTCTTCCATTACATACTTCACCGGGTGGCCGTTGATGCCACCCTCGCCGTTAATCCAGCTTGTGTAATCCGTCAGGCCGGCATGAAGGTGAACGCCAGCAAAGGCGAACACGCCAGATAACGGAATGGAGCCACCAAATACGATGGGCTCTTTGTCCTGCGCCATTGCCGGCGCGGCGGCCAGGGCAGCGGCGATACTGCCAATGCCTGCGAGCCGGCGACCCTTACTGAGGATGCTTTCAAACATGTTTCTTCTCCTTGCGGCTTCTTGTTGTTAAATCCACTAGTTTCGGAAGGGCCATAAACTGAAAAAGCGCCGTATACGGTGCCAAATCTCCGCAAGCCCGTGCGGTTCAAAAATAAGAAAACCAACGATCAAAGCGCCGAAGATGATTTCAAGCATCGGCGACATGAATATCGGTGCGTTTGGATAAAACGGTGTAAGCGCTGCTGTAAGCAGATTGAGCACTTCGGGAATCAGCGTCATGAAGGCTGCACCGAGAATGCCACCAAGCAGGTTCCCCATGCCGCCGACAATAACCGCTGCCAGATAGAAAATGGACATGGAGAGCGGGAAGCTTTCCGGTGTAACCACCCGGTAGAAATAAGCAAACAGTCCACCTGCCACGCCGGCATAAAACGAACTGAGCGCAAAAGACATCAGCTTGTAACGCAGAAGATTGATACCCAATATTTCGGCAGAAATATCCCTGTCTCGGATCGCGATAAAGGCGCGGCCAATACGGGTTCGGAAAACGTTTTTGGCGGCAAGTACCATCAGAACGGCTAGCGGCACGATGACAAAGTACATTTCAAAGTCACTTTGCAGCGTCAGCCCAAACAGGTGCGCCGGCTCCAGGCTCAGCCCGCCCATACCCCCGGTAACAGATTCCCACTGGGCAAAGATAAAATGCAGGAAGACACTGGCTGCCAAGGTAGCAATCGCCAGATAGAGACCCTTCACCCTAAGAGAGGGTAGCCCCACCAGAATACCGACAGCGGCCGCCAGCAGGCCCGCCAGCAGCAGTGTTACCGGGAAGGGCAGTGCGGTATTCAAAGACAGCCAGGCTACGGTGTAGCCGCCCACCCCCATGAAGCCCGCCTGGCCCAGAGAAATCAGGCCAGTAAACCCGGTGAGGATATTAAGCCCGGTGGTGCTAATAACCGCAATACCGACCAGGCAGCCCATATACAGCAGATAGGAATCCGCAAAAAAAGGAAAAACAGCAAGGGCGAGCAGGAAAATAGCCAACCAGATTTTCTGGGTAGAACTTGTCCAGATAGCCTCATCGGCCTCATAACTCTGTTTGGCGTCACCGATGCGCATCTTATACTCGCTCTATTTCGTGGGTGCCAAAAAGGCCGTAGGGACGGATCACTAAAATCACCGCCAACACTGCAAATGTTGCGGGCATGCGGTACTCGCCGCCCAGATATGCTCCTGCCACCGTTTCCAGCCAACCGATAAACAGCCCGGCAACCAGCGCACCGAGAATGCTATCCAGTCCTCCTACAATCACCACCACCAGCACACTCAGGCCGATAGCGCCAAATTGCGGGCTGAGACCACCGGTTGCAGCAACCAACACACCCGCAAGCGAAGCCGCGAGCGAGCCAAACACCCAGGACAGATTGAACACCCGGCGCACGTTGATGCCCATGGAGTAGGCAGCAGCCTGATCCGAAGCAGTAGCCCGCAGCGCCACGCCACCGCGGGAGAAGCGAAAGTACAGCAGATAAACGATGAGAAGCCCGGCACCGATGAGAAAGCCATACGCAATCTTGGGCGCCAGATACATCTCACCAATAAAAACGGGTTTACGGGGCAAAAAACTGGGCAGAAGCTGAGGGTCTGCTCCCCATATCAGCTCTACCAGACCTACCAGAATGCTGGCGACACCTATTGTGACCATGACCACTGAAATGGATGACTCGCCCAGCATTGGGCGAATCATCACCTTTTCAATCACCCCGCCCAGCACGCTGCCTCCAAGCACCGCCAGCGGCAAGGCCACCCAGGGTGACATTTCCATGCCTCCTGCAAAGGCCAAAAACAGATAGGCTGCGAACATCATGATCTCGCCGATGGCGAAGTTGATGACTTTGGTGGCTTTGTAAATGATCACAAAACCCAAGCTGATCAGAGCATAGAGGCCGCCCATAGCCAGGCCGGCAAGGCTGATTTCCCCAAAAAATAGCCAATCCACTCACGCCACCTCGTATTCAGGGTTGAGTTTCTTGCGCAGGCTGTCCATATCGCTGGTGCCCAAATAGGCTTCGATGACCTCCGGGTTGTTTTGAACCTCCGAGGGCAGCCCCTCCGTAATCACCTGGCCGAAGTTGAGCACGGCAATATGATCAGAAATGTCCATAACCATGCTCATATCGTGCTCTACCATTAGCACTGTTACGCCCCACTCCTCTCGGATATCGAGAATGAACCGAGCCATGTCTTCTTTTTCTTCCCTATTCATCCCGGCAACCGGCTCATCCAGCATCAACACCTTTGGCCGCATGGCCAGGGCACGAGCCAGTTCCACCCGCTTCTGCAAGCCATAGGACAGACTGGCCACCGGCTTACGCCGGATATGGTCAATCTCTAGAAAATCGATAATGTGCTGCTCTACGTGCTGGCGCACGGCCATTTCCTCACGGCGCGCCGCTCCGAAATACGCCAACGAGCCCAGCAAGCCACTTTTCATGTGCACATGAGCACCAAGCTTGATGTTATCGAGCACCGTCATGCCCCGAAACAGGGCAATATTCTGGAACGTTCGCGCAAGGCCCATGGCGGCCCTGACAGGCGGCTTTACCCCTGCGAGAACCTCGCCCTGATAGCGAATAGTGCCCTGCTGAGGCGTGTAGAAACCGGAAATACAGTTAAATAGCGACGTCTTGCCGGCACCGTTCGGACCGATCACTGTGGTCACGGTGTTTTCCGGCACCCGAAAACTGACATCCTGCAGTGCCTTCACACCACCAAACGAAAGCGAAAGATTATTGATTTCGAGGATACTGGACATTATTCCCCGCACTTCGGCAGATTGTGATTGTTGTTATTTTCGTTTGCGTCAGGTTAATTACCTGAGCAAAACTTAAAGTAGCCTATTCCAACCATAATAACCAAGATAGTCTGTTCCATAGTTATCGGCACTCTCTCAACCACGCACTCTCAGCAACGGAACCCATGGCAATGAAAGCTAACCCGCTAATCTCCGGATTTGACGAACTGTCTGGTGTAGCCACCCTCACGTTCAATCGCCCCGAAGTGCTCAACGCCATCGACGTTCCTATGGCTGAGGCGTTCTTGGGTGCAGTCAAAGTACTTAACCAGAAGTCGGGATTGCGCTGTATTGTAATGACCGGAGCCGGGAGAGCCTTTATGGCAGGTGGCGATGTCGCCAGCATGGCGAGCTCGCCCGAACACACCAAAGAGTTCATTAATGGCCTCCTTGTTCCACTCAATGAAGCCATTCTCATACTCAGAGGTATGGACGCACCCATCGTTGCAAGTGTAAAAGGCGCCGCCGCGGGCGCAGGGCTAAGCCTTGCCTTGATGGCGGATCTCATCGTTGCCGATGAAAACGCAAAGTTTCTTATTGCTTACAACGGCATAGGCGCAGTACCAGACTGCGGCGGAACCTGGTTTTTACCCCACAAAGTCGGTGCAGCGCGAGCCGCGGAAATGATGCTGCTTGGCCGCCAGCTCACAGCAACTGAAGCGAAGGACTGGGGATTGTTGACCGAAGTCGCTTCACCGGAGGCCTTTGATGAGGTACTGACGGCCATCGTCACTCAAGTTGCTAATGGGCCGACTCGTGCGTTCGGTGCATTCCGCCGACTGATAGATAATTCCAATGGAAGCCCCCTCGACATTCACTTGGAAGCGGAGCGACAGGCGTTTCTGAAGGCCGCCGAAACAGCCGACTTCGCAGAAGGCGTATCAGCATTTGTGGCCAAACGACCAGCCGCTTTTTCCGGCCAATAGCGCTGGACTATCCTTCCATTTTTTAAAAACGTTCGTATGCTATCTGAAATTCACCAATTGCGAGGTACCATGAACCCAACCATTAAACTACTGAACTCCCACCGCTCAATCCGGAAGTTCACAGAACAGAAGATTCCCCGCGAGCTGTTCGAAGAGCTCATTTGTGCGGGCCAGAGTGCGGCCACATCCAATCACGTTCAGGCCTATTCCGTGATTCACGTAATCAATCCAGAAAACAGGATGAAAATCGCAGAGTTGGCCGGCGGACAGACCTACATTGCTGAAAGCTCAGATTTCCTGGTGTTCTGTGCCGACATGAAACGATCCACGGAAGCGGCAGGAAGGGCTGGTGCAGAAGTGGTTCGCGGGATGGCCGAACAGCTAGTGGTTGCCAGTGTCGACACCGCACTGATGGCTCAGAACGTTGCTATCGCCGCTGAGTCCGAAGGGCTGGGGCTTTGCTACATCGGCGGCATTCGAAATAACCCTGCCGAAGTCAGCGAGATTCTCCACCTACCCGAACATGTGTACCCGGTGTTCGGGATGTGCCTCGGCTACCCTGACCAGAACCCAGAGGTGAAGCCCCGGTTGCCAGTGGAGACCATTCTCAAGGAAGACTACTACCAGGACGAGCAGGATGAAGCTCAAGTAGCGGGCTTCGACAAAACCATGAACAAGTATTACCTGGAGCGCACCGGCGGCGGCAAGGATACGAACTGGTCAGAACAACTAAAGCCCCTGTTTACCAGCAAACTACGCCCGCACATGAAGGCCTTTCTGCAGGAAAAGGGCTTCAAAATGCAATGACCCGCGCCGATCAGCCTCTGTTTTTCTCCCAGACAGTGAGCTCAGAAAAACTGTGCTGAAACTTATTGCGCGTTTCGCGAATCACAAACGGCAGGCTTCTTGGCTCCATCAATAACGTAAAATGGGGTGCGAGCATGTCTCGCAGCCCATCAAACGTGGTGTATTCCTCGCCGTTTTTCTGGAAGCCACCCACCCACTTATCCTTCGGCGTGTAGTCTTCCAGCCAAGTGTAAGGGGAGGCAATCAGCAAAAGCCCATCCTCGTTCAGCCGTTCGTGAATACGGGCCAGGAACAATGAAGGATCGTACAGGCGGTCTATCAGGTTGCCGGCCAGCACCAAGTCGTAACCCGTAAACTCCGGCTTAAGATCGCAAGCATCTCCCTGATGAAAAGCTACCCGCTGCGCGGTGCCTTCCAGATTCAGTGATGCGAGGGAGCGCTCTTGGTAACTCACCAAAGCGCCCTCTTCAGGGCGGGCATAGCGAACCACTTCATCCCGCGCCATCACCTTGCACTGCTCGACAAACTTATTGGAAAAATCGATGCCGTCCACATGAGCAAAACCCCGGGCGAGCTCAAAACTGGTACGCCCAGTGGCACAGCCAACATCAAGAGCGCGCCCCAGAGCGCGGCCATCCATAGCTTCAATCGCTACCTTGGCAAGACCACGGGGAAAGTTAGCTTCGCCGTGCCACTGCTCACCAAAGTGAAATTCCAAGTACTGGGCCACAGTGGTGTCGTCTTCGTAGTAGGCGCTTTGATTCACAATGGTTTCCTTCACAGTGATTGGCGTTACGGGGTCCGCTCATTCTGAAATGGCGGAGGCACCGCTGGCTTGAGATGTTATCGTAGCATCATGTGGTCATCGATATTTGACCTCCTCAGCATCAGACAAAAGAGCGCAACCCGGGAGCATAATGAACCAATACCCTGACTACTCACTTCTGGAGCTCGCTTCCGTTCGTGAAGGTGATTCCGTAGGCGCCACTCTGGCAAACAGTGTTGCCTACGCTCAACATGCAGAAAAGCTCGGCTTTAAACGGTTCTGGCTGGCAGAACACCACAATATGGAAGGCATCAGCAGCTCCGCCACCTCAGTGCTGATTGGCCACATTGCAGGAAACACCCAAACGATTCGGGTGGGCTCTGGTGGTGTCATGCTGCCAAACCATCCGCCACTGGTGATCGCCGAGCAGTTCGGAACACTGGAAAGCATTTACCCGGGCCGCATTGATTTGGGGCTTGGTCGGGCCCCAGGAACCGACCCCATCACGGCTCGCGCGCTGCGCCGCGATGGTATGGGGGCCGAACAATTCCCAGAAGACGTCGCACAGCTTCAGCGCCTGCTCGCACCACTTCAGCCAGGCCAGGCCGTTAAAGCCATCCCAGGTGCCGGCACCAACGTACCTGTGTGGTTGCTAGGGTCAAGCCTTTACAGTGCCCAGCTTGCTGCCATGCGAGGTTTACCCTATTCGTTTGCCGGACACTTCGCCCCGCGCCTGTATCGCGAAGCCATAAAGGTCTATAGAGACAACTTTCAGCCATCGGCGCAACTAAAAGAGCCTTACACCATTTTGGCAGTGCCAGCCGTACCAGCAGATTCAGTAGAAGAGGCCAAGTACCTGGCAACCACCAGCTACCAACGCATCCTCGCACTGTTCCGGGGCCAGGCACTCTGGATGAAACCCCCGGTAGAATCGATGGACGGCCTCTGGACTGCCGGCGAACAAGCAACGGTTAAGGATTTTCTAGGGCTTCAGTTACTTGGCGATGCCGCCGCCCTCAAGCGCCAAATCAACGAGCTACTGGCAAGCGTGGCAGTCGACGAGCTTATGTTCACGATAGACATCTACGACCCCGAAAAGCGCCGACATGCTCTGGATATACTCGACGAAACACGACAAGGCTGACGCACCATGAAAACAAAAACGACGCACGTGTTTCTCTCCCACGGCCTTGAGAGTGGCCCTGGTGGCACCAAAATCCAGGCTCTGAAGGCCTTAGCGGAGACATTTGACAACGTTCAGGCACATGCGATTGACCACCGAAGCAGCAAAGATCCGGCCGTTCGCCTTGCGCAGATGAATGATGCTATTTCTGCCAGTGGAGCTGCCCCGGAAGACATCATCCTTGCAGGCTCCAGTATGGGTGGCTGGGTGTGTGCCCAAGCGAGTGCACAAACACCGGTTTTGGGGTGCTTCCTGCTGGCTCCGGCACTAGCACTGCCAAGCTACCCCCAATCCAGTCCTCGCATACAAGCACAGCACGTACAGATCATTCATGGCTGGGACGACGACGTGGTGCCAGCCATGCCGGTTATCGAACTTGCTCAACAGCAAGCGCTTCCTATTTTGGTGTTGCCCGACGGCCACCGTCTTGCAAAAAGCCTTCACCGGGTCACAAAAGCCTTCGGTGCTTTCCTCTCCGGAACAGGCCTTAATAGCGCAGGCCTTGAAAAGTATTGAACCAAAAAGGTCAATTTCTTGCGAAAGTCGCCAAGTTTTGCCAGTCTTTAATAATGTAACAATAAATATCTGAAAAAAAACGAACGGAGAAAACCGATGAGCAGCATGAGTAAATTCAAGAAACTGGCCGGACTTTCAGCGTTCGCATTTGCAGCAATGACCGCAGCAAACTCAGTAAACGCGGCTAGCTGGCGCTATGCCCACGAAGAATATGAAGGCGATGTACAGGATGTATACGCATACAAATTCAAGGAATACATCGAAGATAACTCCGACCACACCCTCCAAGTGTATCGCTTCGGTGAGCTCGGCGAGTCTGACGACATTATGGAGCAGACCCAGGCGGGCATTTTGAACTTCGTTAATCAGTCGCCAGGCTTTACCGGCGCGCTGATCCCGGAAGCACAGATTTTCTTCATTCCGTATCTGATGCCCACCGACATGGACACGGTCATCAAGTTTTTCCGTGAAAGCAAAGCCATCAACGAAGACTTCCCGAAGCTTTATGCCGATCAGGGATTAGAGCTGCTACAAATGTATCCGGAGGGCGAATTTGTTATCACTCTGGATGAGCCAGTAACGACCCCCGAGGGAATGAAAAACAAGAAGATTCGGGTTATGACCAACCCGCTTCTGTCTGAGACCTATTCTGCTTTCGGTGCGACACCAACGCCGCTGCCCTGGGGTGAAGTTTACGGCGCACTGCAAACCAACATGATCAACGGCCAGGAAAACCCGATCTTCTGGATCGAATCCGGTGGGCTGTATGAAGTATCACCCAACCTGATCTTCACTGGTCACGGCTGGTTCACCACCGCGACGATGGCCAACAAGAATTTCTATGATGGCCTGGCAGATAAAGACAAAGAGCTCGTCCAGGAAGCGGCGGATTACGCCTTTGAGAAGATCATCAAGCACATTGACGGCCTGGCAGATGAAGCCCTCGCTAAAATTCAGGAAAGCAGCGATGAAGTTACCGTCACTCGCCTGAATGAAGAGCAGATTAAAGCCTTCAAGGACAGAGCTCCACAAGTTGAGAAGAAGTTCATTGAAATGGCTGGCCAAGGTGGCCAAGACTTGCTTGATCAGTTTAAGAAAGACCTGAAAGCTGTACAGTAAGACTGATACTGTACTGTGCCTGTCCGCCGGCGCCCGCCGGCGGACACTCTAATGAACTAACCCCGCCCCGCCAAGCATCAACGACCGGTCGGGAGCGACATGATCTGGAGCAGACCCCATGTCCGAGAATTCCCCGGAGTTAGACGACGACACCGGCACATTTGAGTCCGGCCTACCTGGGTTTCTGGGAACCATCGACGGATGGATCGCCAACACCGAGGCCGTCATACTGGCTGCGGGCGTGATTCTGATGGCCATTAATACATGCGTTAATGTTATTGCGCGATTTGTATTTGGAGAAGGCCTTTTCTTCTCCGGTGAGATTAACCGCATCTTGATTATCCTGGTTACCTTCGCAGGTATCGGCTATGCAGCACGCTACGGCCGACACATACGGATGTCCGCGGTTTACGACGCCCTCCCGCCCAAAGGTCGTAAAATACTGATGATCACCATTGCCCTGTTCACTTCTGCGGTAATGTTTTTCCTGTGCTATCACTCGTTCGGGTACATAGAAACCCTTTACAGTCGCGGCCGTATTTTGCCCGCACTGGGCTTTGAAATCTGGTGGATTTATGTCTGGGCACCTGTGGGCTTTGCGGTTACCGGCATTCAGTACCTCCTCACGGCCGTCAAGAACTTCACCAGTGAGGGTGTTTATCTCTCCACTGGAGTAATTGATGGTTACGCTGATTCAGAATCGGAAGTCTGATCCGGCTTAAATACCGGGCACGATAAAAAAAGGGCACACCTATGGCGACTATTCTAATGATCATTATGATCGGGCTGCTGCTCCTCGGCTTCCCGATGATGATTCCACTGACAACTGCCGCCGTCGTTGGCTTTGTCATGATGTTCGACGGCTTCGGCCAAATGGGCACGTTTATTCAGCAGATGATGGGGGGTATTCGTCCTGCGTCACTTATTGCGGTGCCCATGTTCATTCTAGCCGCAGACATAATGACCCGCGGCCAGTCCGCAGATCGGCTAATTAACATGGTCATGGCCTTCATCGGCCATATAAAAGGCGGGCTGGCTATCAGTACCGCAACTTCCTGCACGCTTTTCGGTGCAGTTTCTGGCTCCACCCAAGCAACGGTTGTCGCTGTAGGCTCTCCCCTGCGCCCGAAGATGCTCAAGGCCGGCTATTCCGATTCATTTACTCTGGCACTGATCATCAACGCCAGCGACATTGCTTTCCTGATCCCTCCCAGTATCGGCATGATCATTTACGGGGTTATCTCCCAAACCTCCATCGCGGAGCTGTTTATTGCGGGTGTAGGCCCAGGCATCCTGATCCTATTCATGTTCTCGCTCTATTGCCTGTTCTACGCCTATAAAAACAATGTGCCTACAGAACCCAAGGCAACCTGGGGTGAGCGTGCGCTCTCTGTTCGTGATGCCAGTTGGCCACTGTTTTTCCCGGTTATTATCGTTGGCGGCATTTACGGCGGCATATTCAGCCCGACTGAAGCAGCGGCCGTCTGTGTGCTTTATGCGTTCCTGCTGGAATTCATCGTCTTCCGCTCATTGAAGATTGGTGAAATTTACAAGATTGCCAAGTCAACCGGCCTGATTACCGCCGTTGTATTCATACTGGTGGCAGTAGGTAATGGTTTCTCCTGGATCATTTCCTTTGCCCAGATTCCCCAAGCAATTCTGGAGTCTGTGGGTGTTAACGAAGCCGGCCCGGTAGGCGTGCTTATAGCCATCTGTGTGGCGTTCTTTGTTGCCTGTATGTTTGTTGACCCTATTGTTGTCATTCTGGTACTGACTCCGATCTTCGCGCCCGCCATCCAGGCAACAGGGCTGGACCCGGTACTGGTGGGCGTACTCATTACCTTGCAAGTTGCGATCGGCTCGGCAACGCCGCCGTTTGGTTGTGATATTTTTACGGCGATTGCAATCTTCAAACGGCCTTATCTTGAGGTTATTCGCGGCACGCCGCCGTTTATTATCATGCTGATCGCCGCTGCCGGTTTGATTATTGCTTTCCCACAAATTGCCTTGTTCCTGCGTGACCTTGCCTTTGCAGACTGACGCCCAACCGGATCTGGATTTTTAAGGAGAAAATCATGTTCAATAGGATACTGGTGGCGGTGGATGGCTCCAAAACCTCACTCAAGGCTTTGGATAAAGCTATTGAGCTGCAAAAGCTGATGCCCAAGGCGGAGATTTTCATTCTCTGCGTCTACAAGCACCACAGCCTGTTTGAGGCATCACTCTCCATCGGCCGGCCTGCGGATATGGACATCCCAGACAAAGTGCTTTCTGAGTACGCCAAAGGAGTCGTCAATCACGCCAAGGATATGGCAAAAGAACATGGAGCGACCAAGGTGCGCGGCTTTGTGAAAGCCGGGCGCCCCTCGAAAATCATTGTTAAGTTTGCGGAAGATAAGGAAGCGGACTTGATTGTGGTGGGTACCCGAGGCACTCACAGCGACAAGGACGGCCTGCTCCTCGGCAGTGTGTCGCACAGGGTAGCCTCTCAGGCCAAGTGCCCGGTTCTGGTGGTTTAGGCTCTCAATAATACTTACGCCGACCAGGCACTCTGCCGGTCGGCTAAGCTTCTGGAAACACCTCAACTTTGTCGCGGCCGCCTGTTTTAGCGCTGTACAAAGCCTCGTCTGCAAGTTTCAACAACTGTCCCGGCATGCTCGTATTCTCCGGCCAGCTAGCCACTCCGATGGAAATGGTCAGGGGGCCCAGGTTGTTGCCCTCAAACATCACAGCCTCTCTCCGTGTCGCTTCACGCAGCTCTTCTGCGCGCTCTCTGGCGCCGGCGATATCTGAACCTGGCAAAATCACAACAAATTCCTCACCACCGTATCGACATACAATATCGCTGCCACGAAAACGTGATTTCAGTATCGCAGCAAAGGCCTGCAAAGCCGTGTCCCCCGCCTCATGTCCGTGGGTGTCGTTAAAACGTTTAAAATGATCGATATCCACCAGTAGAAGCGATAGCGGCAAACCTTTGCGCAAAGCCACAGCGGTTTCATGCTCAAACAACTGGTCAAAATATCGGCGATTTTTCAGGCCAGTGAGCGCATCTTCGTAGGAATATCGTTGCAGATCTTCCCTAAGCGAAATGCCGGATAGGGTAATCCCGATGCGTTCAGCAGCCAGATTAATGGATGACATAAGCCGAGCGGCACCGTATTCAGTGTGCCCCGACGTGCTAATGCTGTCGCCATCGAGTAACAACAGCCCCTCAAGTGCAGTGCCATGGTTTGCAAACTCAATATTCAGAGGGAAGCACACCAACCCCCGCCAACTCCTGCTTGCAGCTTCAGCATCCTCTATAGACCCCGCGATCAGGCGAATCGGGTCAGGCAGGCTATTGAGCGTTGCAACAAAAGGCGCTAATTCTGGATGCCCGTCGCCATAACCCCAGTGATCAAGGCGCTCATAACCGCCACTGGCTGTTTGTCGGTAAATCATACCCTTGAGCGGGCTGCAGAGTTTTGGCATGGCTTCAACGAGCAACTGGAACGCTTGGTTCAGACTTACACACGCCTGCAGCTCGGCAATAACACCTGCGAATACTTGGATTTTCTCGTTCTCTAGCGACAGCAAACTTGCCCTTGCCTGCTCCCGCTGAAGAAGGATCTCCGTTTTTTCTGTACGCTCGGCCACCTGTTGCTCCAAGGTCACCGTCAACTTCTGCAAGGATTTCTGGGTAACCACGTAGTGCCTTAACGAAATAACAACGACCGCCAGAGAAAACACAAACAAGCCAAGGCTAACTGGCACCGGCCTCCAGGGCAGCACACCGTGAGCCACAGCCATATCGACCACGAGCAGAGCGCCAAAAACTCCGCACACCAGCACAAGCACCTGCTGTTCTCCGGCAAGTGATGATATCCGGGGTATCGTCACTCCGCCCATCACCGTAAGAGATAGCAAAAGCAGCGCATCAAACGGTGGATAGGTGGATGAAAGCTCCACTGCACCGGCTAAGGCTAAACTCAGTGCACACACCGCATAAGCCAGGTGCAGCTTCCAGATTAAGTTGATTGCTGGAGATCGGCGATCGCCCAGCCATTGATCCAGCATTAACCCCATCGCGACAGGCAGCAGGAAGTAACCACCCGCCCCCAGATAGTTCCAGAAGATGGCATTTGGAACAATCAACAGACTGGCCTGGCTTTCGGCGACAAGCATGACGGAGGAAGCCAGTGCAAACAGGGCAACACTGGAAAACGTCTTTCTGCCACCCTGGAGCATAGAAAAAATAAGTGCGAGCAAGGCCACGAGCAAAGAGAAGCCGGCAACAAACAAATCTTCAAAGGAGTTTTTCAGGACATAGAGCATGAGCTCAGAGTTATCCATAAGACTAATCTCGCCCCAAAGACCAATATCCGTATAGCCTGAGTACACGCGAAAGTAGAGTGTCTTGCCCTGGTAATCGGTGGGTAGCGTAATTTTGTGCCAGGGCCAGCCTTCAAACTTGCCGCGCCCATGCTCATCAAAGGTGCCGTACTGGTAAATGTTTTGGCCGTCCAGCCACACCTGCACAATCAGGTCTACGCTCAAGATATAAAGCACAGGCTCGTGAAAATCACCGGCTGGAAGAATCACCCGATACCACACTTGGTCCCGGCCATCACGGCCCGGCGGGTTGGAAGGAAACTTTATAGCGTTCCACTGTTCGGGCTGCAGTGTAGGTGCCCAATCCGGGGTGCCGTCTGCGTTAAAGGGCAGGTCGCCCCACCGATATTCCCAGCCCTCGGTTACAGGCTGCGGGGTTGCTACTGCAGCAACTGGCAAAGATCCGCATAAAATATTAAAGAGAATGATCAGGATTTTCAGAGGATGTGCGAGTAGTGGCACTGGGAACCTGCCATTGGCGACTTTATACAAGCAAGTATAGATCACCGCTACCTTTACGTGTACAAATTAAAGACAGTAGCGTGCATGTACAATACTGCAGAGCCGGGGTGGCCCTGCAGTATTGACCTCAGAGCCCGGACTTCAGCTTTTCCCAATACTTGGCATATACCTGCAAAGCTGCATCCCCAATATCAGTCTGAAACTCGGCATTAACCATGTCCTCTGGTGAGGGGTAGCTGGAGCGATCTCCGGCAACGTCATCACCCAGCATATCCCGCGCCGGTAGTACTGGTGTGGCATAGCCAATGTCCTCGCTGATCAGCGCCGCAATTTCCGGTTGCAGAACAAAGCTGATGAACTGATGAGCCGCTTCCGGGTTTTTTGCATTCTTCGGAATCACAAAACTGTCCAGCCAAGCAATAACACCCTCTTTCGGATACACATATTCCAGTGCTTCCATACTTTCCTTGCCCATAACGGCTTCACCGTTCCAGATCATGCCTACATCCGCCTCGCCTTCAAGGAACGGCATACGGGGTGCGTCTGAGTTGAACGTGCGAACAGAAGGCATAAGCTCCTTCAGTTTTTCATAAGCTTCTTCAATTTGCTGCGGGTCGGTACTGTTACCGGAATAACCCAGCACGCGCAGACCCATGTGGAAGACTTCGCGCATATCATTGGTCAGGTTCACCCTGCCTTCGAAGCGCTCATCCCAAAGATCCTCCCAAGCGGCAACCGGCTCGCCCTCAATATCAGCGGTATCTACGCCAATGCCCGTTGTCCCCCAGAGATAGGGCACGCTGTACTGGTTTTCCGGATCAATATCCAGGCCGGTAAGTTCTGGATCAAGCTGATCAAAACCGCTGATTTTGCTTCGATCGATAGGCATCAGCAGCCCTTCGTTGCGCATTTTGCTTACATAGTAAGTTGAGGGCACCGCAAGATCGTAAGCAGCGCTCTCGTCCAGCAGCTTGAGCCGGGCGTACATGGCTTCGTTGCTGTCATAGGTGGTGTAAATCACTTTGATGCCGGTTTCGTCCTGAAAGCGTGTCAGCACCTCCTGGGGCATATACTCCGACCAGTTATACAGGTTGAGCACCTGCGGATCGTCGGAACTGCAGCCCGTCAGGCCCAAGGCCAGCAGGCCGGCCAGTGCAAGTTTTTTCATTGTTTGCTCCTTGAAAGAATCCATTGTGACAACATCAGCATCGCCAGAGAGAACACAAGCAACAGAGTGCCCAGCGCGTTTACTTCGGGTTTAAGGCCCACACGCACCATAGAGTAAATGCGCAGAGGAAGAATTTCATAGCTGGGACCGCTCACAAATGTGCTCACCACCACATCGTCCATGGAGAGCGTGAAACCGAGCAACCAGCCCGCCAGCAGCGCCGGCATGATTACCGGGATCAATACGGTACGAGTCATGGTGAAATCGCTGGCGCCAAGATCTCGTGCGGCTTCCGGCAGGCGCTCATCAAAGCCGCTGAGCCGCGCCATAACGGTAATCACCACGAACGGCAGGCAGAAGGTTACGTGCGCCAGCAGCAACGATACATACCCAAGCTTCAAACCCAGCAACAGGAACAAACCCAATAATGAAATAGCCAGCACAATTTCCGGCGACATCATCACCACAAACAGCATGCCATTCAGTACTTTTTTGCCACGGAAACGATAACGATGCAGGGCCAGTGCAGTAAGCGCACCAATACATGTGGACACCGTAGCCGCTGTGAGCGCCAGCCACAGGGAATTCCACATGGCTTGTACCATGGCATGGTTACTGAACAGTGATTCGTACCAGCGCACGCTGAGGCCACCCCAGTTGTAACCCGTCCGTGAGTCGTTAAAGGAAAAAATCACCAGCACCACAATTGGCACGTAAAGCAGCAAGTACACCAGCGCGAGGTAACTACGGGAAAGCCAGCGCACTACGCACCCTCCTCGCCCAGGCGGCGCTTACTCAGGCGGTGGGCAAACATCAGCAGCGCCATAGTAAGGGTCAGCACAATGCTGGCAGCGGCACCAAACGGCCAGTTACGGGCATCCAGAAACTGATTTTTGATCACGTTGCCTACCAGCAGGTTGCGCGAGCCACCCAAAATGTCCGGCACAAAGAACAGCCCCATGGCTGGAAGCAACACCAGCATGACACCCGCCAGCACACCTGGCAGCGTCAACGGCACAATCACATTTTTAAAGGTGGCAAAACGCCCGGCACCCAAATCGTGAGAGGCAAGTAGGACGTCTTGCCGCAGATCTTCAAATACCGAGTAAAGCGGCAGAATCATAAACGGCAACAGCAAGTACACCAGGCCCACAATGACGGCTCCCTCGGTGTACAAAAGCTGTGCTGACTCGTCGATGACTCCGAGAGACATAAGCGCGCTGTTAAGCAAACCGTTGGTGGCCAGGATCAACTTCAGGGCATAAGTGCGCACCAGTGAGTTAGTCCAAAAAGGCACGATCAACAAAAAGATCAGCAGTATTTGACGGCGCTTTTCCACCCGCGACAGCGCCCAGGCAAACGGGTAACCGATCAACAGGCAAACCAGCGTCGTCATGGCAGCCATATACAGAGAGTGAAGAAACACTTCCAGATACAGTGGGTTAAACAGTTGCCGGTAGGCATCCAGGTTTAATGGCAGGGAAATGAAGTTTGCGGGATCCCGCGTCATCACGCTGGCCCCGACCACCAACATATTGGGCGTAAGCACAAGGAAAACCAGCCAACCCCATACCAGCACCAGAACAGCCGCTCGAAACGGCTGTTGCCTAATGCTCTGCATCATCGGCCGCCAGCTCCTCTTCGTCCGTCAATGGCTCGTCGCCTTCTTCCGCCAGTAACCATTCCCAGCCATCCACCCAACTTACGCGCACCCGCTCGCCAATGCTGTAGTCAAACGTCGGATCATCCTCATCAAAGAACTCGCTGGCCATCACATGGCTGCCATCTTCCAGCTCGATAACCGAATCCAGGGTGCTGCCCTTGTAGTTACGCTCCACGATCTTGCCGGCCACACCCTCGGCATCATCCGGCGCCAACACGCGAATATCTTCTGGGCGCAGTAAAACGTGCAGCGACTGATTCATTGCCACGCGAAAAGAGGGTTTGCCCAGCTCTCGGTTTAGTCCGAATACATCCACACTGATGCGCTCACCCTCGATCTTGGTGACACGGCCCGGAAAAAAATTGGTCTGACCCACAAAACGCGCAGTGAACACGTTTTCCGGTCGCTCGTAGACTTCCCGTGGTGTGCCAAGCTGCTGAATATAGCCGTCTTTAAGCACCACAATGCGATCAGACATAGACAACGCCTCTTCCTGATCGTGAGTCACGAATACGAAGGTAATACCCAGCTCCCGCTGCAGGCGCTTGAGCTCAACTTGCATGGTGCGGCGTAGCTTGTAGTCCAATGCCGACAGCGGCTCATCCAGCAGCAGCATCTTGGGCCGCTTCACCACAGCCCGGGCAATCGCAACCCGCTGTTGTTGGCCGCCGGAAAGCTGGTGCGGTTTGCGCCTGGCAAAATCCTCTAGCTGCACCATGGCCAACGCGTCTTCAACCCGTTCGAGGATTTCAGCTTTCGGCCGCTTTTCCATTTTCAGGCCATAGGCCACGTTGTCGAAAACCGACATGTGAGGAAACAGCGCGTAATTTTGAAACACTGTATTGAGTGGCCGGTTCTCTGGCGGGGTTTGTGTGATGTCCACGCCAGACAGAGTAATAGTGCCTTGATCTGGGAGCTCGAACCCCGCCATCATGCGCAAAAGGGTGGTTTTACCACAGCCAGAGGGCCCAAGAAGGGTAATAAACTCGCCATCATCAATCGTGAGGCTGAGTTCATCCAGCACGGTCTTGCCGCTAAACTGCTTGCTGATGCCGCTCAGCGATAGGAGTGTTCTAGTCATCAGCCCTGCCCACAGAATAAGCGGCGTATTTTTTCAGAAAGCACACCATATAAAAAGCGTAGTGCAGGATTTTTGCACCACAATTTCGAGGAATATTTTGCAATGAGTGCACCCTGGCTCTCAAAATCGCCAGGGTGCAGGAGACGCGGGGGTCAGTCGGTAGCAATACTATTCAAGTAGGCCTTATCTGAAATATTGGTCCACTGACGAACCTGCTTCAGATAGTCATGTTGGGAATTGATGATTTCTTTCGCAAGATCATCTTTCTCAGCCGCCTCGGCCAGCAACTTGTTGGTTGCATCGCGCATCGCGTCGATCACTTCCGGCGGGAAGGTTTTGTGGGTCACTTCTGGATAGTCTTCTTTCATGCGATCCCAGGCCACGCCGCTTTCGTGGGTGGTCTGAATGTACATGTCATAAGCTGCTGTGCGCATCGAAATACGCAGGATTGCCTGCAGATCTTTGGGCAGCTTATTCCAGGATTTTTCATTAATCAGGAACTGTACCTCTGCGCCCGGCTCCTGCCAGCCTGAGTAGTAATACTTGGCAATCTGGTGGAAGCCCATGGGAAAGTCGAGAGCCGGCCCTACCCACTCAACCGCATCAACCGTACCGCGTTCAAGTGCGGTGTAAAGCTCGCCGGGGGGCAGGTTGGTAACAGCAACCCCTAGCTCGGCCATAACCTCACCCGCAAACCCGGGGGTGCGCATTTTGAGGCCTTTGAGATCCTCCACGGAATTGATTTCTTTGTTGAACCAACCGCCCATCTGGTTGCCAGTGTTACCACCGGGGAACGAGAGCAAGCCAAATGGTTCATAAACCTTCCGCATCAGCTCCATGCCATCGTCGTGGTAGAACCAGGCATACATTTCCGGAGCAATCAGCCCGAACGGTACGGTGGTGAAATACATCGCGTTGGGAATTGTGCCCTTATAGTAATAAGAAGCAGTGTGGCCCATGTCGTACTGACCATTGCGGACCAAATCAAAAATGCCAAAAGGCGCTTTGTGCTTGTTGGCACTGTCGATTCGGATTTTAAGGCGGCCGCCAGACATTTCTTCGGCCATCTTTGCCATGTTCTCGGTAGTGTCACCAAGAATTGGCGAATTAGGCCCCCAGGTTTGCGCAAGCCGCAACGTATAGTTTTCTGCCGCTACGCCGAGCGAACTAACTGAGAACAACAGCGTCACCGCTGCCATTCTGAACAGGCGAGTCATCATTGTTAGCACCCTTTTATTATATCGTATTATTTTGTCGCATTATTACCGTTGAAACGTCTGCAATACTAGTGTGTCGTTCGGTTAATTCGCTCATTTATTGTTGATTAAACTCAGCTTTGCTTTCGCCACCGATGTCATAATGGACTCGGCACTTTTATGCCATCGGAACGGCTTTGCCAGTTTTTCGTTGTG
>Ga0207901_1000027_pt1 | contig 112111 bp, 91 predicted proteins | sample LinPmetageLP46_FD_184057 | JGI IMG/M metagenome (GOLD analysis project Ga0207901, IMG submission 184057) | Marine viral communities from the Pacific Ocean - LP-46 (SPAdes) | ecosystem: Environmental > Aquatic > Marine > Oceanic | place: Pacific Ocean | collected 2011-06-12
TCAGCTCATCCAGCAAGCGACCTTGAACCGCATCCAGTTGTTCGCTGCGACGGGCGAACTTGTGGCGTTTAAGGATGGCCACTTCGTGGGTCAGTTTCTCGATGACTGCATCGCGGTGTACGAGCGCCCGATCCTTATTTTCTACGCGATCGAACAGATCCGTGACTAGGGCACGGAGTTGATCGGCAGAGAGCTGGTTAAGATCGGGACGTTGTGACATACCGAGCAGTATGCCAAGCCATGGCCACCAAGACGATGCGCCATTCTGATGATGGTCTGGGTAACCGGCTTGTGGTTACAGAATTGAGATCACGCCGGCGGCACCGAGACGCTGCCACGGCAGCCCTTGAGCCAGCGCGGCCAACTGTTCGTCCGTTAATAACAGTTGCTTGCCACGCCAGGTTTCGCCCCAGTGGAACTTGCCGCGATTCAATCGACGGGCACAGAGCCATATACCAAGACCATCGTGGATCAACACTTTCATTCGGTTGCCCCGTTTGTTGGCGAACAGATACGCACAATGGGGTCGGGCTGAGCCGAACACCTGGACGACACGCGCAAGCGCTGTATCTGGTCCAGCCCGCATATCCAAGGGCTCGGTGGCCAGCCAGATCTCGTCAATGCGGATCATGGCAACAGTTCGCGTAGAAACGCCGCACATTGCCGACTTTGATCGGCGGGCCACTCCACGACAACCGAGCCGCCGGCTCGTGGAATCTCGATTCGGATGGTGCGATTCTTATCGGCAGGCTTCGTGGAATGCCCTCCCGCCGCTGACAAACAGACTGGTACAAAGGCTGGAGGTTGGCTTCCATCTACTTGCTTCGACTCTCTGATCCAGCGCCGAAGTTGGTTGGCGTTGAGGTCGTTATCCAGGGCAATACGGGAAACAGACGCTCCTGGTCTGTGGCACTCGGCCACCAGCCGAGCTTTAAATTCCGGAGCGTGCCGACGGCGCTTTCGGTAAGGGCGGGTTACGCTTACGTTGTTCATAGATAGTGTCCACTAAAGAATAGGTGGACACTATCTTGAAGGCTGTGGAGTCAGGCTCAAGATGGGTTTGCCGGACGCTTACGCTAAATTGCGGTATTTCCTGCTCAGCTCCCTCTCTTTGGAATTCTCCAGTCCAGGTTCCTCACATTTGCCTGTTAGTGCGTATCACGCTCAGGTCTGTATGTTCACGAGTTTGCTGCCGGCGGCCTTATTCTGAGCGTATTTGTTCCTGTCTTGCCCGCCCGGCCAGGTAATCACTCGGTGAAACATTAGAACCCGTGGATGGCGGTTGAATTGGATCGAAAGAACCGTTGAATGTTGGTCGGCCACCAAGCAGTTCTTTCATGATGACGAACAAAAAAAGCCAATGATGCCGATTATTGCCTAGGAGACAATATTATCGACAACCACTGCAGAGAATATTGTGAGTCAGGACATCGTTCACCCCATTGAAACACTGTTAGAACGCGGACTTCTCCCGATCAGTGTGACACCTACCAGTTACAAATGAAGGTGTTTCCAAAGGCCCCAGGACACCATTATTTCCGACAAGTTCGCCCGCCTAGATGTTGGCTTTTCGTTTCTGGGGTTACTGTGTAGATAGCCTTAGGCGCTGTGTAAGCACAGCACAGGTTTTCGGCGCAGCCCGCCAACCCCCTGTTCGCCAACCAGACCAGTATCTTCAGAAACATTGGAACCCAAACCGTTTTACCAAATCGACAACTCGTTTACACTCCCCAGCCTTGCGTACTCGACGACTTTTTCAACTGGCGACCAAATCATGTCCGCTTTCAAAACCTACAACCTGAGGTTTTCATGTTTTCTGCATTGAGCTCTGTTTTTCGCCCTATTATGCGCCTGGGGCTAGTTTCTCAGATTGCACTCGGCATTGTTGCCGGTGTGCTGCTGGTGATCATATCGCCCGAGGCTGCGCAGTCTGTGGCGCTTCTTGGCCAGCTGTTCGTCTTAGCACTGAAAGCTGTGGCCCCCGTGTTGGTTTTTGTGCTGGTGGCTGCAGCAATAGCCGGGCACAAGCAGGGACAGCCCACCCATATCCGTGGCGTGTTAATGCTCTATATCGTAGGGACGCTTGTGGCCGCAATGGTTGCCGTGGTGGCCAGCTTCTTGATACCGACAGAGCTAACTCTGGACCTTTCAGGCGTCAGCGGTAACCCGCCTTCGGGCATTGCGGAAATTCTGACAAACCTGCTACTCAGCGCTGTTGCCAACCCTGTCACTGCACTGATGGAGGCCAACTTCATTGCTATTCTGGCCTGGGCGATTGGCCTGGGTTTTATGTTGCGTAACGCCAGTGAATCCACGCGCCAAGGCCTCAACGATCTTTCTGACGCAGTCTCCGGCATCGTTCGTGGGGTTATCCGCCTGGCGCCTTTGGGGATTTTCGGGCTGGTTGCCAATACGCTGGCAGAGGCGGGCCTTGGTGCACTACTTGAGTATGGCCAGCTACTGGGGGTTATTGTGGGCTGCATGCTGTTTGTGGCGCTGGTGACAAACCCCTTGCTGGTATTCTGGCAAACACGCAGAAATCCTTACCCGCTCGTATTTGAATGCTTACGCGGCAGTGCGATCACCGCTTTTTTTACCCGCAGTTCGGCAGCCAACATACCCGTTAATCTTGCGCTGTGTGAGCGCATGAAGCTGGATGCCGACACCTACTCAATATCTATTCCGCTGGGCGCGACCATCAACATGGCTGGTGCCGCGATAACCATTTCAGTGATTACCCTGGCTACCGCGAATACCCTTGGCATCCCTGTTGATTTCCCCACCGCACTGATTCTTTCCGTGGTCGCGGCTTTGGCTGCTTGCGGCGTTTCAGGCGTGGCCGGCGGCTCGTTGCTTTTGATTCCTCTGGCAACCAGCCTGTTCGGGGTGCCTACCGAAGTTGCCATGCAGGTGGTGGCAATTGGCTTCGTTATCAGCGTGGTACAGGATTCCACCGAAACAGCCCTCAACTCATCCACCGACGTGCTGTTCACCGCGGCGGCGTGTCATCGGGCAGAAGCCAAGCAAGGATGAGTGGCTAAAGCGTTATGGGTGTGCAATCTGCGCCAGAAACTCCAAATATTGGAGGTGCGCTCGCTCCGCGGCGATTGGCCTAAACGTAACCTTTTGGCCTGGCTTACACTGAGCCAGGCGACTGCAGGATAGGGGCGTCAGGGTGCCGAGCCTTGGGTAGCCGCCAATGGTTTGGCGATCATTCAATAACACGATTGGCTGACCGTCAGGCGGAACTTGTACCGCCCCCAAAGCCAAGCCTTCAGAAATCATGTTGTTTATAGCACACTTCAGTAGTGGTCCTTTCAGGCGTACGCCCATTCGATCCGAGCGGTTGTCTACTGTCCAGTTCCGATTGAAGAAATCAAACAGACTACGGCCACTAAACTCCCCTACCTGAGCACCAAGAACCAAATTCAATACCGCCGGCTGAGCATAATCAATCTTTTCAGCCTCCGGCGTTTGACGTGTGCCTGGGCGAACCCCGTGCACTTGATGATTGAACCTGAGCACGTCACCCACGGCAAGCTGGCGCCCATCACCACAATGCCCTCCAAGCTTTTCCCGTGCCACGCCCGAAAGGCTGCCAAGCACCGGCTCTGCCTGAAACCCTCCGGCCACGGACAAATAAGCCCGCAAGCCATTGCGCGGCGAGGCAAATGCCAACACTTGTCCAGCGCGCATCTGAAATGCTGCCCAGCTCTGAATAGAGTCTCCATCCACTGTAGTACCGAGATCCGCGCCTGTTAAAGCAAGAGAAAGGTCTGTAGTGGCTTCCAGGCTCAGGCTACCAAGGGTCACCTCCAGTGCGGAGGCTCCCCAGGCATTTCCGGCCAGGTAGTTGCCCCAGGCCCAGGCGTGAAGATCCACTGCACCGCCTTGGGTTATACCAAGATGGCGCACACCGAAACGCCCAGCATCCTGGAGTGAAGCCAGAGGGCCGGCGTTAATAACCTTGAACGCATCCGCAAGCTTCACTGTCAGGAGTCCTCCTGTGGTGTGGGGTCGCCACCCAATCTGAGAAATTCCTGCTTGTTAACTGGCACCATTTGCACGCGGTCGCCTACTTGCAGGTAGCTCATCTGTTCACGGAGGTGATCAAACAAAACCACCGGCGTGCGTCCAAGCAGGTTCCAGCCACCTGGAGATGGAGACGGATAGGCCGCGGTTTGGAGACCGGCAATAGCAACGCTGCCGGCATAAACTTTCGGCCTGGGCGTAGCTAGTCGTGGGGCTTCAAGGCGAGGATCTACAGATCCCATAAAGGCAAAGCCAGGGGCAAAACCCAGAGCAAACACTTGATACACGGTTCCTGCGTGTAGCTCGATCAACGCTTCCACGCTCAGTGCATTTTTTTCTGCCAAGGGCAACAAGTCAGGGCCAACCGTTGGCTCGTACCAAACTGGCAGTTCTCTTAGAGGCCCGCCACCACTCTCTGCCCCACTCACCTCAGCTGGTGACAACTGGGCAAGCAGCTCCTGCAGTTTTAGGCGCGCCTGTTCGGGCCGCAAGAGGCGGGGATCATATTGCACCAGCAAGGTAGTATACGAAGGAACCAGATCAACCAACGCCGAACCAAATGCTTCCTCGCACTTACGACAAAGAGCCATCACAGAGGCAAGGTTGTTTTCATCTATTCGATCAAACAGGCGAACCAGCCAAGCGCCTACGCCCGCGTTTTCAATCCGAGGGTAAGCATTCATTAACGCTCCGTGGCCAGTGCCGAGCGAATGGCTTGTGCTGCAAGTATCGACGCCTCGTTGTCTCCATGAACGCACAGAGTGTCTGCTTGCAGAAGCAGGTCTTGCCCCTCAACCGTCTGTATCGGCAACCCTTTTGCAAAGCAGATAGCCTGCTCAACAATGAGCTTTTGATCGTGGTGAACAGCGCCTTGCTTGCTACGAGATACCAGGCGACCATTTTGGTGGTAGGCGCGGTCTGCAAACACCTCGAACCACAATTTCAGTCCATGTTCCCGCGCCAGAGCCCAAACAGGCTCGGGCTCTGTAGTGGCTGGAACAACAAGCACAAGCTCTGAGCCAAAAGCCTGCACCCCGCGCATCACCGCAGCCAGCAGCGCGTGATCACCCGCCATGTCGTTGTACAGGGCGCCGTGAGGTTTAACGTAGAACAACTGGGCACCCTCGGCCTTGCACATAGCCGCCATAGCGCCAACTTGATAGAGCACCAGGTTCTCTACTTGTTCTGGCGTGCAAGCCATTGATCTGCGGCCAAACCCGACCAGATCCGGATAAGACGGGTGTGCACCCACAGTGACGCCGTGCTCTGAAGCCAGGCGCACCGTAGCGCGCATAATATCCGGGTCAGAGGCATGAAAACCGCAGGCGATATTTGCCAGGTCCAACAACGGCATCAGCGCCGCGTCGTTTCCCATGACCCACGGGCCGAGGCTCTCGCCTACGTCCGCATTCAGCAGCAGTTGTGTCATGTTATCGCGCCTCTATTATCCGGCCCAGTGTTCAGCAACACCCTCTGATTTGAAGGTAGCTGCCCCTTTAAATTAAAACAAATCGTGACCCCGCCAGCGCTATGTTCCTTTCAGCGTTAACAAATTTCAACTGAAGTAATCTCCCTCAACCACTACCCAATGGCGTTTTGCAGTTAATCCTTACCGCAGGTGGCATGCCAGAACGTAAGCTAAAAGCTCTTGGCGAGAGCCACAACCGTTCGCATTATAACATCAAGCCCGAGTGGCATTCATTGTGGCTGGACGCACTGATGAAAACCGTACGTCTTCACGATTCGGATTACACCAAGGAGCTTGGGGACGCTTGGATAGAAGTGCTTACACCGGGAATTGATCTGATTCGGGGAGCTTACTGAACGCCCAGTTGATACCTCTTGATTCAGCCAAGTGATTTCCACACACTTGGAGATCAGCCCTCAATCGAAAACTGCGTTTATGCTATACAAACTACTGCCTGGCTTGCTTTGGTTGCAGGGATATACAGCCCATACGTTAAGGCGAGACGTGGTATCGGGCCTGGTTATTGGCGTTATGCTAATACCACAAAGCATGGGCTACGCGGTGCTGGCTGGTTTACCGCCAGAGTTCGGGCTGTACGCTTCGATCTTCCCACCACTTATGTACGCCCTGCTGGGGACCTCCAACAAGATTTCCATCGGCCCAGTGGCGCTGGACGCCATTCTTATTCTCTCTGGCCTCAGCGTGCTCGCCGAGCCGGGTTCAGATCGCTACCTTCAGCTGGCTGTGGAACTTACGCTACTGGTCGGTTTGATTCAGTTTCTGTTCGGGCTGCTGCGGTTTGGATTTATCGTCAACTTCCTCTCCTACCCGGTTGTTGTTGGCTACACCTCGGCTGCTGCCATTATCATTATTGGCAGCCAACTCCAGAACCTGACGGGGGTTCATGTAGATAGCGCCAATGTACTGGACCTTTGCTATCAATTGTTGCTGAACATAAGTGACTGGCACCGCATAACGGTGGCCATTGCTGTGACAAGCCTGCTGTTTATCTTTTTTTGCAAACGCTTGGTACCAAAGCTACCTCATGCGCTTTTCCTGCTGGTTAGCACCATGCTGCTGTCGGGGTTGTTCCACGCCGGGCAGGCAGGCGTAGACGTAATTAATTCGGTACCAAGCGGCTTCCCAGCCCTGCAGTTCCCTGATTTCGATTTTGCAAAGCTTGGCGAGCTGTTGCCCGTGGCGTTTACCGTGGCATTGATGGGCTTTGTAGGCACCATGTCGATATGCAAATCGCAGGAGTCGACCAAAGATAAACGCAGTGTGCAGCCAAACCAGGAGCTGATCGCACTCGGCTTGGCCAACGCCTTGGGCGCCATGTTCCGCAGCTTTCCGGTTTCTGCCAGCTTTTCACGCAGTGCCGCGCTGCGAGAGGCGGGTGCGCTAACTCAGGTATCGGCCCTGGTCTCCTCTGGTTTGATTGCCGTTACGGTGCTCTTTCTTACGCCTTTATTTACCGACTACCCCCTACCGAAAGCCGTCCTGGCCGCGATTATCGTTATGTCTGTACTGGGGCTGTTCAAGTACAAAGAAATGAAAACCCTGTTCCAGCAAGACAGGAAAGAATTTCTGATCCTGTTGGTCACGTTCGTGATCACACTGTTGCTGGGCGTTCAACAAGGCTTGCTGGTGGGCGTGGCCGTGTCGCTGATACTGGTGATATACAACAGCACGACGCCACACATGACCGAGCTGGGCAAGCTCGACGGAGAGGATCTTTACCGAAATATACACCGATTCGAAACCATCAGCGTACGCAAGGACGTGCTGATTTTCCGCTTCGATGCGCCGTTGTATTTCGCTAACAAAGACTATTTCAAAACGCGGTTATACAGCCTCATAAAGCAACGCCCTGAGGGTGCGCTTAAAGCGGTGATACTGGATGCTCAATCCGTAAGTAGCATCGATAGCACCTCACTGATCATGCTGGAAAGCGTAATCGAAAACCTGCGGGAACAAGGCGTTCAGTTTTATCTGGTCAGCCTTATAGGCCCCGTTCGCGACACTCTCACACACTCTGCTGCGCTGCGTGAATACGTGTTGGATGAGCACATGTTCCCGCAGGTAACGGATGCGGTGTTATATATTGATCAGGGCATAAGCTCGCGCGTTTCAATCGCCAAGCAGAGCAATGCGGCAAAGGCGCGGCGGCGCTAGGCTCTATAATTAAAACTAAGCTCGGCTCTGCCGTTCAATCGCAGCCGGCCCACCAGCAGCAAGTATGGCCGCACCATATACACACACCGCCATAACCAGCACAACGGGCAACAAGGTTCCGCCTGCCAAGGTCGCCGAGAGCGCGCTTATGGCGCCCGCAACAGTGAATTGCGCAGCCCCTAACATAGCTGCAGCAGTCCCGCCGAGGTGGGGAAAGAATTCCAGTGCATTGGCCATGTTATTGGGAACGATAGCTCCCATAAATCCAACAGCAGCAATAATGCAGGCGGCTATCACCCAATAGGGTGCGCCGGCCCAGGCGCTGATTACCAACGCGCTAACCGCGATGGCTTGCAGGAACACGCATATCCTGAGAATCCGCACCGACTCATACTTGTTGAGCAAGCGCCGGTTGAGCAGGTTCAGGCTTGCCATAGCCACGATATTGGCGGCAAACAACGCAGAAAACATAGCGTTTGAAAGCCCGAACCACTCCTGATAAATAAACGATGCGTGGGTGATAAACACCAGCATGGCACTGAAGCACAAGGCTTGCAGCCCAACAAAGCGCATAGTTACGCGATGGCGAAGCACCAACCCATAGTTGGTAACCAATGTGGAAATAGGAGTGTGCTCTGTTTGCCGGGGCGGCAAGCGCCTAAACAACACATAGTGCAAAACAACGGCCAGCAGAGCGGCGTAGCCGGCAAGCATCAGGAAGATCGCATGCCATTCACTGAAATACAGCAACGCTGAGCCAATGGACGGTGCCGCCGCCGGCGCAATAAACATAACCAGGCCTATCAAACCAAACAGGCGCGCGGCATCCTGCCCGCTGGTCTGATCGCGAACAATGGCCGGAACAGACACCGCACAGAAGGCGCCACCAATACCCTGCACAATTCGCCAGCCCAGCATGCCTGGCAGCGTATCTGCCTGTGCAACCATAAACGCAGCAAGGGCAAAAACGATCAGCCCAGCGAACAAAACCTGCTGCCTGCCATAGCGATCAGACAGCGGGCCACCCAACAATTGCGCAAGGCCCAGAGCACCCACATAGGCACTCAATGTAAGCCCCACACCGCCGTGCCCAATGCCAAGCTCATCAGCGATTTCCGGAAAGGCAGGCAGGTAGGCGTCAAGTGCCAACGGCCCCAAGGCAACGGTCATGCCTAATAGAATGGCTAACTGAAGATGAGATAACGGTGTTGTGTTCAAACCAAAATGACCATACAGAACATGAATAACCTTAGTTTGTTAGGGTGCTTACTACACAACAGTCTACAGTATTAGCGCAAAATACACTGCCGGCTAAGGGACTGGGTCAAATTACGGCGCTTGCGGCGCAGGTTATTGCCTTTGCTATTACCATAGCCGGCCCGAAGCTGCGATTGAACATTAGCCAGTTTGCGTCGATAGCTGGCACAGGCTTTTTCCTGCTTCGCCAAGGCTTTTGCTTTCGATTTAGTGCGCGCTGAATCGCTTTTGCGATCAGATGAGAGCATTCCCCGCACCTGTTGGCGGATACCTGAAACACGCCTGTGTTGCTCAAGGTTCTCCGACATGGGCACTGTCACCGGTGCCGAAACGTCGACGGGTTGGTGTTTTGTGTTGGGCGGTGGGGCATCGGTAAAATGAACCACGCCACTGGCGTCTGTCCAAGTATAGATCTCGGCAATGGCCGATGATGAGAAAACAACTATCAGAATCGCAGCAGCCATCATCCCTGGCATAAGAGTCCACTCCCTGTGGTCGCGTTAATTGCCGGAACAGTATAACGGTTACCAGAGGGAGTGTAAGGCGGCCATGGCCCTATGTTTTATTGGTCGAGCAGTTCTATCCAATGTTGTACCGGCACCTGGGATTTGGTCTCAAGATGCATCTGGCAACCAATATTGGCCGTTACGATGCGATCAGGATTATCCCCGGTCAGAGCCTTGAGCTTGTTAGCCAGAAGCTTCTGGCTGAGTTCCGGCTGCAGCACAGAGTAAGTACCCGCAGAACCACAACAAAGGTGATTGTCTTTGGTAACGGCCAGGTTGATGCCCGCCTTGGTAAGCACCTGCTCTACCACGCCGTTTTGTTTCATGGCGTGCTGCAGCGTGCAGGGGCAATGGAACGCCACTTTGCCAGGGCTCTGCGCAACCTTGAGAGTTTCAAGATCCTGTTGCAGCAGGAACGCACCAAGATCTGTACACAACTCGCTGACTTTTCTAGCTTTCGCCGCGTACACCGGATCCTCTCGCAGGAGGTGCCCGTAGTCCTGAACCATGGCGCCGCAGCCAGAGGCAGTCATGATGATAGCCTCAGCACCGGCTTCCATGGCTGGCCACCAGGCATCAATGTTCTGGCGCATGCGCTCCAAGCCCTTTTCGTGCTCAGAAAGGTGGTAGTTTACGGCACCACAGCACCCGGCTTCTGGCGCTTCGACCAGTGTAATGCCAAGCCTATCCAGAACTCGAGCCGCCGCTGCGTTGGTATTCGGCGTAGCGGATGGTTGCACACAGCCGGCCAAAGCCAGAGCAATGCGGCTGTGGCTTGCAGCTGGCCAGGGGCTGGCTTGTTTTTTGGGCGGCACTTTAGCGCGCAGCTTGGCAGGCAACACCGGTGCAAACGTTTGCCCCAGGCGCAACATGAAACCAAACAGGACTCGATTGGGAAGCACCCGCGCGAGTGCCCAGCGCAGCCATTTGTCTTTTGGGGCGCGAGGCAGCTCTTTATCAATAAGGCCCCGGCTAATATCCACCAGGCGTCCGTATTGAACGCCTGAAGGGCAAGTGGTTTCGCAGCTGCGGCAAGTAAGACAGCGGTCGAGGTGCTCTCGGGTTTTCTCGGTAACTTCGGCGCCTTCGAGGAACATTTTCATGAGGTAGATGCGCCCGCGGGGGCCGTCTCGCTCGTCGTTTAATTCCTGATACGTCGGGCAGGTTGCGGTGCAGAAGCCGCAATGGACGCAGGCCCGCAAAATGGCTTCTGCCTCCTGCCCTTCTGTTGTGTTAGCAAATTGTTGAACCAAATTTGTTTGCATTTTTTTCCTGCTTTGAGCTTACAGCCAACTATAAAGTCGGCCGGGATTAAATATTCCATCGGGATCAAACGAGTGCTTTACCCGGCTCTGGATCGTTTTAAGCGCGCGGGGTTGGCTGTGCATCACTTCCCCACTGCGATCGCCACCCCGGAACAGGCTTACCTGTCCGCCAGCGGTGCGTGCCAAGGGCTCCATGTCGGCGAGCTCTGCTGCACCCCGAAACCAGCGCTGGGAGCCAGCCCAGTCGAGGAACCACTTGCCCTCAATAGCGGGATTCGCAGCCGTGGAATTAACGGAGAAGCGCCACAGTGGTGCATCGTTTCCAGTGAAGAACTCGTGTTGCATGTCTTGTACTGAACGCCAGAAAGCTTCGCCGCTTTCCATAACCTTCCCGCCCCATTTTTCCGCCGTTGCTTCTACCGCCGATTTGGCACCCGCGAGCCGGAGGTAAACTTTGCCGTCGACCCAGCAGGCGCCGGTGATGGGTTTGGGCTCTTTGGCACGGCTGTTCATGTAATGCAGCACTTCTTCCAGAGCCATGTCCTGCACCAAGGTCACGCTGGCAGCCAGGCTTGGCATGACTTTCAGGCTTATTTCGGTGATGGCGCCGAGGGTGCCCAAAGCTCCCGCTTGAAGCCGGGATACATCGTAGCCTGCGACGTTTTTCATTACTTCACCGCCAAAACGCAGGTGCTCGCCTTTGCCGTTAAGCAAGCGAATGCCCAGAACCTGATCTCGCACGGAGCCAGCCCAGGGTCTTGCGGGGCCAGAGAGGTTGCAAGCCAGTGTGCCGCCTATGGTAGAGCCGGGGCCAAAATGTGGGGGCTCAAAGTGCAGCGCTTGGCCCTGCTCGGCAAGCGCTGCTTCTATATCGCTCAGTGGCGTTCCAGCGCGTACGGTCATCACCAGTTCAACCGGGTGATACGCTACGATACCGGTATGCTCGCCCAGGTTAAGATTGCTGGCATCCGGGCTTCGTTCGCGGCCAACAAAGGCTTTGGTGCCGCCACCCACTATGTTGAGTTTTTCTCCGCTGGAGCGGGCCTGTAGCACTTGCTCCTGCAGTTGTTGAGAGATATCAGCCATGGGCGGCTTCCGTGTGTTGGTGCTTGTGTTGTTTGTATTCGAGGGAACGATATTCCTGGCAGAATTTCAGCGCGGGTACGCCTTTACCCGGATTGAGGATACCCATGGGGTCAAAGGCGGCTTTCACGTCGTGAAACTGCTCAAGCTCGTGGTCGTTGAATTGGATCGCCATTTGCCGAATCTTTTCCACGCCTACGCCGTGCTCGCCGGTAATGCAGCCGCCAACGTCCACACACATTTTCAGTATGCTGGCACCAAAGGCTTCTGTGCGCTCAAACTCCCCCGGCACATTGGCATCAAATAGAATCAACGGGTGCAAGTTGCCATCGCCGGCATGGAACACGTTGGCTACGCGCAAACCAAACTCCTCAGAAAGTTTCTGCATTTCTGTCAGTACGAAGGCAATGTGGCGCCGGGGAATGGTGCCATCCATGCAGTAATAATCCGGAGAAATACGGCCAACTGCTGGGAAGGCGGACTTTCTGCCCAACCAGAGCAGCGTGCGCTCCTGTTCACTTTGGGAGGTGCGAACCGAGGTGGCGCCCAGCTTGCGGAAAACAGCCTCAGCCGCCGCTATGTGCTCGTGCACTTCCTCTTCGGTGCCATCTACTTCGCATAGCAACAGCGCTTTTGCATCGCGAGGGTAACCAGCGCCGGCAAAGTCGTCTGCGGCTACAATGGCGTAGCCATCCATCATTTCCAGCCCACCCGGAATAATACCGTGGGAGATAATACCGCCCACGGCATCACCGGCTTTTTGAACGCTGTCAAAACCGGCCATCACAACTCGCGCCACTTCAGGCTTAGGCAGAAGCTTTACCTTCACTTCGGTGACCACACCCAGCAGCCCTTCCGATCCGGTTATCAGGGCGAGCAAATCCATGCCGCAGCCATCAAGACCGTCGCTGCCAACGGTAACCACATCGCCTTCAGCGGTCACCATTTCCACACTGAGAATGTTGTGCACTGTGAGGCCATACTTCAGGCAGTGCACACCGCCTGAGTTTTCAGCCACATTGCCGCCAATGGTGCAGGCAATCTGCGATGACGGGTCCGGGCCATAATAGAGCCCATACTGAGCCGCCTCTTCGCTGATGGCGAGGTTGCGAACGCCCGGCTGAAGACTGGCCGTTCGTGCCAGTGGATCTATGTGCAAGATACGGTTGAACTTGGCCAGCGAGAGCACCACGCCCTCTTTGTGCGGCATAGCCCCGGCGCTCAGGCCAGTTCCTGCGCCCCGAGCGACTACGGGAACCCCGTGCTCATAGCAAATGCGCATAATGCGCTGCACCTGGGTTACGGTTTCCGGCAGCACAACCAGCAATGGCATCTCACAATACATAGACATGCCATCGCATTCGTAGGGCTTCATGGTTTCATCATCTGTAATGATGTAGTCCGGATCAATAAATGTCCGGAACTTTTCAGCCAGTTCTGCTTGGCTGATTTTCGGTTCATTTTTCATAACAGCTCTCTTAACCTGGCTACTTCAACCTATCTTTCTCAAGCGCTTTGGGCCGCGAAGAAGTCCAAGCCAGCCTGGGCACAATCCATGTCCTGTTGCGGTGTGCCAGAGCTGAGCCCGATACCTCCCACAACTTCGCCATTAACCATCACCGGTAGGCCCCCGCCGACCGAGCTGATGCGGCCACCCACCTCAGTATGAATGCCAAACGCCAAGCTGCCCGGCACGTTCACTGTATTGTAATCATGGGTGGCTTTTTTGGCCGCAGCGGCTGTGAAGGCTTTGTCCTGGGCAACAATCACACTGCTGGTTTTGCCGCCATCCATGCGCTCGAACGCAATCAAATTGCCAGACTCATCCACAATGGCTATACACATGGGCACGCCAATGTTCTGGGCCTTTTCGGCCGCTCCGGCGATCAACAGTCGAGCCTCGGAAATATCCAGTCTTTTAATCGTTAACATAATGCTTACCTCCAAATAATTAGCCATAAACCAGGCCAGGCAGCCATGTCACAACACCCGGGATGGCGATGCAAACCATCAACCCGAATGCCTGAATGGCGAGGAACACCAGAGCAGATTTAAAAATCGTACCCATGGAAATTTCCGGCGGGCACACGCCGCGGATATAAAACAAGGCATAACCGAAAGGTGGACTAAGAAACGACATCTGCATATTGACCAGATACAACACCCCGAACCAGAGCACTACATCATCTCCATCCACCGGTGGGAACCCAAAAAGTCCGTCAAACGTCAGTGCTTTTACGATAGGAATAAAGATTGGAACCGCCAGCAGCAAAATACCGACCCAGTCCAGGAACATGCCCAGCACCACCAGCAGTACCATCAGCAGAAACAGAATGCCGTAGGACGACATGCCCGTACCCAAAATGGCGTCGGTTACAAACTCCTGACCACCCTGAAGAATATAAAACCCGACAAACACAGAAGCGCCAAACATGATCCACAACACCATGGCAGTCGCTTTGGCCGTGGTTATTGAGGCCTCGCGCAGGCCGCCGATAGTGAACTTACGGTGCATCAGCGCGACCACTATGGCACCGAACGAACCGATACCCGCCGCTTCAACCGGAGTTGCGATGCCGCCGAACAGCAACCCAAGAACCAGAGCCACAAGAATCAGGGGCGCAACAAGCCCCTTCAGGAGACGCAGTTTTTCGCGTAGAGAAATACGCTCATCTATTGGTATCGGCGGCCCGAGGCTTGGGTTTAACCAGCTGCGAATCAGAACATAAGCAATATACAGGCTTGAGAGCATCAGCCCCGGAATCACCGAGCCCAGGTACAATTCACCCACTGACTGCTGAGCCACTACTGCATACAGAATAGCCAGGATAGACGGAGGGATAAGAATACCCAGCGTGCCGCCGGCCATAATGGAGCCAATCGCGATTTTGTGATCGTAGCCCCGCTTTAACATCGCAGGCAGCGCAATAATGCCCATGGTTACCACCGCCGCGCCGATAACCCCAACCATAGCTGCCAAGAGGGTGGAAGCCAGAATGGTTGCCGTAGCCAGGCCGCCACTGAGCCCACCCATCCACTTGTAGACCACACTGAACATTTCCTCGATCAGCCCTGCACGCTCCAGCATAGAGGCCATAAAAATAAACAGTGGAATCGCAGCCAGATCAGAGTTGGTCATCATCGGAAAAATGCGGCTGGGCACGATGTTCAACATCATCGAGTCACCCACCAGATAAACGAACAGCACCCCAAGCCCGCCAGTCACGAAGGCCAGTGGTAAGCCCATCATCAAGGCCACAAAAAGCGAACCAAACATCAGGTATGTCAGCGGACCAATTTCAACGCTGGAAAGACTGCCTGCCAATTTGAACAGGAATTTTTCATCACTGAATGGGTCGTAGAACAGGATGTTGATCATCTCGACACAGATGATCAGCCCGAACCCTACGGTGGCCAGAATCATTAGCCAGGTGCCAAGCTTACCCGCCAGGCCGGAGCCTGTAGCCGTTGTTGTATTGGTCGTCATGCGACACGCTCCTGGCCGAGGCGCATAAACAGAACAACATCCTTGATAAATTTGGATACACCCGCCAGCAGAAGCAAAGTAGAGCCGAGCAGCATCATGCCTTTAACGGGCCAATACTGAATGCCCCAGGTCTCAACCGTGGTTTCGCTCATGGAGTAAGAATTCTCGAAAAAAGTCCAGGACGTGATCATCAGCACCAACGCAAACACGAAGAAAAACATAGAAGTGAAGATATCCATCCCTACCCTGCCGCGCACCGGCAAGAGGTTGTACACCACGTCCACGCGCACGTGGGCGCCGTGCAGCATCGCAAATGCGCCTGCCAGTACATATTGCATCCCCAGCAGCAAGAAGCTGGCTTCATGCACCCAAACCGTAGGCTGGTTGAAGATGTAACGCATGATCACTTCAAAAAAGTAAAACACCACCGCGTTAATGGTCCAGAAAGCCACAAACTCACCGGATTTATCACAGATCCAGTCAATCACGCGGGTAAACCAGTTGCCTTCAAACTTAAGGTAGATCAAAGGGTCGTCTTCTTCCGCCTGCAGCTCGCCGGGGGTCATTCCAGGCTCTACGGGCTCCCCGCCTCGGGCGCGGGCCCATCTATCCCAAGCCATCATCATCAACGGCATCACCGCCAGCCAGCCCCAGTAAAACCAGTGCGGCATTACAAATCCGAAGCCTTCTAGGTCAGACATATTGATACTACCTCAGCCACAAAACAGGGAAGGCGGAGCGTCTCTCTTCCAGAGCAGCTCCAGCCCTCCCCTTCTGCTTTATTGTTATTGGATAACGCAGACTTACCTGCCTTCCACGCCTTCAATATCAGCTTCTGTCACATAGCCAACCGTATCGTTCATCATGTATTCCAGTTGCAGATCGAATATGGCGCGGGCATCCTTATCCTTGTTGGCCCACTTGTACCAAATGGGAATAGCTGCACGGCGAAATTCCGAGAGATCCGCCTGGCTAAGCCGGGTGACCGTATCGCCGTCTTTTTTGAACTTCTTCATAGCTTCGATGTTGCGCTTCTGAATGGTGAGGTAATGGCGCTGGGAATAGTTGCGGACTTCCTCTTCCACCAGCGTTTGCAGTTTCGGATCCAGGTTGTTCCAGTTCCGCAGGTTAACGGTAAGATCCATCAAGTCCACGGGCTGGTAGATGGACATAACGCCCGGAGGACCAAACATGATGTAGTCAGTAACCTGGGAGAAACCCAGCTCGTAGTTCACCGCAGGGCCAACATAGTCCGCCGCATCGATGGTGCCTTTTTCCAGGGCCGGGAAAATATCCGAGCCCGGCAAGCTGACGGTAGACACACCGAATTGCTGGAACACTTCCGCAACCATGCCACCCGGCACGCGCATCTTCATGCCCTTGAGATCTTTGAGGTTATTAACCGGCTTTTTTGAGTGAATGATGTTGGCGTCGTGCTGGATTGGCCCCACGTAAAACAGACCATATTTTTTATAGATTTCCCGGGTCTTCTCCAGCATTCCCAGGGAGTAGAACATGGTGTCCCACTGGTGCGGCTGGTCTGGGCCGGCCGGATAGGAAGAAAGGAAAACAGATGCAGGAATCTTACCCGACCAATACAGGGTGAACGGATTCATGCCCTGCAACACGCCATTGCGCACAGCCTCAAACAACGCATTGTTGTCAGCGGCAACGGCTTTGGCAGGAAAGGGTTTGAAAATAAGCTCTCCGCCGCTTTTTTCTTCGATGCCCTCACACCATTCTTCAAACAGATCGTAGCCAACAGTACCCGCATCCCAGACTGACTGGATTTTCCAGGTGGTTGCGGCATAAGCCTGGCCTGCTCCCATCATCAGGGCGCCGACAAAAGCTGTACCAAGAACTGCAGCTTTGAGAAAACGTCTGCTCGGCGGGGCAATGCCGGCTTCGCAATTATTTGGGGTGGTCTTGCTCGGTTTCATTGAAACATCTCCGCTAAAATTGTTTTTATAGAGGTCAGAGCAGCACCGGCATAAAGTCCGGTATCAGAAAGGATATTCGTAGGCGGTTCCCGATTAGTCCAGCGGGAACCGCACTGGTCCGACCAGTTTTTGAATTCACAAAAATGGACGAATCCCTCCGGATCAGCCATATTCAAAGGGCTTGCACACAATTAGGTGCGAAAACCGAATAACAACAATGACAAGAGCCGCTGGTCCGACCAGTGGGTACGCAGGCTATCTGATGGCTATTTCACAGGAAATCTCCTACCGGCTGGAACGACTGATTCTTGACGGCGGGTTGGCGCCCGAACAAAAAATACCGTCGGAGCGGCAACTGGCTGCAAGCCTTCGGGTGTCACGATCGGTTATCCGCGAAGCACTTCACGAGTTACAGGGTCGTGGCGTGATCGAAACCCGGCACGGCAAAGGCTCCTTTGTTTCCACAATGGTGCCGGGGTCAGGCGATCTCAGTGCACAAGGCCCTCTGATGCACTTGTTTGAAGGGCACCCGAGAACTCTGTACGACCTACTGGAGGTGCGTGAGCAATTGGAGGGACAGGCCGCTTACCTGGCCGCGCAGCGGGCAACAGGTGTGGATCGCCACCGCATAACCAAAGCCTTCCGCGACCTGGAGGAAACCGACCCACTAAGCAACGCCCGCCCGGATCACGGCTTTCACCAGGCGATTGTCGAGGCCTCCCACAACCCGATTCTGGTCCACGTGCTCAACAGCCTCAAAAACATGATGCTGATGACCGTGCAAGCATCGGTTGCAAACCTGAACCCCCGGGCGGAGATGCGCAAAAAAATAGTCCTCCAGCACCGCCAGCTGTACGAGGCGATCATTTCCGGCAGGCCAGCCAGTGCCCAGAAGGTCGCCATGGCCCATGTACGCTTCGTAAGCAAAGCCATGCGTGACATGGAGCAGGAGGGCAGCACGCTGATCCGTACCCCGATTGAGCAGGAGGAGGTGCCGGGCAGTCATCTTCATCCACACAGCTGAAACCCGCAAATTACTTGCATTGAACACTCAGTGCGCCACAATAAGTCGCACATATCGTCGCTGAAAAATAGCCAAACTGTGCATAGAAGGTATTGATTTCCGCCTCCACAGTCAGTAAAACAAGCGCCTTTGAATTACAGCTTCAGGAGCCACCCATGGCGGACCAAGCGCCTTTGATCTGCAGGGACATACACAAAACCTTCGCCCAGCTTGAGGTGCTCAAAGGTATCTCATTAGAGACTCGCAAAGGCGATGTGGTTTCGCTGATCGGCAGTTCCGGCTCTGGTAAAAGCACCTTCCTTCGCTGCATTAACCTGCTGGAAACACCTACCTCCGGTGACATTATTGTTCACGGCGACCCTATCCGGTTTACCAACAACCGCAAAGGCGAACGCATTCCGGCGGATAACAAGCAAGTAGAATTGATTCGCGCCAAGCTTTCCATGGTGTTCCAGAGCTTTAACCTGTGGTCACACATGACCGTGCTGGAAAACATTACTGAAGCACCTATCAACGTGCTCAAGGTTCCCAAAAAAGAAGCCATCGAGCGTGCCGAGGCCTACCTGAATAAAGTGGGCATCTATGAGCGCAAAGACTATTATCCAGCCCAAATGTCCGGTGGCCAGCAGCAGCGCGCAGCCATTGCCCGGGCTCTGGCCATGGAGCCAGAAGTCATGCTTTTTGACGAACCAACGTCAGCGCTGGACCCGGAACTGGTTGGAGAAGTGTTGAAAGTTATGCAGAGCCTGGCCGAGGAAGGCCGCACGATGATCGTGGTTACTCACGAAATGGCGTTTGCAAAGGATGTGTCGTCTCAGGTGTTGTTTTTGCACCAAGGCGTCATTGAAGAACAGGGCACTCCCACGAAGGTATTTGATAATCCCGATTCGGAACGCATGAGGCAGTTTCTGGCTCCCAAGTTCTGACGTGCAGTGCTATCTTGACCGTTGTCAGATATAAATTTTCCACAAAAATAACGCCCATGAGGCGAGCCATTGGAGAAGTGACACATGAAAAAATTGATGATTGCAGCAAGCTGTGCTCTCGCCTTTATGGCTGGAAGTGTTCAAGCCCAGGACACGAGCATCGGAAGTTCCGACCCCAGAAGCCTGCGCATCGCATTCGACGTGCCTTATGAGCCTTTCGAGTACAAAGATGAAAATGGCGAGTTGACCGGTTTCGAAGTGGAACTGGCTGAGGCGATGTGTGACCAGATGAACGCAACTTGCAAGTTCGTGATCCAGGCATGGGACGGCATGATCCCCGGCCTGCTCGCTCGCAAGTTCGATCTGATCATGTCGTCCATGTCCATAACTGAGGAACGTGCAAAGCGGGTTCTATTTTCCGAGCCGTACTACATTACTCCAGGCGGCTGGTTTGGCCCTGAAGATTTTAATACCGACGTGACCGACATGGACGCCATGAATGGCAAAACCGTAGGCGTTCAGCGTGGCACCACCATGGACACCTTCGTAACCGAAAAGATGGGTAACGTTGTATCTATAAAGCGCTATACCACGGCTGACGATATGGTTCTGGATCTGGAAGGCCAGCGCCTTGACGTGGTGTTCGTGGATTACCCGGTAGGCGAGCAGACTGTTCTATCCAAAGATGGCTTCAAGGAAGTTGGCGAGTCGGTCAAGCTGGGTGAAGGCGTTGGTGTTGCCATGCGCAAGCGCGACGCAGATATTGCTCGGGAAGTGAACTCTGCCCTTCGCACCCTGAAAGAAGATGGTACCTATGACACCATCATGCAGAAGTACTTCGCGTACGACGTAAAGATCTGAAAAACACCAGCCTCAGGGGTAACCTTTGTGGCTGCCCCTGACTACCGGACGCGTCCATGTTTGATTTGAAAGGCTATGGCCCGGAACTGCTGAGCGGAGCAGTTGTTACCATAGAACTTGCCTTCCTGTCTCTTGCCCTCGCATTAGCCCTCGGGCTAATCGGTGCGGCTGCAAAGCTGTCGAACAGCCGTGTAGCTGTTGGCATTGCCACCACCTATACCACCTTGATTCGGGGCGTCCCCGACCTGGTGATGATGCTGCTGTTCTACTATGGCGGCCAGGTGGGCGTAAACATGATCTCCGACTATATTTGGGAAACCTACGAAGTCGACTTTTTCTTCCAGTTTAATCCGTTCATTTCCGGTGTTATCACCATCGGGCTGATTTTTGGCGCCTACATGACGGAAACGTTCCGTGGTGCGTTTCTGGCGGTTGAAACCGGCCAGATTGAAGCTGCACGCGCTTATGGATTCAGCAACTGGCACACCTTTCGTCGGGTGATGGTTCCACAAATGCTGCGCCATGCCCTGCCCGGCATTGGTAACAACTGGCAGGTGCTGCTGAAAACCACAGCGCTGGTTTCCATCATCGGCCTCACAGATATGGTGCGTGTGGCGGAAGAAGCTGCCAAGGCAGAGCGCATGCCGTTCCATTTTTTCATTCCGGTGGCGTTTGTGTATCTCGCCCTTACGGCAGGCTCGGAGCTTTTCATAAAGTGGCTCGATAAACGAGCTAACGCCGGCGTAATTCAGGAGAGCTGATAATGCCACCCGACTTTATCGCCGCCTGGCTTAACAAAAATGACATTTTTACAGCCATGACCATCATGGAGTACTGGGATGGGATGGTTACGACCGTTCAGCTGGTGTTTCTGTGCCTGATTATCGGGCTAGTTTTTGCGGTTCCTCTGGCCATTATGCGTACGGTTAAAAACCCGTTCGTATCTGGCCCGGTGTGGTTTTACACCTATCTTTTCCGTGGCACGCCGCTGCTGATTCAACTCTATATTATTTACTATGGCGTGGCCCAGATTCCTGGTATTCAAGAGACGTTCTGGTGGGAGATTTTTCGCGAGCCTTTCTACCCCGCGCTGTTGGCCTTCACCTTGAATACGTGCGCCTATACCACAGAGATTATTCGTGGTGCGATTATTTCCACGCCCCACGGTGAGATTGAGGCGGCGAAGGCTTACGGTATGAGTTGGTTTTTGCGTATGCGGCGTATTGTGCTTCCCAGTGCAGCAAGGCGGGCGGTTCAGGCCTACTCTAATGAGGTTATTTTCATGCTGCATTCGAGTGCGATTGCGAGTGTGGTAACCATTGTAGATCTTACGGGTGCAGCGCGGAATATTTACTCGCGGTTTTACGCGCCGTTTGATGCGTTTATCTTTGTGGCATTTTGCTACATGGCACTCACGTTTACGATGGTGTTTGCGTTCCGCAAACTTGAAAATCACTTGTTGCGGCATCAGCGGCCTGTGGGCTCCTGAATATACAGGAGGCCATATGACCGCTCGCCCAGACCTTTTTGAACCCAACTCTGACTGGCTGTCACATACGCTCACTAACGCCACAGCTAACCTTCCAGAAATCAAAACCACGCTTCCCGACGGCACTCTCGTAAATCGCCAAAGCCTGGGCGTTCTGCAGGTAATCCCCCCAGTTGGCCGCGCCAACCCGAACCAGGAAGCGTTGATTGTTTCTGCCGGTATTCATGGTAATGAAACCGCGCCCATTGAGGTTTTGAACGCACTGGTTAGCGAACTGCTAAATGGGCAATGGCAGCTGGCTTGCCCACTACTGCTAATGTTGGGGAACCCGCCGGCTATGGCAGCCGGAGAGCGTTTTTTGGAAGTAAACCTTAATCGTTTGTTCCACGGTGCTCACGGCAAACCGGAGTACAAGGGGCTGCCAGAAGCGGCTAGGGCACAATTTCTTGAGGCGGCTTGTCGCCAGTTTGCCATTGCGCATCCGCAAGCTTTATCCCATTACGATTTGCACACCGCCATAAGGCCATCCCAACGGGAGAAGTTTGCGCTCTATCCGTTTGTTGAGGGTCGGCCGGTGCCGGAAGCACAGTGTGATTTTCTGCTGGAAGCAGAAGTGAAAACGCTGTTGCTACAGCACAAGGCAGGGACTACGTTCTCGTCGTTTTCATCCTCTGAACTGGGCGCTGAGAGCTTTACCGTGGAATTAGGCAAGGTAAGGCCGTTTGGTGAGAACGATCCTGGGCGTTTTGACGGAATCAAGAAGGCTCTGAGGCGTCGTTTTTGTGGCGAGGCGGCTCCCGCAAAACAATCATCGTTCAACCAGCTCAAGGTGTTTGAGGTGGTGCATGAGATCCTGAATACCGGCAAGAATTTCCAGTTTCACATTCCCGATGATGTGGCCAATTTTACCGAGTACCCGCCAGGCACCGTCATCTGGGAAGATAATGACACCTGTTATCGGGTGGAGCGCTCGCCTCAGGCAATTGTGTTTCCCAACCGGGATGTGCCGGTTGGCCAACGAGTGGGCCTGATGATCAGGTCACGGTAAGCCAGCCCGCACCAAGACCGGTTAGGCTGGTGCGTTTTCCGGTTCTGCAACTTTCACCTTGATAACCTGTGTGCACACCGCCGGGATCACCAGCAAGGTCAGTACGGTTGAGGCCAGCAGCCCTGAGATAATCGCCCAGGCCATGGGTGGCCAGAGTGTGGAGCTGGAGAACGCCAGCGGCAACAAGCCGGCCACGGTAGTTGCCGTGGTCAGCAGGATCGGCCGGGTTCTTTGTACAACAGCTTTACGCATGGCTTCGTGGATGCTTTCGCCGCTTTCCAGCTCTCTGTCCATTACATCGAGCAGCACGATGGCGTTGTTCACCACAATGCCTACCAATGCGATCACGCCCAACAGCGACTGAAACCCGAAGGGCGAGCCCGAGAGCACCAGGCCGGGGAATATGCCAACAGTAGCCAAGGGTACGGTCAGCAGAATAATGCCCACACGCCGGAATGAGTTGAACTGCAGCAACAGGAAAAAGAGCAGCAAGAGTATGCCGATTGGCGCGGCTGTTAACAGAGCACCGTTAGCGTCGCCGGAGCCTTCCGCATCGCCGCCCATTTCCAGGCGAGTACCTTCAGGTAAAAGGTTGTCGCCCAGCGCAAGTTGCAGGCCGTCCAGCGCCTGGCTGAAGCTGTAACCTGTCAGCAAGTTCGCTGTCACAGTATTTAGCCGGGTACCGTTACGCAAATAGCGCGCTGCTGGTTCCCAGGTGGTTTCTACACTGGCAACGGCGGAGAGCGGTACCGCTTGTCCGCGATCATTATAGATATTTACCGAAAGCAGACGCTCCAGTGGCAGCGAGGTGCCTTCCTGCGATCGTAGCACCAGCGGAATTGGGTCTTTTTCCTGCCGGTAACGCTCGGCGACAACACCGAAGCTCTGGCCATAAAGGCTCTGCGCCACATCGGCCCGGGTAAGCCCGTACCTTGCAGCTATGGCATCGTCTACGTTTATCGCAATGCTTGGCACACCAATATCCAAATCATGCCGGACATCCACGGTGCCCTCCACCTGGCGCAACGCACTGAACAGCTGCTCGACCGCGTGGGTGCGGGCTTGATCATCGGCGTGATACACGCGCACCTCGACCGGGGCAATGCTTGGCGGCCCCTGCCCCAGAACACCCACACTTACGTTCAGCTCGGGCATCTGTTCATTCACATGGGCTCGAACCCAGCGAATCATCTCAGTGGTGTCATCCAGCGTCGGCGTCGTTATTACTAGCCGGCCTCTATTTGGCGCCTGTGGTGCACGCTGGAGGTTGTAATAAAATGATGGGCCGGTATAGCCAACAAACCGATGAACCGTCAATGCATTCGCTCGAGTGCGTATGGCCTCCTCCAGGTTGGCAGCAACTTCAGAGGTGCGCGACTGATCTGTGCCTTCTGGCATAAACAGTTCAACAATCACTTGCGGCCGGTCGGCATTGGGGAAGAACTGCTGCGCCATAAACGTTGTCATGGCCAGGCTAATCACAACCAGCAAAGCGCCAGCCGCAATCAGCCGCTTCGGGTGCCGGTAAACCAGGCTACCAAGGAAACGCGCCAGGCCGAGCAGCCGGTCGGCCTCCGCATTGCGTCGGGGTTTTAGAAACCGTGCCGCCAGCAGGGGAACCACTGAAATCGCCAACAAATAACTAACGGAAAGCGTGAGCATGATCATCACCGGCACGCCCCGGGTGAAGTCGGCCGCACCGCCTTTAGCAAGCAGCATAGGCGCAAAAGCTGCCAACGTGGTGCCAGTGGAGGCTCCGAGTGGCCCCGCAAGCTCGCTGACGGCTTTGCGCAGGGCGTCCAGGCGGCGCATGCCTTCGTCCAAATGGCCCTGAATGTTTTCGACCACCACTATGGCGTTGTCGATCAGGATACCCAGAGAGATAACCATGCCGATCACCGCAATCTGGTGCAGAACGCCACCGCCAAGGTCGTAGAGCCCCACACTGATCAACGCCACCATTGGCAATATGGAAGCCACAAGCAAGCCCATTCGGATGCCCATGCCGGTGAACACCACAGCTACAATAATCAGCACAGAGAGCACCAGGCTCCAGGCCAGGTTATCCAGGCGATCCGAGACCTTATCCGGCTGAAAGAACATCTCGCGAATTTCGTAGGGTTTAAAATCAGATCGTATCTCGGCTACCCGCTCTCGCACCCGTTCACCAAAGCGAATCGCGTCGGTGGTGCCCTCTTCCATAACCAACGAGAGCAGTACGACCCGCTCACCGTCAAACCAGGTTTCTGGCTGGCGCGGTTCGACGGGGCCGCGCCACACATCCGCAGCCGCCGCCAGCGGCACTTGGGAGCCATCGGGAAGCTCAATAGGGGTGGCGCGAATGGCATCAATATCTGCAAATTCGGTGTTGGGAAGTACTGATAAGCGACGACCGTCTACAACCACAAAACCGCCAGGGGTGGTCTGGTTGCGTTGGGCCAGGGTGTCGAGAATTCGCGCCGGTGAAATACCCAGTCGGTACAGTGCGGCATCGTCCAGCGCCAGGGTAATTTGTTCGTCGGCATCGCCTTCCAGCTCAATGCGGGAAACACCGGCAAGGTCTGAAAGGTTCTGTTTCAGCCGTTCCGCCACATCCGAAAGCTCACTCACCGAAGGCGCACCGCCAATGGCCAGCACAATGGCAGGATTGTCGATCAGCCGGTCATCCAGAATCATTTGGCCAACGTCGTCCGGAAAATCTTGCCTTGCACGCTCCATCGCCTGTCGGATTCGATCCCAGGCAGGGTCGGTATCGTATATGTCATCATTGAGGCGCAGCCTTACAAGCGCCACGCCAGTGCGCGCTGTACTTTGGGAGAAGTCCACCTCTTCAACCTGGCGCAGCTCATCGGTCAGCGGTCTTAGCACCAACCGCTCTACGGCATCGGCGCTAGCACCAGGATAGCTCACCGAAACCAGACCAGCCCTGTACGGAAATGAGGGGTCTTCCTGGCGCGGCATAGTGCTGTAAGCCGCAATACCCAGCAGGCAAAGCATGGTAACCACCATGCCCAATAAACGCTGGAAGTTGAGCAGCCGGCGCGTCATTAGCGCACCTCCACGGCGTCACCGTCAGCGAGGCGGGTTATGCCCGCATAGACCACTTGATCACCTGGCTCCAGCTCGCCCGTGCGCACTACAACTCGTTCACCCACCACTCGCTCAACCTGTATCGGCACTCGCCGGGCTACACCTTCTCGCACCCGGAAAACCGTCATGCCATCGGCGCTGCGGATCACCGACAAAAGCGGCACGGTGATGGCCGATTCCCGCTTCGGCGTAATGCCGACTTCAACTGGCTCACCCGCATCCAGGGTGTTAATCGGCAAGCTGACCAGAACCGAGTGCAGCTCACCCCGAATGGCACCGGCCTGGGCAATTTCAACGACAGAACCGACAACAGGAGCCTCACTACGATTCTGCACAGACCACACCGGCAGCTCCTGGTCCAACGACACATGCCCCAGCAAATAAGCCGGCACCCGAACTTCCACTTCTTTGCCCTCTGGGGAGGACATGCGCACAACTGGCTGGCCAGCTGCTACAAACTCATCCTTTTCTACCAGCAGTGCTTCAACACGCCCGGCAAACGGCGCTCGCAACGTGCTTTCCTGCAGCAACTGAGTGGCCTCGGCCAGCGAGGCCTGAGCTGTCGCTACGCTGGCTCTCAGGGAATCCCGGCGGGCTGCAATCTGCTCCAGATTTTGCTCAGAAACGACACCACGCTCGTGCAGTCGGCTCGAACGCTCCCACTCGCGTTTGGCTTGATCGTAACGGGTGTTCAGCTCGTCCAGCTTGGCTTTAGCCGAATCCCGCGCTGGCTCAAGTGCCGGGTTGTACGCCCGCGCAAGCACATCACCGGCAGCAACCGTTTGGCCCAGCTCCACCGCACGCTCTTTCAGGGTGCCGTTGATCTGAAACGTGAGTGTTGCCCTTTGAGTTGAACGCACAATACCGGAAAAGCGCAGGGTTATTTCCTGAGCCTCGCCGCCGGTCACCTCGGAAACCCGCACCGACACCACATGCTCGCCAGATGTTTCAGGCGTATCGTTTGCTTTGCAGCCAGATAGAATAAACCCGAACACAGCGGAAATAATAAGGGCGACTGGGATACGGAGTGATGTCATAGGGTGTCCTTTCATCCTTGCTCATGTTGGTGTTGATACCGCGTCCTGCGGAAATCCGGTTTGTTGATTGCGACATAATGTCATTCTTTGACATTATGTCAATAATCAGCTTTCATCCCTCAAACCAATAATGCGCTTGCGTCATTTCTACCGGGCTAGGTAGTCTGCGAAAAACCTGATGAGAGAACCGAATGAACGAACCGCTGAAAACACGCCGCGAACGGGAGAAACAGGCCCGTTATGACGCCATTCTGGACGCCGCAGAGCGGGCCTTCTCAGAGAAGGGCTACGAGCGCACATCAATGGATGACATTGCACGCACAGCCAGCCTGAGCCGGGCATTGCTGTATGTGTATTTCAAAGATAAAGCCGCCATTCAGCGGGACATTATGCTGAGGGCCGGGCACAGTCTGTCTGATCGTTTCAGGAACGCCAGGCAAACTGCCAGTACCGGGTTGGCACAGATACGTGCGATGGGGGAATCCTATTACCGTTTCTATCTGGATGAGCCGGACTATTTCTCGGCACTCACAAAAGCCTCAACCGCCATGGCGGAGGCCGACGAAACCCAAGCTAAGGAAATGCTTTGCTCGAAGTCAGAACTGATGGAGCTGATGACAGAAGCCATCGAATTGGGGCTTGAAGACGGCACCATGAGCCGTGAGCGCATCCAGAACCCGGAGCAGACCGCGCTTTATCTGCGAGGGGCCCTGCATGGCACCATTTTGCTGTGTCAGTCGGAAGCAAGTGAGAGCGGCGATAGCTTTCCCGCCGAGAGCCTTATACGGCACACCATGGACATGCTTAGCTGTTCAATCGCCGCTTCCTGAGTAGCCCCTTGAAAAAGTGGCTACATCTGGAAATCGTAGATAGAACCCAACCCCAAAATACCGGTCAACTCATCCAAGGCTTTGCGCACTTCCTCCAGCAACATTGGGTCAGCCAGATCCTCGCGGGCAAGTTCGTTGCGGTAATGGGCTTCAACCCAGCTGGTCAGGCGCTCGTATAGCGCATCGGTAAGAATCACGCCGCGATGCATGGCCTTCAGCTCGTCGTCATTCAGAACCACACGCAAACGCAGGCAGGCAGGACCGCCGCCATTACGCATGGATTGCTTCACATCAAACACCTCTACCGCCGTAATTGGCCCGCCATCGGCCAGCATTTTATCCAGATACTTGCTGACAGACTCCACCTCTCTGCACTCCCCCGGAACCGCCAGCAGCATGCCATCGGGGGTATTCAACAATTGGCTGTTGAACAGGTACGAAGCTACGGCATCTTCAAGGGGTACCTCCGTACTGCTTACACGAACAGCCTCAAGTTCCGCTTTGGTCAGGCGTGCACGAATATCTGACAGCGTCTGCTCTTCGTTCAAAAATGCCATGTCGTGGTAGAACAAGGTATTACCGTTGCCCACGGCAATAACGTCGTTATGGAATACGCCGGCATCAATCGCCGCCGGATTTTGTTGGGCGAACACTAGATTTTCGTCTTTCAGGCCGTGCAGGCGCGCGATGGCCTGTGAGGCCTCAAGGGTCTGCCGGGCCGGATATTTCTGTGGCGCTGGCGCTTGCTCGTTAAATGCAGCCTGCCCATACACAAACAACTCCACCCCCGGCTCACCGTAACCGCCACAAAGCCGGGTGTGATTGGCTGCGCCTTCATCGCCAAAATGGCTAACCGAAGGCAGCGCCGGGTGATGGGCGAAATATCCGTCGTCTGCGAAGATAGACTTAAGCATGCGCCCGGTTACCGTATGCTCAATGGAGCGGTGGAACTTGGCGCTCAAATTGGCAGGCGTGAAGTGCACCCTGTGATCGGCGGTATCGGCACTGGGCGAAACAGTAGCTGCGTTGGCTGTCCACATGGAAGACGCTGACGATACCGCAGCGAAAATAGACGGGCTGGATTTGGCCGCCCGCGCCAGGATTTGTGCCTCCGCACCGCTGAACCCAAGCGTTTTCAAGGATGGAATGTGAGGGCGCTCATGGGGCGGCAAAACACCCTGAACGTACCCACGATCTGCCAGGCGCTTCATTTTCGCCAGTCCCTGAAGCGCAGCCTCGCGGGGGTTGGACACCGCATTCACATTGGATTTCGAAGCCACATTACCCCAGGACAGGCCCGCATAATTGTGGGTGGGGCCAACCAGGCCATCAAAATTTGCTTCTACCGCATGTTTTGCCATGACTTGGAATTCCGTCCGTCCGGATTCAGGGAGTAAGGCTCAGAAACTGCTATTCAGGAATCAAAATTCAAACCAGGTGCCAGGCTTTCCGGCACCTCGCTTTTACCCGCTTCAAGAGAGGCCATGGGCCAAGCGCAGTAATCTGCCGCATAGTAAGCGCTGGCGCGATGGTTACCACTGGCCCCCACGCCGCCAAAGGGCGCTGCACTGCTGGCCCCGGTTAACGGGCGGTTCCAGTTCACAATGCCGGCCCTTGCCTCCTCCAGCAATCGCTCGTATAGCTTCTTGTCGTCTGAAAGCAAGCCTGCAGAAAGCCCGTAGCGGGTATTGTTGGCGAGCGCCAAAGCATCGTCAAAACCTTTGTAACGATAGACCGTTAACAGCGGCCCGAAAAACTCTTCATCAGGCAACTCTAACCCGGTTACATCCACAATGCCTGGGGAAAGAAGACCGGTGTTTGGCCTGAGCTGTTTCATCTCTAATAGCGATATTGCACCCTTTTCCAGCATGCTAGCCTGAGCAGCCAAAAGCTTTTCTGCCGCTTGTGCAGAAATTACCGACCCCATAAACGGCTGAGGCTTGGCATCAAACTCGCCCACCTGAATACGTGCAGACACAGCCACAAGGCGATCCAGAAACTCATCGCCCTTCGTGCCCTTTGGAACCAGCAGTCTTCGGGCGCAAGTGCAGCGCTGGCCAGCTGACAGAAACGCTGACTGCAGAGCGTGATGTACCGCGCCATCAATATCCGCAACATCCTGAACAATCAGCGCGTTGTTACCGCCCATTTCCAGAGCAAGAATTTTCTCCGGCTGGCCGCCAAGTTGCTCATGCAGCTTATGACCCACCGTTGAACTGCCAGTAAAGAACAGGCCGTCAATCGCCGGGTGGCCCGCAAGCGACTTACCCGTATCAGCAGCGCCCTGAACCAGATTGATCACACCATCGGGCAGGCCGGCCTTTTCCCATAATTTAACCGTAAGCTCCGCCACGCCGGGGGTCAATTCACTGGGTTTGAATACAACCGTATTGCCTGCAAGCAGCGCCGGCACAATATGGCCGTTTGGGAGGTGGCCAGGGAAGTTATAGGGGCCAAACACGGCAACAACTCCGTGGGGCCTGTGACGCAGCACAGCGTGGCCGCCCGCCACATCCGATTCAGAGTGGCCGGTGCGATCGTTATAGGCTTTCACAGAAATACCTATCTTACCGGCCATGGCTGCCACTTCCGTGCGCGACTCCCACAGAGGCTTGCCGGTTTCCAGGCCAATCTGGTGGGCCAGTTCTTCCTTGTTAGCTCCCAACAACTCACCAAACGCTTCAACAACAGCCAGGCGTTCAGCAAAGCTCTTGCGCCGCCATTTCACGAAAGCATCCCGGGCTCCACGCACGGCCGCATCCACATCCGCGAGGCTGGCTCCGGAACCTTCCCAGACAGTTTCGCCGGTAACGGGCTGAACCGACTCAAAAGCAGTTCCATGGCCTTGCAGCCAAAGCCCGCCGATAAACAGTTCGCCTGTCAGATTTGCCATATCACTACCACTCCCGTTACTGAAACTTTAAGGCTTTCAGCCTACTGTTTTTGCTGCTGCCTTTACTTTTTCCTTCAGCGGCGCCAGCCGCACTGGGTCGCCAGACTCAATCTGCAAGGCTTCTGCCACGGCCGGCGGCAGGCTAACAGTGTCTATGCCAACGCAACTGGCCGGCACCGTTGTGACCCGGAAGTTGCGGAATGAACGATTGGAGACCATCACCCGCTCTGCAGCCGGAACATCAAGATTAACCGCTTTTCGGGTCACCGTGGCATAGCGATTAACACTGTCGCGAACCGTACGTATCGTGTTCACAAATGCTTCAACCACCGGCCCGCCGTCAAAGATATCCACCATGCCATTGAAGTTGAACCCTTCAGCCTGCAGCATCTTGAGCGCCGGAGCCGTATTACCATGAACACGGCCAATAACCGCACGCGCCGAATCCGGCAACATGGGCAAGTAAATAGGATACTTGGGCATCAGCTCCGCAATAAACGCTTTGTTGCCAAGCCCGGACAGCATATCGGCTTCTATAAACTCCATATCAAAAAACTTGCTACCCAGCGCATCCCAAAGCGGGCTCAAGCCTTGCTCGTCAGACACACCGCGCATTTCCGCAAACACCTTCTCGGAAAAGTGCTTGCGAAACTCGTCCAGAAACATGAAGCGACTGCGAGAAAGAAGCAACCCGTTGCCACCGCCGTGGTAGTTGCTGGAAAGCAACAGCGAGCAGATCTCACTGGTGTCTGTCATGTCGTTTGAAAGGTGCAGCGTGGGAGTACGCACGTGCACACCCAGCTCTTTCGAGGCGTTTACGGTGACGCTTAGCCGATAGTTGTAGAACACCTCATCCAAACCAACCCGGGCCTGAATGCCACTGATACCTACGGCTTTTCCGGCTTCTGTATCTTCCAGGGCGAACAGGTACAAGCCAGCTTCCGGAGCGCAGCGTTGGTTGAAGGTTTCCTGAGCCAGATTGATTTTGCGCTGCAACAGGTCTCTGTTGGCAGGCAACGTGGTTAGCCCCTTGCCAGCTTTTTGAGCCATGGCGTAAAGATCGTCAAGATCCGTTTGCTGGAGCGGGCGGATCACTAACATGGTGCCACCCTCACTTCACCACCGGCGGTTTTGCCAAGCAGGTTCCAGATCTCTACGGGTACCTTAAGCGTCCCCTCAAGGGTGTCGGCCACATTAGCCAGTGTGCAGCGGAACCTCGCACCCTCACCCGCAGAAATCAGGCAGGCATCGCCGCCATCTTCGCTGGCGCCATGAAGCCTTTTGGGTTGACTGGTTACCAGCGTGTGCAAGGCATCGGTGCGGGCCTCCAAAACCGGCCCTCCATCGAAAATATCCAAATAACAACCCGCCTGAAACCCTTCCCGCTGCAGTAGCTCAAGGTTCGGCACAGTTAGCTCATGGGGCTGACCAAGCGCGGCCTGGGCAGCCTCGGAAAGCAAAGTGACATACACCGGGTTGGGCGGCATTAGCTCCGCAATAAAGGTTTTACTAAGTCTGCCGGAATACTGATCGGCGGTCTCAAAATCCATATTGAAAAAATGACGCCCCAGGCTGTCCCAGAAAGGCACACTGCCATCGGCAAGCTGAACTCCCTGAATTTCCACCGCAACCCTCTGGGCAAACCATTCGCGATGACTGGCAATAAACAGTATTCGGGCTCGGGATAGCAGCTCAAACGCTTCGGTGTTTCGCAGCTCGGGCGTAATGGAAAACGAGCAAAGTAGTGTGTGATCTGTCAGCCCATGGCTGGGGTAAAGAACATCAACCCGGCTGGAGATTCCAAGCTCGTGGGAGGCATGAATAAGCGCATCGCGGCGATAGTTATAAAACGGCTGACCGTTACCCGCCCGGGCATCGATACCCGCTGTACCATGTATCTTGCCCGTGGCGGTATCTTCCAGAACAAACAGAAATCTTGGCGGTTGGCCACCGGCCGTTGTTTTGCCAGCCAGGGAGGCAAGTGAGTGGTCTATTTTTTTCGCAAGCGCTTCGCACTGCCTGGGCAGCGTGGACGAGAGGCGGGCGGTCTCTGAACCGGCCGTGCCCGCAATCTCAAGTATCTGGTTTACATCACCCGGCAAGGCCGGACGTACCAGCCACATAAAAGCTCCTACGCCGTCAGTTTTTTAACAGCCGCTTCAAAGCGCTCTAGCGCTTCATCAATGTCGGTCTCGGGAATGATCAGCGAGGGCGCCAAGCGAATCACATTGGCGCCTGCGATCAGCACCATCACGCCCTCATCCAGGCCTGCGTTCAGGAAATCCTTGGCTTTGCCCTGCCATTTCTCGGTCAGCACGCAACCCAGCAAAAGACCTGCGCCGCGAACCTCACTGAATATGTCATAGCGCTCCCCGATATCCATCATGCCTTTGCGCAGGTAGTCGGAACGGGCTTTAACGCCCTTGAGGATCTCAGGCTGGCTGACGGTATCGATTACCTTCTGCGCAACGGCGCACGCCAGCGCGTTACCGCCATAGGTGCTGCCATGGGTGCCAACTCCAAGGCTGGCCGCAATGTTTGCGGTGGTCAGCATGGCGGCAACCGGGAAGCCACCGCCCAGGCCTTTGGCACTGGTGAGAATGTCTGGCACTACCCCGTACATCTGGTACGCATAAAGATGGCCAGTACGGCCCACGCCAGACTGCACCTCATCAAAAATCAGCAGTGCATCGTGATCGTCGCAGAGCTGGCGCAAACCTTTCAGAAACTCGAGGTCACCGGGTATAACACCGCTTTCGCCCTGAATCGGTTCAACCACCACCGCACAGGTTTTTTTCTTCGAGATCAATTTTCTGACGGATTCCAGATCATTGAAGTCGGCGTGGTGAATGCCGCCCGGCGCCGGTTCAAATCCTTCTAGGTATTTGGGCTGGCCGCCAACACTCACAGTAAACAGTGTGCGGCCATGGAAGGCGCCCTTAAAGGAAATGATCTCGTGTTTTTCCGGCCCGGAGTGTTCCCACGCATACCGGCGTGCCAGTTTGAAAGCCGCTTCGTTGGCCTCGCCTCCGGAGTTGGCAAAAAACACCCGTTCCGCAAAAGTAAGATCGCACAAGGTTTTCGCCAAGCGCAAAGCCGGCTCGTTGGTCATCACGTTGGAAAGGTGCCAGATTTTCTCTGACTGTTCCTGCAGAGCCCCAACCAGTCCGGGGTGTGAATGCCCCAGGCAATTCACGGCAATGCCGCCCTGAAGATCTATAAACTCGCGCCCCTCTTGATCCCAGATTCGGGAACCCTCGCCTCGCACCGGGATAATCGAACCGGGAGCGTAATTGGGCACCATGACATCATCAAAAAGCTCGCGGCTGACAGGTTCTTTGTTCATAGATCTCTCTCAGGAAAACAGTTAGGCCTACAAAACAGTAAAATTGCCTGCGCGGGCAAGTAAGTAGGTGTGCGGATCAATAGCTTATGATACGCCACTCAGGGCATAAGCACATCCGGCTCGCCAACCGCCGGCAGCTCGATTATTGAATGCGCGGTTTCCGTGCGCCCCATCAACGCCTTCACCAGCAGCTTGTAGGAGTCCAGATCAAAGGTAACCGACTGGCCTCGCAGGGAAAGCTCGTGCAGCTCGTTTTCATCATGCAACGTGGCAACGTGCATCCAGTTGTAGACAACCAGAATGTCAGGCTGATTCCGCCCCTCGCGCCGCTCCACAATCGCCACCGGCCCGGGCCAGGGCCAGGTTCGCAAGCGTAGCTCGTGAAACGCAATCTGCACCCGAAGGTTATAGCGTGCGACATTCTCTGTGCCCTCACAGGCGCCTTTGCAGCGACCCAGCGCACGCTGAAAGCAGGGGCCTTCGTGTTCCGGCTCCAGACCCAGCAACCGATTGCATAACTCATTTTTCGCCGCAATACCGCTGAGCGCCCGTTCCGCATCGCGCTTGCTGCGAAACAATCCGAAGTAATAACCCAGCCGATGCGGCTCTACCTCCCGAACTAACCGCGCCTGCAAATAACCGGAATCGTTCAGAGCCAATTCAATGCTCACCAGATTTTTAGCCGCCCGGGACCGACGGTTGAAAAGCGGGCTCAACGTTTTGATCTGCTGAAGTTCCAGCAACAAGGCCCCGAGCTCTCCGGCGGTTTCTGTGCATTCCACGCGCCGCAGGCTTTCCGAAATTCTAAGACCGCGGCTGGTGTTGTGATCCCCGGAAAAATGCGACGCCACCCGCTGGGCGATGTTTGTGCTCTTGCCAACGTACAAAAGCACGTCGCTTTCGCCGTAAAACCGGTACACGCCCGGTGCGCGCGGAAGATTATTCAGCGTATCCAGAGGAAGGTGTGAGGGAATGCTGGGGCGCTGCATCAGCGCAGCAATAGCCTCGCCTGTTTGCTCATGACCCTTCTGGGCAAGAGCATGAGTAAAGAACGCGAGCATGGCAGACACATCCCCCATGGCCCGATGCCGCTGCACCTGCTCAAGCCCGTGGCGCTCAATCAACGCATCCATATTGTGGCGGCGAAACTCGGGGTACAGTCGCCGGGAAAGCTTCACGGTGCAAAGCACCGGGGCTGAAAACAGCCGCCCCAGACGGCGGAACTCAGATTTAATAAAACCGTAATCAAAGCGGGCATTGTGAGCAACGAACACCGTATCTCGCAGTTTTTCTTCCAGGGTATTTGCCACGTCCTCAAACGCAGGCGCATCGGAAACCATGGCATTGGAAATTCCCGTCAGTTGCTCGATGAACGGGGATATTCGCGTGCCGGGGTTCAGCAACGTTTGCCACTCATCTACCGTTTCACCCGCGCGCCAGAACCGGATGCCAATCTCGGTAATGCGGTCGTGGGACACACTCCCACCGGTAGTCTCAATATCAAGAAACGCAAATGTGGTTAGCTTCAAATCACTATTTTTAGATGTCATTAATCAATGTTAATACCTAAAAGGAAGTGCAGATACCTGTATAGAAACAAAAAGCTCTCCTAGACCTTTGTCTAAACAATGTGAAAATTTATTTGAATTGTCACGAAATGGTAACTATCTTGGTCGTGGGTCCTACAAAAATAATTGTCTAATGTGTGGAGATTACAACAATGCAAAGCAACAAACTGAGAATGGCCATTCGTGTGGCGGCTGCTGTGACCGTTTTTGGAATGGCTGGTCAGGCAAGTGCGATGAAAATCCTGGGCGACACGGACCATATGGATGATCTGAAGGGCTACGAGATTGATGTTTACGGTTATGCCCGCCTTAACGCAAGCTACGACATTAACGAGGACATTTCGACGTCAACCCGTGCCGGCGACTTCAGTAAGGTGAACACCGGTGCAGCCGAAAACAATGAGGCGACGGGCTTCTTTGGCGCTGACGCCTTCCAGAGCCGCCTTGGCGTGCAAGCAACGACGCCACAAGGTGTCAAAATAGTCGTTGAAGGCGATTTTCGTGGTAATGGTGGGGGTACACTGCGTATTCGCCATGCCTATGGCGAATACAAGGGGGTTATGGCTGGCCGCAACTGGTCAAACTACCTCAGTTTTGTTGGCTACGTCCCAACGCTCGAATTTGACGGCATGCCGGGCAACGCAGGCAGCCAGTTCCGGACATCTCAGCTGCGTTACACCAGCGGCCCGTTTTCCGTTTCCCTCGAACAACCCTTTAATTTCGCAGGTCTTATCACGCCTGCTGGCTCAAACATAGAGCAAAAAACAAGTCTGCCCATTGTAACCGCACGCTTGCAGGACAGCGCTGGCGCCGTCTCTTACTCGACTGCCGCATTCGTGCGCCAGATTGATTACGATACTGGCACACAGGACGACAGCGCGATCGGTTACGGCGCATTTGGCGCGCTTACCGTGGCAGTCACGGACACAGTCTCACTGCATGGCGTTATCAACTACGTAACCGGTGGCGACATCTACTTATACCGTTCCGGTGAAAATTATGCGGTAGAGGACGCTTATGTGGACAGCTCGGGCAACCTTGAACTGATCAGCGGGTACAGTGCGTCGCTCGGCGCGTCCTTTGACCTTGGCGGCGGCCGTTCAATAAACACCGGCGTTGGCATGGTAGACGTAGACTGGGACGACGCGCTGCGTGACCTCCCCGCCTCAGCTAACATTGGTAGCAAACAAGAGACCAACACCAGTGCTATAATTAACTACCAGTGGACTCCTGCGAAAGCTGTGACCATGGGCGTTCAATACGGCTACTACATGGTTGATGACGTTAACGGTGACGATGGCGACGCAAGTCGACTGATGTTTGCCGCCCAGTACAGCTTCTGAACCAGTCAGAAGTTTAAAAACCGAAACCCTGGCATTTGCCAGGGTTTTTTTTGGAAAACGATGAACGATATTCAGTTGGAGATACAAAGCTCACGGATAAACCATGGAGAAGGACACGGACCAGCTGTTGCGGAACAGCCGTATAGGCGGGAAAGAGTGTAGACGTACACACCGTTGGAGGGTCGCCAAGCGTTTGATGGCATCTGATTGTTTCATCTCAACCTCTTGATTGGCGATAACTACATCTTTTCATGCAGTTAATGTCCACATAATAAATCAAGTAATAAATCAAGATGGTCTGACTTGACGCTTTAACGTGTTTTTCGTGTCCACTTACAGGAAATTTCTGACGTACATCAAAAGGCCGCCCCACAACCTGCAGGATGCAGAGCGGCTAGTCACCGAACATCAGAGAAGAAGCGAGCGAATGTCCCCAAGCAACTGACTCAGCGCGGCCGTAAACCGCGCTGCGTCCGCCCCGTTTACCGCACGATGATCGTAAGACAACGACAGTGGCAGCATCAGCCTTGGCTGAAACGCACTGCCATCCCACACCGGCTTCATGGCGGCCTTGGAAACACCCAAAATCGCGACTTCCGGAGCATTCACAATGGGCGTGAACGCCGTGCCTCCGATACCGCCGAGGCTTGTAATGGTGAAACAGGCACCCTGCATCTCTGCAGGCTTCAGTTTCTTGTCCCGGGCTTTCTGGGCAAGCTCCGCACTTTCTGCTGCCAGCTCCCAAAGACCCTTCTTGTCGACATCGCGAATCACCGGAACCATCAATCCGTTCGGCGTGTCCACAGCAATACCAATGTGAATGTAGTGCTTGCGAATTACCTCTTTGCGTTCCATGTCCAGAGACACATTGAACTGCGACAACTCTGCCAACGCCGTTGCACAGGCTTTCAGGATGAAAGGTAGCGGCGTCATCTTCGCGCCTTTTTTCTCACCGGCGGCTTTCAGCGATTTGCGAAATGCCTCCATATCGGTGATGTCCGCATCCTCAAACTGGGTCACGTGGGGCACGTTTAGCCAGTTGCGCTGCATGTTAGCTGCGGTGACTGCCATCATCCGCGACATCGCTTCTTTCTCAATGTCACCAAACTGGCTGAAGTCCGGCAGCTTAACGCCAGGAATACCAGACCCGGTCGCAACGGTGCTGCCCTGCTGGGTCTGTTGCAGCTGATTTTTCACATACGCTTGCACATCGTCTTTAAGAATCCGGCTTTTGGGACCAGACCCTTTGATGCGGGTCATGTCTGCGCCCAGCTCCCGGGCAAGTTTGCGCACCGCGGGGCCAGCATGAATCTTGGCTCCCGGCGCAGGCGGCTCGTAAGTTGAACCCTGCGGCTGCGCCTCAGGTTCTTTTGGCTGAGCCTTGTCATCCGGCTCAGGCTTTGCTTCTTGCTCGGAATCGGCAGAAGCTGCGCCCTGCTCTTCGCCCTGTTCTTCGTCTTCTTCTGCGCCTTCTTCGGCAACGGTCAACTCCAAAAGCTTATCGCCTTCAGACAACTTGTCGCCTTCGGCCACCAGAATCTTGACGACTTTGCCGCCGTAAGGCGACGGGATTTCCATAGAGGCCTTGTCGGACTCAACGGTTACCAAGGCATCGTCAGCCTCAACGGTATCGCCTTCTGACACGTTGATCTCGATAACCGGCACGTTTTCCATGCCATCCAGCGGCGGAACCAAAACGATTTCCTTGCGAGAGCCACCAGATTTTTTCGCAGGCGCAGGTTTGCTCTCGACCGGTTCATCCTGGCTTTTGGCACTGGATTTGGCCTGCGGCTTTTCCTCGGCTTTCGGTTCCGGCTCATCACCTGAGCCTTCATCGGAGCTTTCATCAGAGCCGCCCGCGTCGCTGTCAGATCCCTCTCCAGCGTCCATCACACCAACGACGTCGCCTTCTTTCACCTTGTCGCCCACCTTTACGGTGAGCTTAATGATTTTGCCGGCGCCAGGGGATGGCAGTTCTACGGAGGCTTTGTCGGTCTCAATGGTCAGAATCGGATCTTCTGCTTCAACCGAATCGCCAGCGCTGACCAGAAGCTCGATAACCTCAACTTCGTCTGCCCCGCCGAGATCGGGAACCTTGATTTCCTGTTCACTCATAACGGCCTCCTTAGCTTTGCGCCGGGTTCGGTTTGTTGCGATCGATTCCGTACTTGCGCATGGCGTCGAGAACCTGCTCTTCCTTGATCTCGCCGTCTTTGGCCAGAGCAGACAGGGCGGTTACGGTTACGTGATAACGATCCACCTCAAAGAAACTGCGCAACTTCTCCCGCGTATCACTGCGGCCGAAGCCGTCTGTTCCCAGGGTAAGGAACGTTTTCGGGATAAATCCACGCAACTGATCGGAGTGCAGCTTGATATAGTCCGTAGCGGACACAACCGGGCCGGTTTGGGCTTCCAGACACTTGGTAACGTAAGCGGTACGGCCTTTGTCGTCCGGATGCAGCAGGTTCCAGCGCTCAACGTGTTGCCCATCACGGGCCAGTTCGTTATAGCTGGTCACGCTCCACACATCCGACGCTACGCCCCAGTCATCTTTCAGCATTTGAGCCGCTGCGCGAACCTCGTTCATGATGGCGCCGGCGCTCAGCAACTGCACGCGCAACTTTTTCTTGGCGCCTTTTACTTCTACCGACTCGAACTTGTACATGCCTTTGATGATGCCGTCTTCACATCCCTTGGGCATAGCGGGGTGTTCGTAGTTCTCGTTTTCCATGGTGATGTAATAGAAAACGTTTTTGTTCTCTTCAAACATTTCCTTCATGCCATGGTGAATGATCACCGCCATTTCATAACCGTAAGACGGGTCATAAGCTCTGCAGTTCGGGATGGTGTTCGCCAGAATGTGGCTGTGGCCATCCTGGTGCTGCAAACCCTCACCGTTGAGAGTAGTCCTGCCCGCGGTACCGCCAATCAGGAAGCCCCGCGCCTGCATGTCGCCGGAAGCCCAGGCCAGATCGCCAACGCGCTGAAAACCAAACATGGAATAGAACGCATAGAACGGAATCAGCGGAAAATTGTTGGTGCTGTAGGAGGTTGCGGCGGCCATCCACGCGGCCATTGCGCCGCCCTCGTTAATACCTTCCTGCAGAATCTGGCCTTTTTTGTCCTCACGGTAATACATAATCTGATCACGATCCTGAGGCACGTATTTCTGGCCTTCGGCGGTATAAATGCCGAGTTGCCGGAACATGCCTTCCATACCAAACGTGCGGGCCTCATCCGGAACGATCGGCACGACACGCTTGCCAATACGCTTGTCTTTGACCAACGCATTCAGCAGGCGAACAAATACCATGGTCAGGGAGATTTCCCGGCCGTTTGAGCCGTCCAGAACCTGCTTGAAAACATCCAGCTCGGGAATTTTCAGGGGCTGACTGTCCTTACGGCGCCGGGGATAGAAACCTCCTAACTCCTGGCGACGCTTCTTCATGTATACCAACTCGGGGCTATCGGGCGCCGGGCGGTAGTAGGGTGCACTTTCGAGCTCTTCGTCTTTTAGCGGGATCGCAAACCGGTCACGGAACGCCTTGAGAGTATCCATATCCAGTTTTTTCAGAGAGTGCGCCGTATTCTGGGATTCACCCGCCGCGCCAAAGCCATAGCCTTTGATGGTGTGAGCAAGAATCACCGTTGGCTTGCCATTGGTCTCGGTTGCGGCCTTTTGATAGGCCGCGTAAACCTTATAAGGATCGTGACCACCGCGATTCAGCTTGTTGATGTCGTCATCTGACCAGCCTTCAACCAGCTTGGCCATCTGGGGGTACTTGCCGAAGAAATGCTTGCGGGTATGCGCGGGACCATTGTGGGTAAAGTTCTGCAAATCACCGTCGCAGATTTCATCCATGGCCCGCTGCATAACGCCGTTCTCATCCTGATCGAACAGAGTGTCCCACACCCGGCCCCAAACCACTTTGATAACGTTCCAGCCGGCACCACGGAATGCTCCCTCCAGTTCCTGGATAATCTTGCCGTTACCGCGCACCGGTCCGTCCAGGCGCTGCAGGTTACAGTTCACCACGAACACCAGGTTATCGAGATTTTCCCGACCGGCTTTAGAAATACACCCAAGGGTTTCGGGCTCGTCGGTTTCACCATCACCCACAAAGCACCAAACCTTGCGATCGCCCATTTCAATGAGCTCGCGGCCATCCAGGTACTTCATTACGTGGGCCTGATAAATGGCCTGAATGGGCCCAAGCCCCATGGATACAGTAGGGAACTGCCAATAATCCGGCATCAGCCATGGGTGCGGGTAGGACGACAGGCCATCGCCATCCACTTCCTCACGGTATTTATCAAGCTGCTCTTCGGTAAACCGCCCTTCCAAAAAGGAGCGCGCATAGTTACCCGGTGAGGCATGGCCCTGGAAATAGACCAGATCTGACTCACGCTTGTCATCGCCACCGTGGAAAAAGTAGTTGAAGCCCACATCGTAAAGAGTGGCAGCTGATGAGAACGTGGAAATGTGACCGCCCAGATCGCCGGGGCGCTTGCTGGCCCGCACCACCATTGCCATGGCGTTCCAACGAATCAGCGAGCGAATCCGGCGCTCCATAAACAGGTCACCCGGCATTCGGGCTTCTTGCGTGGCCGGAATAGTGTTCCGGAACGGAGTGGTAATAGAGTAAGGCAGCTCGGTGCCATCCCGGCTGGCTCGCTCAGAAAGGCGCTCCAGAATGTATTTAACCCGGTCTATACCTTCGTTCTCCATGAGCGACTCAAGTGCATCAAGCCATTCGCTCGTTTCAATGGGATCATCATCCTGGTACATCAAACCTCCCCCTTTCGCATCAAAGTAGTGCCGTAGGTGCCACGTTCAGCATCCTCCAAGCATAGAACAGCTTTTATAGTTTTACTGCCCAACCCCGCCTAATGGCCGTTTTTTAGCCAAAAACTGACTGGACTGTCAAATCAAGGTGCAGATTTCGTAGTATTTTTACTACGCACTTCCCGAAAAATCAGATAAAACCCGAAGACATCTCGAAAAATCTAAAAATAATTACGATTACTTACGTAATAATGCCTTTTTTAAGCGCATCAAACAACTAGGCTCAGACCATTGTCGTAGTCGCTGTATCACCTGACTTTTCATTACCGTGCTAAATGATATGGACACCCCCTATTTCTACCACATATTATAATTTAATAAGTTATTTCAATCAGTTGAAAAACATCCAAAAAGCGATTTTTATTTTTCTTCCAACTTTTTAATTAGACCTGAAACTAAACAGCAATTTATGTATACTCGCCTGCCCATTTTTTGACCATCGGAGCGGCGCCCGTTTTGCCCTCCGGTCATTTCATACCTTTAACCACAGAGGGCGAACCATGAATTCAATCGTCACTTTTCCTAATCGGATTCCCACCACAGAGTTCGAGGAACGACGTTTCAAGGTTTATACAGACCGCCAGCTAGACAAGATTGAGATTATTCAGAGCCTTCCCGAAGACACTCTGTTCGAAATGAAAGTAGTAGCAAGCGTGCTGCCGTTTCGGGTGAATGAGTATGTGATCAACGAACTGATCAACTGGGACAAAGTGCCCAACGACCCCATCTATCAGTTGGTCTTCCCGCAAAAAGGCATGCTCAAAGACGAACACTTTGATCGCATGGCCAAGATGCACCGGGATGGCGCCGAGAAAAAAGAGATTCAGGCCGTCGCAAAAGAGATCCGCGATGAACTAAACCCTCACCCGGCCGGCCAGATGGAAATGAACATGCCGGAACTGGAGGGCGAAGTGCTCGACGGCGTGCAGCACAAGTACCGCGAGACAGTGCTGTTCTTCCCGGCCCAAGGCCAGACCTGCCACTCTTATTGCACCTTCTGCTTCCGCTGGGCGCAGTTTGTAGGCGACAAAGACCTGAAAATGTCGAGCACCGAGGCAGACAAGCTGCACGGGTACCTGCAGGAACACACCGAAGTAACCGACTTACTGGTTACCGGTGGCGACCCCATGGTAATGAAAACCAAGAGCTTGGCTCAGTACCTTGAGCCTCTGCTACAGCCGGAGCTCGACCATATCCAGACTATCCGCATCGGCACCAAGGCCCTCACCTTCTGGCCATACCGTTTCGTGACGGATAAAGATGCCGACGAGCTGATCGACTTGTTCGCCAAACTTGTAGATGCAGGCAAGCACGTTGCGATCATGGCTCACTATAACCATTGGCAGGAAATCACCACCGACATTGCCGAAGAAGCGATCCGCCGCATCCGCGCGACCGGTGCTGAGATTCGCGCGCAAGGCCCGTTGATTAAGCACGTTAACGACGATGCCGACGCATGGGCCAAACTGTGGAAAAAAGAAGTACAGCTCGGCATCATCCCGTACTACATGTTTGTAGAGCGCGACACAGGCGCCAAGAACTACTTTGAAGTACCGCTAGCGGAAGCCTTTAACATTTACCGCGAAGCCATGAAAAAAGTCAGCGGCCTGGCCCGCACCGCCCGCGGCCCCAGCATGAGTGCCGGCCCAGGCAAAGTGGAAATTCAGGGGATTGCGCAAGTGCACGGCGAAAAGGTCTTTGTGCTGCGTTTTTTGCAGGGCCGCAATCCGGACTGGGTGCAGCGCCCATTCTTTGCCAAATACAGCGAAACAGCCACCTGGCTGCATGAGCTGGAGCCTGCCTTTGGGGAAGAGAAGTTTTTCTTTGAGGATGAGTTTGAAGAAATGAAAAGAGGTAATGGGTAAACCCTAAACACCTTGCCACTAAAAAGCCGGGCATTATGCCCGGCTTTTTAGTGGCGCTTGCCCTTCTCAGGCTACTGATCAATGCATCAGCGTGTATAACTTGCGCCGATAAGTCCGCACATCCGGGTTGTTATTCCCCAGCTTCTCAAATAGCTCAACCAACGTGGTTTTCGCTACCTCTTCTTTGTATTTACTGTTGACCCGCATAAGCCGAATCAGTAACTCCATCGCTTCTGCATTTTTTTCCTGCAGCACGTTATGAAGTGCCAGCTGGTGTAAGGCGTTAGGGTCTTTCGGATCCTGCTCCAGTGCCATTTCAAGATCTTTCGCAGGCGGGAGCTCTGCAGACTGTTTCAAGAACTTTATTCGAGCCGCCAGCTGCTTTGCCTGGTGCTGCAGTTTTTCCTCTGGCGGCAAGCTTTCGAGCACCTGTTCAGCGGTTTCTATATCGCCACTTTCAGCTTTTAGCTGGGCAAGGTCGATCAGCACCTTCAGGTTCTCCGGATCTTTTTGGTTCATCTCGGAAAGAATTTCCAGTGCGCCATCAATATCGCCTTCGTCCCAGATGCGGTGCGCTTTTTCGTAAGGATCTTCCTCGGGCAGTTCCACGTGCTTGTCCAACACCTTACGGATCTCACTTTCAGGCAATGCTGAGCTAAACCCATCAACGGCCTGACCATCCTTCACCAGAATAATGGTTGGCAGGCTACGCACACCCAAGCTGGATGTAAGCTGCTCTTGCTCATCTGCGTTCACCTTGGCAAGGCGGAACGCCCCCTGGTACTCGTTAACCAGTTTTTCCAGTACGGGCATAAGCTGCTTGCAGGGCGCGCACCATTCGGCCCAAACATCCACCAGCACGGGCGTGGACGAAGATGCGTCCATCACCTCCTGCTGGAAGTTTTCCATGGTGGCTTCAAATATATGGGGAGAGCTGCTCATGTCGGGCACCTGAAATGTTCATTATTGATTAAGGCGTAGATGGGGCGCCCGACACAAGATTTCAAGAGCGCAGAAACAGGGCATTAATACGGCCTATGCTTGAAAATATGACTTTAGGCTCTAGTTAGTAGCAAGACACTCCTCTGATCAGGAAGCAGATACGGTATGAATCACGATAACCACTCGCTGGAAGAATTCGAGGAAGACCTGACTGAATACATTGGTGAGAACCAGAAAAGCAAGGATCTTGCCCTGCCGCAGCAATCTCTCCCCAAACAGATGTACGTGCTGCCGGTATCAAATCGGCCGTTTTTCCCCGCGCAGGTACAGCCTGTTATGGTCAACCAGAACCATTGGCACGAGACACTCAAGCGCGTGGGCGAGACCGATCACAAGCTGCTGGGCATTTGCTTTGTTGATGATCTTCAATCAGACCAGAGTGTTCCACAGAGCGATGAATTGGCCGAGGTTGGATGCGCGGTGCGCGTTCATCACGCTCAAAACAAGGACGGCAATGTTCAGTTTATTGCCCAGGGCCTGCAACGCTTTCGGATTGTGCGATGGCTACGCCGTAAGCCGCCCTACCTGGTAGAGGTGGAATACCCGCAGGAACCCGAAGAAGATGCGGATGAAACCAAGGCCTACACACTGGCTATCATCAGCGCTATCAAGGAGCTACTGCGCACCAATCCGCTGTATGGCGAGGAGGTAAAGCAATACCTGTCGCGCTTCGGCCCGGAAGACAGCTCCCCACTGACCGATTTTGGCGCATCCATGACCAGCGCCCGTGGCCAAGAACTTCAGGATATTTTGAACACGGTGCCTTTGCTCCGGCGCATGGAAAAAGTACTTCTGTTAATGCGCAAAGAGCTGGAGGTAGCCCGCCTGCAGTCTGAAATCAGTGAAGAAGTAAACGAGAAAGTACAGAAACACCAACGCGATTTTTTCCTGAAAGAGCAGCTGAAGGTTATCCAGCGCGAGCTGGGCATGTCGAAAGACGACAAAACGGCAGACGCCGAGCGCTTCGACGCCCGCATGGCAGAGCTGAGCCCACCCGAAGCCGTGCAGGAGCGCTTTAACGACGAATTACAAAAGTTGCAGATCCTGGAGCAGGGCTCGCCGGAATACGGTGTTACCCGCAACTATCTGGATTGGTTGACCCAGGTGCCCTGGGGTCAGCATTCTGAAGATCAGTTTGATCTGGCAGAAGGCCGCCGCATTCTGGATCGGGATCACGACGGTCTTGATGATGTAAAAGACCGGATTATTGAGTTCCTTGCCGAGGGCACCTTCAAAGGTGAAGTCAGCGGCTCAATTTTGCTTCTCGTTGGCCCGCCGGGCGTTGGCAAAACCTCCATTGGCCACTCGGTTGCGGATGCACTTGGGCGCGAGTTTTATCGATTTAGCGTTGGCGGCATGCGCGATGAGGCAGAAATCAAAGGCCATAGGCGCACGTATATCGGCGCTATGCCAGGCAAGTTCGTGCAAGCACTGAAAGACACCAAAGTAGCCAACCCGGTGATCATGCTGGATGAAATCGACAAAATCGGTACCTCCTACCAGGGCGACCCGGCCTCAGCCCTTCTGGAGACTCTGGACCCGGAGCAGAACAAGGATTTTCTGGATCACTACCTGGATGTCCGTATGGACCTATCCAAGGTGCTGTTCATCTGCACGGCAAACCAGCTCGACACCATTCCCCGGCCACTGCTGGACAGGATGGATGTCATCCGCCTGTCTGGCTATATAGGCGAAGAAAAGCTGGCTATTGCCAAGCATCATTTGCTGCCGCGGCTGCTGAAACGGGCCGGGCTACTTAAAAAGCAATTCAACATCACCGATGCCGCAATCCGCCAGATAATCGAAGGCCATGCCCGCGAAGCGGGTGTTCGGAATCTGGAGAAGCTCCTGCACAAGGTTATGCGCAAGGGCATTGTAAAACTGCTGAAATCCCCGAATGAGCCCGTGAAGGTGGGCGTGTCCGATTTGCAGGAATATCTTGGCCAGCCAGCGTTCCGGAAAGAGAAATCTCTGAAGGGTATTGGCGTGGTAACCGGCCTGGCCTGGACAGCCATGGGCGGGGCAACCCTGAGCATTGAAGCCTCAAGGATCCACAGTAACCAGCATAGTTTCAAACTGACCGGCCAACTTGGGGATGTCATGAAGGAGTCGGCAGAAATAGCATACAGCTACGTTTGCTCAAACCTGAAACGGTTCAAGGGCGACCCCGGGTTTTTTGATAAATCTTTCGTACACCTTCATGTGCCGGAGGGCGCAACCCCAAAAGACGGCCCCAGTGCCGGCGTCACCATGGCAACTGCCCTGCTTTCGATTGCTCGCAAGGAGTCCCCTCAGCCGAACACGGCGATGACCGGCGAGCTAACACTCACCGGCCAGGTGCTACCCGTTGGTGGCATTCGCGAGAAAGTCATCGCGGCACGCAGGCAGAAAATCAGCAATTTGATTCTGCCAGACGCAAACCGCGGAGATTATGAGGAGCTGCCGGACTATCTTCGGGAAGGCCTAACTGTAAACTTCGCCAAGCATTACAACGATGTGTTTCAGGTGTGCTTTGGCAACAAACCCCGAACAGACTCGTCTGTGCACTAAACCGGTGAAAGGAGAAGGCCTAGGCTTTTTCCTTCCATCCATCGTCTTTCAGCATAGGGCCAACATCCAATACGGGTGAGGCATCAATGTCGTCTGCATCCATCATGTTCGCAACCCGCTGCAGCGACGCCAGGATCATGTTTTGTTCCCACTCGTGCAGGTTCTGGAACTTCTTAATGAAATCTTCCTGTAGTGGGTTCGGCGCACGAGAAAGTATATCTGCACCACTCTCAGTAAGGTGCGCATGAACCTTGCGTTTATCCTGAGTGCTGCGAACACGGTAAACCAACTGCCGATGTTCCAGGCGATCAAGGATCGTTGTAACAGTAGCCTGGCTTAGACTTACCTTGTCGGCAATGGTGCCGATAGTAACCTCACCCAGGTCCCGAATTGTTCGCATGATTAAGAGCTGCGGGCCAGTAAGACCGGCATTTTTGCTGAGACGTTTGGAATGAAGATCCGTTGCCCGGATAACACGTCTGAGCGCTACCAAAACATGTTCATAGTTGTTCACTGTGCTACTACTCCAATGAGGCCTTTCGCCTTTTATTTACACCACTAAGCATTAAAGGTTTTTGTACCCTTGAATGCAAGTAGCGGTTTTTACCTGCTCCCTCCAAAGTGTTAAATTACCGACCAGGCCTTCGGCCAACTTGACAAGGTCACATCGGTAGTGTTTGTTTACCCTTTGAGACCATAATAATAATGCTGAAGAACACAGGATAAACACAATGACAACTCCACTAAAAAAACTCGTCACCGCCGTTAGTACTACCGTTGCCCTCATGGGCGCGGGTTACGCAACCGCAGACATACAAATCGGTATTGCAGGCCCAATGACCGGCCCCGTTGCCCAGTATGGCGACATGCAATTCTCCGGTGCTCGTATGGCCATTGAGCGAATCAACGCCAATGGCGGCGTGATGGGCGAAAAGCTCGTCGCCGTAGAATACGACGACGTATGCGACCCCAAGCAGGCCGTTACGGTAGCAAACCGCCTGGTGAACGATGGCGTAAAATTTGTAATTGGTCACCTTTGCTCCAGCTCGACCCAACCTGCCTCAGACATTTATGAGGATGAAGGCATACTGATGATTACTCCGGCCTCAACCAGCCCGGAAGTCACAGAGCGTGGCTATGAGCTGGTTTTCCGTACCATCGGGCTCGACAGCATGCAGGGCCCTGTTGCCGGTAACTACATCGCCAGCCAGAACCCTGAGCGCGTTGCAATTATTCACGATAAGCAGCAGTACGGCGAAGGCATTGCCACCGCAGTACGCGATACCCTGAAAGACAAAGGCATCGAGATTGCCATGTTTGAAGGTGTTACCGCCGGCGACAAAGATTTTTCATCGCTAGTGACCAAGCTCAAGCAAGCCAACGTGGATTACGTTTACTTTGGCGGCTACCACCCAGAGCTGGGCCTGATCCTGCGCCAAGCACGCCAGGCCGACCTGGATGCGAAGTTCATGGGTCCTGAAGGCGTTGGTAATAAAGACATCAACACCATTGCCGGTGAAGCCGCAGAAGGACTTTTGGTAACCCTACCCCCAAGCTTTGATGAAAAGGCAGAAAACCAGGATTTGGTAAAAGCCTTCGAAGCCAAGAGTGAGGACCCTTCAGGCCCGTTCGTGCTGACCTCATACGCGGCCGTTCAGCTAGTTGCTGAAGGTATCGAAGCAGCTGAATCCAAAGACCCATTCGACGTTGCAGCAGCCCTACGCAGCGGAACCTTTGAGACACCCATCGGCACAGTTGAATACGACAAAGCCGGCGACATGAAGTCATTCGAGTTTGTTGTGTACGAATGGCATTCAGATGGCAGCAAAACTCCGGTAAACTAAGCCCAATCGTTAATTAACGGTAATCATTAGAGCACCTTCTCACCGCGATCCGGGAGAAGGTGTTTTTCTAGGCTCCTGTTGACTCTGTCTCACACCCAGCGCGGTTATCCCGTGCCCGGGCTGATGCAGCGGAGGGAGCAGGCCTCCGGAGTCAAATAACAATGCAAGACCTCCTTTACTTCTCTCAGCAGCTCATCAACGGGCTGACGATCGGGAGCGCCTACGCCCTGATCGCCATCGGTTATACGATGGTTTACGGCATCATCGGCATGATCAACTTTGCCCATGGTGAGATCTACATGATCGGCGCCTACACCGCGCTTATTGCAATTACCGGCCTCACAGCTCTTGGACTTGCCTGGCTGCCCTTGATCCTTATCGTTGCGCTTCTGTGTGCGATAATTGTTTCCAGCTCTATGGGCTGGGCAGTAGAGCGGGTTGCCTATCGCCCGGTACGTGGCAGGCACCGTCTGATCCCACTGATTTCTGCAATCGGCATGTCCATCTTCTTGCAAAACTACGTTCACCTTGCCCAGGGCTCTCGCAATGTCGGCTTCCCGGCACTTATTGAGGGTGGGTTCAATTTCAGCGCTGATGGCGCGTTCGAAATGTCTCTGTCTTACATGCAGATCACTATTTTTGTAACTACCTTGATTTGCATGACGGCACTCTCGCTGTTCATTTCCCGTTCTCGCACAGGCCGTGCCTGCCGGGCAGTCTCCCAAGATTTAGGCATGGCGAGTCTTCTGGGCATCGACACCAACCGCATTATCTCAGCCACCTTTGTCATCGGCGCCGCGCTGGCGGCAGTGGCCGGCCTGCTCTTGGGCATGTATTACGGTTCGGTTGATCCTTTGTTCGGTTTCATTGCGGGCCTTAAGGCCTTTACGGCCGCCGTGCTTGGCGGTATTGGCAGCATACCCGGCGCCATGCTTGGCGGGCTTATTCTTGGCGTGTCTGAAAGCATGACGTCCGGCTACCTCAGCGGTGAGTATAAAGACGTGGTTTCCTTCGGCTTATTGATCCTCATTTTGCTGTTTAAACCCACGGGGCTGCTTGGCAAACCGGAGGTTGAGAAGATCTGATGGCTGCTAACAATTACAGACACGCGCTATTCTGCGCGATTGTCACGTTGATAATTTCGTTCCCTATTCTCGGTCTCAACCTGGAAGCCCAGGGCGTAAACATCACGCTCACCGGCGCCAAAACCTCAACGTACATTGCCATCTTTATGGCCGCTGTTGCGGTATTTGTATTCCAGGCGTTCCGTGATTCGTTTATGGGCATGCTGGGCAAATTGCCCACGCTTAATCCTCTTGCACACAAAGAACCCATGGAGCAATCCAAGCGTGTAAAGCTAGAATCCTGGATAATGACCGGGCTCCTGGTGCTGGCTCTGTTCTGGCCCTTCTTTGTCTCGCGAGGCTCTGTAGATCTGGCCACATTGGTGCTGATTTACATCATGCTTGCGCTAGGCCTTAACGTGGTTGTTGGCCTGGCTGGCTTGCTGGATCTCGGCTATGTGGCTTTCTACGCAGTTGGCGCTTACACCTTTGCGCTTTTATCACAATACACGGGCATTTCATTCTGGATGGCCTTGCCCATAGGGGCGCTATTAGCAGGCTTATTTGGGCTACTGCTGGGCTTTCCGGTATTGCGATTACGGGGGGATTATCTGGCCATCGTCACCTTGGGCTTTGGCGAGATCATCCGTATCCTGCTTAACAACTGGACAAGCCTCACCGGCGGCCCAAACGGCATAGGCGGCATACCCGACCCAACCTTTTTCGGCATGGAATTTGGCCGTCGCGTTAAAGAGGAGGGCAATACATCTTTCCACGAAACTTTCGGTATCGCCTACAGCGGAGAGCACAAGGTTATCTTTCTGTACCTGATCGCTCTTGTGCTTGCGGTTATTACTGCGCTGATCATCCGGCGGTTTATGCGCATGCCAGTAGGCCGTGCATGGGAAGCCCTGCGCGAAGATGAAATCGCGGCGCGCTCACTCGGCCTCAGCCGTACCGCTGTCAAACTCTCTGCATTTACCATCGGCGCGTTCTTTGCCGGTTTTGCGGGTACCGTTTTTGCTTCCAAACAAGGGTTTATAAGCCCGGAGTCCTTTGTTTTTCTGGAATCTGCCATCATTCTGGCAATTGTGGTTCTGGGCGGCATGGGATCACAGCTTGGCGTGATACTGGCAGCGATCGCGGTGACCATTTTGCCGGAATTGGCTCGGGAATTTTCCGAATACCGAATGCTGATTTTCGGCGCCGCCATGGTATTGATGATGGTTTGGCGTCCACAGGGCATGCTGCCTATGAAGCGTATTCATATCAAATTGCACAAGCAGGAGTGACGGACGATGCTTGAAGTACAGAATCTGTCCATGCGCTTTGGCGGCCTGCTGGCGGTAGACCAGGTGTCACTGGACGTTAAGGAACGGGAAATCGTGTCCATCATCGGACCCAACGGGGCCGGAAAAACCACCGTGTTCAACTGCATGAGCGGTTTTTATAAACCGACCGGTGGCAAAATTCTTTTCGAAGGCAAAGAAATGCAAGGCAAGCCGGATTACAAAATCTCCCGGCTGGGCATGGTAAGAACCTTTCAGCACGTTCGTCTGTTCACCCAGATGTCGGTTGTGGAAAACTTGCTTGTGGCCCAACACCGCCACCTAAACACCAACATGCTTGCAGGCCTTCTGGGCACCCCCAACTACAAGGCGCGGGAACAGAAGTCACTGGATCGCGCGGCTTACTGGCTGGAACGCGTCGGCCTTCTGGATCTCGCCAACCGGGATGCAGGTAATTTGGCATACGGCCAGCAACGGCGACTTGAAATAGCTCGCTGCATGGTTACCGAGCCCAAACTATTAATGCTCGACGAGCCAGCAGCCGGCCTCAACCCGGCGGAAACCAAAGAACTCAATCAGCTTATCATCAGCCTGAAGGAGGACTACAACGTTTCCGTGGTGTTGATTGAGCACGACATGAGCCTGGTAATGGATATTTCTGACCGGATTAACGTCATCAACCAGGGCAAGCCCTTGGCCAGTGGTACGCCGGAAGAAATCCGCCATAACGACGACGTGATCAAAGCCTACCTGGGCGAGGCCTGAAACATGAGCATGCTTGTACTAGAAGATGTCCACACCCATTACGGAAAGATTGAAGCCCTGCACGGGGTTTCTGTTGAAGTTAACCGGGGCGAAATCGTATCGCTGATCGGCGCAAACGGCGCTGGAAAAACCACACTTCTAATGACCGTGTGTGGAACGCCACAGGCCAGTTCTGGACGCATAATCCTGGAGGGCCGAGATATCACCAACGAACCCACAGCAAAGATCATGCGCTCGGGACTGGCCATAGTGCCTGAAGGCAGGCGAATATTTTCTGGCCTTACGGTTGAAGAGAACCTGCACATGGGCGGGTTCTTCAATACGAAATCCGAGATACGCAAAAGCCAAGCGCATGTGTACGAGCTCTTCCCGCGCCTGAAAGAACGTGAACTGCAGCGCGCGGGCACCATGTCTGGTGGTGAACAACAAATGCTGGCAATCGGGCGCGCGCTTATGAGCCGCCCAAACATGATTATATTGGATGAACCTTCACTTGGGCTGGCTCCGCTGATCATCAAGCAGATCTTCGAGATTATCGGCCATCTACGGGACGAAGGTATTACCGTGTTTTTGGTGGAACAGAATGCCCATCAGGCTCTACACCTCGCTGACAGAGGCTATGTGCTGGAGACGGGTAAAATTCGCCTGCATGATACAGGTAAGAATTTGCTGGAAAACCCGGATGTTCAAAATGCTTACCTGGGTGGCTAACCGCCAGCTAGTAGGCACAAAAAAGGCCGCTGTACCTATGTACACCGGCCTTTTTTTACAAACAGCAAATCAAAAGCGTATTACTTGATGCTCTTGATAGTGCCTTTGTAGCCTTCAACCGTTACGTTGATGGTTCCGAAAACTACGAAGTCTTCAGTCTCAACGGTGTAACGTGGGGCAACAATGATGTCTGCACCAGAGGCAGTAACAGCCTTGTAAGCAGCGGCTGACTTAGCCTTGGAAACCGGATCGCCGAAAGGCAGACCCATACCACCGCTGGACCCACCGTAGGAAACGCCGTCTGCGAAATGCTTGTCGCTACCGATAGTGAAGAACAGAATCTTAGTTACGGAAGCCTTACCGGTGATTTTCTCACCAACTTCTATGTCAGCTTTGATGTCGGTCTGCAGAGGAGCAGTGATCGGCATAGAGTTAGAGCTAACGTTCATTGAACTACAGCCTGACAGCGCGCCAGCCAGTACCAGTGATGATGCAATTAGAACTTTTTTCAAAAGATTGTCTCCGTGTGTTTTGTTACCAGGCCTTCATGGCCGGTCGTCACTATACGGAAGGAAGCTCCTTATAACAATAGAGAAACTATTGGCTGCTTTTTAACCAACTCAGGAATATGGACGCACGCCTATTCATACACTTCTCAATCACTTAAAAAATTTAATGCTCAGCCAGACTGTCAGATTCAGATATTGAACTATACTCAGAATCACGGTTTCACTGTGTACGGAAATTGCAGGAGGAGCCGTGCCCACATTGAGAGCCCGCTAATGGCTAACGTGGCATGCGAAAACAGCTAAAACACTGACCTAGGAGTGAATAATGAAAAAACTGATCGCAGGTGCAATTCTTTTGGGTGCCTCTTCTATGGCCTTTGCTCAACCAGGCTGCGGCGTTGGCGCCATGATTTGGAAGGGACAATCCGGCATTGCTCCCCACGTGCTGGCTGCAACAACCAACGGTACATTTGGCAACCAGACATTCGGCATGACCACCGGCACACTGGGCTGCCAGACCAACGAGTCTGTTCAGTCTATGGCCATGTACATGGACAGCAACATCGATAAAGTAGCCCGCGATATGTCTCGCGGCAATGGTGAAAACCTGGAAACTCTCGCGGTTCTTCTGGGCGTTGATGAAGCGGATCGCACCAACTTCCGCCAGGTTCTGCAGAACAACTTCGCAGTTATTTTCCCAAAATCAGACACCACTTCTGGTGAGGCAGTGGATGCGATTGTTGCCCTGCTGGAAAAAAATGAGTCGCTTAGCAAATACGTAGCGGCCTGATAGCTGACTTGCAGGTATGCCTAAGCGCCAAGGATGGCGCACACTTCTCCCGCTTCGACATTCCCGACCTGACCGGAACCCGCACATACCCATGGGCAATTCGCTTCGCATTGGGCCAGCCTTGCTTTGGCTCATCATCAGCTTACCTCTGCAGGCGCAAACTCTGGCCGCTGACAATTCACTTCATCTGGACCCAGCCTGGCTCACGCTCATTCATTACCAGCCTGGCAAGTTTGGCGGTGGCTATACCAGCCAAGCCGACGATCCGGAATTTTTCCTGAGCGAGGCCGGCAAAACCTCTCCCAAGGCAGAACTGGAAGCGACCCTAGAGGCTATACAGCAACCAGGAGACGGCAACAATCACGCACGATGCCGTTTCCCGGCCAGAGACGCCTGGCTTCGCGAGCGCCTTGATCTGCCTGCAAACAATGCAAAGTGCCCCGATTACCAGCAATGGATGGAAACGCTTAACACAGAAAGCATTACGCTTGTTTTTGCCGCGTCTTACCTGAATAGCCCTTCATCCATGTTTGGCCACACTTTCTTAAGACTGGATCCGCCTCAGGATGACGAACAAACCAACCTGCTGCTTGCCAACACAATTTCCTACGCTGCCGATGCGGCGGCTCACGACAGCGAATTACTCTTCGCTTACCGGGGTATTTTTGGCGGTTACCCCGGAATAACAACCGTTCAGCCCTATTACGAAAAAATTCGACTCTACTCCGATATTGAGCACCGGGACCTGTGGGAATACAAACTGAACCTGAGCCAGCATGAAGTCGACTTCATGCTGGCTCATGCCTGGGAAATTCGGGATCGCAATTTCGACTACTATTTCTTTGATGAAAATTGCGCCTACCGCCTGCTCGCACTCATCGACATCGCGCGCCCCGGAACCAACCTCCTGGGTGAAGTCAGCACTCACGCCATACCTTCAGACACCGTTCGCTGGGTAGTGGATAAAGACCTGGTTGCAGAAGTACACTACCGTGCATCGGCAGCCACCTCTGTGGCTCATAGCCTTTCAACGCTGCCCAAGCCCCAGCAAACACTTGCAGCTGCTATCGCAAATGGATATGTGAAACCAGGCAGCGACGAGGTACTAGCCTTGCCTCCACAGGAACGTGCCCACCTGCTTGATGCCACCTACGATTACGTCCGTTACCAGAGCGAAGCAGACAGCTGGCCAAGAGAGATTGCGGCACCGCTCTCTCACAGCCTGCTGCGCGAGCGCAGTAAAATCGACGGTATTGCGCCACTTGCACAACCAAAAGCGCCGCAGGTACGTGACGATCAGGGCCATGACACGTTTCGCTTGAGCCTAGGTGCTGGTCAGATGGCCCACCGTGAGTTTACCCAGCTTACGTTCCGGCCGGCTTATCACGATATTCTGGACCCACCCGCCGGTTATCGTAGCGGTGCCCAGCTGCAATTTCTCCGTTTGGACGCACGCTACTACACTGATAACGACGAACTGCAATTGGAGCAGCTCACCGCCGTGGAAATCCGTTCTCTGAGCCCAAGAAACGCGTTTTTCTCACCATTGTCCTGGCAGGTAGGCTTTGGTGGCCGCCGCACCGATACCGGCAACAAGCGGGTTCTGGCGCCCTACCTGGAAGGTGGTGCGGGCGGAAGCTGGAGCCTGGGCCAACAAACTCAGGCTTTCGCCATTGCCACAGCCGATCTGGAAATCGACGATGACCTAAGCCGCGGCTACGACGCTGCGCCCGGCGCAGACATTGGCCTTCTGCACCAGAACAACCGCTTTAGTCTGGCTGCTGGTGCTAAAACCAAAGCCTGGATAGTCAACAGCCAGCACAGGCAAGATCAGGTATACGTGAAAGGCAACTGGCACATCGGCCGAGAATTCAGCCTGTTTGCCGAATTCACTCGGGAAGATCACTACGACAGGTACCAGAGCACATGGCAAGCCGGACTGCACGCTTACTTCTGAAAAAAAACACGCTAAAAACACCCTTACTGGCGTTGATTGTCTCAGCCGCAGCGCTAATTCAAAGCGGCTGCAGCAGCCTGTTTTTCTTCCCTGACCAAACCACTTACATAACACCAGATCGTCTTAACCTAACCTATGAAAACATCTACCTGGACACCGCCGACGGCGAAACCCTCCATGGCTGGTGGCTACCGGCAGAGGGCCAGGCGCAAGGTACCGTGTACTTCCTCCACGGCAACGCCCAGAACATCAGCAGCCACCTACTCAACGTCGCCTGGCTGCCTGCAGAAGGCTACAACGTATTCACCATCGACTACCGGGGTTACGGCAAGTCAACCGGCGCGCCCGACATAGAAGGCGCCCTCCACGACTCCGAAATTGGCCTGCGCTGGCTGGCAACCCGGCCCGACACCGAGAACACCCCCACCTTCCTCTTGGGCCAAAGCCTGGGCGGCGCCCTGGGCCTGACTCTCGCCAGCGAATGGGTACAACGCAACGAGACCCCGAAACTCAACGGCGTCATCCTCGACGGCACCTTCTCCGGCTTCCGTGGCATAGCCAGAGAAAAACTCTCCAACTTCTGGCTCACCTGGCCATTCCAGACACCTCTGAGCTGGACCATCCCGGACGAATACGAAGGCGTAGACCAGATAGCCAACATCAGCCCGGTACCTGTGATGATCATTCACAGCGTTCGCGACGGCATCATTCCCTTCCACCACGGCCAAGACCTTTACGAGGCCGCCGGTAAACCAAAGCGATTCCTGCAGACAGATACACCCCATGCAGCAACGTTTGTGATTCCTGCTTATAAACAATCTGTGCTGGAATTTCTTAGGGACAACTAACAAAAAACCCGCCAATCCAGAGGAAAGGCGGGTTTTTTGTAGCTGATAGCTATCAGTCAGTGAAGTCAGTCGGCTGCTCGCCTTCTTTGACTTCCTTCATGGACAGCTTCACACGGCCACGGTTGTCCACATCCAGAACCTTGACCAGAACTTCCTGACCTTCGCTTAGCTCGTCAGTTACGTTCTCGATCCGGCGCTCAGAGATCTGGGAAATGTGCACCAGACCATCCTTGCCAGGCAGGATGTTAACAAAGGCACCGAAGTCCACAATGCGCTCAACGCGACCCTTGTAGATAGCACCCACTTCAATCTCTGCAGTGATTTCCTTAACCCGGTTAACCGCCGCCTGGGCCGCTTCCTGGTTTTCTGCGTAGATCTTCACGTTACCGTCGTCATCCAGGTCAATGGACGCACCGGTCTCGTCACAGATAGAACGGATCATAGAACCGCCCTTACCAATAACGTCACGGATTTTCTCAGGGTTGATCTTGATAGTGGTAATGCTCGGAGCACGCGAAGAAAGCTCTTTACGCGACTCAGAGATAACCTTGTTCATCTCACCCAAGATGTGCTGACGGGCTCCGTGAGCCTGCTCCAGGGCAAGCTCCATGATCTCGTCAGTAATACCCTGGATTTTGATGTCCATCTGCAGAGCAGTAATGCCGTCTTTGGTACCGGCAACCTTGAAGTCCATATCACCCAGGTGATCCTCGTCACCCAAGATGTCGGTCAGAATGGCAAACTTGTCGCCTTCCTTAACCAGACCCATGGCAATACCCGCTACCGCTGCCTTCAATGGCACACCAGCATCCATCAGAGCCAGACTTGAACCACAAACAGACGCCATAGAGCTGGAGCCGTTGGATTCAGTAATCTCGGATACCGCACGAATGGCATACGGGAACTCTTCCATGGTTGGCATAACCGCCATCACACCGCGCTTGGCCAAACGACCATGGCCAACTTCACGACGGCCAGGAGTACCAACACGACCAGCTTCGCCTACAGAGTACGGAGGGAAGTTGTAATGGAACAGGAACGGATCCTTGCGCTCGCCTTCCAGGGCGTCGATTGTCTGCACATCGCGGGACGTGCCCAGAGTCGTCGTAACGATCGCCTGAGTTTCACCACGGGTAAACAGCGCAGAACCGTGAACGCTTGGCAGGATGCCCACTTCGATTTCGATCGGACGAACCGTTTTGTTGTCACGGCCATCGATACGTGGCTTGCCATCGATTACCTGCTGGCGAACAACTGTTTTCTCAACTTTTCCGAAGTTCTTTTTAACTTCGTCTGCGGAAGGCTGGCCTTCCTCTTCGCCTGCAAGCTTCTCAACCGCAGCGGTTTTGATTTCACCAAGACGCTGGTAACGGGCCATCTTGTCGTGAATGCCATAGGCTTCTTCGATAGCGCCGGCAAACTCAGACTTGATCGCGCCCAGCAATTCGGTGTTTTCAGCAGCTGGCTGCCAATCCCAACGGGGCTTGCCATTTTCAGCAGCGAACTCTTTGATTGCTGTAACAGCAGTCTGCATTTCCTGGTGCGCAAACAGAACGCCACCGAGCATCTGATCTTCGCTCAGGCCTTTGGCTTCAGATTCAACCATCAGAACCGCGTCTTCAGTACCCGCAACCACCATGTCTAGCAGGGAGGTTTTGAGATCTTCAAAGCTCGGGTTCAGGAAGTAACCCCGTTCGTTGGTGTAACCAACACGGCTAGCGCCGATTGGGCCAGCGAAAGGAATGCCAGAAATCGACAGGGCGGCCGAAGCGGCCAGCATCGCGGCGATGTCCGGGTCCTGGTTCTTGCTGGACGACATAACCGTACAGATGACCTGTGTCTCGTTCATGTAACCGTTAGGGAACAGTGGACGAATCGGACGGTCGATCAGGCGTGATGTAAGGGTTTCTTTCTCGGAAGGACGGCCTTCGCGCTTGAAGAAACCACCGGGGATTTTGCCCACGGCATAGGTTTTTTCAAAATAGTTCACAGTCAGCGGGAAGAACGGCTGACCCGGCTTGGCTTCTTTGGCACCAACAACGGTACCCAGAACCGAAATGTCACCCACGGTGACCAAAACGGAACCTGTAGCCTGACGAGCAATACGGCCCGTTTCCAGAGTGACGGTTTCGCCACCCAGCTCAAATGTCTTTTTACGCGGTTGCAGATCCACAACGAACTCCTGCGTTATCTGTTCAGAATGAAAGTAGTGTGACCCTGTATATACCCCGCCTGAAAGCTAACAGGCTGTTGCAAAACCCCGGCCAGGCATCTGGTACGCTATATCTGCGTACCGCCCGGGCTTTCAACAACCTGCTATCAATTTCGGCTTCCCAATACGACAGGAAATCCCAGGTTCACTAAAATACGTAATGCGGTGCTGAAAAGCACAACCGGCAGGCCCCCTAAGGAGCCCACCGGCTGGTGGCTGCAAACGGAACATGTCCGCACACAGCCGTCAGGTCGTAAGACCTGATTAGCGACGCAATCCAAGGCGCTTGATCAGCTCCAGGTAACGGTCACCGTTTTTCCGGCGCAGGTAGTCCAGCAGCTTACGACGCTGGTTTACCATGCGGATCAGACCACGGCGGGAATGATGATCCTGCTTGTTGATCTTAAAGTGACCCTGCAGCTTGTTGATGTTGGCGCTCAGCAGTGCAACCTGCACTTCTGGAGAACCGGTATCGCCATCAGCTTGCTGATAATCTTGAACGATCTGTGCTTTTTCATTGGCAGAAAGAGCCATAACTCACCTCATGTTTGCGGTGCTGATAAATCCGGCCGAACCGCGCACCTCTACAGCCCGGCTATACAACGGTTAACTACTGTTTACCGCTGCTACTTACCAAACGGCGAGGCACCAACTGGGTTTCCTCACCTTCTGGCAATGCTTCTGCAAGCCCAACGAAGCCTTCGTTGCCATATATACGCACGAAGCCATCGAAGACTCGACCCGGTATTCTAACCGGTTGTCCATTCAATATCGACACCAAAGGCTGCCCGCTCAAGCGGTGCTCTGGGAACATGGAAAGCGCTGCATCAGGGGCAACTAGCAGGCCATCCAGACTTTCGCCGCGCTCACGCATCGCCTCCAGATCCGGCACTGGGTGCGCATTGGCCAAAGTGAATCCAGCTGCTAACGTGCGCCGCAGCGCAATCACATGTGCACCGCAACCCAGCACTTCGCCGATGTCTTCAACGAGTGAGCGAATATACGTACCCTTGGTGCACTTTACGGCAATATCTAACTCGTTTTCACGAACGTCCAGAAGCTGGAGGTCGTAAATGGTTACCGGGCGCGCCGGGCGCTCCACTTCAATACCCTCGCGGGCGTATTCATAAAGTGGGCGGCCTTTGTGCTTAAGTGCCGAGTACATGGAGGGAACTTGCTGGATATTACCGCGGAACCGTTCCAATACAGGCTCAAGCACTTCTGGCGTAAGACCTTCCGGAACTGGTTTTGTCTCAACGACCACGCCTTCGCTGTCACCTGTTTCGGTGCGCTCGCCAAGCCGCGCTGTAGCTATATAAGCCTTGTCGCTGTCCAGCATCATTTGCGAGAACTTCGTAGCCTCACCGAAGCACAAAGGTAGAACCCCGGTTGCCAGCGGATCCAAGGCGCCGGTATGGCCTGCCTTGGCAGCACCATAAAGGCGCTTGACCTCCTGCAGGATACCGTTAGAAGTAATACCCAGAGGCTTGTCGATGACCAGAATGCCACTAACATCACGACCTTTACGTCTGCGACTCAAGCGTTTGACTCCGGATCATTCTGGTTGTCGTCGTTCCGCTCAACGGCTGGCTTATCACCTACCGCTTCGCGAATAAGACTGTCCATTCTGCGGCTGTAGCCCTGAAGCGCGTCAAAGTGGAATCGCAGCTGGGGCACAACCCGCAGCTTCATCGCTCTTCCCACTTGGCCACGGAGAAATCCAGCTGCTTTGTTCAGTACCGAAACAGATTCCTTTGCCTCGGGGGAGTCCGCGGTCAGCTCCTCGGTAGTCAGCAAAGAGACATATATATCAGCGTAGCCAAGGTCACGACTGACCTTGACTGCGTTGACTGTCACCATACCTAACCGCGGATCCTTAACCTCGCGCTGAATCAGCTGGGCAAGCTCACGCTGCATCTGATCGCCAATGCGATCAATACGACTGAACTCTCTTGGCATTAGGCCCCCGTAGACTCGAGCTTGCGCTCGACTCTAACCCGGTCGAAGACTTCGATCTGGTCACCGACCTTCACGTCGTAGCCTTTAACACCGATACCACACTCCATACCGTTACGAACTTCAGGAACGTCGTCCTTGAAGCGGCGCAGAGATTCCAGCTCGCCTTCGAAGATAACCACGTTGTCACGCAGAACACGAATGGGCTTGTTCCGGTACACGTTGCCTTCCGTCACCATGCAGCCAGCAACCTGACCAAACTTAGGTGAGCGGAACACATCGCGTACGTCTGCAATGCCAATGATGTCTTCGCGGAATTCTGGTGCCAGCATGCCCGTCAACGCGGCTTTCACATCATCTAGCAGGTTGTAGATAATGCTGTAGTAGCGCAGATCCAGGCCTTCTTGCTCAACCAGGCGCTTGGCTGCTGTATCAGCACGCACGTTGAAGCCGAAGATAACGGCATTGGTTGCCATTGCGAGACTGATGTCCGTTTCGGCAATACCACCGACACCGGAAGACACGATCTTCACCTGAACCTCTTCGTTGCCCAGATCCTGCAGCGACTTGTTGATCGCCTCAAGAGAGCCACGTACGTCGGTTTTAAGAACAACGTTGAGGGATTTAACCTCGTCTTTGCCCATGTTCTCGAACAGGTTCTCAAGCTTGGCTGCTTGCGCCCGCTGCAAACGCTGCTCGCGCTCACGAACATGACGGAATTCTGCCAATTCTTTGGCCTTGCGCTCATCGGCTACTGCAAAGAACTCGTCGCCGGCGTTCGGCGTGCCATTAAGGCCAAGAATCTCGACAGGAATAGATGGGCCAGCATCTTTAACTTGCTTGCCAGCTTCATCGGTAATTGCGCGAACCTTTCCGAAGAAAGAACCTGCAACAACCATGTCGCCCCGCTTAAGTGTGCCGTTCTGTACCAGCACAGTAGCAACAGGCCCACGCCCGCGCTCAAGACTGGATTCAACAACAACACCGTTGGCAGGTGCGTCAGGCGTAGCCTGAAGCTCAAGGATCTCGGCCTGGAGCAAAACCGCCTCAAGAAGCGTATCAACGCCGTCACCCGAGTGCGAGGAGATGGGTACGAACTGAACGTCGCCGCCCCAGTCCTCTGGAATAACGTCAATCGCAGCCAGTTCGTTCTTCACGCGATCCGGGTCCGCTTGCTCTTTGTCCATCTTGGTGATGGCAACAACGATGGGCACGCCAGCAGAGCGCGCATGTTGCACCGCTTCTTTAGTCTGCGGCATAACTCCGTCATCGGAGGCTACAACCAGGATAACGATATCGGTGCACTGGGCACCACGGGCACGCATCGCGGTAAATGCCGCGTGGCCTGGGGTATCCAGAAACGACACCATGCCTTGATCGGTTTCTACGTGGTAAGCACCGATATGCTGGGTAATACCACCAGATTCACCCGAGGCAACCTTGGTGCGCCGAATGTAGTCAAGCAGCGATGTTTTACCATGGTCGACGTGACCCATTACACTCACAACTGGAGCGCGCTTGGTCTTTTCCTTGCCTTCCACTTTGAATTCGCTAAGCACATCGTGCTCAAAAGCATCGTCGCTGATGGGCTTGGCCGTGTGGCCTAGCTCTTCAACTACCAGAGTCGATGTTTCTTGGTCCAGTGGCTGGTTAATGGTTGCCATCACGCCCATGCCCATCAAAATCTTGATGACGGCACCGGATTTGACGGCCATCCGCTGGGCAAGATCGCCAACGGTAATCACTTCAGGAACTTCTACTTCTCTGACCATTGGTTTGGTCGGCCTCTCGAAGCCATGACGCTTCTCTTTGGGTTTCTTTTTCGCTCGCAGCGGCTTGCGCAAAGTGTTGTCATCATCGTCTTCCGAGATCACCACTGGCGCGTCCGCAGGACGGTTACGTGGACCACGATGGCCAGCCTGCTTCTTCTTCGGCTTGCCTTCTTCGGTTTCGTCGCCACGCTCACGAACTTTTTCTTTCTTTTTCTTAGGCTTCCGATCCTTACCATCACCCTCAGGCGGCGGCATCGGCATATCTTCCGGAGCGGGTTCCGGAGCCTTTTTCGGCTCAGCCTTTTCGGCAGGCGCCTGCGCTTCTGCAGCCGGTGCCTGCTTCTCTGCCGCTTCAGAAGAGGCTTCTGAAGGAGCTTCTGCTTCTGCCTGTGGGGCAACTACATTTGCGGGTTGCTCCGCCTGCACCTGCTCCACGCTCTGTTCTTCTTTAACCTCTTCAGGTGCCGCCGCTTCTGGTTCTGGCTGCGACTCCGCACGCTTTACATAGGTGCGGCGCTTACGCACTTCCACATTAACCGTCTTGGCCTTGCCAGCCTTGAGCGTGGTTGTCGTTTTGCGCTTCAGAGTAATCTTGTTCGGCTCAGCGCCTGCTTCACCGTGGGTCTGTCTCAGATAGGCCAGCAACTGCTGCTTCTCATCGCTAGACACAGAGTCGCCTTCCGAGCGGGCTTTCAAGCCAGCTTCCACGATCTGCTTCAGCAAACGATCCACGGGAGCGCCTACATCTTCGGCCAGTTGTTTTACCGTTACTTCAGCCATACTGGTCTCCTCCCGAATTAAGCCTGGTCTTCAAACCAGGGGGCGCGTGCGGCCATAATCAATTGTCCCGCACGCTCTTCATCCATACCTTCGATATCGAGCAAGTCATCAACCGACTGCTCAGCCAAATCTTCCATTGTACGTACGCCCATGCCAGCGAGTTTAAACGCCAGGCTGCGATCCATTCCGTCCATGCTCAGAAGATCTTCTGCCGGCTCAGCGCCGTCGAGAGCTTCTTCACTCGCCAAAGCCTGATTCAACAAGGCATCTTTGGCACGACGGCGCAGTTCTGAGACGGTATCTTCGTCAAAACCTTCAATCGCCAACATTTCTTCCATGGGTACGTAGGCGACTTCCTCGATAGACGTAAAGCCCTCCTCGATCAGTACACCTGCGAATTCTTCATCTACATCCAGGTGAGCCGTAAAATGCTCAACCAAAGTATTGAACTCTTGCTCTTGGCGCTCACCGGCCTCCTCTTCGGTCATTACGTTCAGGGTCCAGCCTGTAAGCTCAGTAGCCAAGCGAACGTTCTGTCCATTACGACCGATAGCCTGCGCCAAATTGTCTTCAGCAACAGCCACTTCCATGGTGTGACGATCTTCGTCCATCACAATGGAGGCCACCTCAGCGGGCGACATGGCGTTAATAACCAACTGTGCGGGGTTATCGTCCCACAGCACAATGTCTACGCGCTCGCCGCCCAGTTCGTTGGAAACAGCCTGAACACGGGAACCACGCATGCCTACACAGGCACCAACCGGGTCAATACGGCGGTCATTGGTTTTCACGGCAATCTTGGCGCGAGAACCTGGATCACGGGCTGCGCCACGGATCTCTATCAGCTCTTCGGCAATCTCGGGCACTTCGATACGGAACAACTCAATCAACATCTGCGGTGCTGAGCGGCTGAGGATCAACTGGGGCCCACGGTGATCTGTGCGAATTTCCAGCAGCAGCGAACGAACCCTATCTCCCATGCGAAACGTTTCGCGGGGAATCAGCTGTTCTCTGGGCAGCAGTGCCTCGGCGTTAGCGCCAAGATCAACAATCACGTTATCGCGAGTAACCTTTTTAACCGTACCTGAAACCAACTCACCAACACGGTCGCGGTAACTGTCGACGATTTTGCTCCGCTCAGCCTCACGCACTTTCTGGAAGATGATCTGCTTGGCAGCCTGAGCCCCAATACGACCAAAAGCCACAGACTCGGCTTTCTCTTCATAGGTGTCGCCGGGCTTCAACTCAATGTCGATCTCCTCGGCTTCCTGAAGGGTCAGCTCGGTACCCAGCGCTGGTACAGCGTCGTTATCCACTACCAGCCAACGGCGAAAAGTCTCGTACTCTCCGGTACGGCGGTCAATCGACACGCGCACATCCGACTCTTCATCGTCGTAACGCTTTTTGGCAGCTGTGGCGAGTGCTAGCTCGATCGCCTCAAAAATTACGTCCTTCTCGACACCTTTTTCGTTCGAGACGGCTTCAACCACCAGCAAGATCTCTTTACTCATTGGATTGCCCTGCCCTGAAAATAAACTGTGCATCTACTGAGTTATTCAAATAGCTCACTCGAATACCGGAATAATGTGGGCTTTTTCGATACTGTCGAAAGGCAGAAGATATTCGTGATCGTCAACAATCACTACAACATCATCACCTTCAACAGCTTTTATAAGCCCCTGAAACTTGCGCCGACCATCAAACGCCATGCGCAAGCGAATTTGTACCTGATGCCCCACAAATGCCTGGTAATGCTCAGGCCGGAACAAAGGACGATCCATTCCCGGAGACGAAACCTCAAGCGTGTATTCTGTCTTGATGGGATCTTCAACATCCATCACGCCACTGATCTGACGACTGACTTTCTCGCAGTCGTCGATGCCAATACCGTTTTCAGCATCGTCTATAAATACCCGAAGAAGTGATTGATAGCCCTGGGAGCGATAATCGATACCCCAAAACTCGTAACCCAACCCTTCCACTACAGGCTGAAGAATGTCTTCCAGTTGTTTAAGCTTGCCTGACAAGTTAGGCGGTCTCCGTTGTGAAATTTACCGGCACCAAAAACAAAAAAAGGGCTGTCAACCAGCCCTTTTTACGCACCAGGGCCCATTACGCCAGGGCCCTTAATCAAAAAGCCCCGAAAACCGGGGCCTTTTGTTGCAAGAACTCGCAGGAAGCTAACCGGTATCCCGCTTCCTGCTGACAGACACCTGGCCTGCCAGAAACCCGACAAATAATATGTCGGATCCCAATATCCGCCGGAGTATAAAGACGCCCAACGGACTGGTCAAGGACTGACCAAAAAACGGCCTGGAACATCCAAGCCGTTTTTCTTCTTAATTGGTGCCCAAGGCCGGACTCGAACCGGCACGGCTTTCGCCACTACCCCCTCAAGATAGCGTGTCTACCAGTTCCACCACTTGGGCAACACTCTTACTCGAGCTCGGGAAGATCAGACTCCCCGTTCCCGGTTTCGCTTTTGGCAGCATCACCGTTATCTGCAGCAGCGCCTTGCGCAGGAGCTTCGCGAGATTCCTGAACAACAGGAATACCCGCTTCGCCTGCCACTTCTGCGCGCTGCTTGGCAAATACTGCCAGCGAGAAACTTGTTACAAAAAATATGATTGCGAGCATGGCCGTCACGCGGGTCAGAAAACTGCCGCTGCCCTGACTACCGAATACAGTCTGGGACGCTCCACCGCCGCCGAAGGCTGCACCTGCGTCTGCACCTTTACCCTGCTGGATCAGCACCAGACCCACCAGCGCAACCGCGATAACGACGTGCGCAATAACTACTAGCGTTTCGATCCAATCCATATCGACTCTCGCGAACCTTTAACTTTAGGTACCTGCCGGCATATCCCGGCAAATACTAACAAAATCTTTTGCGACCAGCGATGCTCCGCCAATTAAACCGCCGTCTATATCCGGCTCTGCAAAAAGAGCCGCTGCATTATCTGCTTTTACACTGCCGCCGTAAAGCAATGAAATTTCTTCTGCCGGCGCGCCCATATCTTTTAGCACGCCCCGTATAGCTGCATGCATGGACTGAGCGTCGTCTGACGTCGCAGTTTTGCCGGTACCTATCGCCCAGACTGGCTCATAGGCTACGACAACACTTTGCCATTGATCTTGCGCCACCTTCGACAAGCCTGCTCGTATCTGGCCGGCAACAACATTTTCAGCCTGCCCAGACTCCCGCTCTTCCAAAGTTTCTCCAACGCACACAATAGCCGTTAAACCACTGGAAATAATAAGCGAAACCTTTGCAGCTACCAGTTCGTCGGTTTCACCGAAAAGCTGGCGTCGCTCAGAATGACCTACGAGCGCATAGCGACAACCTACATCTTTAGCCATTTCCGGGGACACTTCCCCAGTGTAGGCACCTGACTGCCACTGCCCTATATTCTGAACACCAACAGACACGCCATTTTGCGCTTGCCTCAACACACCCTCGATGTAAATTGCGGGTGGAAGAATGACAACCTCCACGCCGTTATCAAGAGATTCGGCCTCAGACCGGATAGAGCCAACCAGCTTTTCCGAGAGATCTTTCGACCCATTCATCTTCCAGTTTCCGGCTACAATCTTGCGACGCATATCAGTTCCCGAATGTAAGGGAGGGCGCACTATACAGCAGTCCCTCATAACAGACAACCGCCTGAAACCAACAAAATCAGTGCGTTGAACTTTCCACAACCTGCGCTAATTCTTCAGCAACACGGCGAATATCATCCGCATCCTTACCCTCTGCCATTACACGGATCAAAGGCTCGGTTCCTGAAGCCCGAAGCAGAATCCTTCCTGAACTGCCAAGCTCTGACTCGGCCTTCTTAACCGCGGCAACAATATCATCGCGACTGAACGGATCGAAACGCTTTGCAACCCGCACATTGATCATTGTCTGCGGCAACTTGCTCATGCCCTGGCGCAACTCGGCAAGGGTTTTGCCAGACTTGCCGATAGCGAGCAGCACCTGGAGCGCAGAAACAATGCCATCTCCAGTACTCGTACAATCACGAATTACCATGTGGCCGGAACCTTCTCCACCAACCACCCAGTTATTAGCCAATAAACGCTCTACCACATAGCGGTCACCCACATTGGCTCGCTCAAAGGCAATACCCATTTCGGTTAACGCCAGCTCAACACCCAGGTTGGTCATGAGCGTACCCACCACGCCACCTTTGAGATTGCCATCAGCAAAGCGCTGGGACGCAATCACATACAGCAACTCATCGCCGTCAACTTCAGAGCCGTCGCGATCAACCATCAACACCCGGTCACCATCGCCATCAAAGGCGATCCCCAGATCTGCCTGTTTATCAACGACAGCCTGCTTCAACGCACCCAGGTGTGTAGAGCCGACATTCAGGTTGATATTTAGCCCATCAGGCTCCGCACCAATAACCGACACCTTCGCGCCTAGCTCACGAAACACCTTTGGAGCAACGTGGTAAGTTGCTCCATGAGCACAATCCAGAACGATCTTCATGTGATCCAGCGTAAACTCGTTTGGCACCGTGCTTTTGCAGAATTCAACATAGCGCCCCGGAGCATCTTCTATCCTGGATGCTTTACCCAAGTCACCTGGGCCACAGACTTCAATAGGCTTATCCAGCCAGCTCTCAATTTCTGCCTCCAGCGCATCATCGAGCTTGGTACCGTCAGCGGAGAAGAACTTGATGCCGTTATCATGATGCGGGTTATGAGACGCACTGATCACGATACCTGCGGATGCACGAAAAGTACGGGTAAGATAGGCAATAGCCGGCGTTGGCATGGGGCCCAGCAGCTTCACATCAACGCCCGCAGCAGAAAGCCCTGCCTCTAGAGCTGACTCAAACATGTAACCGGATAGCCGGGTATCCTTACCGATCAACACACTGTTTCGCTGGCCAACCTTTTTAAAAGCCTGCCCGGCGGCCCAGCCCAAGTGCAACATAAACTCCGGCGTTATCGGGGGCTCACCCACCCGGCCGCGAATTCCATCCGTGCCAAAATATTTTCTTCCCGCCATCAAACTGCCTCCTTTATGGCCGTCGCAACTCTGACGGCATCTACGGTTTCCCTGACATCGTGCGCGCGGATAATGCTGGCACCCTTCATTGCCGATATTGTCGCGGCCGCAAGGCTGGCAGACAACCGCTCATCAACTTCCCGGCCAGTGATAAGACCAAGCATGGATTTTCTGGACATACCCACCAGCAGAGGGTGCCCCAGCGAATGCAGCTGTTCCAGCGAGGCGAGCAATCGCACATTATGCTCAAGGTTTTTTCCGAACCCAAAGCCCGGATCCAGGATTATATTCTGGGCATCAATACCCGCCTGCACAGCAACACGAACACGCTGAGTTAAAAACTCCCCAACATCACGCAACACATTCTGGTACTCAGGCCTGTCCTGCATGGTTTCCGGCTCGCCCTGGATATGCATGATACATACGGGTAGGCCTGCATCTGCGACAGCGGCCAAGGCGCCGTCTCTTTGCAGTGCACGTACATCATTAATTAACCCTGCACCTAGCCCCGCTGTTTGAGACATAACCTCTGGCGTGCTGGTATCCACGGAAACAATTACGTCGAGCTCCCGTGAAATGACCTCTACTACTGGGCAAACTCGATCCAACTCTTCCTGAATCGACACTTTGGCTGCGCCTGGGCGGGTTGACTCCCCGCCCACATCAATGAAGGCCGCGCCATCTGCGACCATCTGACGAGCCTTTAAAAGTGCTGCATCCTGCCGATTGAACCGCCCTCCATCAGAGAACGAGTCTGGCGTGACATTGAGCACACCCATCACATGGCAGCGAGACATTTCCAGCACTCGCCCAGCAAAACTCATTTTCATAGCTATCCAATCCCAGGCAGGCACGTTAAGACTTGAAAAACTGCAATCAACAAAAACAAACGCCGCCCTTAATCCAGGCGGCGTTTGTCAGCACGATTATATAACGCCGAGAGAATCAGTGCTCCCCAGCAGGCCGCCCAACATCAGGCCGACGGCCATCATCAGAAGGCTTTGCCTTAGCAGCCTGCTCCGGATCGTCAGCCTTAACACCACCGGTAGGGCCGTTATCATCCCAACCCTTTGGTGGACGCGGAGTACGACCCTCCATGATGTCATCAATCTGGTGACGATCAATGGTTTCATACTTCATTAACGCGTCGGCCATAACATCCAGCTTGTCGCGGTTATCCACTAGTATCTTAGTGGCCGTTTCATAACAGGAATCGATGATATTACGGACTTCTTCATCAATACGCTGGGCCGTTTCTGGCGAATAGACCGTCTGAGCTTGGCCCGCAGAGCGACCCAGGAACGGCTCTTCGCTGTCTGTATCGTACTGCAGCGGCCCAAGTTTCTCTGACAAACCCCAGCGAGTGACCATATTACGGGCCAGACTGGTGGCACGCTCGATGTCATTCGAGGCACCGGTGGTAACGCCATCAAAACCCAGCGTCAGCTCTTCGGCGATACGACCGCCAAACAGGCTGCATATAGAGCTGATCAGGAAGCGCTTACTGTGGCTGTACCTGTCCTCTTCTGGCAGGAACATGGTTACACCCAAGGCACGGCCCCGAGGAATAATGCTCACCTTGTACACCGGATCATGCTCTGGCGTCAGCCGGCCGACAATCGCGTGACCAGACTCGTGATAAGCAGTATTCCGCTTTTCTTTTTCACTCATCACCATGGACTTGCGCTCAGCGCCCATCATGATCTTGTCTTTGGCCAACTCAAACTCTTCCATGGAGACCAGGCGCTGGTCCCGGCGAGCTGCGAACAGTGCCGCCTCATTCACCAGGTTCGCAAGGTCAGCACCGGAAAAGCCCGGCGTACCGCGCGCAATAAGCGCAGGTTCAACGTTCTCATCCAGAGGCACCTTCTTCATGTGCACCTTGAGAATTTGCTCTCGGCCGATGATGTCGGGCAAACCCACCACAACTTGGCGGTCGAAACGGCCCGGGCGCAACAACGCCGGATCGAGAACATCCGGGCGGTTGGTCGCAGCAATAACGATAACGCCTTCATTACCTTCAAAGCCGTCCATTTCAACCAATAGCGCGTTCAAGGTCTGCTCACGCTCATCGTGACCACCACCCATGCCGGCACCACGATGGCGACCGACCGCATCGATTTCGTCGATGAAGATAATGCAGGGGCTTTGCTTCTTGGCCTGCTCGAACATGTCACGCACACGGGATGCACCAACACCTACGAACATTTCCACGAAGTCGGAACCGGAAATCGAGAAGAACGGAACTTTTGCCTCGCCGGCGATAGCCTTGGCAAGCAGGGTTTTACCGGTACCAGGCTGCCCCACCATCAAGACACCTTTCGGGATGCTGCCACCAAGACGCTGGAACTTACTGGGATCCCTAAGAAAATCCACCAGTTCCTTAACGTCTTCTTTTGCTTCATCCACACCAGCTACGTCGGAAAACGTGGTCTTGATCTGGTCTTCACTCATCAGCTTGGCTTTACTTTTACCAAACGACATGGGGCCTTTGCCACCACCGCCGCCCTGCATCTGACGCATGAAAAACACGAACAGCGCGATAATGATCAGGATCGGGAATGCCGCAACCAGCAACTGTGTCCACAGGCTTTGGCGTTCCGGTTCTTTGCCGATCACTTCTACTTTGTTCGCCAGCAGATCATCCATCAGTTTGTTATCCGCCACCTGAGGACGAATTGTTTCAAACTGGGAGCCATCGCCACGCGTGCCCTGGATTTCCAGACCATCAATCGTGACTTTATTGACCTGGCCCTGCTGAACCATTTCAACGAATTGAGAATAATTGACTTGCTGCCCGCTGGTGGTGGGAGAAAAGTTCTGAAACACCATCAACAGTACTGCGGCTATTATCAGCCAGAGAACCAGATTTTTTGCCATATCGTTCAAGGATCATCGCCTGTGAATTGAAGAGCGCACCCGCGAGGGCGCCACTCTTTTAGGACACCTTACACCAATTATACGTCTATCCACCAGAAACGGCCTATCCGTAACGGCCACAGAAAAACGTAGCTGTGAGTCCACCATTAGACGCTTCTGACCGCCGGAAAACCCACATGTTCCTTGTATGTGGGCCCCATCTCGGAAATTACAACGCCTGCAAGGTGATCTGCGTGCAAGGTTGTCTGTTACAATTCGCCAATTATACGACGTTGCCAGCGAATATGCCGCTGACCTTTTGTTAATTGCACCGATAAAGAGATTACATCATGAGCCTTTCACCGCAACAGCGCCGGGAATACCGGGCCATTGCCCACAACCTGAAACCCGTCATTATTGTGGGCGATAAGGGCCTCACCGAAAACCTGCAAGAAGAGCTTGATAGAGCCCTGACCGATCACGAACTTATCAAGATTAAAGTGGCAAGTCAGGACAGGGAGGCACGCCAGGAAGCGATCAGCGCCCTGTGCGAATCCAGCGGCGCTGAAGTGGTGCAAACCATCGGGAAAATTGCAGTCATTATGCGCAGGGCCAAGAAGCCTAACCCAAAACTCTCCAATTTGCTGCGCCACAAAAACTGAGGCCCACTGAATTCCGGAAACAAAAAAACCGGCTGCGCCTAACGCAGCCGGTTTTTTCGTACACTGGCTCAGCCAGCGTCACCCGAATCAGAGGTATTCCACCTTTTCGATTTCGTACTCCACCATGCCAGAAGGCACGCGAATGGCGACAACGTCATCTTCGCTCTTGCCCACCAGGGCACGGGCAATAGGCGAGGAGATAGACAGTTTGCCTAACTTAATATCGGCTTCATCTTCCCCTACAATCTTGTAAACCACCTGCTCGTCAGTATCCATATTCATCAGATGAACAGTGGTACCGAAGATCACTCTGCCAGTATTCTCCATAGCGGTAACATCAATTACCTGAGCCGCTGAAAGCTTGCCTTCAATTTCCTGAATTCGGCCTTCAATAAAGCTCTGCTGCTCCCGGGCCGCGTGATACTCGGCATTTTCTTTCAAATCGCCGTGCTCCCGGGCGTCTGAAATCGCTGCAATAACACGAGGCCGATCTTCGGACTTTAGCTTTTGGAGCTCCTCACGAAGACGGGCTTCGCCCGCTGTTGTCATAGGTACTCTTTCACTCATAATCTTACTTCCCTGCGTGGAGGTCTTGCAGGCGGCGTACTGTACGCTCCGGGCCAAACTTGATGGCCCGACAGAAGGCTTCGCCGCCCGCCAGTGTTGTTGTGTAAGCCACTTTGGTCTGCAGAGCTGACTGGCGAATCTGCGCCGAATCCAACACGGCCTTGCGACCCTCAGTGGTATTAATAATGAGCTGAACCTGGCCGTTCTTTATGGCGTCTACAATGTGTGGTCGCCCCTCGCCCACTTTATTTACCCGCTCCACCTCGATTCCCGCCTCACGGAGGGCTTTCGCGGTGCCGGTGGTGGCAACAAGCTTAAAGCCAATTCCCCTCAGATCCCGCGCAACCTGGATGGCTCCCGCTTTATCTACATCGCGAACCGACATAAACGCGGTGCCTTCAGCCGGCAAACGCTCACCGATTGCCAGCGAAGCTTTAGCAAACGCTTCATCAAAGCTGTCACCAAGCCCCATTACTTCGCCCGTGGATTTCATCTCCGGCCCGAGGATCGGATCAACCGATGGGAACTTGTTGAACGGGAATACGGATTCTTTTACAGCGTAGTAGCTAGGCACCACTTCTTTGGTAAAGCCCTGCTCTGCGAGCGATGTGCCCGCCATCACCCGTGCCGCTACCTTGGCAAGGGACACGCCAATGGCCTTGGATACAAAAGGCACGGTTCTTGATGCGCGCGGGTTCACCTCAATTACGTAAATCTCGTCATCCTGCCAAGCAAGCTGCACATTCATCAGGCCGACCACTTCCAGCTCAAGGGCCATCTTTTTCACAGCGTCTCGCATGGCGTCCTGAACATCTGCCGGCAGCGTGTATGGCGGCAAGGAACAGGCCGAGTCGCCAGAGTGAATGCCGGCTTGTTCAATGTGCTGCATGATGCCACCGATGACAACATCCTTGCCGTCACAAATAGCATCGATATCCACTTCAATGGCGGCGTTCAGGAAGTGGTCCAGCAATACCGGGCTATCGTTGGACACCAGCACGGCACTGCGCATATAGCGCTCCAGCTCGTCTTCTCCGTAAACAATCTCCATAGCTCGACCACCCAGCACATAAGACGGGCGAACCACCAATGGATAGCCAATCTTGCGAGCCGCCAGAATACCTTCTTCGTGGCTACGCACGGTGGCGTTTTCTGGCTGCTTGAGTCCCAGGCTATCAATCATCTGCTGGAAACGCTCACGGTCTTCCGCCCGGTCAATGGCGTCCGGGCTGGTACCTATAATGGGCACACCAGCGGCTTCCAGTCCCCGCGCCAGCTTTAGCGGTGTCTGGCCGCCGTACTGGACAATCACACCCTTGGGCTTTTCTACGTTGATAATCTCCAGCACGTCTTCAAGAGTGATCGGCTCAAAATACAACCTGTCAGAGGTATCATAATCGGTCGATACCGTTTCCGGGTTGCAGTTGATCATGATGGTTTCATAGCCATCTTCACGCATGGCAAGTGCTGCATGCACACAACAGTAATCAAACTCGATGCCCTGGCCAATGCGGTTAGGGCCACCACCGATAACCACGATTTTTTCGCGATCGCTGGGTTCCGCTTCGCACTCTTCCTCGTAAGTTGAGTACATGTAAGCAGTATCAGAGGCAAACTCTGCAGCGCAACTATCTACCCGCTTGTATACCGGGCGGATATTCAGCTCGTGCCGCAGTTTACGCAGACTGCTTTCTTCGACACCCAACAGCTTGGCCAAGCGAGCATCAGAGAAGCCTTTGCGCTTGAGGCGGAACAGGGTGGCATGATCGATATCAGCTTTACCAACAGACTTAACGGCCTGCTCTTCGCGAATAAGGTCTTCGATCTGTACCAGATACCAAGGGTCTACCTTGGTGAACTCAAACACATCTTCTACGCTCATCCCTGCCCGGAAGGCATCACCGATATACCAAATACGCTCGGCACCAGGAACGCTGAGCTCGCGGGTGAGGGTTTCGCGGGAATTCTCGGAAGTGAACTCCTCAAGCTGCTCATCAAAACCGTCGGACCCAACTTCCAGCCCACGTAGAGCTTTTTGCAGAGACTCCTGAAACGTGCGGCCAATAGCCATGACTTCGCCCACAGACTTCATCTGGGTGGTCAGGCGGGCGTCGGCTTGGGGAAATTTCTCAAAGGTAAACCGGGGGATTTTTGTAACCACATAATCGATGCTGGGCTCGAAAGATGCAGGCGTTACACCACCGGTTATCTCATTGCGCAGCTCGTCGAGTGTGTAACCCACTGCCAGCTTTGCTGCGACCTTGGCAATCGGGAAGCCTGTTGCCTTGGAAGCCAGTGCCGATGACCGAGAAACCCTGGGGTTCATCTCGATAACGACCATGCGGCCGTTATCCGGGTGGATGCCAAACTGTACGTTGGAGCCGCCTGTTTCTACGCCAATCTCGCGTAGCACAGCCAACGAGGCGTCCCGCATAATCTGATATTCTTTATCGGTCAGCGTTTGAGCGGGTGCAACAGTAATGGAATCACCCGTGTGCACGCCCATGGCATCGAAGTTTTCGATGGCACACACAATAATGCAGTTGTCCGCCTTGTCGCGAACCACTTCCATCTCATACTCTTTCCAGCCAATCAGCGACTCGTCGATAAGCAGTTCACTTGTGGGGGAAAGATCCAGGCCACGGGTACAGATCTCTTCAAACTCGTCCCGATTGTACGCAATACCACCACCAGAACCGCCCATGGTGAACGACGGGCGGATAATGCATGGGAAGCCGATGTCTTCAGCAACTTTCCAGGCTTCTTCCATGGTGTGAGCAATCGAGGCGCGGGGGCACTCAAGACCAATGGCCTTCATCGCCTTATCGAAACGGCTTCGGTCTTCAGCCTTATCAATGGTGTCGGCGTTGGCACCGATCATTTCCACACCGTGTTTTTCCAACACGCCGTGCTTTTCCAATTCCAGCGCACAGTTCAATGCGGTCTGGCCACCCATGGTAGGCAGTACGGCATCGGGCTTTTCTTTCTCAATGATTTTGGCAACCGTTTGCCAGGTAATCGGCTCGATGTAGGTGGCATCCGCCATCACCGGGTCAGTCATAATGGTGGCCGGGTTCGAGTTAACCAGGATGACACGGTAGCCCTCCTCTCTCAGGGCTTTGCAAGCCTGAGCTCCGGAGTAGTCAAATTCGCACGCCTGCCCGATTACAATCGGGCCTGCGCCCAGAATCAGGATGCTTTTAATGTCGGTCCGTTTTGGCATGTCTTTGTAAACCTGTCAGCAACGTTTAAATTCTTGCAGCGCAAAAAACGCGGCGCGTGTCTGGTGTGACGTTTCCGCCCATGAGCCGGCCTTAGGCCGTTCGGGCTTCCATCAGACGGATAAACTCGTCAAACAAAGACGCCACATCACCGGGGCCCGGGCTCGCCTCGGGGTGCCCTTGAAAACTGAACGCCGACTTATCAGTGCGTCGAACACCCTGCAACGTGCCATCGAATAGCGACTTATGGGTAACCTCGAGTACGGCAGGCAGGGAAGCTTCATCCACCGCAAAGCCATGGTTCTGGCTTGTAATCATCACCGAGCCGTTATCAAGCCGCTGAACCGGGTGGTTGGCGCCATGATGTCCATGTTTCATCTTCATGCTTTTCGCGCCACTGGCAATTGCCAAGAGCTGGTGACCAAGGCAAATACCAAACACTGGAATGTCGGTTTCAAGCACGTCCTGAATTGCCTTGATTGCGTAATCGCAGGGTTCGGGGTCACCCGGGCCGTTCGACAGGAAGATACCGTCTGGATTCATAGCCAACACATCTGACGCCGGAGTTTGAGCGGGCACAACGGTGACATCACAGCCCCGGGAGGCGAGCATGCGCAAAATATTGAACTTAATGCCGTAATCCCAAGCCACAACCTTAAACTTTGACTCGCCACCCTCGGCGTAGCCTTCGCCAAGTGTCCACGCGCCCTGAGTCCAATTATAGGCCTTGTCGCAGGTAACTTCTTTGGCCAGATCCATGCCTTCGAGCCCGGGAAACGCATTTGCGAGTTCCAGTGCACGCTCTGCAGTGGCGCTAGCACCGGCCACAATGGCGCCACTCTGTGAGCCCTTGTCGCGGAGGATGCGCGTGAGACGCCGGGTATCAATATCGGCAATTCCGACAATGTTGTTGCTTCGCAGATATTCATCCAGCGATCCGGTGCTGCGCCAGTTGCTGGCAACCAGGGGCAGGTCACGGATAATCAGGCCGGCGGCCTGAATACGGCCTGACTCTACATCCTCTTCATTCACACCGGTGTTGCCAATGTGCGGATAGGTCAGGGTAACGAGCTGGCGGGCGTAAGACGGATCGGTCAGTATTTCCTGATAGCCGGTCATCGCGGTGTTGAACACCACTTCGCCGCTGGTTTCGCCGTCAGCGCCAATAGCGGTGCCGTAAAACAGGCTTCCGTCTGCGAGTGCAAGGATTGCGGGTGTGCTCAAGGCTTGTATCCTCATCGAGTGGCGTATCAATTCGTCACGTGCAGGAACGCAAGCGCAAATTCAGGTCGCAAAAAAGCGAGAGGGAGTAAAAACTCCGTCCCGCTTTTTGTTATCCGGGGACTTTTTTGTCCCTTGGGCCTTTCAAAGCCTACGCTTGGTGCAGTTAAACCGCCTTATTGTATAAAATATGCGGTTTTGTGTCCATGTAAAATCTCACATGCCTCCTACACGGCTGGCTCACTTCAACGAAAGAACATCCTGCATATCATACAAACCCGCTGGCTTGTCCTTCAGCCACAGCGCGGCCCGCATAGCGCCTTTAGCAAAGGTCATGCGGCTACTCGCTTTATGGGTTATCTCGATACGCTCACCTTCGGTGGCGAAAAGTACGGTGTGATCACCCACCACATCGCCAGCACGAATGGTTTCGAAGCCGATTTCTTTGCGGGTGCGCTCGCCGGTGAAACCTTCGCGGCCATAAACGGCACACTCTTTGAGATCTCGACCAAGCGCGTCTGCAACCACTTCGCCCATGCGCAGGGCTGTGCCGGAGGGGGCGTCTTTCTTGTGGCGATGGTGCGCTTCGATGATTTCGACGTCGTAGTCGTCCCCTAGCGTTGCTGCCGCAGTGCGCAAGAGGTTGAGAACCACGTTAACGCCTACGCTCATGTTGGGCGCAAACACCACTTGGGTAGATTCTGCTGCCAGGGCAAGCTGCTGCTTTTCGGCGTCGGACAAACCGGTGGTGCCGACAACCAGCATTTTTCCGTTAGCTTTACAGAATTCGGCATTTTCCAGGGTCAGGTCCGGGAAGGTGAAATCGACGAGCACGTCGAAATCGTCTTTCACATCAGCCAGGGTGCCCGCCATCTTTACGCCGGTTTTGCCGATGCTGCTCATTTCACCAGCGTCGGCACCAATAAGGCTGCTCCCAGGCTCGACCACCGCAGCGCCCAGCTCCAAGCCCTCGGTACCGTCAACCGCCTCGATCAGCACTTTACCCATGCGCCCGGCGGCGCCGATGATTGCTACCCTCATGGCCTATTCCCTATATGAAACGGATCAGAATTTCATTTCGTCGAAAAAGCTTTTAACACCTTCAAACCAGGATGTTTTCTTCGGCGCGTGGTTTGTACCCTTGTTGTTATCGAGGGTTGTCTGAAATTCCTGAAGCAGTTCTTTCTGGCGCTTATTCAGGCTAACAGGCGTCTCGATAATTACGCGGCACAAGAGGTCGCCGGAAGGGCCTCCGCGAACCGGGCTAACGCCTTTATTGCGTAGCCGGAAGAGTTTACCTGTTTGGGTTTCAGCCGGAATTCTCAGCTTTACGCGGCCATCAAGCGTTGGTACTTCCAGCTCCCCACCAAGGGTCGCATCCACAATACTAATTGGTACTTCACAGTAGAGGTTGCGGCCATCGCGGGTAAAAATTGAGTGTTCCCGCACTGACATCTGCACATACAGATCGCCGGAGGGGCCACCATCCATACCCATCTCGCCTTCGCCGGAGAGCCGGATACGGTCGCCGGTATCCACACCGGGCGGCACTTTAACGGAAAGCGTCTTTTCTTCCCGAATTCTGCCCTGCCCCTGGCACGATCTACAGGGGTTTTTAATAATCTGGCCGGACCCACGACACGTCGGGCAAGCCTGCTGCACGGCGAAGAAACCCTGCTGCATGCGAACCTGCCCCATACCCTTACAAGTGCCGCAGGTTTCGGGGCGAGAGCCTTTTTCTGCGCCACTGCCGTCGCAAGTGTCACACTCCCGGTGCCCCGGGATTGTAATCTCAACGGTTCGTCCTTTTACCGCCTCTTCAAGATCCAGCTCCAGGGTGTAGCGCAGATCCGAGCCGCGAGTGTTGCGGCCGCCACGGCCGCCGCCACCAAATATATCGCCAAACACGTCGCCAAAGATGTCGGAGAAATTGCCTCCGCCACCGCCACCAAAGCCACCACCGGCCTGGCCATCCACTCCGGCATGTCCGAACTGGTCGTATGCCGCTCGCTTGGATTGGTCAGCCAATATTTCGTAGGCTTCGCTGGCTTCTTTGAACTTGTTCTCAGCGTCTGTATCTTCCGGGTTGCGGTCGGGATGATATTTCATCGCGAGCTTTCGATATGCTCGCTTAACGTCTTTCTCGTCCGCGTCCCGGGAAACCCCGAGAATGTCGTAATAATCGCGCTTGGCCATGCTTTAAAACCCTGTTTTTTAAACGAGGAAAACGCGGAGCAGATCCGCGTTTTCCAACTACCTGATGTACGTCAGAATTACTTCTTTTCGTCGTCTTTGACTTCTTCGAACTCGGCATCCACTGCATCATCAGCGGACTGAGCTTCTTCCTGCCCGCCAGCTTGTTCTGCCTGGCCTTCCTCTTCTGCGTACATCTTCTGAGCCAACTCTGACGAAGCTTCAGTCAGCTTCTTGGTCTTGGCTTCGATATCGTCTTTATCGGACCCCGTCAAAGCTTCTTCCAACTCCTTGATAGACGCTTCGATAGACTCTTTCTCGCTTTCGCTAACCTTGTCGGCAGCTTCAGTCAAAGTCTTGCGCACAGCGTGTACCATCGCATCGCCTTGGTTGCGCACCTGAACCAGCTCTTCGAACTTGCGGTCCTCTTCGGCGTTCGCTTCGGCGTCTTGCACCATTTTCTCGATTTCGTCGTCGTTCAGGCCGGAAGAGGCCTTGATCACGATGGACTGCTCTTTACCGGTAGCCTTGTCTTTAGCAGACACGTTCAGAATACCGTTAGCATCGATATCGAAAGTTACTTCGATTTGCGGCACACCACGAGAAGCCGGCGGAATGTCTGCCAAGTCAAAACGACCCAGGGACTTGTTCTGCGTCGCCTGCTTGCGCTCACCCTGAACAACGTGAATGGTAACCGCTGTCTGGTTGTCTTCTGCCGTAGAGAAGGTCTGCGACTTCTTCGTCGGAATCGTCGTGTTCTTGTCGATAACCGGCGTAGCAACACCACCCATGGTTTCAATGCCCAGGGTCAGCGGAGTCACGTCCAGCAGCAGTACGTCTTTTACATCGCCTGAAAGTACAGCCGCCTGAATCGCAGCACCCATGGCAACAGCTTCGTCCGGATTCACATCCTTACGAGCATCTTTGCCAAAGAACTCTTTCACTTTTTTCTGAACCAGCGGCATACGGGTCTGACCACCAACCAGGATAACCTCGTCGATTTCCTCGATTTTCAAGCCTGAATCCTTCAGGGCCACCTTACAGGGCTCAAGGCTGCGCTGAACCAGATCTTCAACCAGCGACTCAAGCTTTGCGCGAGTCAGCTTCACGTTCATGTGCTTAGGGCCACTAGCATCTGCTGTAACGTACGGCAGGTTAACGTCTGTCTGCTGGCTGCTGGAAAGCTCAATTTTTGCCTTCTCACCGGCTTCTTTCAGGCGCTGCATAGCTAGAGAATCGCCGCGCAGGTCAATCCCGCTGTCTTTCTTGAACTGGTCGGCCAGGAATTCGATGATTTTCATATCGAAATCTTCACCACCAAGGAACGTGTCGCCGTTGGTCGCCAGCACTTCAAACTGGTGCTCGCCGTCTACATCCGCAATTTCGATGATCGAAAGGTCGAACGTACCACCGCCCAAGTCGTATACCGCTACGGTACGATCGCCGCTTTTCTTGTCCAAGCCATAGGCCAGGGCTGCTGCAGTCGGCTCGTTGATAATACGCTTCACGTCCAGACCGGCAATTCTGCCCGCATCTTTGGTAGCTTGACGCTGGCTGTCATTAAAGTAAGCCGGCACGGTGATAACCGCTTCAGTCACTTTCTCGCCAAGGTAGTCTTCTGCAGTCTTCTTCATTTTTTTCAGAATTTCTGCAGACACCTGCGGCGGCGCCATCTTCTCGCCTTTCACTTCTACCCAAGCATCGCCATTATCCGCGCCAGCGATTTTATAGGGCACCATCTTGATGTCTTTCTGAACAACGTCATCTTTAAAACGACGACCAATCAGTCGCTTGATAGCGTATATAGTGTTCTCTGGGTTGGTAACCGCTTGGCGCTTCGCAGATTGCCCAACCAGTATTTCACCATCATCGGTATAAGCGATGATGGACGGTGTAGTGCGATCACCCTCAGCGTTTTCAATAACCCGGACTTTATCGCCATCCATGATGGCAACACACGAGTTGGTCGTTCCAAGGTCGATACCGATAATCTTGCTCATTGATTCACTCCAGTTCTTCTGAATGCTGCTCTGAATAGTTGCCCGGACATATCGAATCCGGATGCTTCTGTTTAATGGCTATATTGGCGCTTTCGCGGACTTTTCAAGCCTGCTCATCAATTTTTGGTGCACCCTGAGCCTTTGCGACCATCACCATTGCCGGCCGCACCACTCGCCCATTCAACAAGTAGCCTTTCTGTACAACGGCCACCACGCTGTTGGGCTCCGCATCCGGCGCTGGCACCATGGACATGGCCTCGTGCTGCTGCGGATCAAACGGTTCGCCCACCGGGTTCAGTGGCTCAACGTTGAACTTTTTAAGGCTCGACACAAACAGACTGAGCGTCATTTCTACACCCTGGCGAATGGAAGCGACCAACTCGCCAGCGTCTTCGTGGCCTTCGGTGCTTTCAACTGCCTTTTCGAGACTGTCTGCTACGGGGAGCAGCTCTTTAACAAACTTTTCCAGCGCAAACTTATGCGCCTTCTCAACATCCATCTCTGCCCGGCGACGCACATTTTGCATCTCTGCCTGCAAACGCAACATTTGCTCCTGAGAATCCTGCAGTTGCGCGCTCAGCGCATCCAGCTCGGAAACCTCATTTTGCTCAGCCTCTGGCTCTCCCGTCTGTGCTTCTTCCACAGTCGCCTCAGCGGCCTCTTTCAACTCATCTACCTGCTCATTGCGGTTTTCATCGGTGTTCATGACTACTCCTGCCAGATCTTCGGCGGCCGGCTAAAACGCGACCGATTGAACATAGGCTCCGGCTATACAGAGCCGAAAGAACGTTATTGCGAACGGATATGGGGTTGGTGCGCAGGGTTTCAACCACCAAAGCCCGCATTCCTGAAGAAAATCCTGCCTATATGTTTGCAAACCCCAAAAACCCTGTATATATTCACAGTCACTGTATGAACGAACAGTATATTTTAAGGGCGGAGGTTATCTGCATGCTCACACAGCTCACGGTTTCCAACTACGCGATTGCCGAAAGGGTCGAACTGCACTTCGATATGGGCATGACTGCTCTGACGGGCGAAACTGGCGCGGGCAAATCCATTGTGCTGGATGCGCTGGGCCTAGCCATGGGCGGTCGTGCTGATGCGGGTGCCGTTCGCCACGGTGCAAAGCGCGCAGACATCACCGCTACATTTGATGTGTCTGGTATCCCGGAAGCACTGCAATGGCTCGAAAGCCACGAGCTGGATGACGACAGCGACTGCATCCTGCGCCGAGTGATCAGCAAAGACGGGCGCTCACGGGCATACATTAACGGCCAGCCCTGCCCCCTGGCTCACCTGAAAGACCTGGGTGGGTTACTGATGGATATTCACAGCCAACACCAGCACCAATCGCTCCTGCGCAAAGAAACCCACCGCAAACTGGTCGATGAGTTTGCCGGCGCCGAAGAGCTCGCCGGTGAGACCCGTGAAGCCTGGAAGTCGTGGAACCAAATCCGCACAAAGCTGATTGAACACCAGCAAAATGCTGAAGAGTCAGAAGCCAAGTTACAGCTGTTGCGCTATCAGGTGGAAGAGCTTGACCGCCTGGCAATCGAAGTCGGCGAACAGGAACAGCTAGAGCAGGAACAAGCGCAACTGAGCCAGGCCGATGCGATTCTCCACAGCAGCCACCAGGCAGCGCTGCTGTGCACCGAAGACGAAACCAGTGCGGCAGGTCTGGTGCGGCAAGCACTGCAGCAGTTGGAGCAACTTCCGGTTGAGGTGCCCGCACTGGCCGATACCATCCAGATGCTGAGCGAAGCCCAGATCCAGATCAGTGAAGCGGGCGATAATCTTCGCCATTTTGTGGACGACTATGCAGCAGACCCAGCGCGCCTGGCCGAAGTCGAAGAAAGGCTCAGCGCGATTTACCAGATGGCACGAAAGCACCGCATCAGCCCTGAAGATCTACCAGAATTTCATGAACGGCAAAGTGCAGAACTGGCAGAGCTGGATGGTGGTGAGGGCAGCCTGGAGAAGCTGGAAGAGAAACTGGAAAGCCAGCGCAAAGGTTTTGATGAGTTGGCTGGCAAGCTTTCCAAAGTGCGGGCCAAGGCAGCGGCGGATTTGGATCAGCGCATTGCCGGTGAGCTGGCCCAACTGAGCATGCCGGCGGTTCAGTTTGTTACCCACCTGAACCGCAATAACCAAGACGAGCCGGCACCTCACGGACTGGAAGAAATCGAGTTTTTGGTGAGCGCTAACCCCGGGCAACCGGCAAGACCTCTTGCCAAAGTCGCTTCCGGCGGCGAACTGTCACGAATCAGTTTGGCGATTCAAGTCGTCGTTGCTCAAACATCCACCACGCCGACTCTGATCTTTGACGAAGTTGACGTGGGCATTGGCGGCGGCACCGCCGAGGTAGTTGGCAAGCTGCTGCGCTCACTTGGCGCCAATGGTCAGGTAATTTGCGTCACTCACCTGCCGCAAGTTGCGGCCCAATGCCATCAGCACCTGTTTGTTAGCAAGTTCACCCAGCAAGATGCGACTTTCTCGAAAATCGAATCTTTGGATGACCAGGGAAGAATTAGCGAAGTTGCAAGAATGTTGGGCGGGGTGGATATGACCGAGCACACTATTGCCCACGCTACAGAAATGTTTTCCAAAGGACAGGCAACCCACCATTGATCTGGTGGCGATAACCACTTCCCCCCTCTCGACCCTGAGAGCTGTTGGGGCAGGCTTAGCGGCCTGCCCCCTTTTTATTCCACCACTACCTTTTCCTTCACCGCCAACTCCGTCAGAGAGCTTACGATTTGATAGGCTTTACGTAGAGAATCAAGCTGTGCTCGACAATTTCATAGCCGTGCTCTTTTGCGATTTTCTGCTGGCGCTCTTCAATGATCTCATCAACAAATTCAATCACCTGACCTGTCTGGGTGCAAACCATGTGATCGTGGTGGTCTTCGCCTGCCATTTCGAATACGGCATGCCCACCTTCAAAATTGTGACGCAACACCAGGCCCGCGGTCTCAAACTGCGTAAGCACTCGGTATACGGTGGCCAGCCCCACGTCATCGCCTTGATCCAGAAGCCGCTTGTAAACGTCCTCGGCGCTGAGATGGTGATCCTTGGCGTTTTCCAAGATGTTGAAGATTTTCACTCTTGGCAGAGTGACTTTGAGACCGACTTTTCGTAATTCGGCGTTTTCAGATGACATGTTACTATTCACTCTTTGGTGTGCCTCACGGCTTCCGGTATGATGAAGCCGCCTTTTAACGGTTAACCCGTGCCACACCTGCCCTTGGCAGGCGATTTCAAGATAGAGGATTTCCTCCGGCGATGCAAAAGCTCACAGCTCTCATTCTCACTCTGGTTCTATCCGGTTGTGCCTTTCCGGGCGTTTACAAGATCAACGTCCAGCAAGGCAATATTGTTACCGATGAAGAGCTGACCAAACTCAACGAAGGCATGCCTCGCAGCCAGGTTCAGGCTCTACTCGGCAGCCCTCTAATGCTGAACCCGATTGACGAGTCTCGCGAATACTACGTTTACACGTTCCAACGCCGAGGTGGCGATATCGAAGAGCAACGCATCATCGTGCACTACAACAACGACCGTTACTCCCATTACGAAGCGCAGCTTCTGGAAGAAACGCCAGCCTATTGATTCGGCTACGATTTCTTTTTGGCCCGATTCAGGCGCGCCTGCTTCGGGTCAATCTGGAGCGGGCGATACAACTCAACCCGGTCGCCATCACGCAGCTCGTGATCTGCTGGTTTTTTAATAACCTTGCCGAATATCCCCATGTCGATTGATTCTGCATCGATTTCAGGGAACATCGCGGTAATACCTGATAAATTAACCGCTTCTATGGCCGTTGTGCCTTCCGCTACCTGCACAGGGACAATTTCCTGCTTGTCGGGCCGGGCATAAGCCACCTCAATCTTCAGCATTGGACACTCCCCGAGTAGATATCGTCTGCACGACGACAAAATGCATCCACCATGGTTGTGGCCGCTTGGTTGAAAACAGGCCCAAACGTCATTCGTGATAGCGTGCCTGAGAACTCAAACTCAAGTGTCAGAATAACCTTACAGGCATTATCATCCAGCGCCTTGAAGTGCCAGCGCCCTGTAAGATTGCGAAACGGCCCGTCTACCAGGCTCATTTCAATAGCTTCTGGCATCTGAAGCTGGTTGCGGGTGGTAAGCGTGTGGCGCACCCCGCCCTTGGCAATTTCAAGCGACGCCATAATCTGTTCTGGGCCCTGCTGGTGAACCTCGGCACCCGCACACCACGGGAGAAACTCGGGATATCGGGCAATGTCGTTAACCAAGTGGAACATGCGCTCGGCGGAGTGCATAACCAGGGCTGTTTTATCAATCTGATGGGGCATTGGAACCGGTTGTCCTGCATACAAACACACGTTAAGAACGATTGCAGACTCAGGAGGTACACACATAGCTGCAATCAGACGCTATGATAAAGGATATCGTCGTCTTTAGGGGCATTTTCAGGGGTCGATTGCTGTTCGTTAAGCTCGCTCGAAGGCCCCTGCTCTGCCGGCAACAGCTCTCTTGCCTTCGCGCCCCCCGCGCCCTGGGAGGTTTCACGTTCTTCGCGAGAAACCGGGCCCGGTGCAGGCTCGCACCAGAATGCCTTACCGCCGTTGTCGCACAGGTTTAATAATGAAGCTGCCGTGTAATGAACCCCGATATAGGCGACAACCAGAGGCAGCACCAGGCGCATAACCCAAAACCAAATAGCACTAAAGAGCCTGGGTGCCGACCCAACCATGGTTTGCGAGAGGTTGCGCGTGAGACACCAACCCGTAAAGAACGCTATCAGGACGGCCATCAGGGGAATCATCACCCCCCCGGTTATCAGCTCCAACCACCGAAACACCGTTGCGCCACCCAGCTGAAATTCGGCCCAAACATTAAACGAAAACAAGGAAGCCAACCCTGCAAGCCATACCGCCAGGCCCACCAGAACAACCGTGAGCCCTCTGGGCGCCCCGATCCACTCACGAAACCATCCCACCACAGGCTCCAGCAGCGCCAGCGCGGTTGCCCAGACAATCATGACCACCAAGAGAAAGACGGCAGCAATAAAAAACTGGCTAGCAGGAAGTTCTGCAAGGGTAAGCGGGAGCGAAACAAACAACAGGCCAAACCCATGCTGGCCAGCAAACATATCGCTTTCCGTCGCCATGGAAGAAATCATCAGCCCGGCCAGAATCGCGACCAGCGTGTCCATCAGCACAACCGCAAGGATGGATCGTTTAAGCTGCGTGTCCGGTGTGGTGTATGCACCCAGAACAGCCCACACACCCATACCTAACCCCAATGTATAGAATGCATGAAACAGGGCTGCGCTCAGGCTTTGCCAAGAGAGATCCTGCGGGTGCATCTCCAGCATTTGGCTGATAGCGCCGTCGATTCTACCGTACCCAACAGCAAGCCCAAACAGTGCCAACAAGAGCACCAGCGTGCCTGGCACAACAATTCTGAACGCTCGCTCCAGTCCGCCAACCACGCCCTGCCCAGACACCCACAAAACCATAGCCAAAAAGAAAGCATGCCAGCCCATAAATACGCGAAATTCTCGTGGGTCGGAAACCAATCCTGCAAGAATTTCAGTTGCTTCCGCCTGACCCGCTCCAGAAAACCGGCCCATTGCACCAAAAAACACGTAGGCCAGCGCAATGGCCCCGAAAACGGCGGTAAACGACAGCACCAGAAAAGCACCCAATATACTGAGCCGGCCAACAGCCATCCACGCTCTCGAACGTTTTGCACTACGAATCAGGCCGTCCATTGCCAACACAACCCCATGGCGGGCATAACGACCAACGGCAGCCTCAGTAACCATTAAGGGCAAAGTCACCAATAGCAAACAGCCGAGATAAAGCAGAATAAACAGCCCGCCACCGTGCTGGCTCGCCAAATAGGGGAACTGCCATAGGTTAGCCAAACCCACTGTTGCGCCTACTGCGGCCCAGAAGAAGGTTGATTTACGGGTAAAAGACCCGATAGGTGTCTGGTACGGCGTCGGCATTTTCGCCCCTGAAAAGTGTCGAGGCCGATATTGTAGCCGAAGGACTCCTTTACGCACGAGCCAGCCGCGCCTTTGAAGGCCATTTCGTGACCACTCTGGCACTCCTGAGCTACAATGCCCCTTTTGCCGACCTGCACCCGGTCGGCCCGTTCATTCGTCCGAACCCGGATAATTGATTCATGAGCAAGAAAAAACCTGGTACGCCGAGCAGTACCATCGCCCTGAACAAAAAGGCGAAACACGAATACCATATTGAAGAACGCTTTGAGGCGGGGATTGCCCTGCTTGGCTGGGAAGTAAAATCGCTTCGGGCTGGCAAGGCTCAGATAACCGACGCCTATGTATTATTGAAAGGTGGCGAGGCGTTTCTACTGGGCGGGCATTTTCAGCCCCTTACCGAAGCATCCACCCACGTTATTGCCGACCCTACCCGCACGCGAAAGCTGCTATTGCACGCCAAAGAACTGGCCAAGCTAATCGTGGAAACGAGTCAGGCGGGCCAAACCTGCGTGCCCATGGCACTGTACTGGAAGGGCAACAAAGTAAAGTGTGAAATTGCACTGGTAAAAGGCAAGAAGCTATTCGACAAACGTGCAACCGAGAAAGAGCGCGACTGGGATCGCCAGAAGCAGCGCATTCTGCGGGACAACACCGCCTGATCTTTAGTTCCGGTGCACTAAACGGGGAGAGCTTATGTCAGTCAAACGGACTCTGATGACGGCGGTTGACCGCTCCTGGTTGCGGATGGACACCCCACGTAATCCGATGATGATCTCGGCGGTGCTGGTATTCGATAAACCGATCGCCATCAGCCGTCTGAAGCACATCCTCAATGAGCGGTTTTTGCGTTTTCAGAGATTCCGACAGTGCATTATTGATGAGGGCGACAAGGTTTACTGGCAAGACGATCCACTTTTTGATCTTGACAACCACCTGCACCGAGTCGCACTCCCGGGAACGGCCTGCAAAGCGGAACTCCAGACATTGACCAGTGACTTAAACAGCACCTCGCTGGGCCTGCGCCACCCCCTTTGGCAAATCCACTACATCGACAATTACCAAGGCGGCTGCGCACTTGTGATTCGCATCCATCATTGCATTGCCGATGGCATATCACTGGTAAGGGTTCTCCTTTCCCTCACCGACAAGACACCTGAACCCGACGAACAACAGACACCTTCAGTCAGGCCTTGGAAGCAGCCCGCGCGCTCACCTATACCCCGGTTCCTGCACCGCGCCCTTGATACCACCGAAGCAGCGACGCATCAGGCCCGACTGTTCATGCAGTCCGTTCGGGAAGAACCAAACTACCCCCTGAAACTTGCCAGCACCGCCAGCGGCATTGCGACAGACCTTCTCAAACTCGGGCTCTCATCCTTTGAGCCAGACACCTGCCTGAAGAACACGCTTTCGGGGCGCAAACAGGTTGCCTGGGCGGAACCGCTGGACCTGGCAGAAGTAAAAGCCTGCGCCAAAGCACTAGGCGGCACCATCAATGATGTATTGCTGAGTGCCGCGGCCGGCGCGCTCCATAAGCACTTTAAAGCGAGCAAAGAGGCTATCCCGGATTGCGGCATCCGTGTCGCAGTACCGTTCAACCTGCGACCGCTTAACCAGCCCATCGAAACACTGGGAAACCAGTTCGGCTTAGTGTTGGTATGCCTGCCTGTGGAAATTGCTGATCCCGTTATGTGCTTCCGCCAGGTTCAGGAAAACATGACCCGGCTCAAGCAGTCCTATCAAGCGCAGGTTACTTACAGCTTGCTGGATCTATTCGGGCGCGGCCCGGATGTTTTGGAGCGGCGCGCGTTGGACCTGCTTAGCAGCAAGGCTTCGGCGGTACTCACCAACGTACCCGGGCCAAAGGAACCGGTATACCTGGCTGGTAGCAAACTGTTGCAGCCCATGTTCTGGGTGCCACAAAGCGGCAGCATCGGCATTGGCATGAGTATTTTCAGCTACGCCGGCACAGTGCAGTTCGGCATTACCGTAGACAAAGCCATTCATGCCGACCCGAATGTCGTGATGGACTACTTCCGCGAAAGCTTTAAAGCGCTGAGCCACGCGGCACAAGCCGGCTTATAGGCCGGCTTGTGCAAAACAGCAACAAAGAGACCTTGAAGTTGGGCTAGACACCCACATATACTGTGAGCAAGGGGACGACATGGCTTCGACGCTGGTGGCGAACCCTTGGGTGCATGTCGAGATGGCAGCCAATCTCGTTAATCCAAAGCTGCAATGCAATAGTCGCAAACGACGAAAACTACTCACTAGCAGCGTAAGCTGCTAGTCGTCCTGACTGGGTCGCCCGTAGCCCAGAGCTACATTTCAGGACGTCATCGCTTACGGGATGCTCCGTTATCCAGAGTTCACTGTCTAACGGCTAAGATTTAAAGAACTCGCCTCTTGCACCCTGGCCTTCGGGTCGCTTGAGGTTAAATCAATAGAAGGACATAAACATGTAGATCTCAAGGCATAGTGCTGGCGGACGCGGGTTCAATTCCCGCCGTCTCCACCAACCAAGAGTTTCAGGAGGTCCAGCGAGATCCACTGAAACGCCCCAAAGCCCCGTAAACGGGGCTTTTTTATGCCTGTCACATCCATATTGATCCATTGGCATCCACGCTCACTTGTGGGTAACATTGTGGGTAACACAGCTTTTTCAGACCTCGTTACCCACAAACTGGACAGTCATGGCCCGCCCACGCGATAAACTCACCGCTACTGAAGTCAAAAATGCCAAAGGTTCCGAGAAGATACGGAAGCTGGCAGATGGTGGCGGCCTGACACTGGTTATCAAGGGTGAGTCCAAATATTGGTGGTTTAGGTATCGTTTTGCGGGTAACGAGAAGACGTTATCGCTTGGCGGTTACCCACAAGTCTCTCTCGCAGCTGCGCGCCAGGCCCGTGATGAGGCCAGGGCATTACTCCAGCAGAACACCGACCCCAGCGCTCACCGACAGCGGGAGTCCACACAGCGGGCATCCGACGGCGAGAATACCTTTCGCACGCTCTGTGAGGATTGGTACAAGCAGAAGCACTTCGTTGAAGTGACGGAGGCGCATGCAGTTCGGAACTGGAGAAGGCTGGAGATCTACACCTTTCCGCTGCTGGCCAGGCGCCCTATCCGCTCCATTCAGCCTGCAGATGTCCTGCAAGTTTTAGATGCCATTGTCAAAAAAGGCAACACAGAGACCGCTCACAGGGTCAAAACCCTCATCAGTCTGGTGTTCCGGTATGCAGTTGCAACATCGCGGGTGGACTCTGACGTTACCCGCGATCTGACCGGTTACTTACCCAACACACAAGTGAAACACCAGCATGCGCTGGTTCGCCCCGATGAGGTCTCACAGCTGCTGAAAGACATTCATGCCTACCAAGGCCACTTTGCTACGTCAGCCGCCTTGAGGCTTTCTCCATTGTTGTTTACACGTCCGGGAGATACTCGGCAGATGCTCTGGGAGCAGATCGATTTTGATAAAGCACAGTGGGAGCTCCCTACCACCAAAAACGGCGCACCTTTGATAGTGCCACTATCAGACCAAGCAATCGCCATACTGCGCGCCGTAGAGCCAGTCACCATGCACAGGAGCCCCTATGTGTTCCCAAATGCCAGGGATGCAAAACGGCCCATGAGCAACGTGGCAATCAAGGCTGCACTGGACCGGATGGGATACGGTGGGAGGATGACGGCTCACGGTTTCAGAGCTCTGGCACGGACGCTGCTCCAGGAAGAGCTCAAATACCCCGTGCACCTGATTGAGATGCAGCTAGGGCACCGCGTTGCCGATATGCATGGAAGGGCATACAACCGAACAGAGTTTCTAGATGATCGCCGGTTGATGATGCAAGTCTGGGCGAACTATCTGGATACGCTCCGTGAAAGCTAAACACATCGTTCCACTACAAAGAGTCTCCGAACCCGCTAAAAATACCGAGATCCGATGCAATTGCAGCCCTTTTAGCCTCTTTTCTCTGCCGGATGATCCCTTCTACCGCCCCGCGACGCTCAGACATTAGATCGATCAGAATCGACAAGAATTCGCCATCCTTAAGGTTGTGTTCTGACGCTAACTTTCGAATCTTACTCTTCGTTTCTGGGTCTACAACTATCGTGTTTTTGGATTGCGACGCCTTCTTCTGTCTATTTACTCGCTGATTCCATGCATTCCTTGCTTTGGCAAAATACTCTTCTCCGTGCAGACGCACTCCATTAATTGGCATAGGGAAGGTCGACCCTCCATAACTGTCACCGTCAGCACAAAGCATCCATTCAACCAGGCCAGCAAGCTGACCCCGACTCAACTCTCCCAAATAGAGGTCGAGAGAGCCACCAGGGACGGCCTGATTCCACAAGTACTTCACTGCCCATTTGCACTGAAATTCATCCGCACTTTCCACCCACTGCGACACCTTAACCGGATCTGCAGACGAAGCCTCTCCCATTCCTGAAAACGTAGACCCGTGCCAGCTCATTCTTCCTCCCCTTTAGCCATGCCATCCAAAACTAGATGTAAATACTAATTGATTTAAAAAGCCAGAAAATAGGTAGCTCGCTATTACGGCTGCATATTACGTCACTTCAACATAGCTTAAACTAATACAAAACCATGTAAAAATTTGTTTAAAACACGTTAATTACTAACTAAAAACTAAGTTACTACGATTTTTAAACATGATGAAAACGTAATTTTGACGTTTTTATATAAACTTTAGTCTTACTTTTCATAGGTACATTAATACGCTACCATTTATTTATTCGGCTTTTTCATAGGTATTTTAATGCTTACATCGGCATCTCTCCGCTGCGCCCTGTCAGGGATTCCCTATTTGAAAGCCGATGAAAAGCTTTTTTTTATCCTACTCCTCTTCGCATCCGAAAGTGCAATTCATGCTGGAAGCTTTGCATTGATAAAAGAAAACGGTCTTCATCTCGCGAAACGTTTCAGATTCACTAAGGAAGCCGCTTTTCGGGCATTGCATAAGCTCATGGATCAGGAGCTGCTAAGTGAAATCGCTGAACAAGGCCCAAAAGGTCGACCAAGAAAACTGAGGAAAATAGGCTCGGTGGGTTGGGAGAAAGGGAAGGGCGAAAGGAGCCCTTTCCAACCCCGGCTTCTAAAACAAAGTCTTAAACTAATCAGCAACAGACTCAAGAAGCCAAGACTCGTTGAGCAGGCTGGAATGAACAACACCCTATTCATGCTGCTGTTGGTGCTGCTCACCAGGGCCGATCGTTCGGGGGTGGTTGCGACATCCAGCCAAGCGGACCTCAGCAAGTATGCCGGAATCCCAAGATCGCAGGTTCAGAGGAGAATTAATCAGTTGCAAGAGCTCGGGGTCATTGCCGAAACCATTCCGGGTCTTGTCGAGGGCGCCATTCTTGGAAAGCCGAGCTCTGTCTATTTTCTTGACCTCAACCACCCTGTCCTAAGAGACACTGGCATTCGAACGGAGCAAATTTCGATTCGTGGCAAAGGCTGCACCTCAACTGAGATCAATCAAGTAGCAATGAAACTCGGCCATCCCGGGCGGAATGATCGACTCGCATCCGCTGCACAACATGCCGCCACGCCCCCTGGCATGAAGAGAACTCGAATAAGTCCGGGGTCCTGGGAGCAGAATGCGCCGGCCTTCCTTAAGCGCCCTGCCGCGAAACTGTATACCCAGTGTGTAATCGAGCGTTATGCAGCGAAATTGCTCAGCAATCCAATCTCAATCCTTTCTGAGTCAGTGTGGAGGAATGCGCAGGACCACGCCACGGAGGACTTCGTGCACGAGCTGGGCGGAGGACGCCATACCACTGTGACAAAGAGCCATGAACAAAGACGCATGTTCTATAGCCTGTGCGCTGACCTGGAAGAACTGTCTCACCAGCTTGCATCGCTGTGCTTGAGAATGGGCAAGCTACCCAAGCGGGCAAGTACTCTGAACACACCAAATACCACCTATCGGATATTACCCTCTGGCACCGGCAAGCGTTCAGAAATCAGGCTTGAGCGAATCACCCTACAAATGTGACCTCTGCACTCCAAACCCAACTTCGCAGTTCACTCGGCCATCAATACATCCGAGACCTTCTTCACGAAAGGCAAGCAAGAACGGTGATAGCTCTCTATAGATCATTCCTTACAGGCCCGACAGATCTTCTGGGACAACAAGCAATCCAGGAGAACAAAGCATGCGCATCCTCAGACTCAAAGACGTAATCGAAAAAACCGGCCTAGCCCGTTCGACTATATATAAATACTTGGCCGCAGGCACCTTCCCAAAGCCCATCCCCCTTGGTGGGCGCTCAGTCGGCTGGGTGGACTCAGAAGTTCACGATTGGATATTGGACGCCGTCCAGGAACGAGACTACCAGCGGAGCTTGACCAGTCGTGCAGCCCACCGCGGCTAACTCCCTGCTTTATATATAACTAATAGACAACTTCTCTACATCCAAAGCTCTTCTAATCACAACGATTATATAGCCAGATCTCCCAGCAAACCTTAGCGAATAGCCGCCAAACGGGGCTTCAACCGCTGTCTATTCAAATAAACGATCCCCTATCAACCAGGCACCGCCACAAGGAGGCCATGTCCATGAACTCACTATGGAATGGATACGGAAACGTAACAGATCGCCAAGAGCTCAAATCTATGGCAAATGAAAAAGCTGATCACTTTCTTTCCTGCGCCAGCACTATGCACGATGGATTGCGAATTCAAAAATGCGCAATGCAACTACGAGTCTACCCTGATCGCGCCTACGGAACGTTCACAGACACTTGGTACTGCAAACACCGCCACTGCCCAATTTGCCAGTGGAGAAAGCGTTTGAAATGGCGCAGCCGAATGCACCAATTGCTAGATTCGACACCGGAAGCGCTTTCAGGTAAGTGGGTGGCCCTAACACTTACCCTTCGAAATTGTCATGTGAGTGACCTCAAGGATACTATCAACGAAATGAATGGCGCATTCCGTCGACTAAGCAACAGAGCGTTCTGGAAAGCAAATGTCCTAGGTGGCATCAAATTCGTCGAGATCGACCAAGGCGCTTCTGATTTCCAGTCGGCCCACCCTCACTTTCATTGCCTTATCCAGGTTCGGCCATCGATGCACCAGGGGAACAACTACGTCACAGAGGAGAGATGGGCCGAGGAGTGGCAAGGTTGCTTGAAAGCACATTTTATCCCCCGAGTTCGTGCGAGAAGGCTGACCGGCAAGGACGACGAACTCCGCCATAAAATCCTCAAATGTGTCAGTTACCCCATGAAGCCCCGCTTGCATGCGCCCCACAGAGGCTGGTTCCTCTCCATGGCGGAACAGATCAAAGATGTAAACCTGATTCAACCGTTCGGGCAAATACGTGGCTGGTTTTCTGATCTGAAACATCAGGAGGATTGTGAGTTAAAGCGACATAGAAACGACGTCCGACTGGAGCAAAAACCAACAACCTTCCAGTGGGAGGCATTTCAAGGATCTTACCAAAAGGATTAAGTCGTTACGCTGGCCCCTATGTGCAAATAGCAGTTCATAGACACCCATAGACACCAAACACGGGGGTTAGCAAGACCACTCCAACAATTCTTGCCAAACAGCATCATAGCCAGCCCCCTCGTAATCCGCCTCCAAAAGTGAGAACCCATGAGTAATCTAGACCAACCGCCAACAGCTGCGGAAGTAGCGGCGTATTTCCAAGGAAATGAACAGACGGACTACCAAGCAAGAATGATTCGTGAGTGCGGGCAGAGGTTGAAGACTTATCCTTTTGAGCGTGTTGTAGCCAATCCATACTTGCTCGCCTGTCATCACCGATTCTGCCCAGATTGCCAGCGAAGACGAGCCGGAAACTGGGCATCTGCATTGCGGGCTGTTATTGACGAAGAGTCCAGGCCGGCTTCAAAGACCGATCTACGGCTTGGCCCTCATTGGGCCGCCATCAAATTACCAGGAGTGCCATGCGATACATCAGAACTCGCAAATCAGCTTGGCATCCTGAGGCTGGAAGTAAATCAAACAACAGGCCAGGAGGCCCACGTCACACCAACATTCACATGCCTAGTAAACCTCACTCCGAACCTGTTCAACGCACAGACCCAAGGAAAGTTGGTTCAACGAGTAAGGCATGACTGGATTAAGCCTACAAACCTGGGGAACTGGCCCGGAGTACATTCATGCTTGATACCGACAGCCACAAAGCGGGATCGGGATATTTTGCAACGAAAGGTCTCAAGAATAATCGAAACTTGCCTCCCCTACCTTGACCCCACCACCTTTCTAGACATCGTTGAGCAAATGAAAGGTGTGAAAACAGTGGTAATGCATAGATCACAGAGGACGCTATTCAAGCCCTCGCAAACCTCCCAGGCCGATGACCTCCGTTATGAGCGAGAGTATTCGGTGTCAAGGATTGGTGAAGATCTACCGGAATCCACGAGCGGAAACCGAGGCCTTGAGCTGCTGCCATGGAGTTTGAAGGCGCAACTCAAGGCGCGGTAACGTCAATCTCCACTAATTCTGGGCCTCAGAAATAACTAGATTCCTGCAGCTGCGTGATTACATCAAATGCAAGCAGCTCATCTCTATCGAAGGCAGTATCGAGCATTTCAGTATGCCGTGGATGCGAGTAGGCGCCATGTAAACACGCTAGCTCCTGAACAAATGGGTCATTACTGGTCATTAAATCTGCGCCAGACGTCCACTCAGAAAAATCATTGATTGGAGTCCGATGCCCTTCAATATCATTGAGGCTCAGGCCATTGATCACCAGCATAGCAGCACCTTGGCTCTGCACTTCATCTAACCGATCAGTGTCACAACTGATTTGAGTTTCCCCAGTCCGGAGCACCTGAGCTGCTGCGTTGACCGCGTTCGTGCCCAGACTCAAAACCTCCGTTACGTCCTTTGTGGCAATTGCTTTGCTAACCCGGGCGATAAGAAATAACTCGGGATGCTCTACCAGGTTCCCCGCCATTTCTAACAGCTGTTTATCAGGAAGAAGGTAAATCAGTCTGCCTGCGAAATAGCGAAGCTTGGGAATTGCTCGTTTCCGCTCGAAGCCACTCACAGGCATTTTCTCCAAATGGCGCTTAAGTGCCTCGCTATACTCCTTTCTCGCCCACAAAGCTTGGCGCACCAGAGATGCCACAGAAATCTTCTCAATCTGCCTCCTTGCCCAACGATATCGACTAGCCCAGTCGTATGTCCGCTCGATAAAAGAAGACTCTGCAACAGCACTTTCATAATCCAGTAGCGGGAGGCTAATTCCATTGGCTGAAAAGGCCCGATGAAGCTCATCTTTTAGGCTTGGTTTATAAAGGAGCAGCTTTTTAATATTCGAAACGAGCTCCATCCAAAGGCGGCTGTCTGAATTAGTGAAATCGTTCTCGCCTTCCAACCAAGTGGTGGCTGAAACCCTGAAGTCTTTATCTCCGGTGTGAAGTTCGAGCTCAAGCTCATCCATCAACTCAGAGAGTCGACGCCTACCATCCGCGGTTCTGCCCCTCGTGCCAGCTATTACAACGTCATCCACGTAACGCCAGTAATGGCCAGGAAACTCCGATTCCATCTTTTCGTCGACATCATCCATCACCAAGTTCGCGATTAAATGGCTGAAGGCAGGCCCAGTTAAGATTCCCTGACCACCGGAATGGGCTGCAATCATGCCGTGGTCACAGATTATCTTTTCACCCAATTCAATCCAGCTGTGCTCAAGTCCTGCGACCTCGGCGCGTTTCTTCCAAACCTGCGATGCTCTGGTTACCGTTATTGAGGGATAGAACTTCTTGATATCCGTGTACAAAAGGAAGTCGACATCCGCACCATGACTGGCTGCAGCGATGGATTTATGTCGCTCCCGAAACCCGTTGAAATAAGGCTCAAATATACCGTCTTCCGAACCATTCTGTGGGAGACGGTAGCTGTAAACACAAGACCGTGCTTGAAAGGCGGCATCGGCAGAGCATCGGTTCATAAGAGCCGCCTCGGCGTACATCTCTGTAGGCGAGGGAATATCTATTGGTCTATGTAGAATTTTACCCTCGTCATCAACCTCCTTAAAATGCTGAGAACGGAAGTATGGGGCGTTGCTTCGGGTCCGGACCAAATGTGTCGCTATCTCATTTGCCCAACGGTCTCTGCGGGCACATCGATTATTTAAAAAGTATCGCAGCCCCAAGTACGCAAGCGTATCTCTTCGCCGATACTGGTTGATCGCCCGCAACGCTAGCGTCTGAGCCCTCATTCGGCGCCACCTACTTTCGGCAAATCGAATCGAACAACTGTAAGGTTCGAGCGAATTGCACGGTCTTTCAACGGATGCTTGAACTGGCTAGTTGAAGAAGCAAAGCTTATTTCCTCCGAGCTCCTTCCTTTACCGAAGACGACCTGGAAATTGTCCTTGAACCACTTCGTTAGTTTGCCGAAAAAGCCTGATTCGCTGGTAACATCGTTTTTACCGGGTTCAATCCAAATAGCCGTACTTAGTATTTCATCCGTACTGTGCCGAAAGATTTCCTCAAACTGTGGCTGAGCTTTCTTCCACTTATCGCCGAAATTCAGGAAGCCAGAAAAATTAGCCAAAATGACCATTCTGGCTGCGGCGTATTGGCAATGTAGGGTCATTTTTCTAACTAAGTTTGAAGTCGAGAATTTGTCCAAGGCATCCCACGACACTATGTGGAGTTCAATGCTGATAGCCTGCTCTGCCAAATCTTTTTTGACATTCTGAAGCATTGAGTTCGCGTAACCTCGAGAAAACTGGGAAGGCTCTCCAGCCAGAATCACAACTGTCAGTGGATTCCGCGGAATACGTTCTCGCTTGCGAAGCTCCGCAAGAGTTGTCAGTACCGTAAGGATAGCTGCTCCGGCACCAGCAGGGATGTCCGCGATAAATACACGGTTACCAGCAAACGTCTGATAGAAAGCGTCAGAGACATCATCTAGCTTTCCGTTTGGGTCGAGCATTAGCATCGATACCCTTGCTGATGAGCCTGTGAATCGCCACTTCAAATGGTCTTTGGATTCCTTCTCGGTCAGACCACCAATCAACTTCTCTGGCGCAGCTTTTTTGGCCTTTTCTAGGAGCCCATGCTTTGTAAGAAGGCCCCGCCATGAAGCAATCAACATTGGAGGCAAATGAATCATCGAGGATACAGAACACCAAAGTTGTTTCGGTATATCCTGGCGCTCGACAAGTCGTCCTTTACTCTTTGGAAACAATTCCATGTGTACTGCCTTACTACCGGTGTATATGCACAGTAAATATCAAACGGAAACAGGCTGCTTGGAATGCACCGCAATAACATCCCGCACCAAGCTCGGATCAAACACCGTGTCAAAGCACCAAGAGCCAAAGCCCCCCTGCTCGTTCACCGCTTTAACCCAAACATCCATCGCTGCTCGTTTGGCTCGATTCTGCTCTGAATCCTGTCCCTTCACTTCCAATACCAAGGTCTGACCATTCTTTAACCGAATGAGATAATCCGGTATGAAGTTCCGGGAGGAGCCATTCCATAGGTATCGGACCTTGAAACCCAAGTGATCGTTCTTCGCCCATGAATGGACTGATTCATCTTTTTCGCAAACATCCGCTACCAATTTTTCCCAGGTGCTGTCGTAAACAACATGGCTGATCTGAGAACGCTCTGCCTGCCTGCATGGCTTGGTGGTTAGCCAAGGTCGCATCTGAGAAGTCGCACCGATTGGCTGATGCTCATCGAACAAAGCTTCCAGGCGTTCAACATTCTGTTTACTTACAAACCGATTCACGTGGGTGACTACGTTATCCATATTTAGCGCGAACAAAAGTCGGCGGCGAACCGGGTCCTGGTGCCATAGGCTTGGGATATCTAACTTCTCGGACTCCAGGAACTGTTCAACGATACGGATTAACTGTACAGCCAGGTACTGCTTATCCCCTTCAAATCCAGCGCTGCTACTGACAAAAAGCTTTTTTGCTGCACGGAAGGTCAGGTGCTGCAACCTGAAGTCCTCTACAGCCTTCTCTAGATCGATTTGAGAGGCTTGTGCAAGATTAGGAATACCGGTCAGGGCAGGCGCGATTTCCGCATTCAGTGGCGTTTGAGCCGGGTCCAGCGTCAGAGGCTCAACCGCCTCCCAATCCATTCTTAACTCTGGTTTGAGAACGGTCTGAACCCGATCAATATTTGGCCAACGGATTTCAAAGTGGTTTCTGCCAGGCTCGACTTCTACCCGGACACTGGGTTTGGGAGGAGGCGGTGTCTCGCCACCCTCGCCCACTTCCTGGAAGATCGAAAGCGGAACACCGAATACATTCACATATTCAGGAATAAACTTGCCGTTCTCATCCATATCGTGTGCTACCCGTCGCAACCCCCGGCCAATAACCTGTTCACATAGAAGCTGGCTGCTAAACGCTCTCAAGCCCATGATGTGAGTTACGTTGGCCGCGTCCCATCCCTCGGACAGCATGGCTACCGAAATCACGTTCTCAAGATTCTGACCGGGTTTTCCTCGCTTGCCGACCGTATCGACCAGAGCTCGGAGCTGCTCTTCTTGCTTCAATGAAAGCAGCTCTTCCTTCTTGTCGGCGGGGAGCATGGATGCATTGATGATTTCCTCCATTCTCACCGCGTAATCTTTATCCTTGGTGAGGCTTTCCCCACGCTCGGCTTTTTCCAGAACTCTCGAATCAACACGCAAGGTAGCCAGCGGATTCTGAGTTCCAGAAATCAGGCAGTCGCCGCTGTTAAAGAAATGCTCGATACGGGACGCAGTTTCCGTCCGGTTGCAGACGGTAAGCAGCACAGGTGGGATTGTGTGACCTTCCGCCTCCCAGCTTTTTGCCGTCTCTTGCCAATCGTAGGCAAGGATCGCATAGGCCTTCTGGACCAGATCCGGTAAGGGGTCGGCGGGCTGGGCTTTTCGGGCAAGATCCTGTTTTACGGACTCGTCCCGGTAAAGATGGTAGAGCTTGCTGGCGTAGGTCTTCGCATCCGGTAGCGCGTCATCCCGAACAACAATTCGAGGTGTCTTGACCAATCCTGCTTCAATGGCATCGTTAAGGCCGAAATCAGAGATGATCCACTCGAACAGCCCTTTCTCTGTGTTTTTCTTACCCGTAGGTGAAAAGGGTGTCGCGGTTACGTCAAAGCATCGGCGAATTCGACGGGTCTTGTGAATACGATCCAGCCCCTCGATCCAACGGGTCGCCTCCTCCAGGTCGATCCCCATTTCCTCCGCTTCTTTCTTGCTGACTTTTACCTCAGCCTTCTGGCGGTATGCGTGGTGGGCTTCATCGTTAATAACCAAGATGTCTTTGTAAGAAGCCAGCTTGCCAAGCACCCGTCGGGTAAACGCCTCGTCACTCTCTTTACCCTTCTTCACGACGGAGCGTACCTGCTCTTTGAGGGGCATCAGGCTGTGCCAGTTTTCGATGACCAAAACCACCTGGTTCAGCTTTTGGCGCATTGCCTCGTTCGGGCACAACACGAATTCATCGTAAACGTTACTCTCGTTGCCAGGGTTGAGCACCTGCAATCGGCTTTTTACCGTAAGACCTGGCGCCACCACAAAAACAGCCTTTGAATAACGTTTATCCTTCGGGTAGGTGACGGCGTTAAGGGTTTGCCACGTAATGATCAAAGCCATCAACGACGTTTTACCGGAGCCTGTCGCCATTTTGTTACAGATGCGCTCCCATGGCCCCCCATCACCTTGCAGAAAAATACCTTGGCGATAATCCTCTGGAGCTTCCAGCCACCAGATCAGAGATTCAATGGCTTCAAGTTGGCAAAAGTAAAACGGAAAAGGTCGTGGGCCACCATTCCAACGTTTTGAGTCAGAATCCCACTCGCCTCTTGAGTACCAGTGGTTGAGTAACTCGCGAGAAACGCTTGTCACCCCTGGCCAGCCAGCTTCGCGCCACGCATCGACACGCTGACGGATTCGGTTAACTGTCTCCAGCTCCTCAACTCGACGCGTATTATTCCGGGAATCATAGAGCTCATAGGCGGCAGGTCTACGGCCACTCACTACACCGGCAACACGCCCATTATCATCCTGTGACCAGAACTGATCTGGCTTATCATAAGGCGAATTGATTACTAGGGAGTTCGGTTTATCAGCCATGCATCCCTCCTCAGTTCAGCCTGATGACTTTTAGTGATTCGATGCCTCGGTCGTCCACTATCTTAACCGCGATGCAGCGATTATCGCCGGGCTCGAATGGAATTGACTTGGTGCCATGGAATTTATCCATGAGATCTTCATTGAGCTCAGCTCGGATATCCTTCTTCAGTCGGTACCATCCGTCTTTCTTGCCTGCCATGGGGAAGAATACCTGGCGGGCGTACAGTGATCGGTTATCGTAATCGGTATCAAGCTGCCACATGGCGATGTTTTTCTTGCCGCCAGATTTCAGCTCTCCTGTCTTGGTATCGAAATAGTCGAATCCGTGCACCTCGACCTGGAGCTTTCCACCCTTCAGCTCATGTACCTCAACGTCGGGCTGCCCCATCAGCCAGAATGACTGATTGCTGGCCCGTCCTTTTTTGAGATCTTCGGTGAGCAAATCCGTGTTCATGTGCACTTTCAGTGCCTGGACACCCTTTATGTTGTCGATATCCTTTGCTGCCTCAGGATCGAAGTTGAAAGCGCAGAAAACGAGCATTTTGGGGAGCGGAAATAGATCACCAGCTTCCCTCATAGCAATCTCAACCTGGCGTTGCTCAAGTGCAGCGTGTTCCGGGCCAAAGCTGACTGCCACACGGTCGCCACTTTCCGCTACGGTGCCAACAGCGTGAATGTAATGAGCACCCGGAAGTGTCTCGAGATCCTGAAGCTTGATTTGCTGCCCGCCTTTTCCGCGAATACCTGCTTTCAATAACTCTTCTTGCCATTGTCCCTGGCGTGAGGTTGCTCCGGAACGGGCGACCGCTACATCGGCCTCCTTAGGCTGCTCAGCCTCATCCAGACCAAGTACCGTGGCGAATGGCACAGCCTCTACAGTGAACGGACCAGTAATGCGAACTTTGTCGCGGCTAACCTCTGGCTGGTCATAAAGCACTTCCTGCCCCGCGTGGTTTGCAATGCTTGCATCCATACGACGTTGCATCGCCATACGTGCCTCATGAAACTTGTCGAACCAATACTCAATGCCAGACAAATCTCGGCTTTGCCCCTGCTGGTTCCGCTCATCAAACAATCTCTCTTCTTCCGGAATCCATTCTTGCGGGAGCTCCAGCGGCACCTCCCATTCAAGTAGGCTATTGTTCGGTAACTCTTCTCCAGTTGGGAGAGTATCTTGATTATCGTTACCTGGCGAAAAGTCAAGCGCGATCCCTTTTCGAGCTCCTTCTAGCACTTCAAACCACGGCAAGCTTTCATCAGCGTCATGGAGTTTAGAGTTCAGACCTTCCAGGGCTTCGACTATATCAGGATGGTACTCATCATAAATATCGGTTATTTCAGGGTTATTGGCTATCGACTTTAAAGTAATTCTGGGAACGGATTTATATATAAATCCACCTTTTAAGCCCTCGTTAGGATATTTCAATTCAAAATAATCAAAGCCAGAGGTCATTAACCTCTGTTTTGCAAGCGTAATCGAAATACGAGAAGTGTCACAGGTAACCCAGCGCCTGCCTAGCTTTTCTGAAACATACGCAGTTGTACCTGATCCGCATGTGGGATCGAAAACTAGATCTCCGGGATCTGTTGTCATTAAAACGCATCTTTCTATTACTTTCTCGTTAGTTTGAACCACATACATTTTTCTAGAACTCGTAAATCCCGCGACTCCTGTATCAGTCCAAACGTTAGTTCGAGGAAATGCACAAAAATCATCAAAATACCGTTTATATCTTATATTGTTACCTGACTCTAGAATTCTCCCAGCCTTGGAAAGGCGATACATCCCCTGTGTAGACGTAGACCAGTACCTTGCATTAGAAGAAAAAATACTTTCTTGAAAACTAATGGGCTCAGATATACTGTAATGGGAGGACGTAAGATCACTAGCTGCAAACGCTTTTCCTTCTTCAAGCTCTTTATCCGAGCACTTTGAGATTCTTGATTTCTTCCCATTATCTGTCTCAATATACGAGTAGCCAGAGCTGCCCGTAGAGCCAAATTCCTTCACCTCATACAGGGCGCGATATTTGGCCTCACTAATATTCTTTGAATACCATACAACATAATCATTAACGACTGGAATCAACCCGCTTCCTTGAGAGCTTGTCGTCACATAAGCTATTTGCGCAACGAAGTTTTTCTCCCCAAAAACTTCATCCAATAATTCCCGGACATGATGTAGATTTTCATCAGAAATCTGAACAAAAATACTTCCAGATTCAGCCAAAAGCTCTCTTGACAATAATAATCTGTCACGCAAATAACTGAGATAAGAATGAACACCTAACTCCCACGTATCTCTAAATGCTTTTATCATCTCGGGCTCTTGTGTAAGATCTTCATCCTTACGATCCGCTACGTCTTTTTTATGAACAAAAGGCTGGAAGTTTGAGCCATACTTAATCCCATAGGGAGGATCGACATAGATCATCTGCACCTGACCAGCCATACTTTCCTTTTGCAGAAGAGAATTCATCACTAACAGAGAATCACCGGCGATCATACGGTTAGCCCAGTCCCGCTCATGCTTATAAAAATCGATAGCATCCCGTAGCGGCAGGTTCTCAAACGGAGCGTGAAATAAGTCTGGCTGCAGAGCTGGTGAGGATTTCCCTTTTGAATCTTTAACCCGCTTCTGAACAGCGGCAAGAATGGTCGCCGGGTCGATACGCTCGTGCACATGTAGCGATACAGTATCCACTTCGAAACTGGTCCGCTCCGCCTTGCCGGTCCAGTTCAGATACGGTGCCTGCATCCGTTTGAGCTCAGCAAGATCATCCCGCTCGCGGTCCAGAAATTCTTTGTCAGCCACCCTCTTTCTTAGGTTGGATACAACCTCCCGAACAGCCTGCTCGTTATCCGCAGCCAAGGCATGGTCCAACCAAGACAGCAGATCATCTTTGGCCTGTTTTGCTTCCACCTCTCTGGCCTGCAGGGCATCTTCAATCAGGTCTTCAACGCGCGATCTAGCTGGGTCAAACTGCAATTCTGGAGAGAGGTGAGGGTCATATTGCCAGGTTGTTTTCTGCTCGACACCGTCGGAGTGAGTATCGACCATCCCCACGTGTGGATTATTCTTTCTCTTTTCGTCGTACCGGTAAGACAGCACCTGATTGTGCTCGCCTCTTTTCTTACCGGGTTGACGATTAGTTTGAGGCCGAGCAGGTTTCTGCTTCTCGCCAAAGGTCAGATCTTCCTGGGACGGAGCTACCTGCGCCTGCAACTCAAATCCAGCAGGAGCTGGCTGCTCAGCGGCGTTTGGCTGGTTAAGATACGTTGCACCTCCACGACCACGCCCCTTGCCGACGACCCCCTCCGTCAACAGGCTCTGTCTAGCTGCATCAAATTCCTCATCAGAGATTTTCAACTGATGCTGAGTACGCAACTGCTCTTTGAGACTGAGGTTTCCGACAGTAGAGCCATCTTTTGGTAACAAAGACAGCAGCAGGGATTTGATCTGCTCGATGTTGGTGCTCATGGGATGCTCGCTACGAATTTAGTGGTTCCGTCCTGCCTCTGGCCCTCGCGAAAGGGCATGGGCTTAACAACCAGCGACTGACGGAGAATGCCGTCATGCTGCCAGCCGGTTTCAGACCGAGTATTGCGGGTAAAAGTAGCAGAAAGAGCCCTCCGTATCAGGTGTTTAACCCATTTAGTCGGGGATCAGCTATTTTAAAAGCTATTCCACCGACCCAACCGAGGGCCTAGCAGGCGAAATTACCCGGTTGAAATAGAACGGAAAGTGAACATTGAGAAAAACCCTAACTCAGCTCCAGCCTTTCTATTTTCGCTATAATAACCTACACGGTCCTGACACTAATGCGCTTGCATTCCTTGTCATTAAGGGGCTAGACTAAATTCACTGTGTTATCGTTATGTCAGGTTAAGTCATGTCTACATCAGAAAAAATAACCCGTCGATTGCGGCACATGAGGCGGGGCGTCCCGTTTTCCATTAGTCAGTTCCATGAGCTGGGCTCCAGTGCGTCTGTGCAAAAAACATTAAGCAGGCTCGCTCAAGAAGGCGTGGTCGAGCGCGTGGCCAAAGGTATGTATGTTCGCCCAAAGCCCCTGGCCAGCATGCCATCTATCAAGATCACGGCTAGTGCAGAACAGATCGCTAAAAAATGGGCACAGCAGCATGGTTACACGCTGGTGAGGCAAGGCGTTGAGTCCGCTTATCGGCTCGGCCTCCAAACACAGGCCCCTGTCAAAACGGTGTTTTGGAGTAACGGTGCCAGCAGAACGTTTTCGATAGGCAATGAAGTCGTCGAGGTGCGGCATGTCGCAGAGTCAAAGCTGCGATGGAAATCACGCCCGGAAGGTGAGTTGCTGCGAAGCTTCACCGTCACCCCAGCCAATTCCGTTAAACTCAGCGAATTGAAAAAGGCACTTTCCAGGCTAAAGCTTTCCGAAGCGGAGAGTCTTATGGCAATCAAAAAGCTCAAAGCGACACATCTCCCTGAAGGATGGCATGTCAAATTAGAGCAGTTTGAAGAGGAAATGATGGCTTGACGGACATTTTCGATCTTTATCGCGATCCAAAAAAGCATGACGAGCTGAAAGCCATCCTGAACCTTGGCACCCAAAAGCATCCCGCTGGTCTGGCCCAGAATTTCCTTGAGAAGGATATCTGGGTGGCGGAGGTCCTTCGCCTACTCTACAACGAGAACCTGCTTGGCACTCACTCAACCGCCTTCAAAGGTGGTACCGCCCTGAGCAAGTGCTGGAGAGCCATTGAACGCTTCTCGGAAGACATCGATCTCTCGATACACTGGAGTGATCTTGCTGGCGAAGCTGATGAAATAGCAGCGTGGGAGCAATCCACTGAAAACAACAGCCAGAAGAAGAAATTTCGTAAGCGGCAGACAAAGCTTCTGACAGAGTGGTCTACCGACCTGATTGATCGCCTCAACGAAAGGCTGGCTCAATATGAAATTGATGGTCTGCGAGCAGAGCTGGAACCTGGCTCAGAGGGGGAGAAGGTCAACGTCCATTTTCCGAGACTAAGCAGCTACGACAGCAATTACCAACTTGACTACATACTGCTGGAATTTGGTGGCCGCAACCGGGGCCGACCAACGGTAAGCCATGAGGTCGGATGCTACCTAGCAGAATTGGAAGAACTTCAAGCTATCGCATTTCCTCAAGCAACGGTTGCCGCATATCACCCAGGGTATGTTCTTTGGGAAAAGCTAACTGCACTGCACCAATTTTCGACTCAGGAAAGAGACCCAGATCCACATCGCCTGGCTAGACACTGGTACGACGTGGACTGTCTCCTTCAACAAGAGGATTTTGCTAACCCTCTTGATGAAACTGTTGCAATGAAAGATGTAGTCGCAATGAAGGGCCAACGGTGGGCACAGAGAGGCGTGAGCTTTGAGGAAGTACTGGACGGCCGGTTGATTCTTGTCCCCGAAGGCGAGCGGCTCAATCAGATTGCAGCCGATCACTCCGATGCAATTGAGGGAAGAATGTTTTTTGGCGTTCCAGATGACTTCGAAACCATCGTTTCAAGGCTGCGAGAATCTCAGGATTGGATAAATACAGGAATCGGGCAAGTTACACACGGCAAATAGAACAAGTCCAAGATTCTTTTAATTATTTGGGGTGCACGTGCTCACTCCTCTCCACGAGCCACATCGCAAAAATAAGTCCTGGAGGCGATTCAAAAGAACCCAGTACAGCAAAACGCGGCGCATCTGAGATCAACCATAGCTCAGAATGTCGTTATCGAGATACGGTAAACACTCAGCCTCAACATCTAAAGGATTAGGCTCGCTATGTATATAAGTGAAGTATGGGTCGAGAATTTTCGTTGCTTAGGAGGCGAGGGAAACCCATTCATGTTGCCCTTAAATCCTGGCTTAACAACTTTAGTGGGTGAAAACGACAGCGGCAAGACAGCTGCAATTGATGCCATTCGTTACGCGCTAGGAACACGCGACCAGGAATGGCTTCGCCTGACCGAATCAGACTTTTATTCTCCTGATGGCGGCAACACTCGAGCAACTCAAATCCGTATTCGACTTCGCTTTGACAACCTATCTAGACGGGAGAGGGCTAGTTTCGTGGAGCATCTATCATACGAGATGGGCGAAACCGAAAAGCCCAACACGGCACTATATTTAAATTGGATTGCTTCTATGCGATCCACCCATTCAAATGCCCGTACATTCTTCCCAACTGAAGTGAGGTCAGGAAAAGATGGCAAAGGGCCGGTTCTAGACGGCTTGGCACGCGAGTTACTCAAAACCACCTATTTGAGACCCCTTCGCGATGCAGAGAAAGCACTGGCTAGTGGTAGGAGCTCACGATTATCGCAGGTTTTGCTCCAAACGCCCGAAATCACAGAATCCGGACAGAGCTTCGAAGAGGTAAACCCTGAAACCTTGAATCCGAAGACCCTGAGCGTTCTCGGCGTTGGCGACTACACCACCTATCTTTTGGAGAACCGAGAAGGCATCGAGAAGACCAAGGATCGACTCAACACAGAGTATTTGAGACCGCTATCATTCCAGAATGACATCCTCAACAGTCGTATTTCTGTAAGCACGCCTGGCAATTCAGATTTTCGTCTGCGTCGGCTACTGGAGAAACTGGAACTATCTCTGACTGAACAAATGGACTCGAACTTCGGGGACAAAAGAGGTCTTGGCTCCCATAATCTACTGTTTATGGCCTGTGAGCTGCTTTTACTTGGATCTGACGCCGAAGGCCTACCGTTATTGCTGATAGAAGAGCCTGAAGCACATATACACCCACAGCGCCAACTCAGACTGATGCAATTCTTACAAAATCACCTCCAAACCAGCCAACAGGGCGATCACCCGATTCAGGCATTAGTCTCTACGCATAGCCCCCAACTCGCCTCCCAGATAAGGTTGGAAAATCTAGTGATGATTCAAGGCGGCGAAGCTTTTTCAATGGCACCAAATAGAACTAAGCTGGCGGAATCAGATTATCGCTTCCTGCAACGTTTCTTGGACATTACCAAGGCAAACCTCTTCTTCGCTCGAGGGCTCATGATAGTTGAGGGTGATGCGGAGAATATTCTCTTACCCACATTAGCAAAACTCTTGGGCCGAGACTTTGGCGCTCATGGGGTCTCAATAGTGAATGTTGGAGGGGTAGGTTTACGGCGTTATGCCAAAATTTTTATGCGAAGCGAAGATGAGATCGATAGCTATATAAACGTCCCAGTAGCTTGCCTCACTGATCTTGATGTCATGCCAGACTGCGCCCCTGAAATTACCGGGAAGGTTAAACCCGGTGAGGATTGGCCCAAGGGTCGACGTTGGAAAGCGGTCAAAGATTTCACCCCGCCACAACTCCTCCAAAGGCGGGCTGAAATAGAACAAAAAGCTCACGGCCAGAACGTCCGGACGTTTGTTTCGGATAGTTGGACGCTAGAGTACGACCTTGCGCTCTCTGGGCTCACAAAAGAAGTATGGATAGCTTCGAATCTCGCTCAGGAGGATGAAAACATTAGCGTTGGCAAAGCGCAGTTTGATGATGTTGAATGTAACGCCAATGAGAGCTTCAAAGCACTTCAGCGTGAACACACTGATCCTGAGGTTCTGGCCAGCCATATATACGCCCAGTTTACTACTGGGACGAAAGCCTCGAAAGCTATCACCGCTCAGTACCTTGCCGAGCTATTAGAGAAGAAATATGGGAATAACGAGGGAGGGAGTGCGGAGCTTTCAGAACAGCTACCGCAATACATTGTTGATGCAATTAAGTATGTGACTTCACCTATTAGGCACGGTGCTGAAGTCGACAAAGGGTAGCCCAAGGTAAAAAAGGAAGCGACATAGAATGTTCGATCTCCCGACTATTACTGATGAAGATATTGCTTGGGCTTGTCGGGTGATGAAACTCCCGAAAAGTGCTTTTTATGGTGATGGAAACGATGAGCGTGCCAGCATCCTGAAAAGCAATGAAACACTTGACATTGAGGCCTGCCCCGGTAGTGGTAAAACGACGCTTTTGGTAGCTAAACTAGCCATTCTTGCCCGCCATTGGAAAGACCGGCAGCGGGGAATTTGTGTTCTCTCCCATACAAATGTCGCGCGTGCTGAAATTGAAGAACGGCTTAAAACCAGCGAAGAAGGGGAAAAGCTCCTACGCTACCCCCACTTTATTGGCACCATTCATGGGTTCGTAAATGAATATCTTGCGCTGCCCTATATGCGCTCTCAAGGTATACCCATAGAGGTCATCGATAGTGAGTTTGCCCAGGAAAGACGTTGGCGTGATCTGCCACATGGAATTCGGTCCGCCCTTGAGAAAAATCATCTATCAAAAACTAACTTGAAATATGTAAACACTTCTTGTGAACCAGGACGCCTTTCATGGGGCAAAGGGGGAACACTTGGTTCTCATACTTCAACATACAAGGCCATCCATGAAGTCTGCGTCAATTCCTGTTTGAAAGGCATACATTGTTACGAAGAACCATTCGTCTGGGCGGAGGAATGTCTTGAACAAGTAGATAACATTAGCGAAGACCTTCGATATCGTTTCCCAATGCTATTCATGGATGAGGTGCAAGATACAACAGAACAACAATCAAAGGTGCTCAATAATGTTTTTATGGAAGGGACAGACCCCGTTATTCGCCAGCGTTTTGGAGATGTGAATCAGGGAATCTTTGGCTCCACCACCGACAATACTGCTACCACCGATCCTTTCCCAGATGAACTAATAAGGTGTGATATTCAAAATAGCTTTCGGTTCCATCAAGGAATCGCTGATCTAGCTGGTCCTTTCGGAGTTCTTCCTCAAAATTTGATAGGCGTAGCAAATACTGACAATACTCACCAACCACCCACCTGTAAAAACGTGGTTTTTCTATTTGATTCAGATTCCATCGACCAGGTCATACCAGCGTTTGGGGAGCACCTGAGACGGGAGCTATCTGATGAAGAAGTGAGTACGGGAAAATTTGTGGCTGTGGGCGGAGTTCACAAACTAAGCAACGACGAGAAAAAATATACAGTTTGCCACTATTGGCCTGCGTATAGTCCCACCAATGCTAACCACAACGCACTGTCACGAAACTTTGTAACCCATTTGAGTAGCGGTAAAGACAAGTCTGCCCAAGAGAGCCATTCTCACCCCGCTATCCAAGCATTTGGTGCAGCCATATTACGGGGAGTCGCTCTAACAGACCCATCGAAGAGAAGTAGTGCAACGAGAAGCGCTCATCGTGACGTGATCAGATTACTTTCACCATTCGAACAGGCGGAGCTCGATTACAAGGAGTTGGCGCACGAGGTATGCCTAGAGACCGATGAACTAACAGAGGATCGCTGGAACCTCGATTACCGACCGAGGATTGAAAGAATTATCTGCGAGGTCTGCGAAACAATGCGGCTGGGGAAAGCCACTCAAAACTACCTGGATTGGCCTCAAGCTAAACCTGTTACCGACCAAATTTCATCTTCGAATGCTAAACATAATACGATCTACTTCCAAGATAACGGGCTCAAGATCAAGGTCGGATCAATTCATTCCGTCAAAGGCGAGACACATACTGCTACCTTGGTTCTCGACACCTTCTATCATGGATCTCATTTTAAGGCACTCAAACCCTGGCTATTAGGAAAAAAGAACGGGGGAAGCAATATAAAACCTAGAGACACTCAGCGTCTTAAATTGCACTATGTGGCGATGACTCGGCCGTCGAAAATTCTTTGTATCGCTATTCGTATGGACGAATTCAAAAGCAAGGAAGTTGACCTGCTCAAATCCCAGGGCTGGTGTGTAGCGCGTGTAAGAAAGCGTGGCACGGAGCTGTTATAAACAGCCTGAATAGATTGATTCAGGGTGACTTCGTCGGTTTTGGCTTATTGTTTCGCTCCAATTTTCCCTGCAATTCGCTCTCTGTTTTTATAGTGGAGGGAGAAAGTGCTGTTCGAGCACCTTTTTGAGAGGCGGATCATTAACAGCCTCGACTGCGTCCCTCAGCTCGGCAGGACCAACGACAACAAGTTCGTATTTGGCAGCATTGGCGATACGTGTCTTTTTTATCCGTTCTAAAGCAGCACTTGACAGAGTTCCGCTCGTCCATAGCTCAAATTTCGGCTTTGGCCCTTTCCAGCCTTGCTTTAACAAGTACTGTCTCACCCTAGTTATCCGGTTCGTGAGCCACAGGCCGACTTCTTCGTCGTCGACTAGGGTACCAGGTGCCATACCCTTACACTCAATCAGCCGGGCAATGATTCCCTCTTTCAGCGCCCACACGTCTACTTCTGCCGTACCATCTTCTCCTGTGCAGATCTTGTTTAGCTCTATTTGCGCGGGCGACGTTTTACGTATGATCTCCGCGACTAACAACTCAAAAAAAGCACCACGCATATTCCCCGCTGCACCTTCGAGTTTGTCGAGTCTGTTGAAAAGCTCGTCGAATTTGATAGGGTCTAATGAACCTCTGGCTGCACTCGTAAGGGTCCCGATGAGATCACGGAAAGCCTCCGCAATGTCCTTGCCGAATAACGATTCAGGCGTAGCCGGCACCACGCCAGCTGAACGAAGCGCCTTGAAAGCCTCGATCTCATAGCTTTGCGCAACGAAGATATACATCGCGCGCCCAACGTTCTTCAGGGCTTGCAGTGATTTGACCTTGTAAAGGAATGGCTCCACATGCCGAGCACGAACGTTTTCGTTTAACAAAACATCGCAAACCACTAAGCCCTGTTCGGCGACAATTAGGATGACCGGTTAACGACAACTATCTTGGCCGGTTGGGTGTAACAATTGGCCCCTTGTTTTCCATGGTGGAGCAAAGGGTGCCAGGCCAACACATAACCAACCGACAAGAG